>JAESFK010000121.1_pt1 | contig 66819 bp, 66 predicted proteins | sample 9269391 | NCBI WGS metagenome assembly JAESFK01 (sample SAMN14506231, study PRJNA617097) | algae metagenome | isolation source: Drouetiella hepatica UHER 2000/2452 and co-occurring heterotrophs from... | place: Slovakia: Slovak Paradise National Park, Hrabusice, Kosice Region | collected 2000-01-01
CCACCTGCTGGGAAAGCTATCGCCTGGCCCGCGATGCCATGACGGAAGCGATGTTCCTCGGGACCTACGGCTCGCCCGCCCTCCAGGCGATGGTCGGGCTCGCGGCCGAAGAAACACCGGCGCCGCGGCATCCGAACCCCGCCCGGGAAGCCATCGCCGTGGCCTGGCGTGCGGAACTCGACAAGAAGTTCGAGGTCGGTGGTCTGGTCGAGGCCGTGATCCGCTCCATCATGTATGTGCGCCGGCCGCAACGAAGCGCCGACGAACGTGGCTTCGCGGTGCTGCAGGCCGTGCGTCGCGTGCAGCCCGCCAACCGGCGCCTGAGATTCGGCGAGCTGAAGACGCTGTTTCGTGAACAGTACCTCCTGTTGTCTCTCGATGAGGAGCGAGCGGTCCGGGCCCTGCCGCTCCTGCTGCCCGACGATCCGGGTCAACGGTCGCAGGGATGGCAGGTCGTCGAGCAGGTGCTCGCGGCGTCCGGCGACCTGCCGCCGGAAGGGGCCGAGCGCATCGCCCGACTGCGCCAGCTTTTCTCAGCGACCCGGCCATAGCGCGGACTTCAAGAGAGGATTTGATGTGACAGCACCGACGGCGCGGCCGCATGACAAATACGACCGGCTGATCGCCGTCGCCCGCAGGCATCCACCGATGGTCACCGCCGTCGTCCATCCCTGCGATGCGGTTTCCCTCGAGAGCGCGGTGCTGGCCGCAAGCAGTGGTCTCCTGAAGCCCATTCTCGTCGGACCGTCCGCGCGCATCCTCGATGTCGCGCACACGGCTTCCCTCGATATCGGCGCGTTCGAGATCGTGGACTCGAAGCACAGTCACGATTCGGCCGCCAAGGCGGTGGAACTCGTGCGCTGCGGTCGCGCCGCCGCGCTCATGAAGGGCAGCCTGCATACCGACGAGCTGATGGGCGCCGTCGTCTCGCGGACGGACGGAATCCGGACCGCGCGCCGCATCAGCCACTGCTTCGTCATGGATGTCCCCGGCCACGACCAGGCGCTGATCATCTCCGATGCCGCCGTGAACATCGGGCCGACGCTCGACGACAAGGTCGACATCGTCCAGAACGCCATCGACCTCGCCCACGCGCTCGGCATCACCGAACCGCGGGTCGCGATCCTGAGCGCGATGGAGACGGTCAACGCCAAGGTCGCCTCGACGGTCGATGCCGCGGCGCTGTGCAAGATGGCGGAGCGCGGCCAGATCAAGGGCGGAATCCTCGACGGGCCGCTGGCGCTCGACAACGCGATCAACGCCGAGGCCGCCGCCATCAAGAACATCGTCTCGCCGGTGGCCGGCCGGGCCGACATACTGATCGTGCCGGATCTCGAAGCCGGCAACATGCTGGCCAAGAGCCTCACCTTCCTGGCCGGCGCCGATGCAGCCGGCATCGTCCTCGGCGCTCGCGTGCCGATCATCCTGACCAGCCGGGCCGATTCCGTCACGACACGCCTGGCCTCCTGCGCGGTCGCCTGCCTGGTCGCGGCGGCGCGGCGTGCGAACGCGGCAACCGCCATCCCCTGAGGACCCATGACCGAACAGACTCGCCCCATCCTCACCGGCAAGAAGGCCCTGGTCGTCGGCATCGCCAACGACCAGTCCATCGCCTATGGATGCGCAAAGGCCTTCCGCGAAGCCGGTGCCGACATCGCCGTCACCTGGCTCAACGAAAAGGCGCGCCCCCATGTCGAGCCCCTCGCCCGCGAACTCGAGGCGCCGATCACGGGCGCGCTGAACGTCGCCGAGCCCGGCCAGCTCGAAGCCGTGTTCGAGCAGATCGGACGGCAATGGGGCCGCCTCGACATCCTCGTCCATTCGATCGCCTTCGCCCCGATGAACGACCTGCAGGGCGGCCTGCTCGACTGCTCGGCCGAGGGGTTTGCCCGCGCCATGGACATCTCCTGCCACTCGTTCATCCGCATGGCGCGGCTGGCCGTCCCGCTGATGAAGCACGGCGGCACAATGTTCGCGATGAGCTACCACGGCGCCAACCGGGTCGTGCCAAACTACAATGTCATGGGACCGGTGAAGGCCGCGCTCGAAGCCTCCTGCCGCTATCTCGCCTATGAACTCGGCCCGCGGCACATCCGCGTCCACGCGATCTCGCCCGGGCCGCTGAAGACCCGCGCCGCGTCTGGCCTCAAGGACTTCGAGCTGCTGCTCAACGAAGCGGCCCGGAAGGCACCGCTGGGCGAACTCGTGGACATCATGGACGTGGGCTACACCTGCGCCTATCTCGCCACGCCCTACGCGCACCGCGTGACCGGCGGCACGGTCTATGTCGACGGCGGCGCCAACATCGTCGCCTGAGAGAGAAACGGGACATGGACAAGACCGGGTGCATTGCCGTCCTCAACGCCGGCTCGTCGAGCATCAAGTTCGCCCTCTACGACGCCCACGACGACGGCACTGAACTCTTCCATGGCCAGGTCGAGGGCATCGGCACCCAGCCTCGCCTGCGGATGCATACGGCGGACGGCACCGTCGTTGCCGCGCGGGACTGGCCGGACAGCGGGCTCGACCATCGCGCGGCCACCGCCGAGATCATGTCGATGGGACGCGACCTGCTGGCCGGGCGGCCCGTGCTGGCGTTCGGCCATCGCGTCGTGCATGGCGGCACCGCCTATGCCGCGCCGACCCGCATCGATGCATCGGTCATGGCCGAGCTCGCGAAGCTCGTGCCGCTGGCGCCGCTGCACCAGCCACACAATCTCGCGCCCATCGCGGCGATCCTGGAAGCCGCGCCGGACCTGCCGCAGATCGCCTGCTTCGACACGGCCTTCCATCGCAGCCAGCCGGCGCTCGCCCAGCAATTCGCCCTGCCGCGCGCGCTGACCGCCGAGGGCGTGAAACGCTACGGGTTCCACGGCCTGTCCTACGACTATGTCGTGACCCGCCTGCGGGAGACGGAACCCGCCCTGGCCGGATCCCGGCTGATCGTGGCCCATCTCGGCAACGGCGCCAGCCTGTGCGCCGTCCGCGACGGACGGAGCGTCGCCAGCACCATGGGTTTCACGGCGGTCGACGGGCTGATGATGGGAACCCGCACCGGCGCCCTCGATCCGGGCGTGCTCCTGTACTTGCTGGAGGAGCGCGGCTACGACGCCAAGGCCATCGAGGACCTGCTCTACCGCAAGTCCGGCCTGCTGGGCGTCTCAGGCATCTCGTCCGACATGCGCACGCTCCGCGCCTCGGCCGCGCCGGAGGCCCGGGAGGCCATCGACCTGTTCGTCTACCGCATCGTCCGCGAGATCGGATCCCTGGCGGCCGCGCTGGGCGGCATCGACGGCATCGTCTTCACCGCCGGCATCGGCGAGCACGATCCCGCCACACGCGCCGAGATCGCCGCCGGTTGCGCCTGGCTGGGACTGACGCTCGATCCAGCCCTCAACGCGGGCGGCCTCGGTCGCATCAGTGCCGAAGGATCGGCCGTCTCGGCCTGGGTCGTGCCGACCGACGAACAACGCATGATCGCCCGGTACACGAGAGCCGCGTTGCGCGGCTGACGGTCGGAGTGGCGTTCCCTACGGGATTCGAACCCGTGTCGCCGCCGTGAAAGGGCAGTGTCCTAGGCCTCTAGACGAAGGGAACGAAGCCGAAGAGCGGCTGAGATAACGGCTTGGACGCCGGAAATCAAGCGAGCACAGAGCCTGCGGTCGTTGCGGCGTCATCGATCTGCAGGCGAACCGTCTCGCGGCCGCCGAAACGGTCGATTTTGAGCGATCCGGCGACATGCAGCACGGGCCGCGCGGAATCCATCAGGGCCGGCCCCAGGGCGCTCTGGTCGGCCCGGAAGGCAATGGCCTCGACCCGCCCGCGCTCGGGCCCCACCAGGGTGCAGCGGACATGTCCCTCGCCCACCGGCTTGGCAAAGCTCACGCGGACGCCGGTCAGGGCGAAGCGTGGCTGCGCATTGCCCGCCCCGAAGGGCCCGGCGCGCTCGATCATCGCCACCAGCTCCGCGGTGGCGGCCGCCGGCGCCAGGGCGGCGTCGATCCCCAGTTCGCGGACCGGCGGCGCGGCCCCCAGCTGGGGCGCGATCCGCTCGTCGAGGAAGCGCGTCAGCTCGGGCAGTGAATCGCGTGCGACGGTGAGGCCCGCCGCCATGGCGTGGCCGCCGCCATTGACCAGCAGCCCGGCCTGGCGCGCCGCGATCACGGCGGCGCCCAGATCGACGCCGCGCACCGACCGGCCCGAGCCCTTGCCCAGCGCGCCATCCATGCCGATGACGAAGACCGGCCGCGCATAGCGCTCGACCAGGCGGCTGGCCACGATGCCGATCACGCCGACATGCCAGCCCTCGCTCTCGACCAGCAGCGCCGACGGCAGGTTCGTGGCATCCGGCCCGTACAGGCCTTCGATCCGCGTGATCGCCTGGTCGAGGACCTCGCGCTCGATGGCGCGGCGCTCGGCATTGAACTCGTCGAGCCGGACGGCCAGCGCGCCGACCTCGTGCGGGTCGTCGCTGGAGAGCAGGCGCGCGCCGAGATCGGCCTGGCCGACGCGGCCGCCGGCATTGACCCTTGGCCCCAGCAGGAACCCCAGGTGATAGGCCTCCGGCGCCTCCTTGAGACGCGCCACGTCCGCGAGCGCCGTGAGCCCGGCGTTGCGGCGCTGCGCCATCACCTGGAGGCCGGCCTTCACCAGGGCGCGATTGACGCCGAGCAACGGGACGACATCGCACACGGTCCCCAGGGCCACGAGATCGAGCCATTGCCGGAGGTCGGGTTCCGGCCGCGACTCGCCGTACCAGCCGGCCTCGCGCAGCGCGCGGTTGACGCCGACGGCGAGGAGAAAGGCGACGCCGACCGCGGCGAGATGCTTGTGCGGGCTCTCGTCGTCCAGCCGATTGGGATCGACCACGGCCACCGCCTCGGGCAGCGCGATCTCGGCCATGTGGTGGTCGATCACGATCAGGTCGAGGCCGGCGCGCTTGGCCTCGGCCAGCGGCTCGAAGGCGGTGATACCGCAATCGACCGTGACGACGACCTGGGCGCCCTCCTCGCGGATCTTCAGCAGTGCCGGCGCATTGGGCCCGTACCCTTCCTTGCGGCGGTCCGGAATGTAGACGCCGATATCGCCGCCGACGGCGCGGAAGAAGCGCAGCAGGAGCGCCGACGAGGTGGCGCCGTCGACGTCGTAGTCGCCGAACACGACGATGCGCTCGCCCGTCCGCACGGCGCGCACCAGGCGGTCGACCGCGGCGTCCATGTCCTTGAGGTGCGACGGGTCGGGCAGGAATTTGCGGAGCGTCGGCTCGAGGAAATCGCCGACCGCGTCGAGGCCGACGTCGCGCGCCGCCAGCAGCCGGCAGATCGCATCCGGCAGCCCGTGGCGCTGTGCAATGGCCAGCGCCTGACGCTCGTCGCCGAGCCGCGTGGCCCAGCGCTTTCCCGTCAGCGAGCGCTCGACGCCCAGAAAGGCCGGCCGCTCGATTCTTGAAACGTCGGACATACCGCCTCGTTGGAGCGGGATGAAGTCGGGTCAAAAAAACACCGTCGTCTCGACCGGAGCACCGAAGGTGCGGAGTGGAGAGACCTTCCCTCCGCCAAAAGCCGGCTGCTCGTCGAGAGAAGGTCTCTCCACTTCGGGCTGCGCGCTCCGGTCGAGACGACGGAACTCTATAGGCTCAGTTCACGCCCAGCTCGGCAGGCCGGTCTTGACCGTGAAATTGTGATGCGCCGAAACCCAGCGCACCGTTCCGGTCTTGGAACGCATGACGATCGAATGCGTCTCAGCGCCGTTGTGGAAGCGGCGCACGCCCTTCAGCATCGACCCTGAAGTGACGCCCGTGGCCGCGAACATCACGTCGCCCTTGGCCATGTCGGTCATCGAGTACTTGCGGTTGAGGTCGGTGATGCCCCACTTCTTGGCGCGGGCCTTCTCGTCGTCGTTGCGGAACAGCAGCCGGCCCTGGATCTGGCCGCCGATGGCGCGCAGCGCCGCCGCCGCCAGAACGCCTTCCGGCGCGCCGCCCGAGCCCATGTAGATGTCGATGCCGGAATCGCCGGTCGACGTCGCGATCACGCCCGAGACGTCGCCGTCGCCGATCAGCATGATGCGGGCGCCCGCCTCGCGGACCCTGGCGATGAGCTCTGAATGGCGCGGCCGGTCGAGGATGCAGACCACGAGGTCGTTGACGTCGACCTTCTTGGCCTTCGCCAGATCCTTCAGGTTCTCCGCGACGCTCTTGTCGAGATCGACGATGCCCTCGGGGAGGCCGCCGCCGACGGCGATCTTGTCCATGTAGACGTCGGGCGCATTGAGGAAGCCGCCATGCTCGGCCATCGCCATGACGGCGAGCGAATTGGGCAGCCCCTTGGCGGTGATGGTGGTGCCTTCCAGCGGATCGAGCGCGATGTCGATCTTCGGGCCGCCGCCCAGGCCGACCTTCTCGCCGATATAAAGCATTGGCGCCTCGTCGCGCTCGCCCTCGCCGATCACGACGGTGCCTTCGATATTCAGCGAGTTGAGCGAGGTGCGCATGGCGTCGACCGCAGCCTGGTCGGCCATCTTCTCGTCGCCCCGACCCATCAGCTTGGAGGCGGCGAGCGCCGCCGCCTCGGTCACCCGCACCGCTTCCAGGGCGAGGTTGCGGTCCATCTTACCGGTCTGTTCTCTTGTATCGGCCATCATTTCCTCCGCGGCGCCATCAGGCGCCCTCTAGAACGCCTCGATCCTGATTACGCACGGCTCCTCGGCGACGGCGCCGAGCCTGGCGATACGCGCCAGGGCGCGGCGCATCGCAGCCTCCTCGGTCTCGTGGGTGGTCAGCACCACCGGCACCTCGCCCGACTCCGAGCGTCCGCGCTGCAGCATCGATTCGAGAGAGATGCGTTCCTTGGCGAGCGCACCGGACACGGCGGCGATCACGCCCGGCCGGTCCTGCACCATCAGGCGCATGTAGTAGGCGCCGACATGGCGGTCCATCGGCGAGGCCTTCTTGGTCGCGAGCTTGTCGGCTGGCACCACGAAGGCCGGCATGTGCCGTCCACGCGCCACGTCGACGAGGTCGGCGACGACGGCCGAGGCGGTCGGCCCCTGCCCCGCGCCACGGCCCTGGAACATCGTCGTGCCGACGAAATCGCCCTCGACGACGACGGCATTGAACACACCCTCGATGTGGGCGATCGGCGTGTCGAGCGACACCATGCAGGGATGCACGCGCTGCTCGATGCCATGACGCGTCTCGCGCGCCAGGCCCAGCAGCTTGATGCGGTAGCCGAGTTCCTGGGCGAACTGGATGTCCATCGAGGTGACGCGCCGGATGCCCTCGACGTGCACGCCCGCGAAATCGACCCGGGCGCCGAACGCCGCGCCGGTCAGCACCGCGAGCTTGTGGGCGGCATCGATGCCGTCGACGTCGAAGGTGGGATCGGCCTCGGCGTATCCCGCCGCCTGCGCCTCGGCCAGCACGACGTCGAAGTCGCGGCCGGTCTCGCGCATGGTCGTGAGGATGTAGTTGCAGGTGCCGTTGAGGATGCCGTAGAGCCGCTTCACGCGGTTGCCCACGAGGCCCTCGCGCAGCGCCTTGATGATCGGGATGCCACCCGCCACCGCCGCCTCGAAGGCGAGGTTGCACTGCTTCTTCTCGGCCGCCGCGGCGAGCTCGGCGCCGTGCAGCGCCAGCAGCGCCTTGTTGGCGGTCACGACGTGCTTGCCCGAGGCCAGGGCCTTCTGGACCAGCCGGCGCGCCACGCCGCCCGAACCGCCGATCAGCTCCACGACGACGTCGATGTCGGGGGCGGTCGCCAGCGCCATCGGATCCTTCTCCCAGCGCAGGCCGGTGAGGTCGATGTCGCGCTTCTTTGCCTTGCTGCGGGCGCTGACGGCGACGACCTTGAGGGGCCGTCCGCCGCGCAGCGCGAGAAGCCGGCCATGTTCGGCCAGCAGCTTCACCACGCCTGCACCCACGGTGCCGAGCCCGGCGATGCCGATCCTGAGAGGAGAATTCATGGGCGCCTGATACGACAGGATGGGGTCAGGCGCGAGCCTTGATCGGTGTGATGTTGTCCCCAACGCCGCGCAGATAGAGGTCGATGGAGCGGCCGGGGTCGGCCAGCACCTGCCGGATGTTGCGCACGGCCTGGCGGATTCGGTGCTTGTTCTCCACCAGGGCGATGCGGACATGCGCGTCGCCATGCTCGCCGAAGCCGATGCCGGGCGACAGCGCCACGTTGGCCTGCGTCAGCAGCAGCTTCGAGAAGGCCAGCGAACCCAGCTCGGCGAAATCCTTGGGCAGCGGCGCCCAGGCGAACATGCTGGCCGAGGGAGACGGCAGGTCCCAGCCCGCGCCCTTCAGGCCCTCGATCAGGACGTCGCGGCGTTCCTTGTAGGTGTTCCGCGCCTCGAGGATGCAGTCCTGCGGGCCGTTCAGCGCCGCCGTCGCCGCCACCTGGATCGGCGTGAAGGCGCCGTAGTCCAGGTAGGACTTGATGCGGGTCAGCGCCTGGATCAGCGTCTTGTTGCCGGCCGCGAAGCCCATGCGCCAGCCGGCCATCGAATAGGTCTTGCTCATCGAGGTGAATTCGATGGCGATGTCGCGCGCGCCCGGCACCTGCAGCACCGACGGCGGCGGCACGCCGTCGAAGTAGATCTCGGCGTAGGCAAGGTCGGACAGGATCCAGATGCCCTGGCGTTTGCAGAAATCGACGATGGCCGCATAGAAGTCGAGATCGACGACCTGGGCCGTCGGGTTCGACGGATAGTTCAGCACCAGCGCCAGCGGCTTCGGCACGGCATGGCGTACCGCCCGCTCGAGCGCCGGCAGGAAGTCCTCGATCGAGGTCGAGCCCGGCACCGGAATGTGCCGCACCGAGCCGCCGGCGATGATGAAGCCGTAGGGATGGATCGGGTAGCTGGGATTGGGAACCAGAACCGTGTCGCCCGGCGAGGTGATCGCCTGCGCAAGGTTGGCCAACCCCTCCTTGGAGCCGAGCGTGACGATGATCTCGCTCTCGGGGTCGAGTTCGACGCCGAAGCGGCGCTCGTAATAGGCGGCCTGCGCCTTGCGGAGACCCGGGATGCCGCGCGAGGCCGAGTAGCCGTGGGCGCGCGGGTTGGCCGCCGCCTCGGCGAGCTTGGCCACGATGTGCGGCGCGGTCGGCAGGTCGGGGTTGCCCATGCCGAGGTCGATGACGTCCTGGCCGGCGGCGCGGGCGCGGGCCTTCATGGCGTTCACTTCCGCGAACACGTAGGGCGGCAGGCGCTTCAGACGGTGGAATTCAGAGTCGTCCATGTCGTTCTTCCTTCGGCGCCTAGAAGTCCATGAAGACTTCAACGCGCCGGTTGGCGGCGAGGCCGCGGGCAGTACCGGTCTGGTAGATCGGCTCCTCGTCGGAAGCCGCTTCCGCGACCATCTGGCCGGTCGGCACGCCGAGCCGGCGCAGCTCCTGGGCGATCGCCAGCGCGCGACGGCGCGACACATCGAGATTGTCGCGGTCCTGCGCGGCGTGGGCCACGATGCGGACGGTGCCGCCATTCTCGCGCTGGATCTCGGCCACGCGCGCGAGCACCTCGGAGTCCAGGCCGTCCAGGCCCGTCGAGGACGGTCCGAACTGGATCACGGCGACCTGCAGCGATCCATCGAACGGCGGCGACGTCAGGGCGCTGAACGGCACCTCGCCCGACTGCGCCGTGGCGATGTTGCCCTTGACCGGCAACGGATCCGCACACGCATCGTCGCCAGCCTCCGTAAAGGCGACCGTCAACGGCGCGAGTGTCATGACCGACGCCATGTTGACGCCCGGCGGCGTCCAGCCAGGCTGCGGCGCAAAGGCTTTGTTTGGGTCCGCGGGCGGCGTCGGCACCGGCAAGGGCGGAGCCGCGGTCGGATCAGGCGCTGCAGACGGCGGCGCCACCGGGGTGGTGGTCACGGGAGCCGGGGGCGGTACCGGGGCGGAGACCGGCGGCTGATCGGACGTGATCGTTCCGGCGCCGGCAGGCGGCGCACCGACAGGAACTGCCGCGGGGGTCGTCCCCTCCTGCTTTTCCTTCGCCTTCTCTTCCTTTTCGGCGGCTTCCCGCTCGAGGCGGGCTTCGCGGTCCTTGCGGTCGCGCTCCGCCTGTTCCTTCTCGATGGCCTCGCGCTGCGCCTTCTGTCCACCCTTGGGAGCAATGATGGAGCCGATTGCCGGCGCGGCGCGGTCGTCGCCACTGACGACGCCGGCATCGTATTGCGGATTGACGGGACCCGGCGGAAGGCTGGCGGACGGCTGGACGCCTTTCTCCGCGCCGGGGCGCGGCGGCGGACCGACGGGCGTCGAGCCGCCGCCGATCCAGTCGCAGCCCGCCAGAAGGGCGAGCGCAGACACGCCGAGCAGGCCGAGCCAGCGGCCGCTGCCATTCGTGTCCTGGTGTCGCTGCATCGTCATCACCCGCTGTGTACGCTTGGAACCCGGCTTCCCGCCTGTTTAGCGGAGACCGAGAGGAAAATTGACCCGTCAGTTGTCGCAGCCTACCTATGAAACGCAAGTGGCGGCCCGGGTCGTCACTAGTTATGGTACCGGGGCGTTGAATTTACCGCAAGAAACGCCACAAAGGCAATGATTCGGAAGGGGAAACGCATGTCCGATAGTCCTGCCCCCGCAGCCCTTGGCGGTCTCTCTCCAGAGGAGTCCGAGAAGCTCCAGGAGGCGTTCAAGGACATCGCCACACGCAGCCAGAAGCTGCTGCAGGACTTTTCCCAGCGCTATCAGGCCGACGGTCAGCAGCCGGCCGATCCACTTCACCTCACCCAGACCTTCATGGACTTCACGGCGAAGATGCTCGCCGATCCGAACCGGCTGGTGCAGGCCCAGGTCGAGCTGTGGCAGCAATACATGAAGCTATGGCAGGTCACGGCCCAGCGCATGATGGGCCAGGCGGTCGAGCCCGTGGCCGAGCCCGCCCGCGGCGACAAGCGCTTCAACGACCCGGCCTGGAAGGACGAGGTCGTCTTCGACTACCTGAAGCAGTCCTACCTGCTGACGGCGCGGTGGCTGCAGGGCACCATCAAGGAGGTCGAGGGCGTCGACGACAAGACCGCCCGCAAGGTCGACTTCTATACGCGCCAGTTCATCGACGCGGTGTCGCCGTCCAACTTCGCCATGACCAACCCTCAGGTGGTGAAGGCCACCGTCGAGTCCAAGGGCGAGAACCTGCTGAAGGGCCTTCGGAACCTCCTGGGGGACCTCGAGCGTGGCAAGGGCAACCTCCTCATCCGCCAGACCGACATGGATGCCTTCAAGGTCGGCGGCAACGTCGCCACCACGCCCGGCAAGGTCGTCTATCAGAACGACATCATCCAGCTCATCCAGTATGCGCCGGCGACCGAAGAGGTCTACGAGATCCCGCTGCTGATCGTGCCGCCGTGGATCAACAAGTTCTACATCCTCGACCTCAAGCCCGAGAACTCGTTCATCAAGTGGGCGACCGAGCAGGGCTACACGGTGTTCGTCGTGTCCTGGGTCAATCCCGACGAGCGTCTCTCGAAGATGGTCTTCGAGGACTACATGAACCAGGGTCCGCTCGCTGCGCTCGACGCCATCGAGAAGGCGACGGGGCAGCGCAAGGCCTCGGCGATCGGCTATTGCATCGGCGGCACGCTGATGGCCGCGACGCTGGCCTACATGGCGGCGCGGAACGACGACCGCATCGTGGCCTGCACCTTCTTCACCGCGCAGGTCGACTTCAGCGAGCCCGGCGAACTCGGCGTCTTCATCGACGAGGACCAGCTCGCCAGCGTCGAGGAGATGATGAGCAAGAAGGGCTATCTCGAAGGCAGCGAGATGGCCACGACCTTCAACATGCTGCGCGCCAACGATCTCATCTGGTCGTTCGTGGTGAACAACTACCTGATGGGCAAGGACCCCTTCCCCTTCGATCTCCTGTACTGGAACGCCGACGCCACGCGCATGCCGGCGGCGATGCACAGCTACTACCTGCGCAACATGTACCAGAAGAACCTGCTCAGCCAGCCGGGCGGCATCGTTCTCGACAACGTGCCGATCGACCTGCGCAACATCCGGATTCCGGTCTACATCCAGGCCGGCAAGGAAGACCACATCGCGCCGGTCCGTTCGGTCTACAAGGCCACCCAGCTGTTCAGCGGACCGGTGCGCTTCATGCTGGCGGGCTCCGGCCACATCGCCGGCGTCGTCAATCCGCCGCGCAACAAAAAGTACCAGCACTGGCTGAACGAAACCGACAAGAACCCGCCGACGCTCGCCGAATGGCAGGCCGGCGCCAGGGAGTTCCCGGGCTCGTGGTGGAACGACTGGGACAAGTGGCTGTCGGCTCTGTCGGGTCCGAAGGTTCCGGCCCGCGTGCCCGGCACCGCCGGGCTCCCCGCGATCGAGGACGCACCCGGCAGCTACGTGAAGGTGCGGTCGGGCGGCTAGCCGTCCTGCTCCGGGGGCGGAATGCCCATGTTCTTGTTGCGCAGCAGGGTTTCTAGGATCTCAATTCCCTCCCGATAGTCGCCCCTCTCGCAATCGATGCCGGCGCCTATTCTTGTCATGTTCCGGGCCCCGTCGGTGACGCCCTCGCCGCGGCTCTGCCCATAATAGTCGAAATAATCCAGCAACTCATCGCAGCGCGATTCGCTCGGCGGCACCTCGGCAATGGCGACGGGCGTCATCAGCACGACAGCAACTATGGCGATCGGGATCGATCGGATGAGGAGATCGGACATTACCTCTTCTCGTTGGGGGTGCGGCCGGCCATCACGAAGGCGCGTGGCGATCGCCCGACCGCTCATGCTTCGGATTCAACGCCGACGAACCGCTACGAGTTCCCCGGACCGTGCCTGGCCGGCCGACCTAAACCAGCAGGAAAATGCCGTCGGTGTCGACCCGAACGCCGATGACCACGTCCTGGAAGTCGTTGTCTCCGCTCGTGGACAGCAAGTCCTCGAAGCCGATGATCAACTCCTGCCCGCCCGGCGATACGCCCGAGAGGACCTGGGTGGCGTCACCCGGATTGAACGTCGCGAACGAATGGAAGATCGGCAGCGCAGTGAGCGCCCCGAGCGTAGCGCTGCTCAGGGTGGGCGGCAGGCCGGCATCCAGATCCGCCGCCGCGCTGCTGCCCGGCGCCAGGAAGGAAAGGTTGTCCGGAAGGTTGCCGTAATGCTTGTAGCCGTCCTGGATCAGGAAGAAGCCGATGCGCTCGTTGTTCGCGGGCACTCCCAGGTCCACTGAGCCTGACGCCGTATCGCGCGTGTTGCCGAACAGGATCTTGACGTCGCTGATCGTGCCATCCGCAGCGACGCGATAGGTGCCCAGCGTATTGGCATACGAGGAGCCCGACGACTTGAAGTCGACCGTGAAGTCGACGATTCCGTCGCCCGTCAGGAAGGCTTCGTTGGCCACCCCGTTGATCGTGGCCGGATTGACGCTCACCCCTTCCTTCAGCGAAGGCAGGTAATTCTGGAACGTCACCGTCGTATGGGCATCGGCGCCCGTTCCCCGGGTGATCACCATGAAGTCGCCGCCGGCAAAATCGCCATCCAACTGCAGCGAGGAGCCTGCCGCCGTCAGCGTGGCCGTCCCCGGTCCCAGCACGAGATCAAAGTTGTCCCGGCCAATCAACGAGCCGGTAATGTCGATCCGGTCGTCCGACGTGAATCCGGAAACGACGTCGCCGTTCATGTCGCCCCAGTAGCCGCCCAGCGTGTCGGCGCCGCTCCCGAGGTCGATCGTGTCGCTGCCGCCGCCGCCAAAGACGGAGTCGTTGCCGGACGAGCCGGAAATCGTGTCGTCGCCTTCCGTTCCCGGGGTGGGCGTCGGCCCTGCGAGCCTGAGCAACATGCCGCTCTCGTCGTCAAAATCGATCTGGAAGTAGGCTTGCGCAAGGTCACCGGACACCGAGACCCCGTACTCGCCACCCCACGACGTTTGCAAGACCAGGGTCGATCCCTCGAGACGAACGTCGTAGGTCTGAAGGTCCGAAATGTGGATCACGTCGCCCGCCTGCAGGCCCGCGATCATGCCCTGGAAGGCGCTGGAGATGTTGAAGGTGACTTGGCCCTGCTGGCCCGCCACCATCAGCTCGTTGGCCCCGGCGGTCAGCGTGGCGCTGCCACCTCTCTTGGGTGCCGCCGCCAGGAGTTTCGACTCGGCGTTGCCCGACAGCGATGCGCCGTCAGCGCCGGCCCAGATGAAACCGGCGGCAAATCCGTCGCCCATGGTTGCCGCGATGGCCGAACTGCTGATGACCTCGACATTGAACTTGCCGATATCTGCCGTCGAGTTTCCATTGCTGCCGACCACATAGTGGTTGGTGCCGGACGCGCCCGACTCGGTCGCGATCGCGTTGATGGTGGCCTGGATCAGCGCGGCATCGTTGGCGGTAAATCCTGAGCCGTCGATCTCGAAATCGCCCGGCGCCATGAGTGTACCGGTGCCGTGGTCGATTGTCAGCGTATGCTTGGGCGTGCTGAACCCGTCGAGCGCGAAGCCTCCCGAGCCGCCGGGATTGTAAACATAGATCGCGCCGCTGTCGTAGACGGTGATGTTGTCGGTGAACAAGGGACCGAACGAGCCGAGATCGTCGACGTCGCCGGACAGCGCCGTGAGGTCGAGCGTGGCGGTTCCCACGAAGCCCGTCTGGCTGACCAGATTTCCCTGCAGGCTGTAACTCGCGGTGACCGTGGTTTCCTTGTCCCAGTAATATGGCACGTTGAACGTCGCCGATTGACCGAGCGGGATGGTCACACTCTCGCCCCAGGGCGTCGTCAGCGTCACATCGATATCGGTCGGGAAGAACTGGAACTGCTGCGTAATCGCGATGTCGGCGTCGAGTTCGGCCGTCAGCAGGTCGTAGCTGATATCGCCATCGAGAAATGTTCCCGAAAGCGACGGGAACTCCGGCCCGACGATGTCCTCGATCACGGAAAGCACGTCGACCGTGACAGTGGCAATGTCGGGTGTCGTGACGTCCAGCGTGACGTCCGCCATCGGCCCGCTCCCCACCTGCTTGGTGGTCAGCGTCTGGTCGTAATCCTTCGGCAGGAAGACATCGAACCCGTCGGCGATCGTCTCCTCGTCGCCCGAGTGCAACGAGACGAGCTTGATCGTGTCAGTGTAGGTGTAACCAACCGAATCCGAACCGAGGAGGTCGGAGCTGAAATCCAGCGAGAAGTCGGCCGTGAAGATGGCATTGAGGTCGATCTTGAACTCGGGAAACTTGGCCTCGAAATGCGCAGAACTGCCATCCAGTCCATTGTTGACGCTTTGGACCGTGAACTGCTGGCCTGCCGACACCACATTGGGCATCTCGAAGCTGGCGTTCACCGGATACTCGAGGGAGATGCTGCCGGAGTCAGCCTGCACGCTGAACACAAGCGAGACATTCGCGCTCGCCGACGCCGTCAAATCACCGTCGAATTCCGAAAAATTGTCGGAGAATCCCTCGCTGAAGAGTGTCCAGGAGTCGTTGATCGTAAACGCCTGGCCCGTACTCCACATGCTCTGATCGGTGGTCTTGAACTCGACCTTGTTCGAATCCGTCACGATAGACGGCGCAATCACAGTCGACATGGTCCAGCCTCAGAACGCTCCCCGCACGACTGGGTTGTATCCGAACAGAAAACTCTTTCCAGTGAATAATCAAAGAAGTCAGAAAATCGCCGTTCTATCCCGCCGCTTTCGGACGATCTTCCATGTATCGCTGCCCGAGCCGCACATAGGCGGCCGCCGAGCGTCGGAAGGACTCGATATCCTTCTCGTTGATGTCGCGCATCTTCACCGCGGGATTGCCGGCCCATAACTCGCCCTTGCGAACGATCTTGCGCGGGGTCACCACCGCGCCGGCCGCAACCATGGCGCCAGTTTCGACCACCGCCTCGTCGAGCACCGTCGAGTGCATGCCGATGAAGGCATCGTCCTGGACCTCGCAGGCGTGCAGCAGCGCCAGGTGGCCCACCGTGACGTTGCGGCCGACCACTGTGCCGACGCCGCGCGCGGCGATGTGAATTACCGTGCCGTCCTGGATGTTCGAATTCTCGCCGATCTTGATGCCCGGCCCGTCGCCGCGCAGAACCGCGCCGAACCAGATGCTGCAATTGGCAGCGATCTCGACCTCGCCGATCAGCGTGGCGTTGGGCGCGATGAAGGCCGACGCGTCGACCTTGGGAACGAAGCCGTTGAAGGGCACGATGAGACCGGACATCGAAGCGAAACTCCACACAAACGAAGGGCGCCCTGAGGCGCCCTTCGAGGATATCGGAAACGCGGGTTCAGCGCTTCGAGAACTGGAAGCGGCGACGCGCGCCGGCGCGGCCGTACTTCTTGCGCTCGACCACGCGGCTGTCGCGGGTGAGGAAGCCGGCAGCCTTGACGCTGCCGCGCAGGCCGGGCTCGAACTTGGTGAGCGCCTGCGAGATGCCGTGACGCACGGCGCCCGCCTGGCCCGACAGGCCGCCGCCGGAAACCGTGGCGACGACGTCGAACTGGCCGTTGCGCTGGGTCACGTCGAACGGCTGCTGGATCATCATGCGCTGCGTGGGACGCGCAAAGTAAATCGTCTGGTCGCGGCCGTTGATGGTGATCTTGCCGGTGCCGGGCTTGACCCAGACGCGGGCGACCGCGTTCTTGCGGCGGCCTGTGGCATAGGCACGACCCTGCGCGTCGATTTCCTTCTCGCGGGGAGCACCGGCAATCTGCGCGCCAGCGGTCGGAGCCTTCTTCAGTTCGGCAAACGACGAAAGTTCGGTAGCCATGTTAGCCGATCCTCGAGTTCTTGGGGTTCATCGCAGCGATGTCGAGCTTCTCGGGCTGCTGGGCCTCCTGCTCGTGGTTCGGTCCGGCGTAGACGCGGAGGTTCTTCATCTGCGCGCGGCCGAGCGGGCCGCGCGTGATCATGCGCTCGACGGCCTTGACCAGGACGCGCTCCGGAAAGCGGCCTTCGAGGCGCTTGCCCAAGGTCTCGCCCTTGATGCCGCCGGGATGGCCGGTGTGCCAGTAGAAGACTTCGCGCTCGGCCTTGCGGCCCGTGAGGCGCACCTTCTCGGCGTTGATCACGACGATGTTGTCGCCGCAATCGATGTGCGGCGTGAACATCGGCTTGTGCTTGCCGCGCAGGCGCATGGCAATGATCGAGGCGAGCCGGCCGAGAACGAGGCCTTCGGCGTCGATCAGAAACCACTTCTTCTTGACGTCGGCTGTCTTGATGCTGGGAGTGGAGTGCGTGAGGGCGTGCATGAGTCTTTCTTCCAATGAGCGCGCGCTTATGGAGAGAGACGCAAGGCTTGTCAAATCGTCCAAATAAGCCAAATGAAATCAATGGCTTACATTTGCGGTACTATATTACCTCCCGTTTAAGCCTTGGGCGGTATGGCATATGTCACGGTGGCGTGCGCCACGGGATCGGCCTTGCCGTCGCTCCAGATCGTGAAGTCCCCGACCGCCAGGGTCTTGCCGAGCTTCAGCAATCGCCCCTCCCCGATCAGGTCGGCGGGCTCCGGTTTGCGCATGAAATTGATGTTGAGGTTGGTCGTCACCGCCAGGGCGACCGGCCCGAGCTGGCCCAGGATCAGCAGGTAGAAGCCGCAATCGACCAGCCACATGAGGGTCGGACCCGAGATCGTGCCGCCCGGCCGCAGATGCCGCTCGTGAGTCGGCAGGCGCAGGCGGATGGTCCGGTCGTCGAGATGCTCGATGGCGAGCCCGAGATGGGCAGCCTGCGGAAAGTGCTCGCCGAGGAAAGTCATCAACTCGGCTGGCGACATCACCGGCATGACGCACCTGCCCTCTTCCCATAGACTGCCGCCATGACCGCCGCCTCCAACGAGCCCGTCCTGCTGCGCCGCGACGAGGGCCGCGTCGCGTTCCTCACGCTCAACCGGCCGCACGCCATGAACGCCCTCTCCGGCGACCTTATAGACGCGCTGCAGGCCGAACTCGACAGGCTGGCCAAGGACGCCGACATCCGCTGCGTCGTCATCGAGGCGCAGGGCGACCGCGCCTTCTCGACCGGCCACGACCTGCGCGAGGTCGCCGCGACCCGAGACTATGCCGTCCATCACGACCTGATGACGCGCTGCTCGGCGATGATGCTGTCGATCGGCCGCCTCCCCCAGCCGGTGATCGCCAAGGTGAAAGCGGTCGCGACCGCCGCCGGCTGCCAGCTCGTCGCCGCCTGCGACCTCGCCGTCGCATCCAGCACCGCCACCTTCGCCACCTCGGGCATCATCAACGGCCTGTTCTGCGGCACGCCCTCGGTGGCGGTCGGCCGCACCGTCGGACCCAAGCGTGCGCTCGACATGCTGCTCACCGGCCAGTTCGTCGATGCCGCGACGGCGCTGCGCGACGGGTTGGTCAGCCGCGTCGTGCCGGCGGCCGACCTCGACCGCGAGACCAAGGCGCTGGCCGACCATATCGCCGCCCAGCCACCGCAGCAGATCTCCTCCGGCAAGGCGATGTTCCGCAAGCACATGGAGATGACGGTCGATCAGGCCTACGCCTACGCGACCGACTTCATGGCCGGCGCCCTGCAGCGCGAGGATGCGCAGGCCGGCATCGATGCCTTCGTGAACAAGAAGCCGAAGCCGGACTGGAAGGGACGCTAGGCACTACCATGCGTGGCTGTGCGATCGGCTTGCTGGTTTTCCTCTTTGCCTCTTGGCACTCAACGGCCACGCTGGCGCTTGACTGCGTCGCCAAGCAAACCAATGCCGACAGGGTTCTTTGCGTTCCGGAGTTCAGGCAACCTGTCGACAGGTTGCTTTTCAACCTCCGCCAGTTCGCCAATTTCGTTGACGAAGAACGCTTCCAAGAGATGCGCGCCGAGCAGGATCGATGGCTCGATACCTTGGTACTGTCGTGCGAGCAGCATGAGTTGCAGCGCGACACAAAGAGTTGCCTGGAAACCGGGCTATTGGAGCGGAGCACTCTGTTGAGCTTTCGGTTCGATGACTTGGCAGGTACCCGTCAATACGAACCCATGACTCTGGGCGGCTTGCCTCTCGCCATCGTGAAGCGTGACCACCTTTGTATCGGTGACCTCCTCATGGGAGACACGGTTGTGGCACGATGTGTCTATCGCTTCGAACCACAAGGCATCTATCGTAACGACCAGGTCGACGCTATGGCCCTCGTCGCCAGCAGCGGCGGAACTGCCCGCAGATGCGCTAACTTTCCTGTTTATGTTGTCTCCGTGACCAGAGACCGGAAAGTCGAGATCGTTCGGGTCCCTGCTCGACATCCCGTGACTGGCGGCGACGATGCCTGCCTCAAGGCGACGCGTTCAAGAAATGGGTTCGTGTTCGAAGTCGCCCCTTCGCCGGAAAGGGACGGGTGGCGCCAGGAATGGACCGTTCAAGCCGGCCTTTCACCTCCCTCGTTCACGAAATTCGTGCCTGTCGCTGGAACCACTGAAGGCTCAACTCGGTAGCGCCCGGTTGATGGCCAACGAAGAGTTTTTCGTTCTTCCTGAGGGCTCTTTCGCGGCACTCGGACCCCATTGACGGGCTGGCATGCGAGACCGTTAATCCTTTCAGATAAAGAAGAAGAGCATTGGGAGAGCGCACATGAGAGTTTCGAAATTGACCCGGCGCACGGTCGTCGCGTCGGCAATGGCGAGTGTTGCGGCCGCAGCGGCTCCGGCCGTCGCGCAGGATCTTCAGCCGGGCAAGCCGACCGTCATCGTCGCGCCGTTCGGGCCGGGCACCACCAACGACATCATCGCCCGGCTGCTCGCCCAGGACATGACGGCGACGCTGGGCCAGAGCGTCATCGTCGAGAATCGCCCGGGTGCCACCGGCAACATAGGCGCCGACTACGTCGCGAAATCGCGGCCCGACGGCCATACACTGGTGATTTCCTCCCTGAGCAACATCATCAACCAGGCGACCGGCAACAACACGGTCAACCTGCTGAATGACCTGACGCCGGTCAGCTTCACGGGCGGCGTCTACTATTCGATGTTCGTGCCCAACGAGCTGCCGGCGAAGAGCGTCGCCGAACTGGTCGAACTCGCGCGCAAGCAGCCGGGCAAGATCAACTTCTCGGGCTTCGCCGGCGGCGTGCCGCAGTTCCTGGGCGAGATGCTCAATCGCGCGGCGAAGATCGACATGGTGATGGTGCCCTACAAGAGCACCACCGATGCGCTGAACGACCTGCTCACAAACCGCATCCAGGTCTGGTTCACGCCCGTCGCGTCGGGCGTGCCGATCCATAACGCGAAGCAGGCGCGCCTGCTCGCCGTTACCGGCGAGAAGCGCGCGGCGGCGCTTCCCGACATCCCGACCTTCAAGGAACTAGGCTATCCCGACATCGTGGCGGACGTGTCGTTCTACATGATGGCGCCGAAGGGAACGCCGCAGCCGATCATCGAGCGGCTCTATCGCGCGGCCGACAAGGCGATGGAAAGCCCCAAGGTCAAGGAGTCCTTCCGCGTGCAGGGGATCGAGGACCGACGGGGTGGCCCGGCCGAACTCAGCGCCTACCTCACCAGCGAGCTTCGCCGCTGGGGCGAGATCGTAAAGCTCTCGGCACCGGCCAAGTAGCGCCCTCCTCCGAATCAGAAGAGCGCGCCTCGCGGCGCGCTCTTTTCGTGTGCAGAGCCGACCGTGGGTCTGGCGGGATTACTGCCGCCAGTCGGTGCCCTTGCCCTCGATCTGGCGCAGGGCGGCCTTCCAGTAGGTCATGCCGTATTCCGGATTGGCGCGCTGCTGCTTGGCGCGCTCGCCGTACTGGCGGATCACGTCCTCCTCGATCGGCGCGGCCTCCTCGTCGAGGCTGCGGGCGATGACCTCGACCTCACAGGCACGCTCCAGCATGTACATGCGCCGCAGGGCGCCGGGGATCGTGGAGCCGACCGTCAGCAGACCGTGATTACGCAGCACAACGGAATTGCCGCTCTGGCACGACACGCCCAGCGCATCGCACTCTTCCTGCGACGTCGGCATGCCGTACTCATGATAGACGAGGTCGTCATAAACGGAGAGAGCGTCCTGGCTGATCGGGCGGATGCCCTTCTTCAGGACGGAGACGCCGGTGCCGGCGCGGGTGTGCGTATGCATCACGCAGTTTGCATCGGGCCGCGCCTTGTAGACGCCCGAATGGATGGTGAAGCCGGCGGCGTTGAACTTGCCGTCCTTGGCATAGACGTTGCCGTCGATGTCCATCTTCACGAGGCTCGAGGCGGTGATCTCGTCGAACAGGTCGCCGTAGTTGTTGATCAGGAAGCACCTGGGCTCGCCCGGGATGCGCACCGTCATGTGGGTGTCGATCGTGTCGGTCCAGCCGAAAAGGTCGGTGATCCTGTAAAGCGCCGCGAGGTCGCAACGCGCCTGCCATTCGGCTTCGGTCATCTCGAGCTTCTCGGGTTGCATCACCGTATCCATTTCGCGCTCCTGCTTGTGTTTCGGCCGATGCCGCAGCCGTCATCGTAACGCAACTCGCCCCGACGGGCGATGCACTCTTGCCCCTGCGGCACGCAGAGCCGCCCTGCGAACTCCCGGCACAGTATTTGCGTCAGGTATGCCGAGCAGGCGGCATCGGAGGGCGTTCGTGGCGACCAACCCATTTCATCTCGCGTGGTTCTTGCAGGGCTCCAGTGTGCAGGCCTGGGGGGAGCCCTGGACCGGGCACATCGGGACGACATGGGAGCAGCCGGAGCTGTTCCTCGACATGGCGCGCAGCCTGGAGCGGGCCTGCTTCGACTACATCCTCCTCGAGGATTCCTCCTATGTCGGCGAGAGTTTCGGCGGCTCGACCGAGATCTACCTGAAGAAGGCCATCGCCGTGCCGCGGCAGGATCCGTCGGTTGTGGCCGCCCTGATGACCCAGGTGACCTCGCGCATCGGCATCGTGCCCACCTTCGGCACCTATGCCTACCACCCCTATCTGCTGGCCCGCCTGATGGCGACGCTCGACCAGGTGTCGGCCGGTCGCGCCGGCTGGAATGCCGTCACCGGCAGCTCCGACTTCGCGGCGATGAACTTCGGCATGCCGGGCATGCCCGAGCACGACCTGCGCTACGACATGGCCGACGAATACATGGAGGTGGTGCGCGGCCTGTGGGGCTCGTGGGAGCCGGGTGCGATGATCGCCGACCGCAAGAGCGGCAACCTGATCGATCACACCAAGGTCCACGGCGTGAACTACGAGGGCAAGTACTTCAAGACGCGCGGGCCGCTCAACTCCGGCCCCAGCCCGCAGGGACGGCCGGTGATCGCCCAGGCCGGCGGCTCGCCGCGCGGCCGGCGCTTCGCTGCCGCCCATGCCGACACGATCGTGGTCAACGCCAAGGGCATCGACGCCATGCGCGCCTACCGCGACGACGTGCACAAACACATGATCGCGCAGGGCCGCAAGCCGAGCGACTGCAAGGTGCTCTACCTGATCAACCCGATCCTCGGCGAGACCATGGAAGAGGCACTCGAACGCAAGAAGAAGCGCGAGTGCATGGCGCAGGCCAACATCCAGGAGCGCCTCGCCCACTTCGGCAAGGTCACCAACATCGACTTCGGCAAGTTCGACCTCGACAAGCCGTTGCCCGACGACGTGACCACCAACGGTCACCAGCTCAACCTCGAGCAGTTCAGGGCGTTGGCCAACGGCCGCTCGATCCGCAAGACGATGGCCTCGTTCAACGCCGTCGACCTGTCGATCGATCTCTGCGGCACCTGCGATTCGGTGGCCGCTCACATGGGTGAGGTCATGCAGGAGGTCGGCGGCGACGGGTTCCTGTTTTCCATGCCCAACGTCAACCGCCGCACCCTGGCCGAGATCGAGGATGGGCTGGTCCCCGCCCTCCAGGATCGCGGCCTGGTGCGCAAGGCCTACGAGCACAAGCAGTTCAGGGAAAATCTCCTCGCTTACTGATCAAGCAACGGAAGGACGGCATCCATGAGCAAGAAGACCATCGGCAGGCGCACAACCCTGGGACTGCTGGGAGCCGGCCTCGTGGCGGCGCCCTTCATCCGCCCGAGCTATGGCCAGGCCGCCTGGCCCGAGCAGACGACGGTGCCCGATATCCTCAAGGGCAGCGGCGAGGTCCGCATCGCCACCTTCGGCGGCTTGATGCAGGAGGTCCAGCAGAAGGCCTATTTCGAGCCCTTCGAGAAGATCACGGGCATCAAGGTGCGCGCCTTCCCGGGCTCCGACGCGACCAAGATCAAGGCCATGGTCGATACCGGCAACGTCGAATGGGACATGGCGCAGCTCAGCCGCGGCTCGATCATGAACCTCCAGAAGCGTGGCGATTATTTCGAGAAGATCGACTACGACATCGTCGATCCCGGGGTGGAGCCCCAATACCGCTTCGAGTACGGCCTCGAGATGCTGGTCTGGGCGCAGGTCCTCGCCTATCGCACCGATGCCTTCAAGGGCGCCGTGCCGTCGGGCTGGGCCGACTTCTGGGACACCAAGAAGTTTCCCGGCGACCGCGCCATGTTCGGCACCAACAGCGGCGGCTGGCCCGAGATGGAATTCGCGCTGATGGCGGCCGGGGTGCCAGCCGACAAGCTCTACCCGATCGACATCGACAAGGCGCTCGCGAGCTACAGCAAGATCAAGAAGGATGTCTTCAAGTGGTGGGACACCGGCGCGGTGCCCATCCAGCTCCTGACGGATCGCGAAGTCACTATGACCACGGTGTGGAACGGCCGAATGGCCGCGTTGCAGGCCGCCGGCGTGCCCGCCGCGGTCAGCTGGAACCAGGGTCTGCTGAAGCGCGACGCCTGGGGCATCCCCAAGGGGGCCAAGAACAAGGTCAACGCCATGAAGTTCGCGGCCTACTCGACCATGGCCATCCCGCAGGCCCGGGTCTGCCTCGGAATTCCTTATGGCTCGGTGAACGCCAAGTCGAACGAATACATTCCGACGGAACGCCTGGCCGTCCTGCCGAGCGCACCGGACATCAAGAAGCAGCTCGTCAACTACAACTACGACTCGTGGATCGACAATCGCGAGGCGGTCATTCCCAAGTTCAACAAATGGCTGTTGAGCTGACGCCATGACCGGCGCTGGCATGAACGGAGCTGGCTCGAGTCCCATGACCGGCCGGGGCGCGTCGGTGACGCTCTCCGACCTGGAGAAGACCTACGACCGCGCCAATGCCGTCGCCAAGGCCGTGGATGGCGTGTCGCTCGACATCCGCTCGGGCGAATTCCTGACGCTGCTGGGCCCCAGCGGCTCGGGCAAGACCACGACCCTGATGATGATCGCGGGCTTCGAGACGCCGACCGCCGGCGACATTTCGATCGACGGCAAGTCGGTCGTCGCCATGCCGCCCTACCGGCGCAACATCGGCATGGTGTTCCAGAACTACGCTCTCTTCCCTCACCTCACCGTCGAGGAGAATGTCGGCTTCCCCCTGAAGCAGCGCGGCGTTTCCAAGGCGGAACGCGCGAAGCTGGTGGCCGAGGCGCTGGAACTCGTGCACCTGCCGGGCTACGGCGCGCGCTATCCCCGCCAGCTCTCCGGCGGCCAGCAGCAGCGCGTCGCCGTGGCAAGGGCCGTCGTGTTCAAGCCGCGGCTGCTGCTGATGGACGAGCCGCTGGGCGCGCTCGACAAGCAGCTGCGCGAAAACCTGCAGCTCGAGATGCGGCGCCTGCACGCCGACCTCGGCATCACCTTCATCTACGTGACGCACGACCAGGAAGAAGCGCTCACCATGTCCGACCGGATCGCCGTCATGAACGACGGCAAGGTGGCGCAGGTCGGCAGCCCCGAGGATCTCTACGACCGCCCCGACAATCGCTTCGTCGCAGGTTTCATCGGCGAATCGAACTTCCTGCCGGCGGTCGTGCGCGGCCTCGAGGACGACGTGGTCGTGGCGGAATGCGAAGGCACGCTGATTCGCGCGCTCTGCCCCGGTCGGCCGGCGAGCGGCGAGAAAGTAACGCTCACGACGCGGCCGGAACGGCTGCGCTTTGCCGATGGCATCTGGGCTGGGACGGAAGCACCGCAGAACCGGCTGAGCGTCACCGTGACCGAGGCGGTCTTCGCGGGCGAGCGCTGCCGCTACATGCTGCAGGCCGGTGACGGCACGTCGATCGTGCTCAAGGAACCGTCGAGCGCCGCCATCCGCCGCCGCGCCGTCGGCGAGCGCGCGGAGATCGCCTGGTCCGTCGCGGACACGATTCTTGTCTGAGGTGGGTCTTGTCTGAGGTGGTGCAACCCGCTTCCCTCGCCCTGGCGGTCAACCGGCCCAGGACGGCGCCGTTCGACTGGCGCCGGGCGGTGCCGTTGCTGCTGGCGGCGCCGCTGCTGATCTACATGCTGGTCTTCTACGCCCTGCCGGTGGTGGCGATGCTGTTGCGCAGCGTGAACGATCCTTCCTGGACGCTCTCGCACTACGCCACCCTGTTCGACGACGTCGTGTTCCAGAAGACCTTCTGGATCACGATCAACACTTCCGTGACGGTCACCCTGGGGTGCCTGATCCTGGGTTATCCGGTGGCCCTGGGGCTGGTGCGCGCCAAGTCGATGGCGCCCTTCATCCTGGTGATTATCCTGCTGCCCTTCTGGACCAGCGTCCTGGTCCGCAGCTACGCCTGGATGGTGCTGCTCGGCCGGCACGGCCTGGTCAACGAGGCGTTGCTGGCGCTCGGCATGATCGAGCGGCCGATCCGCATCCTCAACACGACGCTCGCGACGCAGATCGCGATGATCCACATCCTCCTGCCCTACATGATCCTGCCGATCGCCAACGCGCTGCGGCAGATCGATCCTTCGCTGATCCGCGCCGCCTCCGGCCTCGGCGCGACGCCGTTCATGACCTTCCGTCAGGTCATCCTGCCGCTATCCATGTCGGGCGTGGCGGCGGGCACTCTTCTCACCTTCGTGCTGGCGCTCGGTTTCTACATCACGCCGGCGATGGTCGGCGGGCCGCGCGACATCACCCTGTCGATGCTGATCGCCCAGCAGGTCGACCAGCTCAACTGGGCCTATGCCGCGACGCTCTCGGCGGTCCTGCTGGCGACGGCGCTAGCCCTCCTCGCCGTGGCGCGCAAGCTTCCCGGTGTCGGCAATGCCTTCAAGACGAGCATGCGATGAGGCTGGCGCACATCCTTCCGGCGGGCGTCGTCGGCCTGATCCTGTTCTTCCTGGCGTTCCCCATCGTCGTGGTGGCGATCGTCTCCTTCTCCTCGGCGACCTACCTCTCCTTCCCGCCGCCCGCCTTCGGGCTGCGCTGGTACGAGGCCTATTTCAGCAATCCCGACTGGCTGAAGCCGACCTGGGTCAGCATCTGGGTGGCCTGCGCCGTCGTCGTGCTGGCGACCTTCCTCGGCACGCTGGCGGCTCTCGGCCTTGCGCGCCTGCCCAAGGCACTGCGCGTCGTCGCCGCCGGCCTGATCCTGTCGCCGCTGATCGTGCCCGGCATCGTCGTGGCGATCGGCATCTACTATGCCTACTCGCGCTACGGCCTGGTCGGCACGCCCATCGCGATGGTGCTGGCGCACACCTGTCTCGCGGTGCCCTTCGTCGTCACCAGCGTGACGGCGAGCCTGTCGGGCATCGACCCGCGGCTGGAACAGGCCGCCCTCAGCCTCGGCGCGACGCCCGGCGCCACCTTCTTCCAGGTGACCTTGCCGCTGATCCAGCCCGGCGTGCTGGTGGGCGCGCTGTTCGCCTTCATCACCTCGTTCGACGAGCTGATCGTGGCGCTGTTCATTTCCGGAACCGGCGCGGTCACCCTGCCGCGCCGCATGTGGGACGATCTGCGGTTCCAGATCGATCCGACCATTGCTGCCGTCTCCACCCTCACGATCGTCCTGACCGCCGCGCTGATGGGCGCCGCGCACCTCCTGCGCAAGCGCGCCGAGCAGAACCGGATGGCTACTTCTTCTGCAGCGCCATGATCGCCGGCGCCGCCTGGACAGGTACGGCACCTCCCGGTGCCACGTCCGAGTGACCGGGCGCGGTCACTCGGCGTTGAGGCCCTTCATGTAGGTCGACGGCACGACCGACTTCACGGACTGCGCGCGCTTGGCCAGCCAGTAGGCTTGCGCTGGCGGCACCGAGGCGAATTTCGGGTCGACGCCCAGTTTCTGCGCGGCATCCATCGGCCAGTTCGGATTGTAGAGAAGCTCGCGCGCCAGCGCGATCAGGTCGGCGCGGCCTTCCTGCAGGATCTTCTCCGCCTGGTCGGCATGGACGATCAGGCCGACGGCCATGCTGAGAATGCCGGCATCGTTCTTCAGCCGGTCGGCATAGGGAACCTGGTATCCGTAGGTCACGGGACCGGCGCTCACCACCGGCGAACCGCGCATGCCACCGGAGCTGCAGTCGATCACGTCGACACCCTTGGGCTTCAGGACGTTAGCCAGTGCGACGCTCTGGTCCGGCCCCCAGCCGGAATCGTCCTCGACCGAGAGGCGCACGAACAGCGGCTTCGAGGCCGGCCAATGCGCGCGCACGCTCTCCACGACCTCGATGGCGAAACGCATGCGATTGAGCTCGCTGCCGCCATACTGGTCGTTGCGCACGTTGGAGAAGGGCGAGAGGAACTGATGGATCAGGTAGCCATGCGCCATGTGGATATCGAGCACGTCGAACCCGGCCTCGTGCGCGCGCCGCGCCGCCTGTCCCCAGCGTTCCACGGCCTCGGGAATCTCGGCCAAGGTCAGCGCCCGCGGCGTCGGATCGGTGTCGGGCGAGTTGATGCCGCTCGAGGAGACGAGCTCCCACTGGTCCCAGTCGACGATCTCCGGGGTCTGCTTCAGCGGCGCGCCGCCTTCCCAGGGCCGAGCGCGTCGCGCCTTGCGGCCGGAATGGCCGAGCTGGATGCCCGGCACGGAATTGTGCAGCCGGATGAAATCGACGCAGCGCTTGAGGCCTGGAATGAACGCATCGTCCCACAGGCCGAGATCGCCGACCGTGCCGCAGCCGCGCCGCTCGACCTTGGTGGATTCCATGATGACGAGCCCGGCACCGCCGGCGGCATAACGGCCGGCATTCACCAGGTGCCAGTCCGTCGCAAAGCCCTTCTCCGCCGCGTACTGGTGCATCGGTGCCAGGACGACCCGGTTCTTCAGGGTGACGTCGCGAATCGAAATCGGCTCGAACAGCATCGGACCGGCCATGTATAATCCCCCCATGCAAGCCGCCTTCAGCGACCGTTACGACGATCTGTACCTGCGCAGGATCCTGCGCGATACCCGGACCATCGCCATGGTTGGTGCCTCGGCCAACTGGAATCGTCCCAGCTATTTCGCCATGAAATATCTGCTGGACCGCGGCTACAAGGTCATTCCGGTCAACCCTGCCGCCAAGGGTCAGGAAATCCTCGGCCAGACGGTCTACGGCTCGCTCGACGAGTTGCCGGTGAAGGTCGACATGGTCGACATCTTCCGCAACTCCGAGGCCGCCGGCCCGATCACCGACGAGGCCATCAAGCACGGCGCCAAAGTCGTCTGGATGCAGCTCGGCGTGGTGAACATGGACGCCGCGGCGCGCGCCGAGAAGGCCGGCCTCAAGGTGGTGATGAACCGCTGCCCCAAGATCGAGCATTCCCGCCTCGCCGGCACCATCGAATGGCACGGCATCGCCAGCGGCGTCATCTCATCGAGGAAGCGCACGCTGTGATCCAGCTCGTTGGAGTGAACCGTTCCCCTTTCACCCGACGGGTCGCCATCACGCTGGAGGCCTATGGCATTCCTTACCAGCAGCAGCCGCTCTCCGGCTTCGGTAACCGTTCCGAGGTCCGCGGCAGCAACCCTCTCGGTCGCATTCCGGCTCTGATCCTCGATGGTGGCGAGACGCTGATCGACAGCGGCGCCATCATCGATCACCTTGATGAGGTGCACGGCCGCGACCACGCCCTGATACCGTCGGCCGGCGCCGACCGACGCGCCGTGCTCAGGATCGCCGCACTGATGATGGGCGCTTGCGACAAGGGGCTCGCGGCAGCTTACGAGCGTAATCATCATCCGCCCGAGAAAGTCCACCAGCCCTGGATCGACGATTGCCTCGCCCAGATGAGGCATGCGTTGTCGGCGGTCGAAGCAATGGCCATTTCCTCGCCGAACTACCTGTTGTTTGGCCGGCTGACACATGCCGACGTCGCTTGCTTCGTCGCCGAAAGGCTCGCGCGTGGTCTACAAATCGATACAGAGAGCGAGTTGCCTGGCCTGCGAGCCCTCACCCGCAAACTTGAGGATGAACCGGCTTTTCGGGCGACCGAGCCGTGATGATCGACGCTGCCAAAGAACGCGAGCTTCGCAGGAAGCTAAGGACTGCATGGTCGACCGAGACCAGCAGCAAGTGGCGGCCTGACAATCTCGCGTGCGGCCAATGCAGCGTCACGGCGCTCGTGCTCCAGGACGTATTGGGCGGCGACATCCTCAAGACGTCCATAGAAGGCCAATGGCACTTCTACAATGGCGTCGATGGCCAGAGGCTCGACCTGACCGATAGCCAATTTGGCCGGCCCATCGAATACCAGGACCAGCCGAGCAGCCGGAGCGAGGCGCTCGAAGACACGTCCGTCCGGCAGTACGAGATTCTGAAGCGACGCTTCACGCCCTGAATGCAGCAATGCCGACCTTAAGGCCGGCATCTGAATGAGGGTGGGGAGGTCCGCGGCACCGCCACACCAGGCCGCAGACCTCCCGCTCCCCCTCATGATCGCGTCTTCCCGGTCTTCGCCGGGAATGACACGGCCCCCCTGAGAGACTTCGTCGGGTGCAGGAAAACCGGCGGTGGTGGGGCCACCGCCGGCTCCTTACTGAGGTTCTGCTCGGCCACCCGGGGAGAGATAGCGGCTCCGCTTCGACCTCGAAGTCTGAAAGCAACGCTTGCGACGCCAGGCTGGAAGGCTTCGGCCGGAGCCCTAAGGCTCCGGCCGCTCGAGAGGTTTGCTAGGCCGCCCGGGGAGAGATAGCGACAAAGCGCGTCATCCCCTCTCGAAACACCTTCATCAGCACCGGCTTGCCGGTGGTCTTTGCTTCCTTGAGCTTCTCGGCAGCCGCCTTCGGGCTGTCGACGGCGTCCCTGCCGACCTGCTGGAGGACGTCGCCGGCCTTGAGGCCCTGCTCGTCGGCCGGGCTGCCCGGCTCGACCGTGGCGACGACCACGCCCTTCACGTCACCGTCGAGGCCGAGCTTCTTGCGCGCCTCCGCAGAGAGCGGCGCCAGCGAGACACCGTAGGACAGCGGCGCCGGCTTCGCGGCTCCGTCCTTGCCGTCGGCGCTGGCCTTGACGATCGCGTCGTCCTTCTGGCCGCCGACCTTGGCGGTGAGCGTCATCTCCTTGCCGTCGCGCCACACACCCAGCTTGACCGAGGTGCCCGGCTTGACCGCGGAGATCGAGCGGGTCAGCTCCTTGATGCCGTCGACCTTCTTGCCGTCGACGCTCACGATCACGTCACCCGACTGGACACCGGCTGCGAGCGCCGCGCTGTCCGGCTGGACCACCGCCACCAGGGCGCCCTTCTCGCTCTTCAGCGACAGGCTTTCCGCGATCTCCTTCGAGACCGGCTGGATCTGGACACCGAGCAGGCCACGCTCGACCCGGCCGCTGTCCTTCAGCTCCGCCACCACCGGCTGCGCCAGCGAGGACGGGATGGCAAAGCCCAGGCCGATGCTGCCGCCGGTCGGCGAGTAGATGGCCGTGTTGATGCCGATCACGTTGCCGTCCATGTCGAACAGCGGGCCGCCGGAGTTGCCGCGGTTGATGGCCGCGTCGGTCTGGATGTAGTCGTCGAACGGGCCGGACTGGATGTCACGGCCGCGCGCCGACACGATGCCCGTGGTCACGGTGCCACCGAGGCCGAACGGGTTGCCGACCGCCATCACCGGCTGACCGACGCGCACCTTGCCGGCGTCGCCGAACGAGACGTACGGCAGTGGCTTGTCGCTCTCGACCTTCAGCACGGCCAGGTCGGTCTTCTCGTCGCCGCCCATCAGCTTGGCCGGCAGCTTGGTGCCGTCCGCCATGGTGACGGTGATCGAATCGGCCTTGCTGACCACGTGGTAGTTGGTGACGATCACGCCCTTGGCGTCGATGATGAAGCCCGTGCCGACGGCCTGGGCCTTCTCCTTCGACTGCGGGCGACCCTTGCCGTCGGGACGACCCGGCTGCATCGGCTGGCCGAAGCGCTCGGCGAAGCGCTTCATGAACTCTTCCATCTGCTTCTGCTGCGAGTCCGACATGCGGGTCTCGTCAGCGTCGTCCGCGCCGGCCTTCATGGTCACGGCGACATTGACGACCGCAGGGGTTACCTTGGCAGCCAGGTCCGAGAAGTCCTGAACGGGCATGGTCGTCTGGCCGGCGATGGCCGCGGGAGCGGTGAACATCGGGGCGATCAGCGCGGGCGCCGTCAGGGCGGTGGTGAGCGCCAGGGCGGTCAGGATACGGGACTTGGTCTTGGTCATGATCTACAGCCTCCTCCTTGGGGGGTGAACGGAATATGGGGGAGGACCTGTAGCGCCCGGATGGCCGCAGGATTGAATGTTTGTATAGTTGGGGAACGTTGCGCCGGGGGCCGGCGCCGGATAGACGGGCGCCGTGAAAATCCTCCTCGTCGAAGACGACAAGCAAACCGCCGACTACATCGCCAAGGGCCTGCGCGAGCACGGCCACGTGGTCGACCATGCCGACAACGGACGCGACGGCCTGTATCTCGCCACGGGCGAGAAATACGACGTGCTGATCGTCGACCGCATGCTGCCGCAGATGGACGGGCTGTCGCTCGTCAAGGCGGCCCGCGCCACGGGCATGAAGGCGCCGGTCCTGTTCCTCACCACCATGGGTGGCGTCGACGACCGTGTCGCGGGGCTGGAGGCCGGCGGCGACGACTACCTCACCAAGCCCTTTGCCTTCGCCGAGCTCAGGGCGCGCATCGGCGCCCTCTCCCGCCGCCCACCGATCGTTGCCGCGACCTCCCTCGCGGTCGGCGATCTCGAAATGGATCTGCTGGCCCGCACCGTGACGCGCGGCGGCAAGCGCATCGAGCTGCTGGCGCAGGAATTCAAGGTCCTCGAGTACCTGCTGCGCCATGCCGGCGAGGTGGTGACGCGCACCATGCTGCTCGAAAAGGTCTGGGACTTCCATTTCGACCCCAAGACCAACATCGTCGAGACGCATATCAGCCGCCTGCGCTCCAAGATCGACAAGGGCTTCGACAAGCCGCTGCTCCATACGATCAGGGGGGCAGGTTATGTCATCCGCGCGCCTGATTAGGATCCTGCGCTCGGCGAGCTTCCGCCTGCCGCTGCTCTACGCCGTCCTGTTCATCCTGTCGGCCGGCGTACTGTTCGCCAGCGTCTACTGGACGGCGACCGCGGCGATGCAGAACGACATGGCCGCCGTCCTGCGTTCCGAGGCCTACCAGCTCGCCGAAGTTCACCGCCGCAGCGGCCTGGCGGGCCTCGCCGAGCAGATCACGCGGCGCATCAACTTCCGCACCCGGGGCCCGATCTTCTACCTGCTGCAGGCGCCCAACCGCCGGGTCGTCGTGGGTAACCTGCCGGGCATGCCGCCGGTCAACGGCGCCATCGACTTCGAACCCGACCAGCCCCAGCCGGAAATAGATCCCGACCGCCCCGGGGAGCGCCCCAAGCTGACGGGGTTCGGCCTCACCCTGCCCGACGGCTCGTTCCTGCTGGTGGCCCAGGACGCCAACCGCCTGGTCGACATGCAGCGCGCCATCATCCGCGCCTTCGCCTGGTCGGGCGGCCTCACCCTGCTGCTGGCCATCGCCGGCGGCGCCCTGCTCGGCAGCAATTTCCTGCGCCGCATCGACACGATCACGCGCACCAGCCGCGCCATCATGGAAGGCGATCTCTCGGCCCGCATTCCCGTGCGCGGCACGCACGACGAGATCGACCAGCTCGTGGCCAGCCTCAACGCCATGCTGGCGCGCATCCAGCAGCTCATGGACGGGCTGCGCCAGGTGTCGAGCGACATCGCCCACGACCTGCGCACGCCGCTCGGCCGCCTGCGCCAGCGGCTGGAGGATGCCCGCGACCGTGCGACGACGACGGCCGACTACAGTGCCGCGACCGACGCCGCCATCGAGGAAGCCGATGCCCTGCTGGAGACCTTCTCGGCCCTGCTGCGCATCGCCCAGGTCGAAGCCGGCGCGCAGAAGAGCGCCTTCGCTGCCTTCGACGTCTCCACCCTGCTGAAGAGCCTGGGCGAGACCTACCAGCCCGTCGCCGAGGATTTGGATCGCACCCTCGCGGTTCAGGTCGAGCCCGGCGCCACATTGACCGGCGACCGCCAGCTGATGGCCCAGCTCGTGTCCAACCTGCTGGAGAACGCGCTGCGCCATACGCCCGAGGGCACGAACGTCCGCCTCGGCCTGCACCGGCAGGGCGACGGGTTCGAGATCGAAGTCGCCGACAACGGGCCGGGCATCCCCGCGGCCGAGCACGACAAGGTCTTCGACCGCTTCTACCGGCTCGACCGCAGCCGCTCGACGTCGGGCAGCGGCCTCGGCCTCGCTATGGTCAAGGCGATCGCCGGCCTCCATGGGCTCACGATCCGGCTCGAGGATGCGAAGCCCGGGCTTCGCGTGGTCCTTCAGACCGCCAGGTAGCGCTTCTTCACGTCGTCGTTGGCGCGAAGCTCGTCGATCGAGCCGCGATAGACGATGTGGCCCTTGTCGATCACCGCCACGTGGCTCGCGATATCGAGGCAGAAATGCATGTTCTGCTCGGCCACGATCAAGGTCGTGCCCATGTCGCGCAGGCGCTGGATCAACTCGCCGATCTTCTCGACGATGATCGGTGCGAGGCCTTCGCTGGGCTCGTCGAGCAGCACGACGTCGGGATTTCCCATGAGCGTGCGCGCGATGGTGAGCATCTGCTGCTCGCCGCCCGACAACCTCCCGCCCATGCGTCCACGCATCGAGGCGAGGATCGGAAAGACGTCGTAGATCTTCTCCAGCGTCCAGTCGATCCGGCCGCCGACGCCGGGCTTGATCGCGATCGTCAGATTGTCCTCGACCGAGTGCTCCGGGAAGATCTGCCGGTCCTCCGGCACGAAGCCCACACCCTCGCGGGCGATGCGATCGGGCGTGAACTTCTGCATCGGCGTGCCGCGCACGGAGATGCGGCCCCGCCGTGCCGGTGCAATGCCGATGATGGCCTTCATGGTCGTGCTCTTGCCCGCGCCGTTGCGGCCGAGCAGCGCCAGCGACTGCCCCTTCTCCACCCCGAACGAGACGCCGAACAGGATCTGGCTGGCGCCGTAGAAGACGTCGATATCGTCGACGCGAAGGATCTCCCCGGCGCTCATGCGGCGGCTCCCTGTCCGGACGTTCCGTGGGCCGACTTGCCGAGATAGGCCTCGATCACCTTGGGATTCGTCCGCACCTCGTCGGGCGTGCCTTCGGCCAGCACCGACCCGTAGGACAGGACGCGGACCGTCTGGGCGACCTTGAAGACGATGTCCATGTCATGCTCGATGAAGATCAGCGTCATGCGCCGCGCCCGCCACAGCCGCTGCACCGTTTCGATCATGCGCCAGCGCTCCTCGGGCCCCATGCCGGCGGTCGGCTCGTCGAGCAGCAGCACCTTGGGATCGAGCGCCAGCGCCAGGCCGATGTCGAGCAGCTTCTGGTCGCCGTGGCTCAGGTTGCGGCTCAGGATGCCCGCGACCCGCGTAAGCCCCAGCAGGTCCATGATCTCGTCGCCCTGCTTCGTCGTCGTGGCGAGCGGGAAAGGCGAGCGCAGCACGGTCTCGCGACGCTGATGGGCCTGTGCCGCCGCCGCCAGTGCTTCCGATACGGTGAGCGTCGGAAACAGGCTCGCCACCTGGAAGGCGCGGCCGATGCCCAGCCGCACGATCCGGCGCTGCGAGAGGCCGGCGATGTTCTCCCCCGCCAGCAGGATGCGCCCGGTGTCCGGCGGGAAGCGGCCGGTGATCAGGTTGAACAGCGTCGTCTTGCCGGCGCCGTTGGGGCCAATGATGGCGCTGAGCGAGCCGTCGGCGAAGTCCAGCGTCACGTCCCGCGTGGCGGCGACGCCGCCGAAGGACTTCTTGAGATTCTCGAGCTTCAGCATGTCAGGCGTCCCTGCCCGCCTGCGCGTCCTTGTCGGCCGCGTCGCGCACCGCCTGGGCCTTGGCCTGCCGCCGGTTCTCCCAGCGCTCGGCCAGCAGGTCGAGCGGGCCTTTGCGCAGGCCGAGGACGAGGACGAGGATCACGATTCCCAGCACCAGTTCGGTGTGGCTGGTGTAGGTGACCGTGATGTCGTTCAGCAGGCGCAGGATCACCGTACCCACCAGCGGGCCGAGGAAGACGTTCGATCCGCCCAGCAGGATCATGAAGATCGCCTCGCCCGAGGTCGTCCAGAAGCCGAAATTGGGATAGGCGCCCGACACGAACAGGGTGAGCAGGATGCCGCCCACGCCCGCGACGGAGGCGGAAATGACGAAGCAGGCCAGCTTCACCAGGGTCACGTTGATGCCGAGGAAGGCCGCGCGCTCCTGGTTGTCGCGGATCATGCGCAGCGTGTAGCCGAAGGGCGACGTCACGACCTGGCGCAGGATGGCGATGCAGACGACGAACGCCACGGAGCAGAAGATGTAGAGCTGCGTCCGGTCGGCGAGATCGATGCCCAGAAACTTCGGCCGCGGAATGCCGCCCATCAGCCCCTGGTCGCCGCCCGTGAACGACACCCAGCCCAGGATGATGTTGTAGAACAGCATCTGGAACGCGAGCGTCAGGAAGGCGAAGTAGATCTCGTTCAGCCGCACGCAGATCGCGCCGACGATCAACGCCATGAGCGCGGTGAAGCCGATCGCCAGCGCGAAGGCGCCGGGGATCGAGAATTTGCCGGACTGCATCGCCAGGCCAAACGCGTAGGCGCCGGCGGCGAAGAACATCGCGTGCCCGAACGACACCAGTCCGGTGTAGCCGATCAGCAGGTTGAGCGACATGGCCAGCAGCCCGTAGGCCATGCCGAACATGATGAAGTCGCGGATGGCCGGCGATGCGCCGAACACGGGCACCAGCAGCAGCACCACAAGGCCCAGCGCCGCGAGCCCGAGATCACGCCAACGTCCCGCCATCGCCGCCTACCGGTGCTCGCGGCCGAACAGGCCGCTGGGCTTGAAGATCAGGACCAGCGCCATGATCAGGAACATCACCCCGTCGACGAACAGCGGGAAACCGATGCTGCCGAAGGAGCGGGTGAGCCCGATGATGATCGAGGCCACAAAGGCGCCGACGATCGAGCCCATGCCGCCGATCACCGTCACGATGAAGGACTCGATCAGGATCGAGAAGCCCATGCCCGGCGTCAGCGAGCGCACGGGTGCCGCAAGCGCCCCCGCCGCGCCCGCCAGGGCGCTGCCGATGCCGAAGACGGCGGCATAGTAGAGGTTCACCCGAATGCCGAGCGCCGACACCATCGGTCCGTTGATGGCCGCGGCCCGCACGATGCTGCCGAAGCGCGTGCGGACGATCACCAGCCACAGCAGCAATCCGATCGCCATCGCCGCCAGGATCATGAAGAGATAGAACGGCGGAATGACGCCCCCCATGAAGCGGATGGGCGGCAGCCGGAACTCGGGCGGCATGCCCATCGAGAGCGGCACCGGCCCCCAGATGATCTTGATGAGGTCGTCGGAGATCAGCACCACGGCATAGCAGACCAGAAGCTGCATCAGCACGTTGGAGCCGTAGACCTTGCTCATCAGCACGCGCTCGAACAGGACGCCCAGCATGCCGACCGCCACGGCCGCCCCCAATGCGGAAACGAAGTAGCTGTCGGTGATCTGGTAGAAGGTCCACGCCGCATACGCCCCGATCATGTAGAGCGAGCCGTGCGCGAAGTTGATGACGTTGAGCACGCCGAAGATCAGCGTCACGCCCGACGCGATCAGAAACAGCAGCATGCCAATGATCATGCCGCTGGTGAGCTGCGTGACGACGCATGACGTCGTCCCGACGCAGCGTAGCAACGCGTCGAGATCCACCTGTTTATCCTACTCGAAAGCGACGCGAGATCAGGAAATGTAGCCCTGCTTTTTCTTCCACTGCTTCTCGAGCTCGATGATCGGCTCCCAGGCCGAGGCCTGGAAGTCGGCCACGTAGGGTTCCTTGGAGAGCGAGACGCCGTAACCGATGATGTAGTCGATCAGGGTGTTGTCCTCGGCCCGCATCGTCACCGACCCCTTGGTGCCGAACTGGCTCTTGAGGGTCATGCCCTTGATGGCCTCGGCCATCTTCTTGCCGTTGGTGTCGCCGTTGGTCTTCTTCAGCGCCTCGACGACGAACTCGGCGGCGACCGCGTTCTCCCACGACCAGTTGGTCGGCTTGTGCTTCTGCGTCTTGACGTAGTCCTGGTACCACTCCTCGTTTTCCTTGGTGGCCGGCACGGTGCGATTGTAGCGGCCTCCGGAGTAGACGCCCTGAGGGAACTGCTTCACCTGGTCGACGACGCCGTAGTCGCCGAGGTTCACCATGAACGACGCCTGCTTGTCGAACAGGCCGTAGAGGTTGGCCTGGTCGATGAAGGCCACCAGATCGCCGCCCCACAGCGCCGAATACATCGCATCGGCCTTGGCATTGAGGAGCTTGGTGACGACCTCGGTATAGTCCGGCTGGAAGAGCTTGGGCCACGACTCTTCGACGACCTGGATGTTGCCGTCGAAGTGCTTGGCGTACTCCATGAACTCGGCCGTGTTCGACCGGCCATAGGCGTAGTCCGGTGAACAGGTCGCCCACTTCTTCAGGCCCTTGGCCTTGGCGATCTTCGCGGCGTAGTCGCCGCCGCCGATCGCGTCGTGGATGCCCTGGCGGGCCGTCCGGAAGGCGGTCGGCACGTGCAGCTTGGGATCGGCCGTCAGCGACGAGGTCTCGGAATTGGAGTGGATGCAGAGAACACCGATCTCGCGGATGACCTCCTGGACGGCGAAGGCCGCGCTCGACGCCTCGGCATCGAGGATGATCTCGCACTTGTCGTTGTTGATCAGATCGCGCGTCACCTTGGCGGCTTCCTGCGGCGCGCCCTTGGAGTCGCGAACAACCATCTCGATCTTGCGGCCATTGATGCCGCCCGCCGCGTTGAACTTGTCGAACACGACCTTGAGGCCGCCGACGCTGGTCTGGCCGAGGATCGCGACGCGGCCCGACAGAATCGTCGGCACGCCGATCTTGATGGCGCCGGTCTGCGCCTTGCTGATGGCGGGAGCGCCAATCACCCCGGCGGCGGCCAGCGCTCCGGCACCCTTCAGAACTTGACGACGGCTCGCGCGCCGCGACTCGGTGGACGTCATGGTGTTCACTCCCGAAATTCTTTTGCGGTCGATGACCGATTGCGGCGATCCTATGTGCAATTGTTCCACATGGTCAAACGACAACCTCCTGAAGAGCCGGCGATATGATTCCCCCGTCATGGCTCTGGATACCGCTCACCGTCTTCGCCGCTGCGGCACAGACCGTCCGCAACACCGCGCAACGTCATCTCACGGCCGAACTGGGAACACTCGGCGCGACGCTGGTCCGCTTTCTCTACGGCATGCCCGTTCTCGCCCTGTGGCTTTGCCTGGTGCTCCTGGTCGGTGGCTTTCCTCAACCCGCCCTCACCTGGACCTTCGGCGGCTGGGTCGTCGTGGCCGCGCTCAGCCAGATGGCCGGCACGGCCCTGCTGTTGCGGGCGATGCAGGAGCGCAGCTTCGCGATCGGGCTCGTCTATTCCAAGAGCGAGGTCATCCAGGTTGCACTCTTCTCCGTTCTGTTCCTCGGCGAAACGCTGTCGGCGCTGGCCATCGCCGCCATCGTCGTGACGACCCTGGGCGTCGTCCTGCTCTCTCCACGCCCCCCGGCACTCGACGGAGCGAAGCGCAGCTGGGCCGATCCCGCGGCCTTCTACGGCCTCGCCTCCGGATCCGCCTTCGCGGTCTCGGTCGTGGGCTATCGCGGCGCCAACCTGGCACTCGAAACCGGTTCGCCGTTCCTCGCCGCCGCCGAGACGCTGTTCTGGAGCCAGCTCCTGCAGGCCGTCCTGCTCTGTCTCTGGCTGCTCGCACGCAATCCCGCCATCGTGCTGGGCGCGTTGCGGCAGTGGCGCGTCTCGATGTTCGCCGGCGTGGCCGGCGCCCTGGCGTCGCTCGCCAACGTCACGGCGCTGGCGCTCGCCCCGGCGTCCCAGGTGCGCACCCTGATCCTGATCGAGGTCGTGTTCAGCTACTTCGTCTCACGCCGCGTCTTCCACGAAGCGATGAATCGGCGAGAGCTCGCCGGCATCGTCCTCATCATGGCGGGCGTGGTGCTCATCCTGTCGAACACGCGGTGATCTAGGTCCAGGGATGCGGCCTGCGATGGCGTACCAGCACGCCATAGGGCTCTTCGCTCCCCGCCGGCAGAGTCGCCAGCCACACGAGATCCCGCGCCGCCTCGTCCGGCGTCGCCGCCTTCGACATGTCGGCGAACCACGGTCGTGAGGCTTCCGTGTCCACCAGGCCGGGACAGGCGGCATTCACCAGGATACCCCGCCGGCGGAACTCTTCCGACTTGTCTCGCGCGAGGACGCGCACCGAAGCCACCTGGCCGATCTTCGACGGCACGTTGATCCAGTCGGGCCAACCTGCGTCCCGGGCGCTGCCGTCGCGCACCGCCGCCGCAAATCCGTCCATGGCACGCTCGATGTCGTGCAGCGTGAGCCCTGGCGAGTCGAAGCGGGCGTGCAGACGCGGATCGAGATGGCGCAGCGATCCGAAGGAGCTCGCCACCACGATGAACCGCGCATTGTCCCGCAGCAGCGGAACGAAAGCCTCGATGATCCGCAGGGTGCCGTGATTGTTGGTGTCGACGAAGCCGACGACCTGGTCGGCCTGCGGTGTGTCCCTGGTGATTCGCGCGGCCGCGTTCTGGATCACGATGTCGATGCCGCCATGACGGGCCTTGATCTCGTTGGCGGCCGCAGACACGCTCGCGGCATCGGCGATGTCCAGCTGGATCAGGTCGGGACTCAGCCCCTCCTCTTGCAACAGCGCGCACGCCGCTTCGCCGCGCCCCCTGTCGCGGGCTGCAAGATAGACGGTGCTGCCCTTGCCAAGGGCGCGGCACAGCGCACGCACCAGCGCCAGTCCCAGCCCCTGGTTGGCGCCGGTGACGAGCGCGATCTTTCGCAGAGCGTCTGCCATCGTTGACCTCCCGTCGCCTCGGCACCGAAACTCCTGTGATGATAACACGTCCGCTCTACGCCTATGTCGGCAGCTACACCTCGCCGGAACGCAACGGCCACGGCAACGGCATCAACGTCTATCGGGTCGACCCGCGCACGGGTGCCTTCCGGCACGTCCAGCATCTCGGCGGGCTGGAGAACCCATCCTTCCTGGCGCTCAACGCCGCCGGGGACCGCCTCTATTCGGTCCATGGCGATCGCAGCGAGGCGACGTCCTGCACAGTCGACCGCGAGACCGGTCGATTGGCCGTCCTGAACCGCCAGCCGACCGGCGGCTACAACCCCATCCATCTCGCCTTCGACGCCCATCAGCGGTTCCTGGTCGTGAGCAACTACGGCTCCGATTCGCTGGCCGCGCTGCCGATCTCCAAGGACGGGAGCCTTGCGCCCTACTCGACCCTGACTGCCGTTGCCGCGCCGCTGGGGCCGCACCGCACCGAGCAGAAGAACGTCCGGCCGCATCACAATCCGCTCGATCGCGCCGGCCGGACCTTCTACCTGCCCTGCAAGGGCTCGGATTGCGTGATCGGCTACCGGCTCGACGCGCGGCGCGGCGTGCTGGTCGAGACCAGCCGAGTCGCGGCGCGGCCGGGCGCCGGCCCGCGCCACATCGACTTCCATCCGCGCAGGCCCTTCGCCTACGTCATCAACGAGCTGGATTCGACGATCACGACCTATCGTCAGGACACCGGCAGCGGGGCGTTGACGCCGCTGCAGACGGTGCCGTCGACGCCATCGGATTTCACGGGTTACAGCACCGGTGCGGAGATCTGGGTCGATGGCGCCGGACGCAACGTCTACGTCTCGAACCGCGGCCACGACAGTATCGGCGTGTTCGGCATCGATGCCGCCAAGGGCACGCTGACGCCGCGCCAGTGGGTGCCGACCAAGGGCAGCGTTCCGCGGTTCTTCGCCTTCGACCCGGCGGCGCGCTTCCTCTACGTCGCCAACCAGGGCGGCGATTCCCTCATCGGCTACAAGGTCGGCCGCAACGGGCTGCTGGCGCCGACCAGGCTACGGACAAAGGTCGGCAGCCCGGCCTGTATCGTCTTCTCGCGCTAGCAGGCCGTCGAACGAGTCGGAATCAGCGGATAAACGCAACAAACGAAATAAACGAAACAATTGAAGGGAATGTCGCACCCCCCTGAATCCCGGGTCGCAGTGACCGTCGGCGCAACAATGTTGCTCGCCGATTCTTCAGAAGGGCCTGTTTCAACAACCTGCCAGCGGGTCAGCCTTCCTCCTGGAAGGCCTCCTCGCGGGCTTTCTTGATACTCGGCAGCGCCATCAGGATCAGCAGCGCCGCCGTGGTGATGAGCAGCCCGAGGCTGATCGGCCGTTCGATGAAGACCATGGCGTCGCCCCGGGAGAGCAGCATGGCCCGCCGGAAGTACTCCTCCATCTGCGGCCCCAGCACGAGGCCCAGCAGGAACGGTGCCCCTTCGCAGCCCAGCTTGACGAAGACGTAGCCCAGCACGCCGAAGATTGCGACCTGCATGACGTGGAACGTGCTGTTCTGCAGGCTGTAGGCGCCGATGCAGCAGAACAGCAGGATGGCGGGCGCCAGGAAGCGGTACGGCACGGTGAGCAGCTTCACCCACATGCCGATCATCGGCAGGTTGATGATGACCAGCATGGCGTTGCCGATCCACATCGAGACGATCATGCCCCAGAACAGGTCGGGCTTCTTGGTCATGACCTCGGGTCCCGGCTGGATGCCCTGGATGATCATGGCGCCCACCATCAGCGCCATGACGGCGTTGGACGGGATGCCCAGGGTGAGCATCGGAATGAACGAGGTCTGGGCGGCGGCATTGTTGGCCGCCTCCGGTGCCGCGACCCCTTCGACCGCGCCCTTGCCGAACTGGCCGGGGTTCTTCGACAGTTTCTTCTCGAGCGTGTAGGCCGAGAAGGCGCCGAGGGTCGGACCGCCGCCCGGCAGCACGCCCAGCAGCGAGCCGAGCAAGGTCCCGCGCAGGATTGCCGGGATGGCCCGCCTTATCTCCTCGCGTGTCGGCCACAACGAGCCCACCTTGATCGCCCCGCCGCGCTCCAGGTGTCGTTCGAGGTTGACCACGATCTCGGCGATGCCGAACAGGCCCATCGCAATCGGCGCGAAGTCGATGCCGTCGCTCAGTTCCGGGATGTCGAAGGTGAAGCGCTGCGCCCCGGTGTTCACGTCGGTACCGATCAAGCCGAACAGGAGGCCGAGGAACACCATGGAAATCGCCTTGGTGATCGAACCGCTGGCCAGCACCACCGCGGCGACGAGTCCGAGCGCCATCAGCGAGCAGTAGTCGGCCGGGCCGAACTTCTGCGCCATGCGCGTCAGGGGCTCGGCGAAGATAACGATGATGATGGTGCCGATGGTGCCGGCGAAGAACGAACCGACGGCGGAGATCGAAAGCGCCGCGCCGGCACGCCCGTTGCGCGCCATCTGGTAACCGTCCAGGCACGTCACGACCGAGGAGGCCTCGCCCGGCAGGTTCACCAGGATCGAGGTCGTCGAACCGCCGTACTGCGCGCCGTAATAGATGCCGGCCAGCATGATCAGCGAGGCGGTCGGCGGAAGATGGAAGGTGATGGGCAGCAGCATGGCGATGGTCGCCACGGGACCGATGCCGGGAAGGACGCCGATCAGGGTGCCGACCATGCAGCCCAGCAGGGCATAGGTCAGGTTCTGGAAGGTGAAGGCGACGCTGATGCCGAGAACGAGATTGTCGAGGAGATCCATGTCACCAAATCCCCTGCACGACAGAGATGTTCATACCCAGGCCGACCTTGAAGACGAGCGTGCAGAGGATGGAAAGCACGACGATGTTGCCGATCACTTCGGTGAGCTTGAATTCCTCGCCGGCCAGCGACGAGATCATCACCAGCACCACCAGCGCCGGGATCAGGCCCGCGCGCTCGAACAGCAGCGCGAAGCAGACGATGCCGAAGGTGACCAGGGTGATCGGCTTCCACTTGGGCCGTTCGACCGGCTCGCTGCCGCTCAACAGCGCGACGATGCAAACCAGCACCCCCAGTGCCAGCAGGATCAGGGAGAGCATCCGCGGGACGTAGCCCGGCCCCATGCGAACGGGCGTGCCGACGGCAAGGTGCTGCCCGAAATAGAGGGCCGCCAGACCGAAGGCGACGAACATCAACCCGGACAGGAAGTCCTTGGTCAGTACCCGATTCACGGTGTTTCGCTCCCCAAACGTTTACGCTGTGTTGCGACGGCGTAATCGCGAAACACAGGCGCGGACCGTACTGCCCGATGCTTACGCCAAGCTGACGCCGGATCAGGTCAACCCGCTGTCCGGAATGAAGGGACATTCAGGGCGACCTCCGCCAGCCTCCGCCCGAATTGACGGAAGGCCCGGGTGATGGGCGGAATGGCGGTGGGAAATGCCGAGCCACAGGGAGAGCTGCGTGAGCGACAAGACTTATGGATTCGAGACACTGGCCCTGCATGCCGGCGCCGCTCCCGATCCGACGACGGGCGCCCGCGCCCAGCCGATCTACCAGACGACGGCCTATGTGTTCGACGACGCCGACCATGCCGCGGCTCTGTTCAATCTCCAGACTGTGGGATTCATCTACTCGCGGCTGACCAACCCCACGAACGCCGCGCTGGAAACGCGCCTGGCGACGCTGGAAGGTGGCCGCGGCTGCACCGTCGCCTCCTCGGGCCACGCCGCCCAGGTCCTCGCCCTCTTCCCGCTGATGAGCCCGGGTGCCGAGATCGTCGCGGCCTCACGCCTCTACGGCGGCTCCCTGCAGCAGATGAAGAACACCTATCCGAAGTTCGGCTGGACGGCGAACATCGTCGACGCCGACACGCCGGACAATTTCAAGCGCGCCGTCACGGACAAGACGAAGGCCTTCTTCATCGAGAGCCTCGCAAATCCCGGCGGCGTCATCAGCGACATCGAGGCGATCGCGCGCATTGCCGAGGATGCGGGCGTCCCGCTGCTGGTCGACAATACGCTGGCCACGCCGTGGCTCTGCAAGCCGATCGAGTACGGGGCCACCCTGGTCGTGCATTCCACAACCAAGTTCCTGAGCGGCACCGGCACCTCCATGGGCGGCGCTGTCGTCGATTCCGGCAAGTTCGACTGGTCGAGGGGCGGCAGATTCCCGAGCCTCGCCGGACCGGAGCCGGCCTATCACGGGCTGAACTTCTACGAGACCTTCGGCGACATGGCCTACACGTTCCACAGCCATGCCGTCGGCCTGCGCGATCTCGGCCCCAGCCAGGCGCCGTTCAACGCCTGGCTCACGATGCTCGGCATGGAGACGCTGGGCCTGCGCATGGAGCGCCATTGCGCCAATGCGTTCGCCGTCGCGCAGCATCTCGAGACGCATCCGGCGGTGGCCTGGGTGAACTATGCCGGCCTGCCCTCCAACAAGTACAACGCGCTGGCGAAGAAGTACCTGCCCAAGGGCGCGGGCTCGGTCTTCACCTTCGGCGTCACGGGCGGCTACGATGTGGGCGTGAAGGTCGTCGACAATGTCGAGCTCTTCTCCCACGTGGCCAACATCGGCGATGCGAAGAGCCTGATCATCCACCCCGCCTCGACCACGCACCGCCAGCTCTCCGAGGAGCAGCGCGTGGCCGCAGGCGCCGGCCCCGACGTCCTGCGCCTGTCGATCGGCATTGAAACGGTTGCAGACATCATCGCCGATCTGGATCAGGCTCTGGAAAAGGCGACGCGCTCCTAGCCCGTCGCCCCTACGCCGGGAAACACGGCGAGGCAGGAGGATGGAATGCTCAGCAAGGCGGACAACGAGTTCCTGACCCGCGCCGGCAAGGGTACCCCCATGGGCGACCTGCTGCGCCGCTTCTGGATGCCGGCCCTCCTCTCCGAGGAACTTCCCGAGCGCGACGGGCCACCCAAGAAGATCCGCATCCTGGGCGAGGAGCTGCTGGCCTTCCGCCAGACCGACGGAAGGGTCGGCATCGTCGAGCCGCACTGCCCGCATCGCGGCGCCAACCTCTATTACGGGCGCAACGAGAATTGCGGGCTGCGCTGCTCGTTCCACGGCTGGAAGTTCGACGTCGACGGCAATTGCGTCGACCTGCCCACCTCGCCGCCGGAATCAACCTACAAGGACACGATCAAGCTTCTCGCCTATCCGACACGCGAATGGGCCGACATGGTCTGGGTCTACATGGGCCCGCGCGAGCACATGCCCGAGTTGCCTCAGCTCGAACTGGGGCTGGTCCCCGCCGCCTCGCGCTTCGTCACCAAGAAGTGGCAGGACTGCAACTGGGTGCAGAGCCTTGAGGGCGCCATCGACACCGCGCACTTCTCCTTCCTGCATGCCATCCCGACCAGGGACGAGGCGACGCGCCTCGACATCCTGCGCAAGACCTCCGCCATCGGACAGGAAGGCGGCCTCGCCGATCGCAGCCGCTGGGTGACCGACGATCCGCGACCCAAGTTCAGGATCGAGGGCCACGAGGCCGGGCTGGTCATCGCCGCCGGCCGCAAGACCGACACGACCGACCTCTACTGGCGCATCGCCCAGTATCTCGCGCCCAATCACGCGCTGGTGCCGGTCGCCTTCCCCGGCGAGGTCTACCACGGGCAGACCTGGGTTCCGGTCGATGACACGAACTGCTGGATCTACACCTACAGCTGGGTGCCCGACCGCCCGCTCACCAACGCCGAGCGCACCAAGTACGCGTCGGGCCTCAGTCTCCACGCCGAGATCGACGAGCACTACGTGCCGAGGCGCAACATGCGCAACGACTACATGATCGATCGCGAGCTGCAGAAGACGCTGAGCTACACCGGCATCAGCGGCGTCTCCGACCAGGATGCGGCGATCCAGGACAGCCAGGGCGCCATCCAGGACCGCACGGCCGAGCATCTCGGGCCCACGGATGTCGGCATCATCGAGTTCCGCAAGCTGTTGATGGCGGCCGCCCGCGCGCTCCAGCAGGGCGAACCGCCCCGCGCGGCCGCCGCTGCGAAACGCTATGCCGTGCGGGCCGGCGGATGGATTGCCGCTGCCGAGAAGGATCTCACGGCGGTCATGTTGGAGCGCTTCGGTCACCGCCACGGCTATGTCGGCGGTGAATACGGGCTCTCGGAATAGAGGGTTAGACCGGCGCGAGAGGCTGCACTATCGTCCGCGGCGATACTGCTTTGGGGAGATGTTTACGTGACCATCAAGATTTACGGGCCGACCGCCTCGCGCGCGGCGCGCGCCCTCTGGATCGCGCATGAACTCGGCGTTCCATACGAGCACATCGCCGTCGAGATGAAGGATCTGAAGAATCCCGACTATCTCAAGGTCAATCCGAACGGCAAGGTGCCGGCGCTGGTGGACGGCGAGTTCAAGCTGTTCGAATCGATGGCGATCAACCTCTACCTCGCCGCCAAGCACGGCAAGGACGGCTTCATGCCGGCCAGCCTCGAGGACCAGGCCCTGTGCAACCAGTGGAGCTTCTGGGGCATGACCGAGCTCGAGAAGCCGCTGCTGACGATCCTGATCGACATGTTCATGACCGCCCCCGACAAGCGCAAGCCGGAGGCCGTCGCCGAGGCGCAGAAGGCGCTGCCCAAGCCGCTGGCGGTGCTCAACGGCGCGCTCGAAGGCCGCGACTACCTGTTGGGCTCGACCTTCACCGTCGCCGACCTGAACCTCGCCTCGATCATGAGCTGGGCCAAGCCGATCAAGGTCGACTTCAGCCCGTTCCCCAACGTCAGCGCCTGGCTCGACCGCTGCCTGTCGCGCCCGTCCTTCAAGGCGGCGCGCGGCTCGAAGTAGCCGCTACTCCGCGGGCGCGACCTGTGCCGCCGGCAGCGCGGCATCGCGCTCGCTGCCGGGCAGCAGCAGCGCCACCAGGGTGATCACGACCGAGGTGGCGGCGAGGCCGAGGAACAGCAGCTCGAGGCTCCCCGTGGTCTCGCGCACCCAGGCGATCAGCAGGATCGCCAGCGGCCCCGCCCCGAAAGCCACGACGAACTTCGCGCCGAAGCCCAGCCCGTGATAGCGGCTGGGCGTGTAGCGGGCGATCAGGATGTTCTCGATCGGGCCCGCCGCCGCGCTGAGGACCGCGGAGGCGATGGCGCCCAGCAGCGCCACGTAGCCGTTGCCCATGGCCAGCGCCAGCATGGCGACCACCTGCAGCGCCGAGGCCACGACATAGGTCGCCTTCAGCGGATAGCGGTCGATGATGCGCCGGCCCATCGCATACTGCGCCACGCCCGACACGACGTAGATCATCGAGGTGGCCAGGCCGACCCACAGCACGATCTGGGTTGCGACGCCCCATGAAGCCAGCCCGCCGCGCAGCGCCGAGATCTCGGGCGCGAGCTTCACCTCGAAGACCATCGCGGCACCGAACATCAACGCCTGCCAGATGACGCCTTCCAGCGCCATGGTGACGGAGAGCACCGAGAAGACCCGCCAGAAGTCGCGGCGTCCGACCTGGGTGCCCGTGGCCTGCGGCATCGGCCGGTCGCCGACCTTGCCCTGGCGGATCTGGATCCAGAGGACGGCGCCGACGACCAGGCAGACGAGGCCGGGAACGATGAAGGCCGCGCGCCACGAGGCCAGCGTGATCAGCACCCCAGGCACGATCCCGTAGAGCGCCAGGCCCGCACTTCCCCACAGGCCGTTCACGCCCATGGCATGGCCCTGCTCCCGGGCCGTGCGGATGACCCAGCCGATGCCGACCGAGTGGTAGAAGGCACCGAAGGTGCCGATGCCGCACAAGGCCAGCGACAGCGCCAGCGTGTCCCCGGTCGGCACCAGTCCACAGGCGATCGACGACAGGCCGAGGCCGAGGAACATCACGACCATCATGGCCGGCGCGCCGAAACGGTCGGACGCCCAGCCGGCCGGCAGCGACACGACGCCCAGCAGGATCGTGGCCGGCGCGTAGAGACGCAGCAGATCCTCGGCCGGCAGATTCCAGGACACCGCCAGGGTCAGCACGATCACGGCATAGAAGGCCGTCATCATGTGCATCAGCGCGTGGCCGATGGAGGAGAAGAGCAGGACGTGCCGGCCGGGATCGATCATGCAGCCTGTATCCTTTGTCGCCCTGTTTCCTGCAAGCGCGGCTTGCGGCAATGCTGCCATTCGCGCTAAAGCCCCCGTGCCGCGGGCCTACCGGCCGGCGGCACCGGTCGGGGCGTAGCGCAGCCTGGTAGCGCATCAGTCTGGGGGACTGGGGGTCGCAGGTTCAAATCCTGTCGCCCCGACCAATTAACTCCCCTGCCATATGTCGACATGAATACGCGTCGCGCGCTCGCCTTCATCTTATGCACGGTGGCGCTGGACGTGCTGGCGCTCGGGGTCATGATCCCCGTGCTGCCCAGGATCGTGCTGGGCTTCATGGATGGCGACACGGCCGGTGCCGCCGAGATGTTCGGCGTCTTCGCGACGGTCTGGGCCTTGATGCAGTTCCTGTGTTCGCCGCTGCTCGGCGCACTGTCGGACCGCTACGGCCGCCGCCCGGTCATCCTGATCTCGTGCCTGGGCTTGGGCCTCGACTACATCTTCATGGCGTTGGCGCCCTCGCTCCTGCTGCTGTTCGTCGGCCGCGTGGTCTCGGGCATCACCTCGGCCACGATCGGCACCGCCTTCGCCTACATCGCCGACGTGACCAAGCCCGAGGAACGGGCCAAGGCCTTCGGCCTGGTCGGCATGGCCTTCGGGTTGGGCTTCGTGGTCGGACCGGCGATCGGCGGCCTGCTGGGCGGTCTGGATCCGCGGCTGCCCTTCTGGGTCTCGGCCGCGGCCTGTCTCGCAAATGCAGCGTTCGGATGGTTCGTGCTGCCCGAATCGCTGCCGCCGGAAAAGCGCATGGCCTTTTCGTGGAAGCGCGCCAGTCCGGTCGGATCGCTGAAGCTCCTGGCCTCACAGCGCCAGTTGCTCGGCCTCGCGTCCGTGGACTTCCTGGGCAACTTCGCCCATCAGGTCCTGCCGGCCGTGTTCGTGCTCTATGCCGGGCATCGCTACGGATGGGGGGAGGCCACCGTGGGCTTGACGCTCGCCTTCGTGGGCGTTTGCACCGCCGTCGTGCAGGGACTTCTGATCGGTCCGATCGTCAGGCGCATCGGTGCCCGTGGGGCCGTGGTTGTCGGCCTGCTTGCCGGCGCGACGGGCATGTCGATCTATGGGTTGGCCGCCACCGGTCCCTGGTTCTGGGCCGGCGTTCCGGTGATGGCCTTCTGGGGCGTCGCCGGTCCGGCCCTGCAGGACATGATGACCCGTCACGTCAGCGGCTCGCAGCAGGGTCAGCTCCAAGGCGCCACCTCCGCCTCGCGCAGCATCGCGGGCCTGATCGCGCCCGGCATCTTCGCTGTCTTGTTCGCCTGGACGATCGACACCCTGCCGGGTGCCGCGTTCCTTCTGGCCGGCGGGTTGCTGGCAGCAGCTGCCGTCGTCACATGGTTCGTTACGGCTCGGACGCGACCTGCCGCCCGTGTTCCGTGAGTTTGCAGACGAGCCACTCCGGCTTCAGCGGGTTCTTGAACCAGGGTTGCGCCCAGCCCGCCAGCAGGCATCGCTTTACGACGTCAGGATCGACCTCCTGCCCGTCAAGATCGAACAGGGGCAGTTTCCCACCCGGCTGACTGAGCCCACGCCTCAGGTACAGAAGTTCCTGTATGGCGGGAAGATCGACTTCCAAACCATTGTCATTAAACGAATTTAATTCAAACGAGCGCGCGTAATGGCGCGCAAAATCGCGATTCACAAGCACGGTCACGTCCCCCTTTGACGATTCCGTTGAAGGCCCCTCGCCGGGCACGATACGCTGGCCCGGGAAAAAACCAAATGAAATCAGTTACTTGATACACTTACTTACAAAGACCACCCGATCTGGTGGCCTTGGGACGCCGAACCTGCAAGCCCTAGAGCGCCGCCCCCCGGCGATGCTCCAGGCTCGAAGGCCTAGTTTTGCGTCTTCAGCGTGCTGCGCAGCTGCGTCAGCGCCTGTTCGAGGTCTTCCAGCACCGACTCGATCTCACGGCGCTTGTGGAGGTCGAGGACGGCCGCGCGCGGCGTCGTGGTCGAGGGTTGCGGGCCGGTCCGCGGCAGCGGCTGGCGGGTGCCGCCGGCCATGGCTTCGGCACGGGCCGAAACGATACGCAGGCTCTCCAGGGCACTCTCGGCCGCGAGGTCCAGGCGTTGCGCCGGCAGACGGCCACGACCTTCCTTGAGAAGGCGCTGCACGCCCTTGATCGTGTAGCCGTCTTCGTAGAGGAGCGTGCGGATGCGGCGCAGGAGGTCGATGTCTTCCGGCCGGTAGTAGCGCCGGCCGCCGCCCCGCTTCAGGGGGCGAACCTGGGTGAACTTGCTTTCCCAGAACCGCAGCACATGCTGCGGCACGTCGAGCTCGGTCGCGACCTCGCTGATCGTACGGAACGCCTGCGCCGACTTCTCGACCCGTCTTTCGACGGTCTGAACCGAAACGGCCATCTCAGATCCCCTCGTGTTCCCAACTACCCCTTGTTCTCGCCGGGCGCCCCGTTGATCAGTGATTTCAGGACATTCGACGCTCGAAAGACGAGGACCCGCCGCGGCAGGATGGGAACTTCCTGCCCGGTTTTAGGGTTGCGGCCGACTCTTTGCCCCTTGTCGCGAACCGTGAAACTCCCGAACGAGGAGATCTTCACCGATTCGCCGCGCGCCAACGCTTCCACCACCTCGGAGAGTATCGTCTCCACGAGGTCGCTGGATTCATTGCGAGACAGGCCCACTTCCTGGAACACTGACTCGCTGAGATCGGCGCGCGTGATAGTCCGGCCGTCCACTCCGGTACCTCTTCTTCCCCCAGTTAATCCTTACTCTAAGGTGGGAAAGCGGTCAATATCAGTAGGATAGCGGCTGGACTTGAATCGTCGCCTGTTCACGTTCCGTTGGCTATAATTCTCGCATTACCAGCGAACGAGGCTCGCGCCCCAGGAAAGTCCGCCGCCGATCCCCTCAAGCAGCAGCAGATCGCCTTTCTTGATGCGGCCGTCCTTGACCGCGACGTCGAGCGCCAGCGGGATCGACGCGGCGGACGTGTTGGCATGCTTGTCGACGGTCACGACAACGCGCTCCGGCGGCAGGCCGAGCTTGCGGCCGGTGCCGTCGATGATGCGCTTGTTGGCCTGGTGAGGGACCAGCCAGTCGACGTCCTTGGCCTCCAGCCCCACCTTCTCCAGCACCTCGCCCACGACGGCGGCCATGTTGACGACGGCGTGCTTGAAGACCTCCTTGCCTTCCATGCGCAGGAAGCCGGTGGTGCGGGTCGAGGACGGCCCGCCGTCGACATAGAGGATGTCGTGATGACGGCCGTCGGAATGCAGCGCGTTGGCGAGGATTCCCCGATCGGCCGACGTGCCGGTGCCCGGCTCGCCCCTGAGCACGATCGCGCCGGCGCCGTCGCCGAACAGTACGCAGGTGCCGCGATCGTCCCAGTCGAGGATGCGCGAGAAGGTCTCCGCGCCGATCACCAGGGCGGTCGAGGCGAGCCCGGTCCTGATCAGGCTGTCGGCCACGGAGACGCCGTAGACGAAGCCCGCGCACACCGCCTGGACGTCGAAGGCCGCCCCCTTGGTCATGCCGAGGGCGGCCTGCACGCGCGTCGCCGTGGCGGGAAACGTCTGGTCGGGCGTCGCCGTGGCCAGCACGATCAGGTCGAGGTCCGACGCCGCGATGCCGGCATGGTCGAGGGCGCGCTGCGAGGCCTTGATGGCAAGGTGGGAGGTGAACTCGCCCTCGGCCGCGATGTGACGCTGGCAGATACCGGTGCGCTGGCGAATCCACTCGTCGGTGGTGTCCATGGTCTTCGAGAGTTCTTCGTTGGTGACCACGCGCTCAGGCAGATACGAACCGCAACCCTGGACGACAGAACGAATCACGCAGTTCCTCCGGTGGCCTGCAGCGACGCGGCCGGCGGTTCGGCCGCCGAGGTGATCTCGTGCAGTCGCGCCAGCCCCTCGACGAGCTTGTTCTTGTATTCGTAACGGACCAGGTCGACCGCGACGCCGATCGCGTAGGCGAAGCCCAGCGCGTCCGTGCCGCCGTGGCTCTTCACGCAGATCCCGTCGAGACCCAGGAACACGCCGCCATTGTAGCGGCGCGGATCGACCCGCTTGCGCAGCTTGCGCCAGGCACCGGCTGCGAACAGATAGCCGATCTTGGCGAAAGTCGAAGTACGGAAAGCATCGCCCACGAATTGGAAGGTCAGTTTGGCGGTGCCCTCGATCGCCTTCAGCGCGACGTTGCCCGTGAACCCGTCGGTGACCACGACGTCGGTCACGCCGGCACCGATGTCGTTGCCTTCAACGAAGCCATGGAAATTGACCGGCGAGCCGTCGCGGCGCAGCCACGCCGCCGCCTGCCGCAACTCCTCGTGCCCCTTGAGCTCCTCCGAGCCGACATTCAGCAAGCCGACTTTCGGGGCGTCGAGGCCGAGGAGCGCCTGCGCGAACACGCTGCCCATCACGGCGAACTGCGCGAGGTTTTCGGCATCGCATTCCAGATTGGCGCCCAGATCCAGCATCACGGTCTCGCCCCGCGACGTCGGCATGAACGACGCCAAGGCCGGCCGGTCCGCTCCCTCGAGCATTCGCATCGCGAACATCGAGATGGCGAGGAGCGCGCCGGTATTGCCGGCCGACACGATCGTGTCGGCGCGGCCCTGAGCCGCTGCCTCGACCGCCATCCACATGCTGGACTTGCGTCGGCGGCGCAACGCGAAGGCCGGTTTGTCCTCCGCCAGCACCGCGTCTTCAGACGGAACGATCTCGAGCACCTGCGCGAGCCCCTTGCGCTTGTCGACAAGGGCTTTCAGGCGCGGCTCATCACCGAACAGAAGGAACGACGTGCCGGGATAGCGCTCGCGGGCGATATCCGCGCCGTTCACGATGACATCGGGAGCGTGATCGCCCCCCATGCCGTCGAGTGCGAGTACGATCTTCCTCGCACTCACCGTCGCGCTCCGCCTGTCGAATGCCAGCGCATTGCCGGCGGCGTGCGTCGGACTACTTCTCGGCCGACGCGGCGTCGGCCAGGACGGGCATGTCCTCGCGGTAGTAGCCGCAATGCGAGCAAAGCATGTGCGGGCGCTTCAGCTCGCCGCAATTCTTGCATTCCACGAATGCCATGGTCGGCAGCGCATGATGCGAGCGACGCATGTTGCGACGGGACTTCGAAACCTTTTTCTTGGGAACTGCCATGACGATCTCCACGACGAGGGCCGCGCCCGCCTTACAAAAGCAGGGCCTGCCCCCAAAAAAGCTGCAGCCGCGCTCTATAGGCGCGGCGGGCGGCCCTCTCTAGCCAAAACGTCTCACCGCCGCAACAATTTACCGGTCGCGGCGAGGCTTGTCCTTCAAGGCAGCCAGACCGGCGAAGGGATGCCGGCGCTGCTCGGGCGCCGCGCGGCGGGCCCCGCCCTTCGGCTTCGGCAGCACGTCCTCGAGCTTGATTCCCGGTCGCCTTGGATAGGGATCCGCCGTCAGCGACAACTGCTCTGCGACGATTTCGCCAACATCGAGCATGTTCCCCACCAAAGGCTCGGGGGCATCGCCCTGGGCATTCAACAGCGCTTCCCCGCTCTCAGGGTCGCGCTCCTCCGTCACTTCCTCGGCAAACACCAGCCGGAAAGCGTCGTCCAGTTCCTGCGTCACGGGATCGAGGCTCAGGATGCAGGCCTGGACGATACGGCCCTTGAGGAGTCCCTCGACGACGACCCGTCCTCCCGGCTGACGGTCCACCGTCACCCGTGCCGAAAAGTCCGGCAGGCCCAGAAAGCCAAAGCGCTTGGCCAGCGCCGCCCGCTCGCTTTCTGTCGTGGAAATCTCGAGCGCCGTCCCGTTAGTGCCAAGCTTGTCGAGATCAAGCATGCGCTCAATTTCAGATATATGTGACTTTTCAGTGTCTTGTGTCATTTTGTTAATTCACTTTATCAAGTCGTTGCGGGCCTTTGCGCCGAGCGATCTCGCATAATTTCGAACGTAAGCCTCGAGTTGAACCAAGGCTTCGGAATCCTGCGGCGACGTACCTCCATAGGCATTGCGCCGCAAGACCTCGGCAAGCGGCGTCGGCCCCCCGTTCAGCGCCTCCCGGTAGGCCAGCGCGCGGCCATGCAGCCCTTCCGCCATGATCTTGATGCGCCGCCCCACCCCCAGATCCTGGATCCCGATCTCGCGAAGCGTGAGGTCGAGATGGCGAAACATGGCGTCGAAGAAGGCCTGGGACAATGCCTCGCCATCTGGCTCGCGCCGCAGGCGATCGATCATCAGCGCCGCATGGAGCGCCAACGAATCGAAGCGGCCCTCCAGCGTGTCGGGAATGCCGCAGGCCTCGAACAGTTCCGCCATGCGCGCCTGCTCGGCCACGCGCTTGTAGATGGCGGCGGCGAAATCATCCTCTGGCTTGCGTCGACGGAACACGAACGACTCCCTCCCCAACTGGTCACGGGACAACAGGTTGACCCGGCCCCTTCATCGCGACATCTTGCGGTCCCTCTTCCCGCAAAGCCAAGAAGCAGTCCATGCGTCGCACCGCCCCGCTCGCCCTCGCCCTTTCCGCCCTTGCGCTGGGCGGCTGCGAGAACACTGTCTACCAGCGCGGCTTCGCCGCGACGCCCGGTTCGGTCGAAAAGCTCGAAGTCGGCGCGCAGAGCCGCGAGGACGTGGTCCGCCTGATCGGATCGCCCTCGGCCGTCGCGACCTTCAATCCAAACATCTGGTATTACATCAGTGAGACCCAGGAGTACTGGGCCTACACCAAGCCCAAGGTCAGTTCCCAGAACGTGATCCAGGTCACGTTCAGCGAATCTGGCCGCATCGAGGCCATCAAGAACTACGACCTCAAGGACGCCCAGAACATCCAGATGGTCCAGCGCATCACGCCGACCTCGGGCAAGGAACTCACGATCCTAGAGCAGGTCCTGGGCAACGTCGGCCGCTTCACCGGGCCGAAGCAGAGCGGCGGCAACCCCGGCGCCCCGACCAGCGGCAGCGGAATCTGACGGCCCGGCGCCCGACGCGGGCGCCTCAAAGAAAAAGCCCCGGCCTTTCGGCCGGGGCTTTTCGTTATGGGTGTTTCCCGCCTGCGCTCAGTGCGCCAGGACGGCGAGGAGCAGCAGCGCCACGATGTTCGTGATCTTGATCATCGGGTTGACCGCAGGGCCCGCCGTATCCTTGTACGGGTCGCCGACGGTGTCGCCGGTCACCGCGGCCTTGTGGGCGTCGGATCCCTTGCCGCCGAAATGGCCTTCCTCGATGTACTTCTTGGCGTTGTCCCAGGCACCACCGCCCGCCGTCATCGAGATGGCGACGAAGATGCCGGTGACGATCACGCCGAGCAGCATGGCGCCGACCGCCGCGAAGGCATCGGAGCGGCCTGCGATCCACGAGATCACGAAGAACAGCACGATCGGCGACAGCACCGGCAGCAGCGACGGGATCATCATCTCCTTGATCGCCGCCTTGGTGAGCATGTCCACGGCACGGCCATAGTCCGGCCGGTCCGTTCCGGCCATGATGCCGGGCTTCTCCTTGAATTGCCGACGCACTTCCTCGACCACCGCCTGGGCGGCACGGCCGACGGCCAGCATCGACATGCCGCCGAACAGGTACGGCAGCAGGCCGCCGACCAGGAGACCGACGACGACGTACGGGTTCTTCAGCGAGAAATCGACCGCCGTCACGCCCAGCTTGCCCGCGGCGATGAAGTAGTCGAGGTCCGACGTGTAGGCCGCGAACAGCACCAGTGCACCGAGGCCGGCCGAGGCGATCGCGTAGCCCTTGGTGACGGCCTTGGTGGTGTTTCCGACCGCGTCGAGTGCGTCGGTGTTCTTGCGCACTTCCTTCGGCAGGCCGGCCATTTCGGCAATGCCGCCGGCATTGTCGGTGACCGGACCGTAGGCGTCGAGGGCAACGATCATTCCCGCGAGCGCCAACATGGCGGTCGTGGCGATGGCAATGCCGAACAGGCCAGCCAGGATATAACAGGTCACGATGCCGGCGCAGATCAGAAGCGCCGGGCCTGCCGTGGCTTCCATCGACATCGCGAGACCGGCGATGACGTTGGTGCCGTGGCCGGTGACCGAGGCCTGCGCCACCGCCTTCACGGGGCGGTAGTCGGTACCGGTGTAGTACTCGGTGACCCAGACGATCAGGCCGGTGATGGCGAGGCCCACCAGCGAGCACCAGAACAGCGACATGCCGGTGAACGAGCGATCGCCCACAGTCATCACCGTGCCCATGCCGACCAGCCGGTCGGTGACAAAGTAGATAGCCGGGATCGACAGCACGGCCGCCGCGATCACGCCCTTGTACATCGCCCACATGATGTTGCCGTCGGAACCGAGGCGGACGAAGTAGGTGCCGATGATCGAGGTGATGATGCAGGCGCCGCCGATGACCAGCGGATAGGCCATAAGCCTGCCCACGAGGACCGGATCGGCTGCGAAGAAGATCGAGGCCAGGACCATCGTGGCGACGGTCGTCACCGCATAGGTTTCGAACAGGTCGGCGGCCATGCCGGCGCAGTCGCCGACATTGTCGCCCACGTTGTCGGCGATGGTCGCCGGGTTGCGGGGGTCATCCTCCGGGATACCCGCTTCGACCTTGCCGACCATGTCGCCGCCGACATCGGCGCCCTTGGTGAAGATGCCGCCGCCGAGGCGGGCGAAGATCGAGATCAGCGAGGCGCCGAAGCCGAGCGAGACGAGCGCATCGATCATGGTGCGGCTGCCGCCGGGGATACCCATGTTGAGGAGCACCGCGTAGTAGCCGCCGACGCCGATCAGGGCGAGGCCGGCCACCAGCATGCCGGTCACCGCGCCTGCCTTGAAGGCGAGGTCGAGGCCCGAGGCCAGGCTCTTCTGGGCCGCCACTGCGGTGCGCACATTGGCGCGGACCGAGACGTTCATGCCGATGAAGCCGGTGGCACCCGACAGAACGGCGCCGATCAGGAAGCCGATGGCGGCGAATTTGCCGAGCAGGAGGGCGAGAACGACGAGGACGACGATGCCCACGATGCCGATCGTGGCGTATTGGCGACGCAGATACGCGGCGGCGCCTTCCTGAATGGCTTGCGCAATTTCCTGCATGCGTGGCGTGCCGGCGTCGGCCGCCATGACCCGCGATGCGGTAACAACGCCATACAGTACGGCAATCAAGCCGCAGCCGATGACGCCCCAAAGAACCGTGGACATGTTTCCCTAACCTATTGTTTTTTTCGTCGCTTTTACGCACATCGCGACCTGAAGCACGCGAACTCCCCCCGGGCGCGAGGTGGGCGGAAAAATGACAGATGGGCCGTGCACGCGCAACCGAAGACGAGGAAAAGCCACGTTGCCTCAAGGGCTTGGCTTCAGGCGCGTGACGGATTCCGCAAGCGGTAAATGCCGATGACGAGCAGCGCGACCAGAACCAGGACGAGCGCGACGTAGTTCAGGGCTGCCCACCCGTTGAGCTCGAGAACGACGCTGGCCATCAGGCTGGCCACGGTCGTGACGCCGAACACCATGAAGTCGTTGAAGGCCTGGGCCTTGCCCCGCTCGGCCGATCGGTAGGTCGTGGTGAGAAGCGTGGTCGCGCCGACGAACAGGAAGTTCCAGCCCACCCCGTTCAGGGTGAGCGCGCCGCGGAAGTGCCATTCGGTGATACCCATCAGCGCCACGATCACCCCGGCCACCAGCAGCACGATCCCCGCGATCATGATGTTGAAGATCCCGAAGCGCGCGATCAGGTTGCCGGTGAAGAACGACGGGACGAACATGCCCATGACGTGCACGAAGATCGTCACCGGGGCCTCGGTCGCCGACAGGCCGCACTGCACGATCGCCAGCGGCGAGGCCGCCATCACGAAGGACATCACACCGAAGGCGATCATCGCACCGGCGCATGCCACCATGTAGGCCGGCTGGGTGACGATCTGGGAGAGCGGCCGCTGGGGCCCGGACACATCCTCCACCTTCACCTGCGGGAATTCGATGAAGCCCAGCACGATAAAGACAAGGATGTGGATGACGATGACGGCGCAGAAACTCGCCTGGAAGAGCGGCAGCCAGAGATCGGGCGTGAAGCGGGCCAGGGTCGGACCGAGGATACCGGCCAGCACACCGCCCGCCGTGACGTACGAGATCGCCTGCGCGCGATGAGGGGCCGGTGCCAGTTCCACGGCAGCGAAGCGGTAGAGCTGCATGTTGGCGATGGCGTAGCCCAGGAACAGGCCGCCGCAGCACATCACCGGGAAACTGCCGAGGCCCAGTCCGATGGCCGCCAGCGAGGACCCGAACATGCCCATCAGCGAGCCGCTGCGGAAACCGAACCTGCGGCCGCGTCGCATCATCAGCAGCGAGGCCGGAAAGACCGACAGCATCACCCCGAGATGCTGCATGGTGACGGGCATGTTGGCCCACATGCGCATGTCCGGCGAGACGATGGTAAGAACCGCCAGCGCCGAGGAAGCGAACATCAGCGTGTTGCTGCTTTGCGTCAGCGCCTGGCAGATCGCCAGCAAGGCGATGTTTCGCATCGACTGGCGCGGCATGCGCCCGTCGGAGGCCGCGGGCATTTCCTGCACGTTGGAAGAAGAACCGTCCATTGGGCCGGCACTCTAGTTAGGCGCCCTACCGGCGCCATGGTGCGCCGCGCAGTGCAGCTATGAGAAGGTGTGATTCACTAGAAGTGAACGTATCCTTTGCGGGCGACCTCGATCGCGCTGCCGCCGGAGGTCACCGCGACCCCGTTGCCGCGGGTGAAGTGGCCGATGCGCGTGATCCGGATGCCAGCAGAACGCGCGGCGGCCTGCAACGCCGCCCGCCGACGCCCCGGCACCGCCATCACCAGCTCATAGTCGTCGCCGCCGCCGAGGACGCTCGCCTCCAGGCGGGGATCTCCCGCCACCGCCGCACGGGCCGCCGGCGACAGGGGGACGTCGTCGCGTTCGATGCTCACGGCCAGGCGAGAGGCGTCGGCAATATGGCCTGCATCCGCCAACAGCCCGTCGGAAACATCGGCCATCGCCGTCACGACACCTGTCAGAAGTGGTCCCAGGGTGCTGCGCGGCTGCGGCAGGCGATAGCGGGTCTCGAGATACGCGCGCTGTCGCACCGTCAACGCCGGCAGGCCGCCTTGCGCCGCCAACAGCCCGAGCGCCCCATCGCCGATCGTGCCGCTCACCCAGAGCTCGTCCCCTGCCCGCGCGCCGGCGCGAGTGACGCCCTTGCCCCGCGCAACGCGACCAAAGGCGCTGACGGTGACAGTGAGCGGGCCGGGCGTCACGACCGTGTCACCGCCGCAGAGAACGATCCCGAAGCGTCGCTGGTCTGCGGCCAGGCCCTTGGCGAAGGCCGCGACCCAGGCCTCCTCCCAGTTCTTCGGCAGAGCGAGCGACAGCTGATAGACGAAGGGCGTAGAGCCTCCGGCGGCCAGATCGGACAGGCAGACCCGGAGAGCCTTGGCAGCGATGCGCCGCGGCAGATCGTCGGCCAGGAAATGGACACCCGCCACGATCGTGTCGGTCTTGACCACCAGGTCACGCCGCGCGTCCGCCGGCAGGAAGGCATTGTCGCTCTGGAGACCGCCCGCCCCCTCGAAATCACGGGCGAGCGGCGCGAAGTAGCGGGCGATCAGTTCGAATTCGCCGACCCGCCGCGCCCGCGCCATGCTGGCCTACTTCTGGTCGGACGGCCGCGCCTGGCGCGCCACGCGGTCGAGAACGGAGTTGATGAAGCTCGGTTCGCCCTTGTCGTAGAAGGCGTGGGCGATCTCGACATACTCGTTGATGACGACGCGCAACGGCACATCGGGGCGGTGCGCGAGTTCATAGGCGCCGGCGAGGAGAATGGCGCGCACCAGACGATCCACGCGCGCCCAGGTCCAGTCCTGCGCCAGCGAGGCCGAAACGAGCGCCTCCAGCTCGTCGCGCTTGCTGGCGGTACCCTCGACCACGTCCTTGAACAGGGGCCGGTCGGCGTCACGGCGCATGCCGCCCTCGCCCGCCTCTCCGGTCCGGACCTTCAGGAACTGCTCGACGATCTCGGCCGGGGCATCCTGCCCCTCCTGCCATTGGTAAAGCGCCTGCACCGCTGCCAGCCGTGCGGCCTGGCGACGGCTGGGGCCGGCCGGCTTGGCGTCGCTCACGTCTTGTTCCAGCGACGGCCCAGCGCCACCATGGCGAGACAGGCATGGGCCGCGTCGCCGCCCTTGTCGCCGCGGTCGGTGAAGGCGCGGGCGCGCGCCTGCTCGATAGTCTCGACGGTGACGATGCCGTAGCCGATGGCGAGCTTCTTCTGGACGGCGAGATCCATCAGACCGCGCGCGCTCTCCCCACAAACATAGTCATAGTGCGTCGTCTCGCCCCGGATCACGCAGCCCAGAGCGACATAGCCATCGTAACGCCGTCCCTTCTTGCCAGCCGCCAGCGCAATCGCGCCGGGGATTTCGAAGGCACCCGGTACGACGACTCGCTCCGACTTCGCGCCGTTCTTCGCGATCTCGCGCTCCGCGCCCTCGATGAGCGCATCGGCGACGTCGGCATAGTAGCGCGACTCCACGATCAGAATGCGCGCGCCCTTGACCCCCGCGACCGCCGGCCGGGCGGTCGGATTTTCCGTCCTTGTCGACATGTTCAGACCTTTGCGCGGCCGGGAACCGGCTTCTGGGCGACGATGCTGAGGCCGAAACCCTCGAGAGCGACGACGCTCTTTTGCGAATTGCTGAGCAGCACCATTTCCTTCACGCCGAGATCGAGCAGGATCTGGGCGCCCACGCCGTAATCACGCAATTCCTGCCCCGACGGCTCGATCGGTTCGCCGGCGCGGCGGCGCTGCTCGGCTAGGACGACGGTGAGCGGCTCGCGGATCAGCACGATGACGCCGCGGCCTTCCTTTGCGATCTCGCGCATCGAGGCTTCGATCTCGCCGCCCCGGCCGCCGCTGCGCTGCCCCAGCGTGTCCGTGAAAAGATTGACCGCATGCATGCGGACCATGACCGGGCCGCCCGCCGCGGGATCGCCCTTCACCAGCGCGACGTGCTGCGCCATCGTCACCTTGTTCACGTAGACGACGCAGCGGAAGTCGCCGCCCCAGGTGCTGTCGAGCGTGGTCTCGCTGATGCGCTTCACGATCGAATCGTAGCGGCGGCGATAGGCGATCAGGTCGGCGATGGTGCCGATCTTGAGCCCATGGCGCTGCGCGAAGGTGATCAGATCGTTCCGGCGGGCCATGGTGCCGTCGTCGTTCATGATCTCGCAGATCACGCCGGCCGGATTGAGGCCCGCCAGACGCGCGAGATCGACCGCGGCCTCGGTGTGGCCGGTACGCTCCAGCGTGCCGCCGTCGCGGGCGACCAGCGGGAAGACGTGGCCGGGCGTCACGATATCCTGCGGTCCGCAGGACGGGTCGATCGCGACCGAGACGGTGCGCGAACGATCGGCGGCCGAGATCCCGGTCGTCACGCCTTCGCGCGCCTCGATCGAGACGGTGAACGCCGTCGAGTGACGGGTGCGGTTGTTCTGCGACATCAGCGGCAGGCCGAGCTGCTCGACCCGTTCGCGCGTGAGGGCCAGGCAGATCAGGCCGCGCGCGTGCCTGGCCATGAAGTTGATCGCGTCGGGCGTCGCCCACTGGGCCGGGATCACCAGGTCGCCCTCGTTCTCACGATCCTCGTCGTCGACGAGGATGAACATCCGGCCCTTGCGAGCCTCCTCGATGATGTCCTCCGCGGCGGCCTTCACCTCGGCGAAGGTGATCCGCCAAGCGTCCTTTTCGAGCGCACTCATGTTTTCTGATGCTCCAACAATCGCGCAACGTAACGCGCGAGCATATCCACCTCAAGGTTGACCCTCTGGCCGACCCGGGCCTGCCCCAGCGTCGTGACCGCCTGGGTATGTGAAATCACGTTCACCCCGAAGCGATTGCCGTCCACCTCGTTTACGGTGAGCGAAATACCGTCGATTGCAATGGAGCCCTTCGCCGCAACGAATCGCGCCACCTCGGGCGGCGCCTCGAACACGAAGCGCACGCTGCCGCCTTCCGGTGTCATCGAGACGATCCTGCCCACGCCGTCGACGTGACCATACACCAGATGCCCGCCCAGCTCGTCGCCGAGCTTCAGCGACAGTTCGAGGTTGAGGCGGCTGCCGACCGTCCAGTCCCCCAGGTGCGTCTTGTCGAGACTCTCCGCCGACACCTCCACGGCGAACCGGCCGGCCTTCTTCTCGATCACGGTGAGGCAACAGCCCGAACAGGCGATCGAAGCGCCGATGGCGATCGGCGTCATGTCGTGATTCGTGGCGATCACGAACCGGCGATCGCCTTCCCTGCCGCCCGGGTCGACCGAGACGATCTCGCCGATATCAGTCACTATGCCTGTGAACATGGCCGCTACTTAATCCTCCCGCCGCCAGGTTTCCAGCGTGTCGCCCTGCAGGGGCCGCGCCGAAACCAGCCGGAACCGGGGCGCGGAACCAAGCCGTGCAAAATCCAGTCCGCCGACCGCAGAGCGGCTGTCTCCGCCGAGGACGAGGCCTGCCCGGTAGCTCGAAATGCTGTCGACGAGGCCCGCTTTCAGGAAGGACGCGGCGATCTGCCCACCGCCCTCAAGCAGCACCCGTGTCAGCCCCCGCCCGCCCATCGCCCGTGCGGCCGCCAGGACATCGATACGACCATCGCGGCCTCCCTCGACCTCGATGATCTCCACACCGAGCGCGTTCAGCGCCTCCCGCCGGTCGGCCGGCGTCCCCTTCGTACAGACCAGCCACACCGGCGTCACCCGCGCCGACGTCGCGAGTTTGGACTTTGGCGACAAGCGCGCCTGCGAATCGAGGACGATGCGAACGGGCGAGCGTGCCGCGAGGCCCGGGAGACGACAGGTGAGTTCCGGGTCGTCGGCGGCCGCCGTCGCGGCTCCGACCAGAATTGCGTCGTGGGTGGCCCGCAGCCGGTGGCCGTCGCGGCGCGCGGCCTCGCCGGTGATCCATTTGCTCTCGCCCGAAGCGGTCGCAATGCGACCGTCGAGCGAGCCTGCCATCTTGAGGTGAAAGAGCGGCCGCCCTTCACGGACTCGTAACAGGAAGCCTGCGTTGATCTCGGCCGCGTCGGCGGCGCCCTCGCCGACCTCGACGACGACGCCGGCGGCCTTCAGCCGCGCATGCCCCTGGCCCATCACCCGCGGATCCGGATCCTCGAGCGCGGACACGACACGTGCCATGCCGGCCGCCACCAGCGCGTCGGCACAGGGTGGGGTGCGGCCTTGGTGCGCGCAGGGTTCGAGGGTGACGTAGGCCGTGGCGCCCTTCAACGACAGGCCGGCCCTTGCCGCCTCCGCGATCGCGTCGGCCTCGGCATGCGGCCGGCCGCCGTCTCTCGTCCGTCCTCGGGCGATCACGTGCCCGTCCCGCACGATCACGCAGCCGACGGCCGGATTGGGCCAGGTGCTGCCGAGTGACCGCCGCGCCAGCGCGAGCGCCGCGCGCATCATCGGGTCAGTCCTTGAAGTGGGCGGTATCGGCCAGGTCGGAGATGAACTCCTCGAAATCGCGGGCCTCGCGGAAGTTGCGATAGACCGACGCGAACCGGACATAGGCCACCGGATCGAGCGCGCGCAACGCGTCCATCACCAGCTCGCCGATCTGCGTCGAGGGAATCTCGCTTTCGCCGGAGCTCTCGAGTCGGCGAACTATTCCATTCACCACGCGTTCCATCCGCTCCGGATCGACCGGCCGCTTGCGGCAGGCGACCTGTATGGAACGCGCCAGCTTGTCGCGATCGAACTGCACGCGCTGCCCGTTCTTCTTCACCACCGTCAGCTCGCGCAGCTGCACGCGCTCGAAGGTCGTGAAGCGCGAACCGCAGGAGGGGCAGTAGCGCCGCCGGCGAATCGCCGAATTGTCGTCGGTCGGCCGCGAGTCCTTAACCTGTGTATCCTCGTGACCGCAGAATGGGCAGCGCATCTAGTTCCCCTGTTTTTTCCGGCTTTGCGCCTTGTCAGTCACGATAGAGCGGGAAGCGCGCGCACAGGGCGTGGACCTTGGCGCGGACCTGGGCCTCGACCTGGGCGTCGCCGTCCGGACCGTTCTTGGCGATGCCGTCGAGCACGTCGGCGATCAGATGACCGACCTGCTGAAACTCGGCGACCCCGAAGCCGCGCGTCGTTCCCGCCGGCGTGCCAAGGCGTACACCCGAGGTGATCGTGTACTTCTCCGGATCGCCCGGGATGCTGTTCTTGTTCGTCGTGATGCCGGCGCGATCGAGCACCTTCTCCGCCGACACGCCCGTCGCCTTCTTCGGCCGCAGGTCGACCAGCATGACGTGGCTGTCGGTACCGCCGGAGACGATCTTCAGGCCGCGCTCGGTCAGCGTCGCCGCCAGCGCGCGCGCATTGTCGATCACGTTCTGCGCATAGATCTTGAAGTCAGGCTTCAGCGCCTCGCCGAACGCCACCGCCTTGGCGGCGATGATGTGCATAAGCGGGCCGCCCTGCAGGCCGGGGAACACCGCCGAGTTGATCTTCTTCCCGAGCTCGGCGTCGTTCGACAGGATCATGCCGCCGCGCGGGCCGCGCAGCGTCTTGTGCGTCGTCGTCGTCACGACGTGGGCATGCGGCAGCGGGCTCGGATAGACGCCGGCCGCGACCAGGCCGGCATAGTGGGCCATGTCGACCATGAGATAGGCGCCGATCTCGTCGGCCACCTTGCGGAAGCGCGCCCAGTCGATGTGGCGGGAGTAGGCCGACGCGCCGGCGATGATCAGCTTCGGCTTCTCGCGACGGGCCGCCTCCTCCATCTGCTCGTAGTCGATCAGGTGCGTGTCGGGCTTCAGCCCGTAGGACACGACCTTGAACCACTTGCCCGACTGGTTGGCCGGCGATCCATGGGTGAGATGCCCACCCTGATCGAGCGCCATACCCAGGAACGTGTCGCCCGGCTGTAACAGCGCCATGAACACGGCCTGGTTGGCCTGCGCGCCCGAGTGCGGCTGCACGTTGGCGAACGAGCAGTCGAAGAGCTTCTTCGCGCGCTCGATGGCAAGATCCTCGGCCTTGTCGACCTCCTCGCAGCCGCCATAGTAGCGGCGCCGCGGGTAGCCTTCGGCGTACTTGTTGGTCAGCACCGAGCCCGCCGCCTCGAGCACGGCGCGCGAGACGATGTTTTCCGAGGCGATCAGCTCGATCTGCTCGCGCTGGCGATGGAGTTCGCCCTTCAGGACGGCGTCGATCGCCGGATCGGACTCGGCGACACCCATGGTGAACATCGGCAGCGGGGAATCACCCATCTTGGCAGCGGCTTGGCTCATGATACTCAACCCTTTGAGAGCTTTTCGACGCGGCCGACATGTCGGCCGCCTTCGAACTTGGTGGCGAGGAACATCTTCAAGGCCTCGCGGGCGACCTCGATACCGGTCAGGCGCTGGCCGAAGGCGATGACGTTCGCATCGTTGTGCTCGCGCGAGAGGCGCGCCGAGGTCACATCGTGCGCGAGGACTGCGCGAACCTTGGGATTGCGGTTCGCCGCAATGGAAATGCCGATCCCGCTGCCGCAAACGAGGACGCCGCGCCCGGCCTTGCCCGAGGCAATGGCGTCGCCCATGGCCTTTCCGAAGTCCGGATAGTCCACGGATGCGGTCGAATGGGTGCCGAGATCCAGCACCTCGTGACCCGCCTCTTGCAGGTCGCGCTTGAGAATTTCCTTCAGGTCGAAGCCGGCATGATCCGACGCGACCGCGATGGCGCCCCCCGGCATATCGACGATCGACCCCCTCTAGCTATTGAGCCCTCCGATACCATATCCGGGGCCGCGATGTCACCGTTTCGCAAAATCGTGGAAAGCGACCCACAAGACGCTGAAACGGAACGAAAAAGGCCCGGCTGATGCCGGGCCTTTCCCTGATGGAGCCGTTTGGCCCTACTTCTTCATCGGGGACGACTTGCCGTCCTTCCAGACGTAGATGTCGTAGACCGCGTCCTTGATGTCGCCCTTGGCGTCGAATTCGAGCACGCCGACGGCCGAGTCGAACTTGCCCGAACGCAGCGTCGCGGCGACCTTGGCCGCCTCGGTCGACTTCGCCTTGTTGGCGGCGTCGGCCCACGCCTTCACGGCGGCGTAGCTGAACAGCGTGTAGCCTTCCGGATTGTACTTGGCGTCGCGGAACTTCTTCACGAGAGCGGCATTCTTCGGGTCGTCCTCGGCCTTGGGCGGGAACGACATCAGCACGCCGTCGGTCGCCGCGCCGCCCAGCTGGGCGAACTCGGCCGTCTCGAGCGAGTCGAAGCCCATCATCTGCGCCGCGAGTCCCTGTTCGCGAGCCTGCTTGATGATCAGCGCACCGGCGGTGTGGTAGCCACCCAGTACGATGATGTCGATCTTCGCCTGCTTCATCTTGTTGATCAGCGCCGCGAAGTCCTTGTCGGTGTCGTTGTAGGCCTCGTACATCGCCTCGCGCAGGCCGCCCTTGTTCAGCGCCTTCTTGGTCTCGTCGGCCACGCCTTTGCCGTAGGGCGACTTGTCGTGGAGGATCGCGACTTTGGCATCCTTCTTGTTCTTCAGGATATAGGCGCCGACCGTCGCGCCTTGAACGTCGTCACGACCGCAGGTGCGGAACACCGTGGTGTTGCCCTTGGAGGCGGCGTCGTCCGTCAGCTTCGGGTTGGTCGAGGCCGGGGTGATCTGCAGGATCTTGCCTTCCTTGTAGATGTCCGAGGCCGGGATCGACGAGCCCGAGCAGAAGTGCCCGGCCACGAACACGACCTTGTCCGACACCATCTTGTTGG
>JAESFK010000122.1_pt1 | contig 66351 bp, 57 predicted proteins | sample 9269391 | NCBI WGS metagenome assembly JAESFK01 (sample SAMN14506231, study PRJNA617097) | algae metagenome | isolation source: Drouetiella hepatica UHER 2000/2452 and co-occurring heterotrophs from... | place: Slovakia: Slovak Paradise National Park, Hrabusice, Kosice Region | collected 2000-01-01
CGCCGCTGTCGTTGATCCCGACAATCGGCGCGCCGACCTTCATCGCATTATCCATGACCTTCATCATCTTCTGCGCGTGCCGCTCCGAGAGCGAGCCGCCGAACACGGTGAAATCCTGGCTGAAGACATAGACGAGGCGGCCGTTGATCGTCCCCGACCCGGTGACGATCCCGTCGCCGGTGATGATCTGGTCCTGCATCCCGAAATCGGTGCAATTATGTTCGACATAGGTGTCGAGCTCTTCAAACGACCCCTCGTCGAGCAGCACGTCGAGCCGTTCGCGCGCGGTCAGCTTGCCCTTGCTGTGCTGCGCATCGATGCGCTTCTGCCCGCCGCCCAAGGCAGCGGCGGCGCGGCGGCGTTCCATTTCGGCGATATTGGCGGACATTCGGCTCTCCCAACGCACTTCAAAGCATCGTCTGCCTGCTTAGAGCCGCACACGCAAATGCGAATTTGCAAAGTTGCAAAGCTATAGTTTGCAAACTATCCTCCCCGAAACGGGGAGGGGGACCATGCGGAGCATGGTGGAGGGGCACAGGCGGTTTCATTTTCGCCTGAGACGAAGCGCTTGGCCGCACGTGCCCCTCCACCACCCTTCGGGTGGTCCCCCTCCCCCTTCGGAGGAGTATCGCTTTGTCCCGCAACCGCATCTTCGCAGGCGCTCGCCTCAAAACCCTCCGCCAGGACCGCGGCATAAAGCAGGCCGACTTCGCGACCGCCCTCGCCATCTCGACGTCCTACCTCAGCCAGATCGAGCACGACGACCGTCCCCTCACCCCTGCCCTCCTCGACCGCCTGCAAAAGCTGTTCCCGCTCGAATGGGAGGAGGTCGCCGCCGACGCGGGTGATCGCCGCGCCGGTGCGCTCCGCGAAGCCGCCGCCGACCCGCTGTTTGCCGCGTCCCCCCTGCCCCCCGAACAGCTCGAACGCGCCGCGCTGCAACAGCCGCAGCTCGCCGACCAGTTCGTCGCACTCCACGCCGCCTATCGCCGCGCCGGGCAACGCCTCCAGATCATCGACGAGGCGCTGACCGGGGGCACCGCCGAGGGCAGCCGCCTGCCGTGGGAGGAAGTGCGCGACTGGTTTCACGACGCGGGAAACTACGTCGACAACATCGACCGCGCCGCCGAAGTGCTGGCGGGGCAATTGCGCGGCAAAGACCCCTCGCCCGCGGTCGAGACGATCGAGCGGCGGCTACGCGATGCACTCGGCATCTCGATCGTGTACACCCAGACGCAAAGCCTGCGCGATTTCGACGCGACGATGCGCCATCTGGTGATCGACCCGTCGCAGCCCGCCGAGAGCCGCCGTTTTCAGCTCGCGCACCAGCTAGCGGCGCTGGCGTTGGCGGGCGAGATCGCAGCAGTGGTGGAGGCCAGTCCGCTACGGACCGCGGCCGCACGCCAATTGCTCCACGTTGGTCTAGCCAACTATGCCGCGGGCGCGGTGCTGATGCCCTATTCCCCGTTCCGCGCCAGCGCCCGCGCGTTGCGCCACGACATCGACCGGCTGCGGATGGACTATGGGGTCAGCTTCGAACAGGCCTGCCACCGCCTATCAACTCTCCAGCGGCCCGGCGCGCGCGGCATCCCGATGTTCTTTTGCCGCGTCGACATGGCAGGCAATATCACCAAGCGGCACTCGGCGACGCGGCTGCAATTCGCGCGCTTCGGCGGCGCCTGCCCCTTGTGGATCGTTCACGAGGCCGCAGCGATCCCCGACCGCATCCTGTTCCAGCTTGCCGAGACCCCCGACGGGCTGCGCTATGTGTCGATGGCGAAGGGGCTGGTCAAACCGTCGGGCAGCTATGCGCGCAGCCCGCGCCGCTACGCCGTCGCGCTGGGGTGCGAGGCGCAATATGCGGGGGATTTCGTCTATGCCGACGGGGTCGACGTCACCGCACCGCAGGCGGCGACGCGGATCGGCCTGTCGTGCCGCATCTGCCCGCGCGACGATTGCGACCAGCGCGCCTTTCCGCCGAGCGACCGGCCGATTTTGGTCGATCCGGATCGGCGGGACGTGGTACCGTATCGGATTGGGTGACCGGCGCAAGGGCCGCCCCAAAGTCCGTTCGTGTCGAGCGAAGTCGAGACACCCCGAGTTCGCGCTCGGCAACACGGGTCACGATTACGCTCGACACGAACGGAAATCGGAATCTATCCGCTACTTCAACAGCACCAGCTCCTCCGCCATGCTCGGATGCAGCGCGACGGTGTTGTCGAAATCGGCTTTGGTCAGCCCTGCCTTCACCGCAACCGCCGCAGCCTGCAAAATCTCCGGCGCGTCCGGGCCGATCATGTGCAATCCGACAACCTGATCGGTCGCCTCGTTGACAATCATCTTGTACAGCGCACGCTCGTTGCGACCCGCGAGGACGTTCTTCATCGCGCGAAAATCGCTGGTATATACGCGGATACTGCCGAGCTTGTTGCGCGCCTCAGCCTCGGTCATTCCGACCGCGCCGATCGGCGGGTGGCTGAACACGGCACTCGGGACATTGGCATAATCGACCGTCGTGGGTTTCCCCCCGAACACGCTGTCGGCGAACGCCTGCCCTTCGCGGATCGCCACAGGGGTCAGCTGGATGCGGTTGGTGACGTCGCCGACGGCATAGATGCTGGCGACCGACGACTGGTTGGTGTCATCAACCTTAACCGCGCCTTCCTTGTCCAGTTCGACCCCCGCCTCTTCAAGCCCAAGTCCCTTCGTGTTCGGCACGCGTCCGGCAGCGACCAGCACGATGTCGGCGTCGATCGGATCAGTATTTTCCAGATGGACGGTGAGAGAACCGTCCTCCTTCTTTTCGATCGACTGGAATGGTGCATTGAAACGGAATTCGATGCCCTTGGTCATCGAAATCTGCAGCAGGCGGTCGCGGATCTGCTCGTCGTAACCGCGCAGGATCGTGTCGCCGCGATTGACGATCGTCACCTTGCTGCCGAATTCGTTGAATATGCCGGCAAACTCGTTGGCGATATAGCCGCCGCCCGCGATCACGACGCGTTTCGGCAGCTTGTCGAGATGGAACACTTCGTTCGAGGTGATCGCATGTTCGCTGCCCGGGAACTCGGGAACGTGCGGCCAGCCGCCGGTCGCAATCAAAATGCGTTCGGCGCTGATTTCCTGCCCGTCGGCCAGCTGCACCTTCTGCGGCCCGACGATCGTCGCGCGCGTTTTGAACAACGTAACCTTATGGCTTTCGAGCGTCTGGCCATAGAGTCCTTCGAGCCGGGTCACCTCGGCCAGCACATTGTCGCGCAGCCGGTCCCAGTCGAATTTGCAGTCGGGCACGTCCCAGCCGAACTGGCGCGCGTCCTTCAGATCTTCGGCGAAATGTGCGCCATAGACGAGCAATTTCTTGGGCACGCAGCCGCGGATCACGCAGGTGCCGCCGACCCGATGCTCCTCTGCCACCGCGACACGTGCGCCATAGGAAGCGGCGACGCGCGACGCGCGGACCCCGCCCGACCCGGCACCGATGACAAACAGGTCGAAGTCGAAATTGCTCATGTGGGAGACCCCTGAAATAGAATTGGCTGGCATTCGCAGCCGGCGCCTATGTGGTTACGCGGCGGCGCGATGCCAATCGATTTTTGCCATCACAGACAGTGGCGCGGTCTCATTCGCCCAGCGCCGCGGCCATCAGCGCCCGCGTCGCCGGGTCGAACTCGACCGTTCCCTCCGCCAGCCCCTTGGCCATATCCTTGCCCAGCTCGACCCCGAACTGGTCGAACGGGTTGATCCCCAGCAGCACGGCATTGGCGAACACGCGATGCTCGTAAAAGGCGATCAGCGCGCCCAGCGCGTGCGGGGTCACCTGATCGAGCAGGATCGTCGTCGATGGACGGTCGCCGGGATAATTGCGCGCGCCATCGTCGCTCGCGCGCCCGGTCATGAGCGCCGCGCCCTGCGCGATGCAGTTGGCAACCAGCGTTTCATGATGCGCATCGTCGAGCAGATGGTCGGGCTCGCGCGCGACGACAAATTCGACCGGGACCAGATTGGTCCCCTGATGGAGCAGCTGGAACACCGCATGTTGCGCGTCGGTGCCGACGCCGCCCCAGGTGATCGGCGCGCTGTGCTGCGTTAGCGGCTTGCCATCGAGGGTCACCGACTTGCCGTTCGATTCCATCTCCAGCTGTTGCAGATAGCTGGGCAGCAGCCGCAGCCGTTCGTCATAAGCGAACACCGCGCGCGTCTGGCACCCCAGCCGGTTTGTGTAGAGCTGGTCGACGAAGGCGGCGAGCAGGCCGACGTTATCGGTGCCATCGCTCAACCGGAAATGTCGGTCCATTTCGGCCGCACCCTCCAGCATATCCTCGAACGCGTCCCAGCCGAGCGCCAGCGCTGCGGGAAAGCCGATCGACGACCAGAGTGAATAGCGCCCGCCGACGCTTTCGTTGAATGGCAGGATACGCGTTTCGTCGATCCCCCATTCAATCGCGCGATCGGGCATTGCGGTCAGCGCGATGAAGCGGCCAAGCGGATCATCGACCCCCGCCTCGTCGAGCCATTGCAGCGCCGAATTGGCATTCATCAGCGTTTCGGTCGTCGTGAAGGTTTTCGACGCCACTGCGACCAGCGTATGTTCGGGGCTGAACTTGGCGAACACCTCGTCGAGCGCTGCGCCATCGACGTTCGACACCACCGCGACGTCATAGCGGTTGCTGTGACGTCCCAGCGCATCGACGAGCAGGTCGGGGCCAAGCGCCGATCCGCCGATGCCGATATGGAGCAGATGGCGGATCTCGCCAAACGCGCCTGCCTCGATCGCGTCGATCATCATCCGCATCCGCTGGTGCAGCGCCTGAGCGGCGTGAACCGAGTCGGGAGCGCCATCGCCGCGTTCGGCGCTATGTTCGGCGGCGCGGTTCTCGGTCGGATTGGCGATGCCGCCCGAAAACAGCGTTTTACGCCGCCCATCGAAATCCTGCGCTGCGGAAAGGTCGGACAGGATCGCCACCGCCGCGTCATCCAGATGCGTCTTGGCAAAATCGAAGCGGATGTTCGCCACGCTGCGCACCAGCGCCTGCAACCGCGCGTCCGGATCGGCGGCAATTAGATCGGCCAGTTTCTGCGGTTGCCAGTCGGCAAGCGCCTGCCAGGCTTGGTCGGCTGTCGTCATGCAAAAGAACTCCGGACGGGGACAGATGTTGGCTTTCCTCTACGTCCGCACCCGTCATTACACCAGCGTCATCCGCCGATATTTGCTTGACGTGGCAACCTATTCATCGCCAATGCCGCGGCATGACTGAAGCCAGCTTTACCGCCGATAACGCGCCCGCCAGCCCGTCCGCTCCGACCCCTGCGCCGGTGTCGGCTAAGGAAGAGGCGGTCGACACCATCCGCTTCCTCGCGTTGCTCGCGATCGCGGTGCTGATTTTCCGCAGCTTTTTCCTGTCGCCGTTCAATATTCCATCGGAATCGATGCAGCCGCGGCTGCTGATCGGCGACTATCTGCTCGTGAACAAGATGGCTTATGGCTATTCGAAATACAGCCTGCCGTTCAGCGTCCCGCTGATCCCGGGCCGTGTTTTCGCGCGCACCCCCGAGCGCGGCGACGTCGCGGTGTTCAAGGCGCCGCCGAGTGCCGACAATGATTATATCAAGCGCGTCATCGGCGTTCCGGGCGACAGCGTGCAGGTGAAGAACGGCATCGTGTGGCTCAACGACAAGCCGCTGAAGCGCGAAACCATGCCCGATTTTGTCATCCCCGTGACCGCAAACATGGTCGAAGCCTCGCGCGCGATGGGCACCCTGCCCTGCTACTCGATGGAATTCGAAGAAGTCGCCGCCGACGGCCAGCGCCAGTGCCGCTACAAGCAGTTTCGCGAAACGCTGCCGAGCGGCAAAAGCTACGCCATCCTCGACATCGCGCCGATCGCCGAAGACAATACCCCGCTCGTCGTCGTCCCCGAACGCCATTTGTTCATGATGGGCGACAACCGCGACCGCAGCGCCGACAGCCGGTTCCCGGCGATGGAAAATCAGGGCATCGGCCTGGTCCCCGAGGAAAATCTGGTCGGCAAGGCGCTCGTCGGGATGTTCTCGACCGACGGATCGGCGAGCTGGATCAACCCGATCAGCTGGTTCACCGCGGCGCGCTGGAGCCGCATCGGGGATGGTTTTTGACGGATAAGTTAGACACCGGGGCACTCGCCGAAATCCTCGGCAGCACCCCGGACGATCTGGCGCTGTACGAACTGGCGCTGACCCATGGCAGCACCGGGCGCGCCGATTACCAGCGGCTGGAATTTTTGGGCGACCGCGTGCTCGGCCTCGTCATCGCCTCCGAGCTTTACACCCGTTATCCGACCGCGAGCGAGGGCGAGATGTCATCGCGGCTGCATGTGCTGGCGTCGGGCGCGACCTGCGCCGCGATCGCGCAGCGCCTGAACCTCACCGACCTGATCCGCTTCGGCGCGCAGGCGCGCAACGATGGCGGCCGCTACAGCGACAACATCGCCGCCGACGCGATTGAGGCGCTGATCGGCGCGCTCTATCTCGATCAGGGTATCGACGCCGCGCGCGCCTTCATCCTCGCGCATTGGGGCGATATGGTCGATGGACAAGCGGAGGCGCCCAAGCATCCCAAAGCGGCGCTGCAGGAATGGGCGCTGGCACGCAAACGCCGCCCGCCCGAATATGAAATCGTCGCGCGCGAAGGGCCGGACCATGCGCCGCGCTTTCGCGTCGCGGTCAGCATCGGCAAGCTCGCCCGCGCCGAGGCCGAGGGCACCAGCAAACAGGCCGCCGAAAAGGCCGCCGCGGCGAAATTGCTAGCCGAACTCGAAGGACAAGAAAAATGACCCACCGCTGCGGATTTGTCGCCGTTGTCGGCGCGCCCAACGCGGGCAAATCGACCATTGTCAACGCGCTCGTCGGGCAGAAGGTCGCGATCGTCAGCCCGAAGGCGCAGACGACGCGCACCCGGCTGATGGGCGTTGCGATGGACGGCGAAACCCAGATCGTGCTGATCGACACGCCGGGCATCTTCGCCCCCACCCGCCGTCTCGACCGCGCCATGGTGGCCGCAGCGTGGAACAGCCTCGACCAGGCCGAAGCGATTCTGGTGATGATCGACGCCGCAGCGAAGCTCGGCGAACGCGCCGAGCGCGTGCTGCAGGGGATCGAGGGGCGGCCCGAGAAGAAGTTCCTCGTCCTCAACAAGGTCGACCTGACCCGCAAGGACAAGCTGCTGACGACCGCGACGACGCTCAACGAGCGCGTCAAATTCGACGAAACCTTCTTCGTCTCGGCGAGCACCGGCGACGGCGTTCCCGAACTCAAGGCGACGCTCGCTAAGCTGATGCCCGAAGGGCCGTGGCATTTCCCCGAGGACGAGGTCAGCGACGCCCCCGAACGCATGCTCGCGGCCGAAATCACTCGCGAGCAGCTCTTTCGCCAGCTTCACGAGGAACTGCCGTACCAGTCGACCGTCGAAACCGAAAAATTCACGATGCGCAAGGACGGCAGCGCCGAAATCCACCAGCAGATCCTGGTCGCGCGCGACAATCAGCGCGCGATCATCCTCGGCCACAAGGGCGAGCGGATCAAGGAAATCGGCAGCAAGGCCCGCGCCGAGCTCGCCGAATTGCTTGGCCGCCCGGTCCACCTGTTCCTGCATGTGAAGGTCAAGGCGAACTGGGACGAGGATCGCGGCGTCTATCGCGACATGGGGCTTGATTGGGTTGATTGAGGAGCGAACCGTGGCACGTCCAGCTTCCATTATAAAATTCGAGCGCAGTTTCTGGGCTTCCATGCTGCTCGGCGTCGGAAGTCTGGCGCTTCATTGGCCAATTATCATCGGCTCGCTGAGGAGCGATCCGGCCACCGCACCGATGGTAGAATCGGCTGCAATCTTCGTCGGCATCGCTCTGGGATTTGGCTTCGCAATATCGATCCTTCTCTGGTATTTCGTGGCCCGAAAGGCGAGCAATATCGCCAAATGGATCTATGTAGCGGTGATGGGATTTGGCGCCGTCTCGACGCTTACGTCGCTCAACGATCCGACCTCGCCGACGGGGCTTGCGCTCGCTATTTCGCTTGTCAGCACTGCGCTGACGGCGCTTTCGATCTTTTTCTTGTTCCGACCCGACGCCCGCGTCTGGTTCGGAAAAGACGCGGTCGATCCTCGAACCTTCGACTAGGCAGACTAAATCCGCCGGCAATCATTCGGCACTGGGTTGCCGTCGAAGCGTGCGGTGATCCAGCAGATCGTTTTCTGCGCGCTTTCGCGGGCGCTGTTGCCATGATCGCCGGTCATATCGATCCAGCGAATGCCGGTCCCGCGGCGACACTCCGCTTTCGCGAATTTGCGCGTCACCGATGGCGCGACGATCGTGTCATTGCGGCTCTGCGCGATCAGCAGCGGCCCCGGCACCCGCGCCGCATGACGCTGTTGGCACGAACCGACAGAATGCCGAAGCGGGGTTTCAGCTTTTCGTTTCGCGCTCCAGCACGATCCGCGCCTGCCCGTTCGTTGATTTCATCCGCAACCGGTCGCCGTCGATCCAATAGCGCATCCGCAGGTCGCCGTCCGGAATGTAGATTTCGCGTTCGTTAATCTGGAATTCCTGATTCATTTCTTCGTCGCCGCGCAGCGCGCGTTGGAAGTAGGTGATGAATTCCGCGTCATCGGTGAATTCCACGACATCGCCCCGCGACAGATCTTCGACCCCGTTCAGCGCGACCACCCGCCACTTGCCGAGCACGCGCATCGGTTGCAACTCTTTCGGCAGCTCGCCGCCATAACCGGCATAGATTGCCGCCTTGCCGCGCATCGTGTCGACCAGCGCCCGCTCGTCCTTAAGGTCGGCATAGTCGACCCCGGCAAGGCGCGTGTTCAACCCGTCGAGCAATGCGAACGCCTGTTTCGGATTGCCGTCGCGGTGGAAGGCCCGGGTCGCCGCATCGAGCACCAGATATTGGTCGACCAGCGTCTGCGCGAGGCGGAGGTTGGTTGCGGGCTGAGCGGTCGGCGCGCCGATGCTCAGCTTGTCGCTATGCTTGCTGCCGTCAAGCGCGCTGACATAGGTCAGCGACACGTCCATCAGTGCCGCGCCGTCCGCGAGGTTCGCGGCGGGCAGATGCGCGCGGCGTTCGGTCTTGCCGAGCGAGGCATAGATGCCGCCGCCGTCCGACGACAGGAACGCCGTCGGCACCGTGATCGTGATCGCGCCACCCTTGCCTTCGGTCATCAGTCCGTCGGGAACCCCGAACACGCCGCTGATGCGATATCCCGCATGCGGCGTTAGCGTCATGACGAGGTCGTGCGCGACCTCGCTCACCATGTTGCGGAACTCCTTGCGCATCAGCTCGGCGCCCTTGTCCGGCCCCGCGATAAAGAACAGGTTGCCGCCGCGCACACTCGATATCTTCGTTGCGAGTGCGCCGTCATATTGCACCCCGACGCCGATGGTCGTCAGGCCGATGCGGCGCTTCGACGCGCCCTCGGCCATCGCCATGAAGCCGCCCGCATCGGTGCGGCCCATGTTGGGCTGTTCGTCGGTGAACAGGATCATCCGCACCTTGCCGCCGAACTGCTCGGCCTCGGCAAAGGCGGTGGCATAACCAAGGGTCAGCCCGGCCTCCATCGACGTGTAGCCGTCGATCGCGATCGCATCGATTGCGGCGTGCATCGCATCCTTGTTGCCCTGCGCCGCTGTCGGCGCGAGATGGACGTTCGAATTCGTGCCGTAAATCACGATCCCGAGCCGGTCTTTCGGCCCGAGTTCGTTTACCATCTGATGCAGCGCGGCTTTCACATTGGCAATCGGCGGTCCGCTCATCGATCCGGAACGGTCGACAACTGCCATGATGCTGAGCGGTTTGCGTTTCCAGCTTGTCGCGTCGATGTTGCTGTCAAAGGCCATGCCCACGAACAGCAAGTCGTCTGGCCGCGTCGGGAGGTTCGCGGTCATCGCCTGAACATTGAGGCAAAAGAGCTGCGCGCATTTAGCGCCTGCCGGCAGCGTCAGGTCATGCTCGCCAAGCAAGCCTTCGACCGTCAGCGATTCCGGGCGCGGGAGGGTCGTCGCGGTAAGCGCCATTGAACGGAAGTGCTGGATATCCTGCGCCCCGCCCTGCCGAATTCGTGACCCGGTGACGACCACCTCATGGTTTTCCTCATCGTCCTGCGTCGCATCCTGCGCATGGCCCGGCGCCGACATGCCCACAGTCAGCAGCGCAAGGGCAGCCCATGATGTGCGGACGGCTCCGATGCTCGACATAGCAACTCTCCACAAAGCGTATTTCAGGGTACGAAGCTATCATGAGCACAAGCGCTTACGTACCGAAAAAACGTCCCCGGTACCCCGCGCTCAAACGCCGCGGATCAGATTCTCCGGCAATCATTCGGTGGCGGATTGCCGTCGAAGCGTGACGTGATCCAGCCGATCGTTTCCTGCGCGCTTTCGCGGGCGCTGTTGCCATGGTCGCCGGTCATGTCGATCCAGCGCATTCCCGTCCCGCGCCGACACACCGCCTTGGCGAATTTGCGCGTCACCGATGGCGCAACAATCGTGTCGTTGCGGCTCTGCGCGATCAGCAGCGGTCCCGGCACCCGCGCCGCATCGACGCTGTTGGCGCGCGCGAAGCTGCCAAAGGGTTCGATCTTCGCAATATCCTTGTTTTTTGTCGCGCGGACGATGGTCAATATGCCGAGGATCGTGCCGAGCTTGGGCTTCTTGTCGAGGCTGACGCAATTGTTCTGCGCCAGCCGCGTGATGATCCCCTGATTGGTGCGGTTAGCGACGCCGTCCATCGAGAAACCGTACAGCGTCGACCAGCTGTGCAGAGTGAAGGACAGCAGCAGCGCCCGGGCATTCTTGTCGCTGCCTTCGCGCAGGTTGGCGGCGAGGTCGGTCGGCGGGGCTGCGGCGGCGGTGGCGACGAGCGTCAGGTCGGGGGCATAGGAACGCGCGGCGGTCGCAGTCCACAGCGCGGCATGGCCGCCCTGCGATTCGCCCCACACGGCGAAGTCGCTGCCCGCGGCAGCGCCGGAAATCTCACGCGCCGCGCGGACACCGTCGAGCACCGAATGGGCGGTATCAGGGCCGACGAGGAACGGGTGCATCGTCGGACTGGCAAGGCCGATATAGTCGGGCGCGACGACGACATAACCGCGGCTGACCGCGTCGATCCCGGCGGTGGCGGAGAAGAAATTCGGGCTGAGCGACGGCGCGCATTTTTCGGCGACGCCCCATGCGCCGTGGGTCCAGGCGATGACACGGCGCGGGCGCGGCGGCATCGCCTCGCGCGGCGCGGCGACGATGCCGGTAACAGCGAGCGGCTGGCCATATTGGTTGGTGGTCCAATAGCGGACCCGCCAAGCTTGCACCCCGGCTGGCGTGTCGACGATCGGTTCGGCCGAGATGAGGCGGCCCGCCTGCTGCGCCGCGGCTGGTTGCGACAACGCTGAGAAGATTGTGAGCAGGACGGCGGCAAGCAGGTGGCGCATGGACGGTCTCCCCGGATGCGCCTTGCTATCACGTTCAAACCAGTGCGTCATCCCGGCGAAGGCCGGGATCTCACCGTAGCGTCAAACACCATCGGCGAGATCCCGGCTTTCGCCGGGATGACGATAGGTGGTGGCTTTATTCCGTCGCCGCGGCCTTTTTCGCCGGCGCTTTCTTCTTCGCAGGCGCCTTCTTCGCCGCAGCCTTCTTCGGCGCCGCCTTTTTTTTCCCCTTCGCCGGTCCCTTCGCGGCGCGCGCGTCGATCAGCGCGATTGCTTCTTCCAGCGTCAGCGTCGCCGGGTCGCTGCTCTTCGGGAGCGTGGCATTGGTCGTGCCGTCGGTGACATAGGGGCCAAAGCGCCCCTCCATCAACTTCATCTCGCCGCCGCTGGTCGGATGCGGGCCAAAGGTGTTCAGCGGCTCGGCCTTCGTGCGCCCACGCCCGCCACCCGCCGCAGCTTCGGCGATGCGGACGACCGCAGCGTTCATCCCGATGTCGAAGATTTCGGCGGTGCCGGTCAGCTTCGCATATTTGCCCTCGTGAAGAAGGTACGGGCCGTAACGCCCCAGCCCTGCCATGATGACATTGCCGCTTTCGGGGTGCGTCCCGACCTCACGCGGCAGGCTGAGCAGCCGCAGCGCATAATCGAGGTCGAAATCCTCGCCCGGAATATCCTTGGGAATCGACGAGCGTTTCGCCTCCTTGCCGTCGCCAAGCTGGATGTACGGCCCGAAACGCCCGCTGCGCTTAGTGACTTCCAGCCCGCTCTCGGGGTCATTGCCCATCGTCTCGGGTCCGGTATCAGCCCCATCGCTGCCGCCCGGCTGCGCGAACTTGCGCGTGAATTTGCAGTCGGGATAATTGCTGCACGCAATGAACGGTCCGAACTTGCCGCCGCGCAGCGCCAGCTTGCCGGTGCCGCAATTGGGGCAGATGCGCGGGTCGGTGCCGTCGCCCTTGTCGGGGAAGAGATAGGGGCCGAGGAATATGTCGAGTTCCGCGGTGATCTCCGACGGCTTCTGCTCCATCACCTCGCCGGTGCGCGGCTTGAAATCGCGCCAGAAGCGTTCGAGCACCGCCTGCCATTGCGCCCGCCCGCCCGACACATCGTCAAGCTCTTCCTCGAGCCCGGCGGTGAAGTCATATTGCACATAGCGTTCGAAAAAGCGTTCGAGGAACGCCGTGAGCAACCGCCCGCTCTCCTCGGGACTGAAGCGGTTCTTTTCGACCGTCACATATTCGCGGTCCTTCAACACCTGAAGGATCGACGCATAGGTCGACGGACGCCCGATGCCGAGCTCTTCCATCTTCTTGACCAAGCTCGCTTCCGAATAGCGCGGCGGCGGCTGGGTCTCGTGGCTTTCAGTTTCGACCCCGGTTTTCGCGGGCGCGTCGCCCTTGGCCATCGCGGGGAGCAGGCGCGCATCCTCGTCCTCGCTGTCGTCGCGGCCTTCGTCGTAGAGCGCGAGGAAGCCGGGGAATTTGATCACCTGCCCCGTCGCGCGCAGCATCGTCTTGCCGGTGCCGTCGGTCAGGTCGATGCTCGTGCGTTCAAGCCGCGCCGACGCCATCTGGCTCGCCATCGCGCGCTTCCAGATCAGCTCGTACAGCCGCGCATGATCGCCACCGCCGACCTTGTCCTTGGAAAAATCGGTCGGGCGGATCGCTTCATGCGCTTCCTGCGCATTCTTCGCTTTGGTTTGATATTGCCGCGGCTGGTCCGGAACATAGCCGCCGTCGTAGCGGGTCGCGATCGCCTTGCGCGCCGCGCTGATCGCGCTGCCGTCCATCTGGACGCCGTCGGTACGCATATAGGTGATCGCGCCGTCCTCATACAGCCCCTGCGCGATCCGCATCGTGTGGCTGGCCGAGAAGCCGAGCTTGCGCGCCGCCTCCTGTTGCAGCGTCGAGGTGGTGAACGGCGGCGGCGGATTGCGCGTGAGCGGCTTGGTCTCGACAACATCGACGGTGAAATGGCCCGCCTTCACATCGGCCTCGGCCGCGCGCGCATCGGCTTCGTTGGTGATCGTCAGCCGCTCGATCTTGTCGCCGCGCCAGCGCGCCAGCCGCGCCTTGAACGGCGTCCCCGACATTTCGAACAGCCCGGTGATCGACCAATATTGCTGCGCAACAAAAGCCTCGATCTCACGCTCGCGTTCGACGATCATGCGCAGCGTCACCGACTGGACGCGCCCCGCCGATTTGGCACCGGGCAGCTTGCGCCACAGTACCGGCGACAGGGTAAAGCCGACCAGATAATCGAGCGCGCGGCGGGCGCGATAGGCGTCGATCAGATCCTCATCGAGCGCGCGCGGCGCCGCCATCGCGGTCAGCACGGCGTCTTTTGTAATCGCGTTGAAAGTGACCCGGTCAACCTTGGCCGGCAGCGCCTTTTTGCTGCGCAGCAATTCCTGCACATGCCAGCTGATCGCCTCGCCCTCACGATCAGGGTCGGTCGCGAGGATCAGGCGGTCGGCGCCTTTGGCGGCGTCCTGGATTTCCTTCATCCGCTTGGCTTTGTCGGGATACAGCAGCCACTGCATCGCAAAGCCGTCGTCGGGATCGACCGATCCGTCCTTGGGCGGCAGATCGCGGACATGGCCATAGCTGGCCAGTACCTTGAAATCGCGCCCCAGATATTTCTCGATCGTTTTCGCCTTTGCAGGCGATTCCACTATTACCAATTGCATTGAAAAACCTTAGTCCTTGCTGTCCCTTACGTACACACGCGTGAGGGTGGCGCCGCCACGCGCCGCGTCAACCGAAAATTTCCTGAAGTTCCGCCGTGGGCGGCTCTATCAGCGTAAGCACAGCGACAGCCGCCAGAAAACCGCCGATGATGCCAATCGACGCGATCAAGTTGATCGCAATCAAAACGGCAAATTCATGGCCCGCCAGAAAGGGAACCGGATAAAAGCTCAGCATCAATGGTGCCGCCGACAGGGAGAACATGATCATCGCAATGGCAAGGACCGCCGGCCACCGCGCCTCAAGCATGTCCCAACTGCGACGCATTGCCGCGCGTCGGCCGCCACCATGCACGATCAGGATCACGCCCGACAAATACCAGCGCGCCGCGACATAGAGACCCGGTAGTATCAGCAGCACCAGCCCAAGAACGACGCCAAGTCCGATGAGAATGCTTTGGAGCCAGATGCTGAGGGCGTTGATGATCGACAGTGCGGGCTTTACGCCCATGCATTCCAACGCCTCACTGGTAATCCACACTTGAATCCCCGACAGCGCCATGGCGTAAACGATCGCAACGCCCGAACCCATTTCCGGCGACGCATTGAAGGCGACGTCGGACAACACGCCGAACGCCGCCGTCAGCAGCGCAACGATCAAGACCGTCCACGGCATCGCGGCAGCAATGTCCCACGTGCGCCGACACGCGGGAACGAACAAGCTGGCATCGAACTGCATTTGGGCCCCAATTCCCCGCGAATTTATGCGCGCGAGGGTGGCGGGCGGCCCGTCCCCCCGTCAAGAGGGTTTCGGAAGGTCCGCCCGCAGCCGGATCAGCGTAGCGCGCTAAGACGTCCAATCAGCATCGTGCTGGCCAGACTTGCGGCTTTTGCTGCCCCTTCTTCATACGCGCCCGGCTTGGCGGTGAAGGCGAACTTGCGCGTCTTGCCAAAGCCCAGCCCACCCAGGCCTGCCACCGCGGCAAGGCCGCCCGCGACGTTGGCGGTCGATTGCAACGCCTTGTCGGTGCCGCTCGATGCATCGGCTTTCTCGATAAACTCGCCCTCGACCGCGACGGGCGCCTTGACCGTGATCACCGACTGCTTGCCGCTCGGCGCGATCAGGGTGACGCGCGAAAAGTCGGCGGTCACCGACACCCCGCTGTTGACCTGGATTCCAGCGAAGCTGAAGGCGCCCGGGCGCTTCTGTTCGGAAAAGTCGATCAGATAGACGACGTCGATCACCCCGACGCCCGCTTGCTTCGCATAGGTGGAAAGCGCCACGCTCGCCTGCCCCGCCGCCATGTTCATGCCCATGCTGCTCATCCCCGATCCCAGAAAATCGCCGGGGATCATCAACAGCGAAGGCAGCGACGACGGCTTGTAATAGGTCGCCTTGCCCTTGCTACCCTTTTCCAGCGCGATGTTGATGTCGAGCGGCACATCCTGCGATTTCGTCTTGGCCAGCGCGGCATGACCGAACAGGTCGGCGGCAGGCTGTACGGTGTAGCCGCTCGCACTCAGCTGCGCGACGAAATCGGCATAGGCGGCGTCGGTCACGGCTTGCATCATTTCGGGTGTGACCCCGACGAGTTCACTTTTCGCCTTCGTCGTTCCCCCGAACGCGCCCATCAGGCCGCCCGAGGCCTTGGTCTGATCGGTCGATTCAAAGATGAAGCCGACGTTGAATGCACCGACGGTGACGGTATTCACGCCCTTCGCATTGGCCTGACCGGCGATCTTGACCGGTTCCTTGTCCTTGGCAGCGATGGCGACAGGCTGGGCAAGCATCGCAAGGATTGCGAACGCCGACAGCAGTTTTTTCATGAATTGGTCCTCCGACCCCGTAACCGGATATATCCGGCAACGGAGTTCCCCCGAAGCGACCCACGGCCCCGCATCGGTCAGATGCGGGGCCGAGTCAATCTCAGATCAATTTTGCCATTTGAAGTCGGCGGGCAGGATGCATTTGCCCGCGTCATATTTGCCGACGCTGCGGATGATTTCTTGATCCTCGGGCTCGATGCGGCGTCCGCTGATTTGGGTGTCGATCACCCGGCGCACCAGCGCGTCGAGCTTGGTCACCAGATAACAATCGATGGCCGGCGGGGCGTGCGGATTGCCGACGCCGCTGTCGTCGGTCAGGAACAGGTAGCGCGACTGGGTCGCCGCGGCCATAGCGCGCATCGCATATTCGGCCTTGTCGGCGACCCCCGATGCGGCGACCGGGGTGATGTGGATACGCTTGGCGCGCGCCGCTTCGGCGGCGTGCCAGGTTCGCCCGAACAATTGGTCGTGCGGCGGCGCGTCGGCGACGAGCAGCAGAGATTTCACGGCATCGGGCCGCCAGTCCTGCCCGACCGCGCGGATCAGCGCCTGATCCATCGCCTCGGGATAATCGCCGCCGCCATTGGCATTCTGGCGCGCCAGCGCGCCCTGCACGCGCCCGACATCGCGATCGAAAACCACCGTGCGAGTGACATATTCGTCGCCAAGATCGCGGTAGAAAACGAAACCGATGCGGATGTCGAGGTTGCGGTGCTTGGCGGTGATCGACGAAATGATCGATCGCAGCTCAGACTGGAGGAAGCTGATCTCGTCACCCATGCTGCCCGTCGTATCGACGACCAGCATCAGGTCGAGCTTGGTCACTTTCGTCGCCGCCTGATTGGCGGTCAGCCCGACCAGCTGCCCGCCCGCCGCATTGGCAACCAGCACCGGGCGGGCATCGGCAATCGTCCGCCCCGCCTTGCGCGCCGTCACCGTGATCCGCTCGCTCAGCCGGTCGAGGCCCGGAAAGAACACCGCGCTGCCGTCGGCCTGCGTCGCCATGGTGATGCTGTTGCCATCGCTGCACGTCACCACGACGTCGGCAAAGGGGATGGGCTGGCCGCTGCGGTCGTTGACCTTCACCGTCACCACCCGCGTCGTGTCAACGCGCGGTAGGCTGCGCACCTCCTGCCCCAGATCGCCGCTGCGGTTGACATAGGCGGCGTAGAGTTCGGGGTTGAGCAAATCGTCATGCTCGCCCGCGGTCAGAATGCCCGACTGCGGTTGCGGCTGCGGCCGCGGATAGGGGCGTGGTGGCATCACGCGCGAATCCGTGCTCGATCCCGGAACGGGCGGCGCGGAGGCGGGCAGTTCTCTCAACATATCCGATCCGATGACGGTTACCGGACTGGCCGATTCCAGATCGGGTCTTGAGATTCGCGAGCCCGTGACGGCGATCGCCGCTTCATCCGCTCCGCCGTCGTAAGCGGGCGATGGTCGCGCCATGGGAGGCGGCGGCGGAGGTGGTGGCGGCGGCGGCGGCGGAGGTGGCATCGCCTCCGAAGCCATGCCGACCGCCCGATCGCGGGTGCTACCACCTGTGGTTTTCGCGCTTCCGTGCGATGGCTGCTGCTGTGGCTGGACCTCGGGATCGAGCCGCGGCAGCGGATCGGCGGTGCGGCAGAAACCCTGGCCAGCAACCGACCTTGCCTGCGCCGTCGCAAAAGGCATCGGCCCGGGCGCGGACGCCAGAACCGCAACCATCGTCACACTTGTCAGTAACCGGCTTCGCATCATCCCACTCCCCGCGATGTAACACAATATCATTAAATTGAAGTTCCGCCGCTGAACCGTGGCTGAACCGCGATGAATCGTTAGATTGCTGAGGATTAGGACGCTGTGCGCGGGCTCACACGAGAGAAATCCTAGCTCCCGCATGCCGTTCGACACGCCCCGCAAGTTCGAGTTCGAGCAGCACGAGCTGCACTGTCGCCGTCGCCTGCCCCGATTGCCGGACCAGCTCGTCGACCGCCACCGGGGTAGGGCCAAGCAGATCGACCACGCGCCGACGATCGCTGTCACCCGCATCAATATTGGCGGGCGCCGCCGCATAGCCGCGCACCGGTTCGCGCACCATTCGCGTGTCGATCGGCCCCAATGCCTCCAGCACATCGTCGACGGTCTGGATCAAGGTCGCGCCCTCGCGGATCAGCAAATTGCACCCCTGCGCGCGCGGGTCGAGGGGCGAGCCGGGTACCGCCATCACCTCGCGCCCATAGTCTCCCGCACGGCGCGCGGTGATCAGCGATCCGGACCTTGGCGCCGCCTCGATCACCACCGTGCCATGCGCCAGCCCGGCGATGATGCGGTTGCGCGACGGGAAATTGCGCGCCAGCGGCTCGCTGCCCGGCGGCTGTTCGGCGATCAGCAGCTGGTCGGTGGCGATCTTTTCCTGCAGCGCGGCATTTTCGGGCGGAAAACCAATGTCGATGCCGCTGGCGATGACCCCAACCGTCGAACCGCCGAGCGCGCCGATATGCGCCGCGGTATCGACCCCGCGCGCCAGCCCGCTGACCACCGTGACATCGCGCGCCGCCAGATCGGCGGCGAGCTGGCGCGCAAAACGACACGCGATGGCAGAAGCATTGCGCGCACCGACGATCGCGACGCACGGGCGGCGCAGCATGGCGGTGTCGCCGCGCACGATGACAACGGGCGGCGCGCCTTCGACTTCGCGCAGCAGCGGCGAATATTCATCGTCGTCGCTGAAGATGTGGCGCGCGCCGAGCGCAGCCACACGGTCAACCTCGCGTTCGGCGACCTCAGCGGGCGCGATCCGCGCCTTCCCCGCCCCGCCGCGCAGGACCAGATCGGGCAGCGCGTCGAGCGCCGCCTCGCCCGATCCGAACCGCTGCATCAGCTGGTGCCAGCTGACCGGGCCGACATGCGGAGTGCGGATCAGCCGCAGCCGCGCCAGCCGTTCGGCGTGGGTCATACAGCATCTTTCTTGCCGCCAATCCGCGGCTCGGTCCCGGCACGCAGCCGCGCGATATTCTCGCGGTGCCGCCACAGCACGATCACCGCGAGCCCCGCGAGACCGATCGCATAGACCGGATAGCCGAGCGCCAGCGCCGCGATCGGCGCCGCGACCGCGCCCAGCATCCCACCCAGCGACGAAATGCGCAGCAACAGCACCGCGCCGATCCACACTGCGGCAAAGATCAGCCCGATCGGCCAGGCGAGCGTGAGCGCAAGGCCGAGCAAGGTCGCCACCCCCTTGCCGCCACTAAATTTCAGCCACACCGGATAGCAATGCCCGATCATCGCTGCGGCGCCCGCGATCATCGCGCCCTGATCGCCCAGTTCGGGGACGAAATGCCGCGCCAGCAGCACTGCGACCGCGCCCTTCGCGCCGTCGAGGATCAGCGTCGCCGCCGCCAGCCCCTTGCGCCCGGTGCGCAGCACATTGGTGGCGCCGATATTGCCCGACCCGATCTGGCGCAGATCACCCGCGCCGAACAGCCGCGTCAGGATGACGCCAAAGGGGATCGAGCCGAGCAGATAGCCCATGGCGATCAGCAACAAATTCGTCATGGCAATCCTTGCTCCGTTCGCGGTGAGTGTGGCGAATTTGGCGGGTGCAATCAACGGATTCGATGGAATTGGCTACCAAAACGGACAAGCTCGTCGCCCCCGCGAAGGCGGGGGCCGCTAGCAAAGTGGCGCAAGGCACATGGCCGGCCCCCGTCTTCGCGGGGGCGACGGTGGGCAATTGAGCCCAGCCCTCCCCCCTGCTAGGCGCAGACCATGCAATCTCCCGCCCCCGATGCCCCGATCCTGTTCTTCGACTCCGGCCTCGGCGGCCTCACCGTCCTCGGCCCGACCCGCGCGCTGCTACCGACCGCGCCGATCGTTTACGCCGCCGATTATGCCGGGCTGCCCTATGGGCAGAAAAGCGAGGCCGAGCTGGCAGCGCGCGTTCCCGCCCTGCTCGGCCGCCTCGTCGAACGCTACCAGCCGCGGCTCGCGGTCATCGCCTGCAACACCGCCTCGACGATCGCGCTCGCGCATGTTCGCGCCGCGCTCGACCTGCCGATCGTCGGCACCGTCCCCGCCGTCAAGCCCGCGGCGGCACTCACCAAAAGCGGCGTCATCGGGGTACTCGGCACCGAGGCCACGGTGCGCCAACCCTATGTCGACGACCTCAGCGCGCGCTTCGCGGGCGGCAAGACCGTGCTGCGCCACGGCAGCCCCGGTCTCGTCACTGGCGCAGAGGCCAAGCTGCGCGGCGAGCCGGTCGATCCCGCGGTGATTGCGCGCGCCATTGCGGGCCTGCGCGATCAACCGGGCGGAGAAGCAATCGACGTGATTGTCCTCGCCTGCACCCATTTCCCGTTGCTGGCGGACGAATTACAGGCCGCGGCAGGTCCGGGCGTCACGTTGATCGACGGCGCCGACGGCATCGCACGGCGGATCGCCGACCTGACGCAGGGCCAGCCATGGCCCGCGACCGCCACCCCCGGCCTCGCGGTGTTCACCCGCAGCACCGACCGACCGCCACCACCGCTCGCAACGCTGGCCCCCTATGGCATCGACCGGATCGAAACGATCTGATCGCTACTCGCGTCCGGCAGTGCAGGACGCCAGCCAAGCGCGCTCGATTTCGTCGGGGCCGTCGGTTTTGGGTAGCCGACGAACTTTGGGTTTCCCGGCATCGCGGACCGCCGTCGCACAATCAAACGCCTCGTCGTCAGGCCTGCTGTGAAGCCGACCCTCGCAAACATAGAATTTCTTGCCCGACGCTCCCCAGCCGACCTTTTCACCCGGATCGAGGTGGCGCGGTGCTTGGTCGACGCAATGGGTATAGGTGTCTGAGCCCGGGCGCCCGCAAATTTTGTCGATCCGCATCGCGTTTCCGTCGGCGTTGCCGACGAAGCGGGTATGATAGAAACGCCCAGACGCCAAACTCCCCGTAATCCCGCAAACGCGTTTCCCACGCTGGGCTGTCTGGGCAAAGCCGCAAACCCGGCTGCCACCATTGGTATCGCAGCGCAGCCACGATCCCTCGAATGGGGCGGGCGCGAGTTTGGTCGCGGAAACGCCAACACCCAGTACGACTGCTGACAGAGAAAGCACCATCGCCAGACGCATTCTACCTGCTCCCCGAAACTTTCTCGCGCCGTCGCCCGGTGCATTGGAGAGCATCAACGCCATCCCGGATCACCGCAATGCACGCCGACGGACCGGTACACCGCCGCGCTTGCGGCATGCGCGCGCTCCATCGCCCGGATCGCGTTAATCTGGTCGGGCTTATTCCCCGTTGCCGCTGGCGCAGGCGGCAAGCCAGGCGCGATCCTCGGCCTCCGGACCTTGACCCTTCAGCGAGCGCACCTTCGGCAACCCTGCGCTGCGGATCGCACTGGCGCAGCGAAATCCATCGCCGTTCGACGCGACATGCAACCGTCCACCGCAGGCGAACAGGCTTTTGGTCGATGTTCCCCAACCGACCTTCCGGGCGCTGGCGGGCGCCGACCCCGCGCAATAGGTATCGGTTTCGGAACCCGGATCACCGCAAATCTTGTCGATGTGCAGCGAATTCGCCCGGGCGGTGCCAACGAAGCGCTGGTAATAATAAGCATTGGTCGCGAAATCGCTCTGGATGCCGCACACGCGATCGCCCCGCTGAACGAGCAGCTTATAAACGCAGATACGTGCGCCCTGCCAAGTCTGGCAGGACATCCACGCGCCATCGAACGGAGCGGCTTTCGGCTTCGATGCCGAAACCCCCGCACCCAGCGCCGCGACCGCCAAAATCGCCACCAACACAAGACGCATATCTGCCCACTCCCTTGCGACCCACGCGTGGTTTTCACGATACCAGTTTTTCACAGACCCATGGTGCGCTCGATCACACTGATCGCCTCAATAATTTGCGAATCGTTCGCACTGGATTTCGCCTTAATTCGCCGTTATTGGCCCGCGTGTTAAGGGCCGTCCGGAACGAGCGGCAAACATGCCTGGATTTGGCACCTGGATTGCGGGGCTGGAACGTGAATTATAACGATATCTTCGCTCGCGCGATCGACCGGCTGCACGAAGAAGGGCGCTACCGCGTCTTTATCGACATTTTGCGCAACCGCGGTTCGTTTCCGAACGCGCGTTGCTTTGCGGGTCATAACGGCCCCAAGCCGATCACCGTATGGTGCTCGAACGATTATCTCGCGATGGGCCAGCACCCCAAAGTCGTCGAAGCGATGGAATATGCGCTGCACGACGTCGGCGCCGGATCGGGCGGCACCCGCAACATCGGCGGCAACACCCATTATCACATCGACCTCGAGCATGAACTTGCCGACCTGCACGGCAAGGACGGCGCGCTGCTGTTCACCTCGGGCTATATTTCGAACGAGGCGACGCTCGGCACGCTCGGCAAATTGCTGCCGAACTGCATCATTTATTCTGACGAACTCAACCACGCCTCGATGATCGCGGGCATCCGTAACTCGGGCTGTGAAAAGCGCGTGTGGCGCCACAATGACCTTGCGCATCTCGAAGAATTGATGGCCGAGGACGACCCCGACGCGGCGAAGCTGATCGCGTTCGAAAGCGTCTATTCGATGGACGGCGACGTCGCCCCGATCCACGCAATCTGCGACCTCGCCGACAAATATAACGCGCTCACCTATTGCGACGAAGTCCATGCCGTGGGCATGTACGGGCCGCGCGGCGGCGGCATCACCGACCGCGACGAAGCCGCCGACCGCGTGACGATCATCGAAGGCACGCTGGGTAAGGCGTTCGGCGTGATGGGTGGCTATATCGCCGCCGACAAGAATATCATCGACGTCATCCGCAGCTATGCGCCGGGCTTCATCTTCACGACCAGTCTGTCGCCGGTGCTCGTCGCCGGGGTGCTCGCCAGCGTCCGCCATCTGAAAAGCTCGAGCGTCGAGCGCGAGGCGCAGCAGGCCAATGCCGCGTGCCTCAAAGCCTGTTTCCGCGACGCCGGTCTGCCGGTGATGGATTCAACGACGCACATCGTGCCGCTGATGGTCGGCGACCCAGTGCGCGCGAAGAAGATCAGCGATATATTGCTCGCCGAATATGGCGTCTATGTTCAGCCGATCAATTTCCCGACGGTGCCGCGCGGCACCGAACGCCTGCGCTTCACGCCCGGCCCGGCGCATGACGAAGCGATGATGCGCGAGCTGACGAGCGCGCTCGTCGAAATCTGGGGACGGTTGGAGCTGGGGCTTCAGAAAGCCGCGTGAGCGAGCCAATCGGTTTTGATGATGTCGTGTTGGGGCGCCGCTCGATCCGCGGGTTCCTCGACAAGCCTGTCCCCAAGGAGCTGATCGCCGAGATCATAGAGGTTGCCATGCGCGCACCCTCGTCGTTCAACAACCAGTGCTGGAATTTCTCGGTCGTCACCGGCGCGCCGCTCGACGCAATCCGCCGCGGCAACACCGATGGCATCCTTTCGGGTCAGCCCGACAGCCGCGAGTTTCGCCGTTTCGACGGCATCGCCCCCGACCATCGCGGCCGCCAGATCGAGGTTGCCAAACAATTGTTCGGCGCGATGGGGATCGAGCGCGACGACAAAGACGGGCGGCAGGATTGGGTGCTGCGCGGCTTTCGCCAGTTCGACGCGCCGGTCAGCATCGTTGTCACTTACGACCGCGTTCTGCTCGGCAGCGACATCGCGCCGTTCGATTGCGGCGCGGTTACCAACGCGTTGGTCAACGCCGCCTGGTCGCGCGGGCTCGGCTGCGTCATCAACAGCCAGGGCATCATGCAAAGCCCGGTGGTGCGCGAGCACGCCCATATCCCCGACGATCAGGTGATCATGATCTGCGTCGCGATGGGCTGGCCCGACGAGGATTTCCCCGCCAATGCGGTGGTGTCGAACCGCAAGAGCGTCGCAGACGCTGCGCGGTTCGTGGGGTTCGACGACTAATCTATTTGGTGTCCGGCAATGCGGCCCGTCCCGGGAGGGAAGTGGACGGACCGCACCTGTTACCGGACGAAGGGGTTAGCCCGGCAGCAAAACGCTATCGACGACGTGGATGACGCCGTTCGACTGCTTGACGTCGGCGATGGTGATCTGGGCCTGACCGCCCTTGGCATCGGTGACATACCATTTGCCGTCCTTGCCCCACACGGTCAGCTTGGCGCCCTGAACGGTGGTCAGCACGGCCTTGCCGCCATTCGCTTTGGCATTGGCGGCCAGATCGGCGGCGGTCAGCGTGCCGGGCACGACATGATAGGTCAGGACCGCGGTCAGCATCCCCTTGTTCTCAGGCTTCAGCAGCGTGTCGACGGTACCGGCGGGCAGCTTGCCGAACGCCGCGTTGGTCGGGGCAAAGACGGTGAAAGGACCGGGGCTGGCGAGCGTGTCGACCAGGCCAGCGGCCTTGACCGCAGCGACCAAGGTCGTGTGATCCTTTGAATTGATGGCATTTTCGACGATATTCTTGGTTTCGTACATCGCAGCACCGCCGACCATCGGGTTAGCGAGTGCAACGCCGCCTCCGGCAACCATCATCAAAGCAGCGAGCGACGCGGAGAGTTTGGAAAGTTTCATCATACGATCCTCTGGTTTCTGGCACCCCGGAAATGCGGAATGCGGCGCAGCTACGGCACCGACCCGCTAACGGATGCACAGCAACCTCAGATTGTGATGATTTTTCCGGACGCGACCGCGACGCTGCTCGGCGTCGGGTGCGGGGTCTTCGACACCGGCTCCATCGTGATCGCCAGCGTCGCGCCTTCGGTCATCAGCAGGCGATGCGGCGGCGGCATAGTCATTTCGGCCTCACCCGCATGACCGATCTGCCCGAGCGAGACGGGCGTGCCGCCTTCGGGGATCACCCACAGCTCGGGCGCCAGCGTTCCGGGCTCGAAGCCATGGATGCGCAGCTGCATCAAACCATTGCTCTGGTTGTAGCGCGCGAGCACCAGCGGCCCCGCGGCATCGCTTTCGATCCGCGCGACCGCGAGTTGCGGTGCGGCAGGCGCTGGTGTCGTCACGGGCTGGGTGATCAGCACGAACGCCAGCGCCGCCGCGACAGCCCCCGACAGCAGCGCGCCGGCGCGCCAGCGGCGCAGGCGCGTTTCGATAGCAGTGACGTTGTCGGCAGGCCGCTCCACCAACTGTCGTTCGATGCCGTCCCACACCCCATCGCCGGGGTCGGCATTTACCCACTCGCCATGCAGCGGCGCCAGCTTCGCCTCCCATGCCGCGACCAGCGCCGCGAAGGCAGGATCGCTCAGCGACAGCCGCAGCGCATCGGCGCACGCCTGCCCTTCGAGCAGGCCGAGCGCCAATTCGGCAGCGAGCGCGTCGCGCTCCTGGGCGGGCGTCAGATGGTCATCCATCGCCAAGGCAATCCTTCAGGCGCAGCAACCCGCGCCGTATCCAGCTTTTCATCGTCCCCAACGGCACATTTTCGCGTTCGGCAAGCTCGGCATAGGTCGATCCGTCGAAAAAGGCGGCGCGGATGCACAAGCGGGTCCGATCCTCGAGTTCGCCCAGACACCGGTGCAGCTGCTCGCCCTCCTCTGCCACGACCATCGATTGGTCCGCGAGCGGGCTGTTGTCGGCCACCGCAAAGGCCACCTGTTCGGGCAAGGTGTCGCGTACCGTCCGCCCGGCAACCGACCGCCGCCAGTCGATCGCGCCATTGCGCGCGATCGTCGCCAGCCAGGTGATCGGGCTGGCGCGCGTGGCATCGAATTGCCCCGCCCGCTCCCACACCTTGATATAGACGGTCTGCAAAACATCCTCCGCGCTGGCCCTCTCGCCACAGATACGGAGACAGATTCCAAATAGTTTCGCGGCGGTCATGTCATAGACTTCGCGCAGCGCCGCCCGGTCGCCGCGACCGACCGCGGTCAGCGCCGCCGTCAGCTGCGCGCGCGCCTCGTCCGCGCCTGATGACCATTGGGTGCCGTCCACGTCGTCAAGTCGTAGAGAGGTGACGGGAATATTCAAGCAGCGGACGCCCGCATCATGCCCCAAAAATGCGGCCCGCCCCCCGGCACGTCCCATTCGACCTGCGTGGCGAAGCCCAGCCTTTCATAAAGCGGTACATTTTCCGGGGTCGCGGTTTCCAGCCAGCACGGCAGCCGCTCGGCGTCGGCCACTGCGGTTTGCGCACGAATGATCCGCCCGCCATGCCCCTTGCCCTGATGCGCGGTGCGCACGCCGACATAATGGAGATACCAGAACCGCCCCGCGGGACGGTGTGCGTCGATACCGCTTTGGACCTTCAGCCCGCGCGGCAAGGCGGTGCCAAAGGTGGCGATCAGCGGCACCGCGGTGCGCAGGAATTCCAGCGTCCCGCCATGCGCCTGTCCCGGCGCCCGCCACAGCGCCGCCGCTTCGTCGCCAGCGGAGCGAAGCGCAATGCCGGCACGCATGTCGGCGGGGACGAGGGTTCGGAACAGACTTCTCAGCGCACGCGCGCGGTGGGCAAGGTCCGGCAATATCCATAACAGCGCCGGGTCAGTCTGGAACGCCTGCGCGAGTGTTTCGATCAGCGCGGGTTGATCCGCTATCGTTGCCCTGCCGATCTGATCCATTCCCACCCCTCCATCGTCATTGCGACCCTGGACCTGATCCGGGGGAAGCAATCCAGAGCGGTTACAGCCCGCTCTGGATTGCCGCGTCGCTTGGCTCCTCGCAATGACGACGAACTTACGAGATCAATCGCGGCAATAGCCCTCGCCATCCTTGACCTTCAGGCAATCCTTCTTGCCCGCCAGATATTTCAGGCCCGTCGCATCGCCGGTCGATGCCGCCAGCGTCAGCGTTTCGGCTCCGCGCTTGAACGTGATGCCGCCCTCACCGTCGCTGCCGTCATAGCTGCCCTTGGTGTCGAGGTCCGACTGCATCTCCAGCTTATACTTGCCGGGCTCGGCGGTGGTGATCGTGGCATACATGCCCTCAACCCCGGTCCATTTGCCCGCCCACGCCGCATAACGGTGCGCCGCGGCAGCCGGATCGGCAGATTCAGCGCCTTCGGGCGGCGCAGTTTCGACCGGCACCTCGGTGGCCGCGGTCTCAGCAGGCGCCGGAGCCTCGGCCTTTTCGCAACCGGTCAGCAACACCAGTGCCGCTGCACTGGCCAGAATCACGCTCTTTTGCATCTCGCTTCTCCTTCGCCGTTCCAACGCACCAAGTGGAGCAGATATCCCGTTCGGCGTCACCCCGCGATTATTGCTGCATAAAGCTCAGGATCGACATTGCCCCCCGACAGGGTAACCAGCGTCGCGTTGCCCAATTTGACCTTGCCCGCCAACACCGCCGCCAACGCGGCGGCGCCTCCTGGCTCGACCACCAGATGCAGCCGCTCGAACGCCACGCGCATCGCGTGCCGTACCTCCTCGCGCGTGACAACCACGCCGCGAACGCCGCGCGCCTGCAACACCGCAAAATTGATCGGCCAGGTCTGCGGCGTTTGCAGCGCGTCGCATTCGGTTGGATAGGCCAGATCCTCGACCGACAGGATTTGCCCCGCGGCCAACGACCGCGTCACATCATCCCACCCTTCGGGTTCGACCGCGAAAATCTCTGCATCGGGACAGGCGAGCGCCAGCCCCGCCGACAATCCACCGCCGCCGCAGCACGCGATCACCTTATCAGGACCAGCAATCCCACGCGCCGCCAGCTGCGCCCGCGCCTCGATCCCGGCACTCCCCTGCCCCTCGATGATCCACGGATCGCCATAGGCATGAACCAATGTCCCGCCGCTCGCTTCAAGCAGTTTGGCCGCCACCGTGTCGCGCGATTCGGTCACGCGATCGTACAGCACGACCTCGGCCCCCAACGCATGCGTCGCCGCCAGCTTCATCTTGGGCGCATTGCTCGGCATCACGATCGTCGCCGATATTCCCAGCCGTTTCGCGGCCCACGCCACGCCCTGCGCATGGTTGCCGCTCGATACGCCGACGACGCCCGCTGCCGCCTGCTCGGGCGTCAGATCGGTCAGCCGGTGCCAGGCGCCGCGGATCTTGAAAGCGCCGACAGGTTGCAGGCATTCGGCCTTGCACCAGATCGTCGTGCCATCGACTTCGAGCGGTAGCAACGGTGTTTGCGGGAGCAATGCAGCGACTTTCGCCGCGGCGCGTTCGACACCCGCAAGCGTGGGTGCGCGGCCAGCGTTCAACGGGGTATCGAGCGAGGGATCGGGGCTTTGCTGTGTCATGGCTTCGTCCTATAGGGCCGGGCATACAAGACAAGCCGCATAGGTAGGCGCAGGAGATTTTTCATGAGCAAGGTTCTGGTGATCGGCGCAGGCGGCGTCGGTTCGGTCGCGGTGCACAAGATGGCGATGAACGCCGACATCTTTCCCGACATCACGCTGGCCAGCCGCCGCAAGTTCAAATGCGATGCGGTCGCCGAGTCGGTGAAGGCACGCACCGGCGTGACGATCAAGACCGCCGAAGTCGATGCCGACCATATCGACGCGACCGCGGCGCTGATCCGCGAGATCGGGGCGACTCATGTCGTCAATCTCGCGCTCCCGTATCAGGATCTGACGATCATGGAGGCGTGCCTGTCGACCGGCGCGCATTATATGGACACCGCCAATTACGAACCGCGCGACGAGGCGAAGTTCGAATATCATTGGCAGTGGGCGTATCATGACCGGTTCAAGGAAGCCGGGCTGATGGCACTGCTCGGCTCGGGCTTCGACCCCGGCGTGACCAGCGTGTTCACGACCTGGCTCAAGAAACATCATTTCAGCCGCATCGACACGCTCGATATTCTCGACTGCAACGGCGGCGACCACGGTCAGCATTTCGCGACCAATTTCAACCCCGAGATCAACATCCGCGAAGTCACCGCGGTCGCGCGCCACTGGGAAAATGGCGACTGGGTCGAAACCCCGCCGATGTCGGTGAAGCAGAAATTCGACTTCGAAGCGGTCGGCGAAAAGACGATGTACCTCATGTATCACGAGGAAATCGAAAGCCTGAAGACGCACCTACCGGAAATCCAGCGCATCCGTTTCTGGATGACCTTTGGCGAGGCGTATATCACCCACCTCAACGTGCTGCAGAATGTCGGCATGACGCGCATCGACCCGGTGATCTATGAAGGCCGCGAAATCATCCCGCTGCAATTCCTGAAGGCCGTGCTCCCCGAACCGTCGAGCCTGGGTGAGACGACCAAGGGCAAGACCAACATCGGCGTCATCGCCACAGGTCTGGGTCAGGACGGCAAGGAAAAGACGCTCTACCTCTACAACATCTGCGACCATGAGGACGCCTATGCCGAAACCGGCAATCAGGCGGTCAGCTATACCACCGGCGTCCCCGCGATGATCGGCGCCGCGATGATGGTGACGAACACTTGGGGCGGCGACGGCGTGTTCAACATGGAGCAGATGGACCCCGATCCGTTCATGGCGATGCTGAACGACCATGGCCTGCCCTGGCAGGTGAAGGAACTGGACGGGCCTTTGGATTTCTGATCGATATTACGTCTTGCGTCATTCCCGCGAACGCGGGAACCGACTAGCTGCGCCCAGATTGGGTTTCTCCTTTGCGGGAATGACGAGAGGTTGTTGATATGAAATTGCGAATTGCTGCGTTCACCTTGCTCGCCGCGATCACCACGCCCGCCGCCGCGCAGACCGACGACGCCTATGCCCCGGCACGCGCGATCGTTGCCGACATCGGCAAGATCGTCACCCCCAACGGCGTGCAGGAAACCTTCGAAGCCACGCTCGGCGGCGCCCAGCAGGTGGTGAACGTCCGCGGCTCGGACAAGGCCAACCCGATCCTCGTCTTCGTCCACGGCGGCCCCGGCGCGGTTGAAATGCCCTTTGCATGGGCGTTCCAGCGCCCTTGGGAAGATGTCTTCACCGTCGTCCAGTACGACCAGCGCGGCGCGGGACGCAGCTATCCGCTGAACGATCCGGCGACGCTCGCGCCGACAATGACGGTCGAGCGTTACCGCGACGACACCATCGAACTAATTGACCTGCTCAAGAAGCGTTACGGCAAACGCAAGGTCGTCCTGATGGGGCACAGCTGGGGGTCTGTCGTCAGCCTATCGGTCGCGGTGAAGCGCCCCGACCTGCTCTACGCCTATGTCGGCGTCGGACAGGGCATCGATTTTCGCGAGGGCGAAAAGGCCGGCATGGCGTGGACGCGGGCCAAGGCTGTCGCCGCGGGGAACAGCGAAGCGGTCGCCGCAATCGACGCGCTTGCCCCCTATCCGGCGGGCGAGTTCACCATCGCCAAGGCCGATGGCTGGCGCAAATATGCGATCCCCTACGGGTCTCTGATGTACAATAAGCCCGACCTCAATCTCTATTTCCAGACCCCGCGTCTCTCGCCCGAGTACACGGAGACTGACCGCAAGGCGTGGAGCCAGGGCAGCGCCTTCTCAGTCGCGACACTCTGGCCGCGCCTTGCCGACGTCAGCTTCACGAAGGTGAAGAAGATGGAGGTGCCGATCGTCTTCATGCTCGGCCGGCACGACTATACCGTGCCCTCGCCCGTCGCCGCCGTCTGGTTCGGACAGGTCAAAGCCCCGTCGAAGAAGCTCGTGTGGCTCGAACATTCGGCGCATATGCCGATGGTCGAGGAGCCGGGGCATTTCTTCGCCGCGCTGTTTCGCGAAGTGCTACCGCTGACCAAGGAGTAATGCCGGGGTGACCGCCTATCTCGCGCCCATCGGGCTGCTTATCATCTCGAACATCTTCATGACCTTCGCCTGGTATGGGCACCTCGGCGACATGTCGCGGCCGCTGTGGCTTGCGGTGCTGATCGCGTGGGGCATCGCCTTTTTCGAATATTGCCTTGCGGTCCCCGCCAACCGCATCGGTTACGGCGTTTACACCGCCGCCGAACTCAAGACCTTGCAGGAAGTCATCACCCTCGTCATATTCGCCGGGTTCGCGGTCTTCTGGCTCGGTGAGAAGCTGACGGTGAACCATCTCGTCGGCTTTGGCTTTATCGCGGCGGGGGCTTTCTTCATCTTCAAGGGACCGATTGCGGTCGCATAGGAACAGAACGACATGGAAACCCGTGCCGGCGATCCCGGAGCTTTCGCAAGCTTCGACCTCAGCCGCGTCCCCTCGCCCGCCTTCGTCGTCGATGCCGCAAAGGTCCGCGCCAATTTGGCGGTGCTACGCCACATCGGCGACGCATCGGGCGCGCGCGTGCTGGCGGCGCTCAAGGCGTTCTCGATGTGGTCGCTCGGCCCGACGGTCGCTGAATATCTCGACGGCGTCTGCGCCTCGGGGCTTTACGAAGCCAAGCTCGGCCGCGCCGAATATGGCGGCGAAGTCGCGACCTATTGCGCGGGTTACAAGGAAGCCGACCTGCCCGAAATCGCGGCGCTGTCCGATCATCTGATCTTCAATTCGCCCGGACAGATTGCGCGTTTCCGGCCGCTGCTCGACGACCTTCGCGCGCAGGGTGCGACGTTCGACATCGGCCTGCGCATCAACCCGATGCACAGCGAGGGAGAGGTCGCCAAATATGACCCTGCCGCGCCGTGCAGCCGCCTTGGCTTTCCGGTTACCCAGCTCCTTCCCGACCATATGGAGGGCATCGACGGCATCCATATGCACAGCCTGTGTGAACAGGATTTCCCGCCGCTGGCGCGCACCTGGGAAGCCGTTCAGCCGATGTTGCGGCCGTTCTTCGGTCAGCTGAAATGGATCAATTTCGGCGGCGGCCACCATGTCACCCGCGCCGATTATCAGGTCGATGACCTGATCGCCTTTCTGAAACAGGTGCGCGCCGCGACCGACTGCGACGTGATGATCGAACCCGGCGAAGCAATCGCGCTCGACGCCGGGATTCTCGTCGGCGAAGTGCTCGACCTGTTCGACAACGGCATGCCGATCGGCATCACCGATATTTCGGCGACCTGCCATATGCCCGACGTGATAGAGGCGCCGTATCGACCCGCCATGCTCGATGAAGGCTCTGACGGCATGCCGACCCGCCTCGGCGGCCCGTCTTGCCTCGCGGGCGACGTTATCGGCGACTACCGCGTCCCCGGCGGCGCCCGCATCGGCCAGCGTTTCGCTTTCCTCGATCAGGCGCATTATTCGATGGTCAAGACTAACACCTTCAACGGCGTCCCCCTGCCGTCGATCTGGCTGTGGGACAGCGAGAGCGACGCGCTGAAACTGGTGCGCGAATTCGGTTACGAGGATTTCAAGACGCGGTTGAGTTGAAAATATCCTCCCTGTCGCGCGGCGATGGGGAGGGGGACCGTTCGCGAAGCGAATGGTGGAGGGGCAGGGACGTTTGCGCCAAAGCCCCTCCGTCAGCCCTTCGGGCTGCCACCTCCCCATCGCTGCGCGACAGGGAGGATCAGCTCGCGCCAACCTCCGCTAGCGCGGCGTGGATATCGCTAACCACCACCGACCCCTCGCCCACCGACGACGCAACGCGCTTCACCGACCCCTTGCGCACATCACCGATTGCATAGATCCGCGGCCAGCTCGTTTCGTAGCGGCTCGGCATCCGGTCGAGCGACCAGCCCGCCTTCACCAGCTCAACCGGTGCGATGTCCGCTCCGGTCTTCACAAACCCGCGCTCGTCGCACACCATTTCCTTCGGCAGCCAGCCGGTGTTCGGGCTGGCGCCAAGGAAAAGGAACAGAAAGCGGCAATCGCAACCGCTCTCGGCCCCGCTCTCGCGGCTGCGATACGTAATGCTGTCGAGCCAACCGCCCGATGCATCGGCGCCATGCAGCGCGACCACGTCGGTCATCGCGTGCAGCTCGATATTGGGGTGCTCCTCCAGCCGCTTGACCAGATATTCGGACATCGTTTCGCGCAAGGACGGCCGCCGGAAAACGACGTGGACCTTGCGCGCCGCATTGGCGAGGTAGATCGCCCCCTGCCCCGCCGAATTGCCGGCGCCGACGACGGTCACCTCGGCATTGCCGCACAGCTGCGCCTCCATCGGCGTCGCACCGTAAAAAATTCCGCGGCCCTCATAATGCTCGATCCCGTCGATCGGCAGCCGCTGATATTGCGCCCCGCTGGCGATCACCACAGCGCGCGACCGCAGCTTGCGCCCGTCGGCCAGTTGCAAGCAATATGCCTCGCCATCGCGGCCGATCGCCGACGCGCGCACCGGCGCGACCAGGCGCGCGCCGAATTTCTGCGCCTGCACCGTCGCGCGCCGCGCCAGCTCATTGCCCGAAATACCGGTCGGAAAGCCGAGATAGTTTTCGATCTTCGACGATGTCCCCGCTTGCCCGCCCGGCGCGAGCGCATCGATCGCGATGACGGTCAGCCCTTCGGACGCGGCATAGACCGCCGCCGCCAGCCCGCCCGGGCCGCTGCCCACCACAATGACATCGGCGGTCGCACCGTCGGGCAGCAGGTCGAGCCCCAGCGCTGCGGCCAGCTGCTCGGGAGTCGGCTGGACGAGCACGTCGGCGGCGCCCAGGATCACCGCGGGCAACTGCTCGTCGTTCAGCCCCCGCTCGGCCATCAGATGCCCAGCAACCGGGCCATCGGCGGGATCGAACCAGCGATGCGCGACGCCATGCTTCATCAGCAAATCGCGCAGCGCATAGACGCTGCGGTCCATTGCCGCGCCGATCACGATGATCGCCGCAAAACCGCGGCTGTTGCTGAACTCGCGCCGCGCCGCGAAAATCCGGACGAAAATGTCCGAATAATGCGAATTTCCCGCGATCAGCCGTTGGAAATCACTATGCGCGATCCGCAAGATTTCGCCGTCGACGCCCATTTCGACCCGCGACAGATGCCGCTGTCCGGTCAGCACCGACAGATCGCCTGCGAACTGCCCGCGCTCCATCCACCCGACGCGCTTCGGTCCGTCGTCGGTCGATGCAAAGATGTCGGTGTGGCCCGACAGGGTGACGATGCAATCGGGCGCCATCGTTCCCTCGGCAACGAGCAATTCGCCCGCCCGATGCGATTCGACCGAACCGAATGCGCGCAGCTCGTCGAGCTCGGCGTCGCTAAACGTGTGATTCACATCGGTGGGTGAGACCATTGGCTGCCAGCTTCCCTTCTTCGTCATCCCGGCGAAGGCCAGGATCTCAACGTCGCGTCACGATGCACCGGCGAGACCCCGGCCTTCGCCGGGGTGACGAAATAAAATTGAGTTCGACCGTAGCGCGGAACCGCCGCCTTGTCCCGCTTTTGCCCGGTTCGGCGCACATCGGCCCCGCTTCGCCCTTTGTGTTACCGCACTATTACAAAATTGCGCGATAGGGACTTTACAGGGGAGACCCCCCTCCATATATGCGCTCTCCGCTGCCCCAGGGGGACTTCCAATAACCGCAAGGCAGCCTTGTCGTTTACCGTTACACTTTTGGGGGTCCCTTGCATTGCACCAGCATCATAGCGCCCACGGGCTGATTCAGGCACTTTCGCCGGTCGAACCTGTCACGCTTGTCCGTCCGCACGCCGCACGGCGCGCGGCGCGTTTCTTCATCGACCGGTTTCCCGGCACGACCATGTATGCGGTCAAGGCGAATCCGTCCGCCGACCTGCTGCGTGTGCTGTGGGATTCCGGCGTCACCCATTATGACGTCGCGTCGATCGCCGAGGTCCGTCTCGTTTCGCGCACCCTGCCCGAAGCAACGCTCTGCTTCATGCACCCCGTGAAGGCCGAGGAAGCGATTTCCGAAGCCTATTGGAAGCATGGAGTTCGTACCTTCTCGCTCGACACGATGGACGAGCTGGAGAAGATCGTCCGCGCGACCGAAGGCGCGCAGGATCTGAATCTGCTCGTGCGCCTGCGCGTCTCGTCCGACCACAGCAAGCTCAGCCTCGCCGCCAAATTCGGTGCCGAAGCCGACGAAGTTGCCGAACTGCTGATGGCAACGCGGCAGGCCGCCGACGCGCTCGGCATCTGCTTCCATGTCGGCAGCCAGGCGATGACCCCGCACGCCTATGCGCAGGCGATGGAGCGCGTCCGCGCCGCGATCGTCGCCGCGTCGGTCACTGTCGACATCATCGATGTCGGGGGCGGCTTTCCGTCGTCCTATCCGGGCATGGAGCCGCCGCCACTCGACGCCTATTTCGAGACGATCCATCGCAGCTTCGAAAGCCTGCCGATCAGCTATTCGGCCGAACTGTGGTGCGAACCCGGCCGCGCGCTGTCGGCCGAGTATAGCTCGCTGATCGTTCGCGTCGAAAAGCGCCGCGGCGAGGAACTGTACATCAACGACGGCGCCTATGGCGCGCTGTTCGACGCCGCGCATGTCGGCTGGCGCTTCCCGGTGTCGCTGCAACGCGATGTCGAAAGCGATGCCGAGATGGTGCCGTTCAGCTTCTATGGGCCGACCTGCGACGATCTCGACCATATGGCCGGACCGTTTTTCCTGCCCGCCGACATCAAGGCAGGCGATTTCATCGAGATCGGTATGCTCGGCGCCTATGGCTGCGCGATGCGGACCAAGTTCAACGGCTTTGGCGCTGACGAGACCCATGTCGTTAGCGACGAGCCGATGGTGAGCCTATACACGGGCGAAGTCGAACAGGAACGCCGCAGCGCGACGGTGACCAAGCTGTTCTGACCCGATCGCCTTGATCGATATCAAAAGGGCTGGCGCAGCGATGCGACCAGCCCTTTTTCTTGCCGAACACAAAGAAGCCCGCCGGGTTGAGCCGACGGGCCTGAAGCGAACAGGATGGTCGTTGCGGACCATCCTGCCCTTGGGTCGCACCCGATCCATGCCGCATGTGGCGCCGTGTTTCGCTACCCATTCGGGTAGGGCCGCAATATTTTTGCGCTTTTTCAGGCAATATATTGGTGTATCCCGGCTGAAGTCCTGACCGATTGGTCCACCTGCCGGGGGAAGCCGTGTCGAGTGATGAGCAGATCTTTGCGCCGAGTCACAACGAACCCGATGAATGGGAAACGCTCAATGCGCTGATCGGGCTCATCTATGATTCTGTCCTCCAGCCCGAACGCTGGAACGACACCCTCGCCCGGATCACCGGCGCGTTATGCCCGCTCAGCTGGGAAGCGGCCTTCATCCTGTGGGAGGGGAGCAACCCGCCGCGCGCGCGCTTCGTGGCGGCAACCGGGCTCGCCGCCGGGGTGCAGGAAATCTACACTGCGGTCTATGCCGGCAACCACCCCTGGTCGCGTAAATTGATGCGCTATGGCAATGGCAGCGTCGTCGACAGCAACGACATCATGACCCGCGAGGAGTTTGCGGAGTCGGCCTTTTTCCAGAATTTTCTGGCCCCCTGGGGCATCGACCGAATGGTCTGCGTCCTGCTCGATCGCCGCGGCGGCGAGCGGTTGGGGCTGATGCTGCCCGGCCCCGGTGATCGCGATGTTGAAAGGCTCAAGCGCGGCCTGCGCGTCCTTGCGCCGCACATCCAGCGCGCCATGCGGATCAGCGACCGCATCGCGACACTCGAACTCGCGGCCGGTGCGGCGCGCGCCGCCGCCGATTTCGCGCCCTTCGCGATCTTCAGTCTCGACGATCAACTGAACATTCTCGCCGCCAACAGCCGCGCCGACCAATATGAGGATGCGGGGGTGATCGATTTGACCCACGGCCGCTTCGCCTTTGCCCACCCCGCCAGCCAGAAAAAGCTGCTTGATCTGGTCAGGAGCGACAAGGCCGCGGGGCTCGCCTTTCAGGCCGTCGGCAAGTCCGGAGACGAATGCCCCGTGCTGGTCGCCCGGATAACGCCGCAAGCCGCGCAGCAGATCGGCGGCTTCAGCACCGGCGCATCGCTGATCGTCACCTTGGGCAGCGCCCCGGGCGAAACCCCCGTGGTCGAGATCGACCGGGTCGCGCAATGGTTCGCGCTGACTCCGGCCGAGGCGCGGCTCGCTGTGGCGCTGGCTGGAGGACAATCGCTGCAAAGCTATGCGGCACTGCGCGCCGTCAGCCTGAACGCCGTCCGCTTCCTGCTCAAAGGCATCTTCCGCAAAACCGGCGCGACCAGTCAGGCGCAGCTTGTCGCAACGCTCGCCCGGCTGCCCGCTGCCGCGGAAGCATAGCACCGCCAGCCTCGTCTTTTCTGCCCCGACCGTTCGTGCTAGCCCGCTGATCGAGCAGCATCGATTTACGCCGCGATGTGGGTCAAACAGAATGCTGTCTTCATGCGCCCCTTCCACCACCTCCTCGTCAACAATCTCATCGCCAACATCATCAATTTCACGGTGTGGTTCGCGATCACCTTCTGGATTTTCCTCGAAACCCGGTCGGTGTTCGCGACGGGGATGATCGCGGGAATCTATCTGGTACTCACCGGGGCGCTCGGCATCTGGTTCGGCAGCCTGGTCGATCATCACCGCAAGCGCAGCATGATGCTCGTCTCCAGCCTCATGTCGCTCGCGATCTACACCGCGGCGCTCGGCGCCTATGCGCTCGACCCGGGCATCCGGATCGCAACGACCACCAGCGTCACCTTGTGGCTGTTCGTCCTGCTCACGATGCTGGGCGTCATCGTCGGCAATATCCGCATGATCGCGCTGCCGACGCTCGTCACCCTGCTCGTCCCCGCGGATCGCCGCGACAAGGCGAACGGGCTGGTCGGCATGGTCACCGGGATCGGTTTCCTGACCACCTCGGCGATCAGCGGTTTCCTCGTCGCCTGGGGCGGCATGGTTGCGACACTTGCCTTCGCTATCGCCTTCTCGCTGCTCGCCGCGCTGCATCTCCTTTTCGTCCATGTCGACGAGCCGCGCGAAACGGCCGCGCACGACGCGCCCCGTCGCATTGATCTCGCCGGAACCTTTCGGGTCGTGCGGGGCATTCCGGGGCTGTTCGCGCTGATCCTGTTCGCGGCGTTCAACAATCTGCTCGGCGGCGTCTTCATGGCGTTGATGGACGCTTACGGCCTGTCGCTGATGAAGGTCGAGCAATGGGGGCTGCTCTGGGCCTTTGTCTCCTGCGCCTTCATCCTCAGCGGCGCGCTGATCGCGCGCACCGGCCTCGGCACCAACCCGGTGCGGACGCTGCTCCTCGTCAACCTGATCGTCTGGGCAGTCGCGGCGCTGTTCACTGTCCAGTCGTCGATCCTGTTGCTGACCGTCGGCTGCTTCATCTGGCTGTTCCTCGGCCCCTATGCCGAGGCGGCCGAGCAGACGACCTTGCAAAAGGTTGTGCCGTTCGAGCGGCAGGGGCGCGTTTTCGGCTTTGCCCAGTCGGTCGAGCAAGCCGCCTCCCCCCTCACCGCCTTCCTCATCGCCCCGCTGACCCAGTTCATTTTCGTGCCGCTGATGACCAGCGGCGCGGGTGCCGACCTGATCGGCGACTGGTACGGCCGCGGCGCCGAACGCGGCATCGCCGTCGTCTTCACGATCGCCGGCCTGCTGGGCGTGCTCGCGACGATCGCCGCGTTCCGGTCGCAATCCTACCGCCAGATTTCCGGCGCCTATGCCGCGGGAGACGTCGCCGCGAGCCCGGTCGTCTCCCCCCAATAATAGCAGGCAATCGCCTCTTCCGTTTCACTTCGAAATCATTCTATCCTTGGCGAAAGAGCAAAGGGAGGGAATGCCGCATGGCCGTTATGATTCGTCGAAAAGCGGTGACGTCGGCATGAGCATGCTGTCCGGCATTCGCATCATCGACCTGACGACGGTGATTTTCGGCCCCTATGCCACCCAAATGCTCGCCGATCTGGGCGCCGAGGTGATCAAGGTCGAGACTCCCGGCCTCGGCGACATCTCGCGTTATCTGGGCAGCGGGGTTCCCGACCCGACGATGGGCTCGATCCATCTGACCGTGAACCGCGGCAAGCGCTCGATCGCGCTCGACCTCAAAAAACCCGAGGATGCTGAGGTGCTCCGTGACCTTGTCGCCGGCGCCGACGTGTTTTTCCACAATGTCCGGGGCAAGGCGATCGCCAAGCTCGGGTTCGACTATGCGGGTTGCAAGGCGATCAAGGACGACATCATCTATGTCCATGGCACCGGGTTCGGGCAGGATGGCCCCTATGCCGACCTGCAGGCCTATGACGATGTCATTCAGGCCGCGACCGGCACCACCAGCCTGCTCCCGCGCGTCGATGGCGACCCGCACCCGCGCTATTTCCCCTCGTTGATCGCCGACAAGATCGCGGGGCAGTTCGGCGCGCAGGCGATCCTCGCGGCGATGGTCCACAAGCTGCGCACCGGAGAAGGGCAGGCGGTCGAGGTGCCGATGTTCGAATGTTTCGCGTCGTTCATGCTGACCGAACATCTGCGCGACGCGGCGCTTGATCCGCCGCTCGGCCCCGCGGGCTATCCGCGTCAGCTCGACCCGACGCGCCAGCCCTTCCCGACCAGCGACGGCTATCTCGCGATCGTCCCCTACACCCCCGAATCGACGGCGCGGCTGATGGCGTTGCTCGGCAGCGAAGGACTGACTGAAACCCCCGAATTCGAAGCCGCGAAGGCCGCGGGCCAGCATATGCCGATCGTCTATAGCGAGATCGCCCGGAAAACTCCGGCCAAAACCACCGCCGAATGGCTGGCGCTGTTCGCCGCAAACGACATCCCCGCGATGGCCGCGCGCGACCTGCAAGACGTCAAGGAGGATCCACATTTCGTCGCGACCGGCTTCTTCCGCCACCGCACCCATCCCGATGTCGGCGCCTTCCACGAAATGCAGCCGCCGGTGAAATATGGCGCCGCCCCCGCGCGCGACCTGGGTTTTGCACCCAGGGTCGATGGCGATGGCGCCGCGATCCGCGCCGAAATCGCTGGGCGCCGCGGCTGAATATCGATCATTGCATTGTCGGTCGCGCACCCTAGCATCGCGCCAAAATAACGAGGGGGAACGATATGCCTGAAAGCCTGCTTGCGCCCGGCGCGGTGCTCGCGCTGTGGACACTCATCATGCTCGGCTGGGTTGCCGCGACGCGTTTTTCGGCGATGTCGAAAGCGGGTGTCGATCTGAAAGTCGCGCCGCCGGGTGGCCGCGGGGTCGATCTGGAAAATGTGCTGCCGCCGCTGATCAACTGGAAATCGCACAATTATACCCATCTGCTCGAACAGCCGACGGTCTTCTACGCCGTGATCGTGTTTCTGCATTTGTCGGGCGGCAGCACCGACCTGACGCGCGGGTTGGCGTGGGCCTATGTCGTGCTGCGCATCGTCCACAGCTTCTGGCAGGCGACGGTCAATCGTATCCCGGTACGCTTTGCCATTTTCGGGCTGTCGACATTTTGTCTATTCGCACTGGCGGTACTGGCGGTGATCGCCACTTTGGGTTGAGGGGGAATATCATGGACACCAATGCAATTTTAGGACCGGTCGCGACGCTCGCGCTCTGGTCGATGATCATCTGGGTGTGGATGTACGCGACGCGCATCCCGGCGATGCAACGCGCCAAGATCGATGCCGCCAAAATGGTCGGCGGCACTGGCAAGGGGCTCGACGACGTGCTGCCGCCGCATGTGCAGTGGAAGGCGCACAACTATAACCATCTGATGGAACAGCCGACGATCTTCTACGCGGTCGCGCTCGCGCTCGCGGTGGGCGGTATGGGCGGCGGACTGAATGCCCAGCTCGCCTGGGCCTATGTGGCTCTGCGCATCGTTCACAGCCTGATCCAGGTGACGGTCAACCGCGTGCTGTGGCGCTTTGGCGTCTTCGCGCTGGCCAGCCTCGCGCTGCTCGCGCTGTGCGTGCATGCGTTCATGGGGTTTGTGCTGCATTGATACAACCGTCGCCCCCGCGCAGGCGGGGGCCGCTATCGGCGTAACACAAAGCTGCCAGCGGCCCCCGCCTCCGCGGGGGCGACAACTATTTCCGGCTGAACCGCCCCGCCAGCTCGACATGCGTCGACCAGCGGAACTGGCCAACCGGCTGCACCCAGTCGAGCGTGTAACCACCCTCAACCAGCAGCTTCGCGTCACGCGCAAAACTCGCGGGATTGCAGCTGACATAAGCGATGACGGGGACATCAGACGCCGCCAATTGCGTCACCTGCTCCTCGGCCCCCGCGCGCGGCGGATCAAGGATCACCGCGCCGAAGCGGTTCAGCTCGGCCGGGATCAGCGGGCGCCGGAACAGGTCGCGATGCTCGGTCGCCACCAGCGCGCCCACGCGGTTGGCAGACGCCTTTAATGCCGCAATCGCATCGCGTGCGCCTTCGGCGGCATAAACCTTGCGCCCCTTCTGAAGCGACAGCGCGAACGTCCCGACCCCTGCGAACAAATCAGCCACCGCCCCGGCATCGCCGATCGCTTTCGCCACCGCATCGACCAGCGCCGCTTGCCCCGCGGTTGTCGGCTGCAGAAACGAAAACGCCGGCACTTCGACGGTAACGTCACCAAAGCAGACGGTCGGCGGTTCAGGCTGCCACAAGGTTTCCAGCCCATGCCCCTGATCGACGGCAAAGCGCGCCAGCTGATGCGTCCCCGCAAAATCCTGAAGCGCCATCGCGGCATCAAGACCCTCGGCCTTGACGCCTTCCAATATCATCTCGACCCCCTGATCGAGCATCTGCAGCTTGACCTTCACCGGCCGCTTCTGCTGCGCGATCGTCGTCAGCAACTCGCGCAGCGGCGCGATCAGCGCGAACAATTCGGGCAACAACAGCGGGCATTGCCGCATATCGACAATCTGGTTGCTCTGCGCCGCGTTGAACCCGATCGCGACCTGCTTGCCGGTGCGCAGCGCGGTGAGTGCCGCGCGGCGACGGCTTTGCGGCGGCGACAGCAGCGCGGGCAATACGTCGCCGACCGGGACCTCCTGCCCCGCCAAAGCACCGACCACCCGATCGCGCACAAAATCGGCGAGCGCGGGCTCGGCGACATGCTGCAGTTCGCAGCCACCGCATTTTCCGAAATGACGGCACGGCGGTTCGGCGCGATTCGGCCCGGGGATCAGCCTGCCGTCCGCGGTGACCTGATCACCGGGAACGCCGCCAGCGACATGACGGCCATCGCCGGTCACGCCATCGCCGCGCGCGGCGATGCGCTCGATCAGCGTAGTTTCCGTCATTTCATTCCCTAACCAGATCGTCCGCGACAAGGCCGGGGCCTATACGCGCGGCCTGCGCGATATGCCACCCCACCGCCGCCACCGCCGCGTCGAACGCGTCTCCGCCGCGCGCCAGCATCGCCCCGCACGCCCCCGCCAGCACATCGCCCGTCCCGGCGGTCGCCAGCCAGGGGCTGCCCGGCCAGGCCGCCACAAGGCGGCCGTCGGGCGCGGCGATGATGGTATCGGCGCCTTTATAGACGATCACTGCCCCCGTGCGCGCCGCCGCCGCCTTCGCGCGGTCGATCTTGCTGCCATAGAGTTCGGGAAAGATGCGCGCGAATTCACCTTCGTGCGGCGTCAGGATGGCGCGGCATGGCGTTTCGCACAGGCGGGGCAAGGCCGCGGCGATCGCGGCAGCGTCGAGCACCAGCGGCTTGCCCGAATCGAGCGCCGCCTCGACATCGAACAGCAATTCATCGCCCGCCGGAAACCCCGGCCCGATGACCACGGCCCCGACCCGCGGATCGCTGAGCCGCTCGCCAAAGCGCGCGTCGCTCTCGGTGATGATCGCCGACAATGGCGCGCGTTCGCTGCCCTCGAGCACGACATAGCCCGCGCCCGCGCGCAGCGCCGCCGCCGACGCCAGCCCCGCCGCGCCCGGCATCGGTCCGGCAAACACCAGCACCATCCCCCGGGTGAACTTGTGGGCAGTCGCCGCGGGCGTAACTGGCTTCAATGACGGCAAGGTCCGCATCGTGCCGCGCGGGGCAATCCCGATCGGCGCGAGCAGCACGCGTCCGCGAGCGGGTGCGGTGGGCAGTAAGACATGCGCAGGCTTCAGCGCGCCAAGCGCCAGGGTGACATCGGCAGCAAGCGGCGGCATCCAATCGGCGTTGCCGTCGCTCTCGACGCCACTCGGTACGTCAACCGCCAGCACGCGGCATCCGGCAAAGCGCTGCAACAACAGAGCAAGATCGTCGGCTATCGGCCGCGACAGCCCGACGCCGAACAATGCATCGACGATCAACGGCGCGGCAGCCAGTCTGGCGTCGAGCGGTTCGACCGGCCCGCGCCATTCCGCTCGCGCCGCCTTTGCCAGATCGGTCGTGGGTTCGGCCAAAGCCGCCACCCGCACCGCCGCACCGCGCTCGGCCAGCAGCCGCGCCGCGACATAGCCGTCGCCGCCATTGTTGCCGGGCCCGCACAGGATCAGGATCGGCGCGCCCGCCGCCATCCGCCACGCGGTGTCGGCCACCGCCGCGCCCGCAAGCTCCATCAGTTCGGACAGCGGGGTTCCCTGCACCGCGCAGGCGGCCTCAGCCTCGCGCATCGCGGCGCTGGTCAGGATCGGGGCGTCGGCGGGAACGGACATAGCTTTAGACTAGCACGACCAGTCAAAAAGTCGCATTGGAAGCGCTCGGCCCCTCAACGCGTCATTGCGAGCGCAGCGAAGCAATCCAGAGTGGCGTAAACCGCTCAGGGTTGTTCGCTGCGCTCGCAATGACGATAGGTGTTACTTCGCGCCGCCCGTATTCGCGGGCAAACGATACCGATCGTTCCCAATCGCAACCTCGATCATGCCGGCGCCGACAATCGTGACCTTAGCAGGCTCAGCCCCATCCGCCGACACCACCCCGCGCCCATCGGTCGTGATCTGCAACCGCCGATAACCGACGTTGGGACGCCCGACGACCAGCACCGTCCCGTCCACGCCGCTCATCTCCTCGACAGTGCAGGTGCGATCGAACAGCTTGGCGCCTTCCAGCGCGCACTCGATACGTCCATTCGCCGCCGCCTCTCGCGACCCACGCGCTTCGGCTTCGGCAAGATCGCCATTGTCGGGCGCGCCGCCGCATGCCGCCAGCAGCAGAAACCCAGCGATGCCCCCCCACGTCCGCATTATTTGCCCTTCAACTGCGACAGGTCGCGCACCGCGCCGCGCGCGGCGCTCGTCGTCATCGCGGCATAGGCCTGCAGCGCGACCGAAACCTTGCGCGGCCGCGGCTTGGCCGGTTGCCAGGCCGCGTCGCCCTTCGCTTCCATTGCGGCGCGGCGTTCGGCTAGCTCTGCATCGGGTACGGCAAGGTTGATCGTGCGGTTGGGAATATCGATCTCGATCAGATCGCCATCTTCAACCAGCCCGATCAAGCCGCCCTCCGCCGCTTCGGGCGAGGCATGGCCGATCGACAGCCCCGACGTCCCACCGGAGAATCGCCCATCGGTGACCAGCGCGCACGCCGCGCCCAGCCCCTTCGATTTCAGGTAGCTGGTCGGATAGAGCATTTCCTGCATACCCGGTCCGCCCTTCGGCCCTTCGTAACGGATGACCACCACATCGCCCGCAACGACCTGCCCGGTCAATATGCCCGCAACCGAAGCATCCTGGCTTTCAAACACCTTCGCCGGCCCCGAGAATTTCAGGATCGATTCATCGACCCCCGCGGTTTTCACGATGCAGCCATCGACCGCCAGATTACCCGACAATACCGCCAGCCCGCCGTCTTGGCTGAACGCATGGTCTGCTGACCGGATCACCCCGGTCTCACGGTCCAGATCGAGCGACTCCCAACGCCGCTCCTGGCTAAACGCGACCTGCGTCGGCACCCCGCCGGGCGCCGCCATGAAGAATTTCTGCACGTCGGGATCGTTGGTGCGCGAAATGTCCCACTTGTTCAGCGCATCGCCCAGCGTTGCGCTGTGCACCGTCGGCAGATGCGCATGGAGCAGGCCCGCGCGTTCGAGTTGGCCGAGGATCGCCATGATCCCGCCGGCGCGGTGGACATCCTCCATATGGACGTCGCTTTTGGCGGGCGCTACCTTCGACAGGCACGGCACCCGGCGCGACAGTCGGTCGATGTCGGTCATGGTGAAATCGACCCCGGCCTCGAACGCGGCGGCGAGCAAATGCAGCACCGTGTTCGTCGACCCGCCCATAGCGATGTCGAGGCTCATCGCATTTTCAAACGCCTCGAACGTCGCGATATTGCGCGGCAACACACTGTCGTCATCCTGCTCATAATGGCGCTTGCACATCTCGACGACGATCCGCCCGGCGCGCAGGAACAGCTCCTTGCGGTCGGCGTGGGTGGCTAGCTGCGAGCCATTGCCCGGCAAAGACAGCCCCAGCGCCTCGGTCAGGCAGTTCATCGAATTGGCGGTGAACATCCCCGAACAGCTGCCGCAGGTCGGGCACGCCGCCTGCTCGATCGCCAGCACGTCCTCATCGCTGTATTTTTCGTCGGCGGCGGCCACCATCGCATCGACCAGATCGAGCGCGACGGTCTTGCCGTTCAGGACAACCTTGCCCGCCTCCATCGGCCCGCCCGAGACGAACACCACGGGGATATTGATCCGCAGCGCCGCCATCAGCATGCCCGGGGTGATCTTGTCGCAGTTCGAAATGCACACCATCGCATCGGCGCAATGCGCGTTGACCATATATTCGACCGAGTCGGCGATCAGGTCGCGCGACGGCAACGAATAGAGCATCCCGTCATGGCCCATCGCGATGCCGTCATCGACCGCGATCGTGTTGAATTCCTTGGCAACCCCGCCGACCGCCTCGATCTCCCGCGCGACCATCTGGCCGAGGTCCTTCAGATGGACGTGACCGGGGACGAACTGCGTAAAGCTGTTGACCACCGCGATGATCGGCTTGCCGAAATCACCGTCCTTCATCCCAGTCGCGCGCCACAGCCCGCGGGCACCCGCTTGGTTGCGGCCATGCGTGGTCGTGCGCGAACGATAAGAAGGCATTTTCTGGTTTCCTAGAAATAATATTACAATTTATTGCGAGAGAAAGCGCCTCTACACGCCTAGCCCGCGATGTTCAACGCCACTTTCTGGCACATCCGCGCCAGCCGCGCGGCAAACAGCGCCTGCCCCGACGCATCGCTTACCAGATCCTGCCGCATCTCGATCCCGACATAGGTAATGCCATTGCCCTCGGCGTGGCGGTTCATCGTCGCGTTGAGCAGCTTTCCCGAATAGGGCAGCTGATCGCCGACGATCATGTTCTCGGCTTCCAAAGCCGCAATCGCCGCCGCCGCCAGCCGGTCGTCCTCATTATACAGCACCCCCACATGCCACGGCCGCTCCTGCTCGGGATGCGCCGCCAGCGACGGCGTGAAGCTGTGCAGCGACAGGATCATCGCCGGGCGACGCGCCGCAATCGTCGCCTCGATATGCGCATGATAGGGCCGGAAGAACCGCGCCAGCCGCGCCTCGCGGCCCGCGTCGTCCAGCGCATTGCCTGGCACCGCATGCCCGTCGCTGGCGATCGGCAGTACCCCCGGCGCGTCCTCCTCGCGGTTGCAGTCGACGACTAGCCGCGAAACCCCGCCCAGGATCGCCGCATCGACCGCGCCGCTCTCGATCAGCAACGCCGCCACCTCGGCCACCCCGATGTCGACTGCGATATGGTTGGTCAGCAGCTCCGGATCGATGCCCAGCTCTATATCTTCAGGCACATGGTTCGACGCATGATCGGCGATCAGCAGGATGCCGCCCGTCCGCGGCGTCCCCAACTGGCGCCACGCCTCGCTCATCGCAGCGCGCCCGCCATTTGCCACCAGTGCGGATGGCTTTGCGCCAGCGACACCGCCGCCGCGTCGCGCTCGGCCGCCGCATCGAACAGCGCAAAACAGGTCGCGCCCGACCCCGACATTCGCGCCAGCCACGGCCGCAGCGCGCCGAGTTCGAGCAGCACATCGGCAATCGCCGGACATTGCGCCGTCGCGGGCCGCTGCAAATCATTGCGCGCCGCCAGCAACTGCGCCCGCCCCGCCGGATCGCCGAACAATTCCCCACGATCGATGCCGTCCCACGCCGCGAACACCGGCCCCGTCGCGACCGGCTGGCGCGGGTTGACCAGCAGCACCGGCGTTCCCGCCAGCTGTAGTTCGGGCACCGCACTCAATTCTTCGCCGACCCCGACGCCCAGACAGGTCGCGCTCGCGACGCACGCGGCAATATCGGCCCCGAGCGGGCTGATGATCCGCGCCAGCACCGCATCGCCCAGCTCGGGCAGGAAATGCGTCCGCACCAGCCGCGCCATTGCCGCCGCATCGGCCGACCCGCCGCCGATCCCCGCCGCGACCGGCAATCGCTTGGTCAGCGTCACCGCCAGCGGCGGCACGCGCTCGGCGCCATACCGTGCGCGCAGCAAGGCCAGCACCTGCAACACGAGATTGTCGCCGCCCGCACTGAGCCCCTCGGCAAATTCGCCGACAATCGTAAGCCGATTCGCATCCGCAACCTCGGCCACAATCCCGTCGCCGCCATCGACAAAGGCAAACAGCGTCTCGATCGCATGATAGCCATCACTCCGCCGCGCCCGCACGTGCAGCGCCAGATTGATCTTAGCCCAGCCCGTTTCCTGCATCATTTCGCTCATGGCGCGGTCGTCGCCGCGGTCAGCCCGTCGCGCAGCTTCACCGCCAGCCGCGTCGCCATCTCCGCCTCGGCAACCAGCGCCGCGGCGCGCCATTTGTACCGCGCCTCGAACTTGCGCCCCGCCTGCCAATAGGCATCGCCCAGATGTTCGACGATCACCGCATTGGTCGGCTCGCCGCGCTGCGCCTTTTCGAGCAGGTCGACCGCATCGTCGGTGCGCCCGGTCAGGAAATAGGCCCAGCCTAGCGAATCGGTGATGCTGGCGTTCTGCGGCTCCTGCGCCCACGCCGTCTCGATCCGCGCCAGCGACTGCTTGACATCCTTGCGCCGTTCGAGCGCCGAATAGCCTGCAAAATTCAGCACCGCGGCATCGTTCGGGCGCAATGCCACCGCGCGTTCCATCAGCGGCGCCGCGGCATCCCATTCGTCCGCCCGCAACAGCAATTCGGCGCGCGCGATCAACAACGAGCCGCGCAACATCTGGTCGCCCTCGTCCTCGCCCAGCGCCGCCTCCAGCCGTTCATAAGCGCGCGCCGCGGCCTTCGGATCGTCCGAGCGCCGCGCAATATCGGCCATCCGCACCAGCAGGCTACGCGGCGCATCGCCCGCCGCCGCGCTTTCCGCCAGCTTCGCCGCCCCAGCCAGATCGCCGCCGTCAGCCAGCAATTCGGCGCGTCGCATGGCCAGCACCGGCGGCAGTTCGGCGCGCCCGCCATCGATCAACGCCGCCGCCGCATTGCGCTGGCCATTGCGGTCGAGCGTCTCGACCAACGTCGCGCGCACCGCCCAATCGGCGTCGTTCAGCCAAAAGGCGGCGCGCGAAAACAGCAGCGGCAGTTTGGTGTTGCCGTTCGGCACCCGCGCCAGTCCGTCGGCAAGCAACCCCAGCCATTGCGCCACCCCGGCGCGCGGCGTCGTCACCGGCTGGTCGGGCAGCAACAGCATCGGATCCTCGCGCTGCCCCGCCGCCAGCGCAATCCGCCCGCGCAGCCGCTGCGCCGCATCGACCTGCCCCGCCTTGTCGAGCGTCGCGGCAAGGCGCAGCCCGACCAGCTGGCTCGTCCGGTCGGTCAAAACAATCTCGTCGGTCAGCGCCGCCGCTTCATCGGCGCGCTTCGTCGCCAGCTGCACCAGCGCCACCTGCAACGTGAGCGCCGGTTCGGGGCGCGTCCGGCCGCTGACGTCGAGCAAATGTCGTTCGGGCTGCTTCTCGCGCGCGCCGACGTCGATCCACGCATTGACCGTCGGCAGGATCAGCCGCGCAATCGTGTCGGCGCCCGTCTTGTCACTGCGCCCCGCCATAGCGTCGCGCGCGGCTTTCCAATCCGACCGCCGCATCGCATCGACCATCAGCACCAGCTGCGCATCGAACCGGCGATCGCCCGCGGTCCACAGCTGCAACGCGGCGGTGCGCGCCGCGGCCAGGTCGCCCGCTTCGATCGCCTGTTCCAATATCCGCCCGCGCACCCCGGGCAGCCCCGGCGCCAGGCTGGACACATCGGTCAGCGCCGCCAGCGCCGCGGCAGGCTCGCCGCCCGCTTCGGCCAGCCGCGCCCGCACCAGCGCGTTCAGCGCCGCGCCGCCATCGTCGGCGGCCTGCGCAGGCGCTGCGACAGCGAAGGCGCTGACAGCCAGAAACGCCCGCGCGAGCTTACATATTAGGGTAATTGGGGCCTCCGCCGCCTTCGGGGGTGACCCAGTTGATATTCTGGGTCGGATCCTTGATGTCGCACGTCTTGCAATGGACGCAATTCTGCGCGTTGATCACGAACTTCGGATCGCCCGTTTCCTCGCCGACAATCTCGTAAACCCCCGCCGGACAATAACGCTGCGCGGGCTCGTCATAGAGCGGCAAATTATACGCCACCGGGATCGACGGATCTTTCAGCTGCAGATGGACCGGCTGGTCTTCCTCATGGTTGGTGTTCGATACGAACACCGACGACAGGCGGTCAAAGGTCAGCACCCCGTCGGGCTTGGGATAGTCGGGCTTCGGCATCATGTCGGCGCGGTACAGGCTCTCATTGTCCGGATGATGCTTCATCGTGAACGGGACTTTGATCTTCAGCGTTTCCAGCCACATCGTGATCCCCGACAGGATCGTTCCGCCAAAGTCGCCCCATTTTTCGACGAGCGGCAGCACGTTGCGGACGACGCTCAGCTCTTTCTTGACCCAACTGTCGTCATAGGCCGCCTGATAGGCGTCGAGCGTGTCGCTGCCGCGCCCCGCGGTCACCGCCGCGAACGCCGCTTCTGCCGCCATCATCCCCGATTTCATCGCGGTGTGGGTGCCCTTGATCCGCGGCACGTTCAGGAAACCGGCGCTGTCGCCAATCAGCGCGCCGCCCGGAAACGCCAGCTTCGGGACCGACTGATACCCGCCGTCGCTGATCGCGCGCGCGCCATAGGATACGCGCTTGCCGCCCTTCAGAATCTTCGCAATCTCGGGGTGCGTTTTCCACTTCTGCATCTCCTGGAAGGGGGAGATGTGCGGATTGCGGTAATTGAGCCAGGTCACGAACCCCAGCGCGACCTGCCCGTTCGCCTGATGATAGAGGAAGCCGCCGCCATTGGCATGTTCGTCGAGCGGCCAGCCCTGCGTGTGAATCACGCGGCCCTCAGCATGGTTCTCGGGCTTGACGTCCCACAATTCTTTGACGCCCAGCCCGTAAACCTGCGGCTCGCAATCACTGTCCAGCGCGAATTGCGGCTTCAAAATCTTGGTCAGATGCCCGCGCACACCTTCGCCAAAGAAGGTATATTTGGCATGAAGCTCCAGCCCCGGCGCATAATCCGCCTTATGACTGCCGTCGCGCGCGACCCCCATGTCGCCGGTCGCAACGCCTTTGACCGAACCATCGTCGTTGTAGAGGATTTCGGCGGCCGGAAAGCCCGGAAAGATTTCGACCCCCAGCCCCTCGGCCTGCCCGGCCAGCCAGCGGCACAGATTGCCCAGGCTGCCCGTGTACGTGCCCTTGTTGTGCATGAAGCCGGGGGTGATAATGTGCGGCACCCCGATCTTCTTGGTCTTGGTCAGCACCCAATGCTGGTTGTCGGTGACCGGCACCTCGGCCATCGGACAGCCTTGGGTCCGCCATTCGGGCAGCAGTTCGTCGAGCGATTTGGGATCGATCACCGCGCCCGACAGGATGTGCGCGCCGACCTCGGACCCTTTTTCCAGGATACAGACCGACAGCTCGCTGCCCGCTTCGTTCGCCAATTGTTTGAGGCGGATCGCCGCCGAAAGTCCCGCCGGCCCAGCACCGACGATGACCACGTCATAGGGCATCGATTCCCGTTCGCTCACTTGGCTTACCCTTTCTGCCGTCCCGGCGCCGATCGTTCATCGTAAGCGGCGCTCATTCTGTCACGAAATGCGATGCCCGCCAATTGACGTGTCCGTCAACAGCCTGTTTGGATAAATCACATGGGTGGGTCACAATCAGCCTTGCTGGCGGAAAGCATAAGCGACTGGTGGTCGCTGGCGGGTGTCGATGCGCTGGTGGGCGAGGAACCGGCCGGTTGGCTTGTCCTGCCACCGGCAAATGACGCTGCGTCACCGCGGCCTAAACCGACCATCGCCCCCGAACCCGAAGCGGCGCCGCTTCCCGCAATTCTCCAGCGTCAGGAAGCACCACAAACAGTTGAAACGAAGGCGCCGGTCGTCTTTCCCGACGCGTGGGACGAATTTCAGCATTGGCTCGCAACGAGCGAGGATGTGCCGGGCAGCCAGTGGGACGCGCGCCGCATTTTGCCCGTCGGCCAGACGAACGCGCCGCTGATGCTGCTCACCGCCTGGCCCGAAATCGACGACCAGCGCGACGGCGCATTGTTCACCGGCGCCGCGGGCCAGTTGCTCGACGCGATGCTGCTCGCGATCGGGACGACGCGCGACGCCTGTTATGTTGCCAGCCTCGCGGTCACCCGCCCCGCGGGCGGGCGCTGCGACGGCGCCGAGGCCGCCGAACTCGACCGGCTGCTCTGGCACCATCTGCGGCTCGCCAACCCCGAACGGCTGCTGCTGATCGGCAGCGACATCGTGCGGATGGCGGCGGCGAGCGAATTGCCCGAAACACGCGGAAAGTTACTGAATATTAACCAAGATGGCGGCAAGGTGGAGACGGTGGCTGTGGCGCATCCTGCGATGCTCCTGGCCCGGCCCGCGCAAAAGGCGGCGGCATGGGACAGCCTGAAACTGCTCAACCGGGGACGTTGACAGATGACAATGATGACCAGGACTTTTCTTTCAGGCGCAATTTTGGTGGCCGCTCTTGCCGCCACACCCTTGTTGGCGGCCGATGCCAGCAGCCGCGACGTTGCTGCGGCCCCGCAAACGGTGCCCGAAATTCTGAACGGGAAGCAGAAACAGCTTTATACGCAGGTGCTCACCGCGATCCGCGGTCAGCGCTGGGCCGATGCCAAGGCACTGCTTGATAGCTCGGACAACGGCCCGCTTACCGATTTCCTGCGCGCCGAACTGCTGACCGCCCCCAACAGCCCGCGCGCCGAAGTCGCCGACATCCTGCCGATCCTGTCGCGCTCGCCCTATCTGCCTCAGGCCGAACAGCTCGGCCGCCTCGCCACCAAGCGCGGCGCCACTGACCTGCCATCGCTCCCCTCGCAAGCGCGCCTCGCCTGGGCTGGTAGCGCCCCGCGCCGCCTTGGCGCCGACGCGGTGGGCGGCGATCCGATCGCGGCAAGCCTCGCCAGCACCATCCCCGACCGCATCAAGAACGATGACTCGGCGGGTGCCGAAGCGTTGCTCAACGCGGTCGCCGACCGGCTGACCCCCGAAGCGCGCGACGAATGGCGCCAGAAAGTTGCCTGGTCCTATTATATCGAAAATGACGATGCGAACGCGCTGCGCGTGGCACTCGCCTGCACCTCGGGCCGCAGCAACTGGGCAACGCAGGGCGCGTGGGTGCAGGGTCTCGCCGCGTGGCGCCTGCGCGACTATCCCACCGCGCTAACCGCCTTCGACCGCGTTTCGCGCGAAGCGCCCGACAGCGAACTCCGCGCCGCCGCTTATTATTGGGCCGCCCGCGCCGCGATCGCTGCCGGTCAGCCCGCTGCGGTGCAGTCGCGCCTGCGCGCTGCTGCCGCCAACGAGGAAACCTTCTACGGCATGCTTGCGGGCGAAACGCTCGGCGTCGCGACCACCAGCCAGCGCGAACTGGTCCGCGCCGATCGCTCCGCCTGGCGCGCGCTCGAAACCTTGCCCAACGTCCGCGCCGCGATGGCGCTGTCCGAAATCGGCGAGGATAAATATGCTGACGCCGTTCTCCGCCATCAGGCACGGATCGGCGATATGCGCCAGCACGAGCAGTTGCTCGCCATGGCGGGTGCGCTCAGCCTGCCCGAAACGCAGCTTTATCTTGCCCACAACACGCCGCAGGGCCGCAAGCCCGCCGCACAGGCGCGCTATCCACAGCCCAAATGGGAACCCAATGGCGGGTGGAAGGTCGATCCGGCGCTGGTCTTTGCCCACACCTTGCAGGAATCGCGCTTCCAGCGCGCCGTCGTCAGCCCCGCGGGCGCCAAGGGATTGATGCAGGTGCGTCCCGGCACCGCGCGCGACGTCGCGCGCTGGCGCGGCGACACCATCGACACGCGCGACCTGTCGATCCCCGCGGTCAACATGGATATGGGGCAAAGCTATCTGCAATATCTCGCCCGCGACGCCTCGACCGGCGGCCAGTTGCCCAAGGTGATCGCCGCGTACAATGCCGGTCCCGCCCCGATCGCGCGCTGGCAGTCCGAAATCCGCGATAACGGCGATCCTTTGCTCTATATGGAATCGATCCCCTATTGGGAAACGCGCGGTTATGTCGGCATCGTGCTGCGCAATTACTGGATGTACGAAGCGCAGCAGGGCAAACCGTCGGTCAGCCGCGCCGCACTGGCGCAGGGCAAATGGCCGCGCTTTCCGGACGGCAAGGACCGCACCCGGCTGACCTATGCGGGCGGCCTCGGCAACGCCGATTGATCATAGCCCAATGCCGATTGACCAAAGCCTGACCTTCAAACCCGTCCGGATCGCGCTGCTGACGATTTCGGACAGCCGCAGCGCGGCCGAAGACCGCTCGGGCGACAAGCTGGAGGAATTGCTGACCGCCGCGGGCCACATCCTCGCAGCGCGCGCGATCATCCGCGACGAAACCGACCTGATCGTCTCGCGCCTCCACAACTGGATCGACGATCCCGACGTCGACGTCGTCATCACCACCGGTGGCACCGGCCTCACCGGTCGCGACGTGACCCCCGAGGCGTTGCACCGGCTCGACGGCAAGGACATCCCCGGCTTCGGCGAACTCTTCCGCTGGCTCAGCTACCAGACGATCGGTACCTCGACGATCCAGTCGCGCGCCTGCGCGGTTGTCGCGCGCGGCACCTATATCTTCGCGCTGCCGGGCTCGACCGGCGCGGTTATCGACGCTTGGGAAGGCATTTTGGCGACCCAGCTAGATAGCCGTCACAGGCCGTGCAATTTCGTCGATCTGATGCCGCGGTTGATGGAGTAGCCGGACCTTGAAAACGTCGTCACCCGGACTTGATCCGGGGTCCACTGCACCGCCGCCGCATGGATACCGGATCAAGTCCGGCATGGCGAAGAGCTATTTGATTTGCCGAATTGTTCTTTATTTGTTCTCGTCGATTCGATAAGCGTCGCCGATGCAATCGGCCAAACCCCTCCCCCCAATCTCCGGCCGCGGCGCCTCCGCCAACCCGCGCCCCACCCGCACCGGATCGCTCGACCGCGAGCCCGACGGCGACTGGCTCGACGCTGCCGAACTGATCGACGGCGCCCCGCCGCCGCTGCGTACCACCGTCACAGTCGAACATCCCAAAACGATCATTGCGCGCAACACCTCGCCCGACATCGGCTTCGACCGCTCGATCAACCCCTACCGCGGCTGCGAACATGGCTGCATCTATTGCTACGCGCGTCCGACCCACGCCTTTCACGACCTGTCGCCCGGACTCGACTTCGAAAGCCGCCTGTTCGCCAAGCCCGACGCGGCCAAGCTGCTGCGCGCCGAACTCGCAAAGCGCGGCTACACCGCAGCGCCACTCGCGATCGGCACAAACACCGACGGCTACCAGCCGATCGAGCGCGAATGGGGCATCACCCGCTCGGTGATCGAAGTGCTTGCCGAAACGAAACATCCGCTACTCATCACCACCAAGTCCGACCGGCTGCTCCGCGATATCGACCTGCTCGCCGATATGGCACGCGACAATCTGGTCGGCGTCGCGATCTCGGTCACGACGCTCGACCCCGGCCTCGCGCGCACCTTGGAACCCCGCGCGCCGCACCCCAAACGCCGCCTCGCCGCGATCCGCCAGCTGATCGACGCCGGGGTACCGACGCAGGTCAATATCTCGCCGATCATCCCCGCGATCACCGATCACGAGATCGAGGCGATCATGGCCGCCGCCGCGCAGGCGGGCGCAATCCGCGCCTCCTACATCCTGATGCGCCTACCGTTCGAAGTCGCGCCCCTGTTCCGCGCTTGGCTCGCCGCCCACTACCCAGACCGCGCCGACAAGGTGATGCACATGGTGCAGGACATCCGCGGTGGCCGCGACAATGAGGCCGCGTTCTTTACGCGGATGAAGGGGCAAGGCGTCTGGGCGCAGCTGATCCGCACCCGCGTCAAACGCGCCGCGCGGGAGCATGGCATGGATAGGAGGTTTCCGTCTTTGCGCTCGGATTTGTTCAGAGCGCCCGAGCGAGACGGGCAGATGGAGTTGTTCTAGTGCTCGTCATTGCGAGCGAAGCGAAGCAATCCAGAGCGGTTTACGCGACTCTGGATTGCCTCGCTTCTCTCGCAATGACGAAGTGCTTCACACCGCCGCCAGCGACTTCAGCTTATAATCCTTATAGTCATCCCGGATCTGCCGCTTCAAAATCTTGCCCGTCGCCGTATGCGGCAGCTCATCAACAAACACGATCTCATCGGGCAGCCACCATTTGGCGATCTTGTCCGTCAGATATTCGGCGATGCTCGCCTCGCTCACCTCGGCGCCCGGTTTCCTGACGATCAGCAGGATCGGACGCTCGTCCCATTTCGGGTGATAGACGCCGACCGCGGCAGCTTCTTGCACCCCCGGCGCGCCGACCGCGGCATTTTCCAGCTCGATCGACGAAATCCATTCGCCGCCCGACTTGATCACATCCTTCGCCCGATCGGTGATCTGCATGACCCCGTCGGGGTGGATCACCGACACGTCGCCGGTGTCGAACCAGCCGTCCGCATCGGCGGCATCGGCGTCGGCCCGGAAATAGCGCTGGATGATCCACGGCCCGCGGCATTGCAGCCGCCCGCTCGTCACCCCGTCGCGCGGGAGTTCGTTGTCCGCGTCATCGACGATGCGCAGCTCGACCCCGAACGGCGGACAGCCCTGCCGCGCCACAACATCGACGCGCTCGTCAAAGCTCATCTCGTCCCAGTTCCACGGGCGCTTCCCCATCGTCCCGATCGGGCTGGTTTCGGTCATCCCCCACGCATGCCCGACGTCGATTCCCGACTTCATGAACCGTTCGATCATCGCGCGCGGACAGGCCGAGCCGCCGATGATGACGCGGTGCAGCTTGCCATAATCGATGCCCGTCGCGTCCATATGCGCGAACATCGCGATCCACACCGTCGGCACCCCGGCGCTATGCGTGACGCCTTCGCCGTGCATCAGGTCGCACAGCACCGCGGCGTCGTTGGTCGCCGAAAAGACCAGCTTCGCCCCCACCGTCGCGGCGGCAAAGGGAATGCCCCAGCTGTTGGCGTGGAACATCGGCACGATCGGCAGGATGACGCTGCGGTTCGACATGTCGAACACGTCGGGCTGGATCTCGGTGATCGCATGGATGACGTTCGAGCGATGCTCGTAGAGTACGCCCTTGGGATTGCCCGTCGTGCCGCTCGTGTAGCACAGCCCGACCGGATCGCGCTCATCGAGTTCGACCCATTCGAAACTGCCGTCCTCGGCGTCGATCAGGTCGCGGTACGACTTGTAATCCCCCTGCGCCGGCGCATCGAACAGGATGAAATGCTCGACGGTCGGCAACTGGCTGCGCAGCCGCTCGACGATCGGCAGGAACATGGCGTCGAAAAGCAGCACGCGATCCTCGGCGTGGTTGATGATATACACCAGCTGCTCGTCGAACAGCCGCGGGTTCACCGTGTGCAGCACCCCGCCGATCCCCGCGCTGCCGTACCAGCTGACCAGATGGTGGCCATGGTTCATCGCCAGTGTCGCGATGCGGTCGCCCTTCTGCATCCCCAGCTTGACCATCGCCGCGGCAAAGCGCCGCGCATCCTGCCCGACCTCGCCCCAGTTCGATCGCGTCACGCTGCCGTCGGCCCAGCGCGATATGATTTCGCGCCCCGCATGTTCGCGCGCGGCATGGTCGATCAGGCTGGTGACCAGCAGCGGCTGGCTCTGCATTCCGGACATTCAAGCATTCCTCTCTCGTTTCCCCAAGGAATAAGGCGAGGACGGCGCGTTACGCAAGCGTGAAGGGGGATTAGCGCACCCGAAAATCGCGCGGCGTCACCAGCGACAGCGCGGTTTCGCTGACCCCGGCTACGGTTTCGAGCCGCGCCACGACATCGGGGCCAAGCGCGAAGCGGCGCCCCAGGCAAATCCGGATCTCGCCGCCAGTGTCAGGGTCGTCCGCCACGACGATCACTTTGCCGCGCGCATCGTCGCGCTTTTCCAGCAGCCGCGCCATGTCGGCGATCGCCTCGGGCAGCGCCACGCGGCACGTCAGCTCCAGCGCCGCCGTCGCCGCAATCTCGGCCAGCGGCTGCGCCCCGCGCACCGTTACCCGCGGCGTCTCCTCGCCTTCAAGCAGGTCAAGTTCGACCGACAGCATCGCACAGCCGCCGTCGATCGCCAGTGTTTCCAGCAACTTGCACGTCTGTTCGTCGAAACAGCTCGACTGGAATTGCCCGCTGCGGTCCGACAGCGTCAGGTTCAGGAACCGGTTGCCGCGCTGCGACACCCGCGCCTTGGCATTTTCGACCATCCCCGCCATCATCATCGGGATGCGCGTCCCTGGCGTCATTTCGACCTGCGAACAGATGTCGCCATAGGTCCGCGCGCCTCTGGCGGCGACGATTGCCTCATATTGCTCGACCGGGTGCGACGAAAAATAGAATCCGAACGCTTCCTTCTCGCGCGTCATCCGCTCGGCGAGCGTCCATGGTTCGGCGGTCGGCAGTTGCAGCACCGGCGCGACATCGATGTCGCCGCCGAACAAGCCGCCCTGTCCGGTCGACCGCTCATGCGCCGAGCTGTTGGCGCAGGCGAGCAGGCTCTCGGCCCCGGCATAGGCGCGCGGGCGATTCGGCTCGATGCTGTCGAACGCCCCCGCCCCCGCCAGCGCCTCAATCTGCCGCCGGTTGAGCAGCTTGGGATCGATGCGGTTGGCGAAATCGTCGAGGCTGGCAAAATCGCCCTTCGCCTGCCGCTCAGCGACCAACGCCTCCATCGCGCGTTCTCCGACGCCCTTCAGCGCGCCGAGTGCAAAGCGCACCGTCAGGTCTTCGCCGCTCTGTCCGACCGAAAAATCGGCCTCGCTCTCATTGATCGACGGCGGCGCGACCGCGATGCCCGACCGGCGCATGTCGTCGATAAAGATCGACAATTTGTCGGTCTGATGGCTGTCAAACGACATCGACGCGGCAAAAAATTCGTGCGGATAATGCGCCTTCAGCCATGCGGTCTGATAGGACAACAAGGCATAAGCGGCGGCGTGGCTCTTGTTGAAACCATAGCCCGCAAATTTGTCGATCAAGTCGAACAGCTCGTTCGCCGCCTTGGGCGCAATCTGGTTATGCTCGCCGCACCCTTTGACAAAGGTGTCGCGCTGCGCATCCATCTCCGCCTGCACCTTCTTGCCCATCGCGCGGCGCAGCAGGTCGGCGCCGCCCAGGCTGTAGCCGGCAAGGATCTGCGCCGCCTGCATCACCTGTTCCTGATAGACAAAGATGCCATAGGTTTCGGACAGGATCTCTTCGAGCAGCGGGTGCGGATAGGCGATCGGCTCCCGGCCATTTTTACGCGCCCCGAACAGCGGAATATTGTCCATCGGCCCCGGGCGGTAGAGCGCGACGAGCGCAATGATGTCGCCGAAACTGGTCGGCTTCACCGCCGACAGCGTCCGCCGCATCCCTTCGGATTCTAGCTGGAACACCCCGACCGTCTCGCCGCGCTGAAGCAGCTCGTAAACCGCCGGGTCGTCCCAGCTCAGCGTATCGAGATCGACGTCGATTCCGCGCAGCGCCAGCAACCGCCGCGCCTCTTTCAGCACCGACAGCGTTTTCAGGCCCAGAAAGTCGAATTTCACCAGCCCCGCGCTCTCGACATATTTCATGTCGAACTGGGTCACCGGCATGTCCGAGCGTGGATCGCGATACAGCGGGACAAGCTGGTCGAGCGGGCGGTCGCCGATCACCACCCCCGCCGCATGGGTCGAACTGTGCCGCGGCAGGCCTTCCAATTGGCGCGCCATGTCGAACAGGCGGCGCACCCCGTCGTCCTGCTTATATTCGGTCATCAGTTCGCTAACGCCGTTCAAGGCGCGTTCGAGCGTCCACGGGTCGGTCGGATGATTGGGCACCAGCTTCGCCAGCCGGTCGACCTGGCCGTAGCTCATCTGGAGCACGCGCCCGGTATCTTTAAGCACCGCGCGCGCCTTCAACTTCCCGAAGGTGATGATCTGCGCGACGGTGTCGCGCCCATATTTTTCCTGCACATAGCGAATGACTTCGCCGCGCCGTGTTTCGCAGAAATCGATGTCGAAGTCGGGCATCGACACGCGTTCGGGATTGAGAAAGCGTTCGAACAGCAATCCCAGCTTGAGCGGATCGAGATCGGTGATCGTCAGCGCCCACGCGACCACCGAACCCGCGCCCGAACCGCGCCCCGGCCCGACCGGAATATCCTGCGCCTTCGCCCATTTGATGAAGTCGGCCACGATCAGGAAGTAACCAGGAAAACCCATCTGGGTGATCACCCCGACCTCGAAATTCAGCCGGTCGATATAGGTCTGCCGCTCCTCGTCCGTCAGCTCGGCATAGAGCGCCAGCCGCGCGTCCAGCCCGTCGCGCGCATCGCGCCCCAGCTGCGCCGCCTCAGCCTCGCGATCGCCCGCAAGGCTCGGCAGGATCGGGGCGCGGTTGGGCGCCATGAACGCGCAGCGCTGCGCGATGGTGAGCGTATTGCGCATCGCCTCGGGCAGGTCCGAAAACGCATCCTCCATCGCCTCGGCGGGCTTCAGCCACGCCTCGGGGCTGCTCACCCGCCGGTCGGTACTTTCGACGTAGGCCGACTGGGCAATACACAACATCGCATCATGCGCGGGATGGAAATTCGGTTCGACGAAACTCGCGGGATTGGTCGCGACCAGCGGCAGCGCGCGCGCATAGGCGAGATCGATCAGCGCCGCTTCGGCCGCGATTTCAGCCGCGTCGCCGCGGCGCGACAACTCGACGTAGAGCCGCCCCGCAAACAGCGCCTCCAGCTGCTCGACATAATCATTCGCCGCCGTCACCTGCTCGCCTGCGAGCAGCCGCGTCAGCGCGCCTTCGCCGCCCGCGGTCAGGCAGATCAGCCCCTCGGTCCGCCCCGCCATGTCGGCCAGCGTGACGTGCGGGTCCATCTCGACCGGTCGCCCCAGATGGGCGTGCGACACCAGCGCACATAGATTGCCATATCCCGCCGCATCCTGCGCATAAAGCGCCAGCCAGTCGATCTGGGGCGCCCCATTCGCCAGCCGCTGCCCCGGCCGCGCGACGCTGAGCAGCGCCCCGACAATCGGCTGCACCCCCGCCGCCTTGCACGCATCGCCAAACGCCATCGCGCCGTACAGCCCGTTGCGGTCGCAGATCGCAATCGCCGGAAACCCGCGCTCGCGTGCCGCCTTGGCGATCGCTTTCGGCTCGATCGCCCCTTCGAGCATCGTGTAACTGGAAAAGACGCGCAGGGGGACAAAGGGGCTGTAGGCCATACGAGCGACGCTAGGCATATGTGACGATTCGGGGAAGGCCCGAATACGCCCTCCCCTTCAGGGGAGGGCAGCGCGACTTGGCAGCTTGCTGCCTAGTCGCAGCGGGTGGGGTTTCGCTGCCTTGCGCCACACCGACAGACCCCACCCCAACCCCTCCCCTAAAGGGGAGGGGCTTTGGAAATCTACCCCAGCAACTCCTCAATCTCTTTACGCAATTGCTCCGGCTTGGTTGTCGGCGCATGCCGCGACACCACCTTGCCATCACGCCCGACCAGGAATTTGGTGAAATTCCACTTGATCCCGCTGCCCAGCAACCCGCTCTTTTCCTGCTTCAGATGCTTGAAGATCGGATCGGCGCCGTCGCCATTGACCTCGATCTTCGCCATCACCGGAAAGCTGACGTCATAGGTCAGCGAACAGAAATTCGCGATCTCGGCGGCGTCGCCCGGCTCCTGCGCTCCGAACTGGTTGCACGGAAAGGCCAGTATTTCGAGCCCGCGATCCTTGTAATCGCGATAGAGCTCCTCAAGCCCTTCATATTGCGGGGTAAAGCCGCACTTTGACGCGGTGTTGACGATGAGCAGCACCTTGCCGGCATAGGCCGACATGTCACCCGTCGTTCCGTCGGCCAGTCGAACGGGAAAGTCCGTGAGCTTGGTCATTTTTCTACTCCTTGTATCGCGCCAGTCGATCGTCGAGGTTGGCGCGCACGCCGCGCCATTCGGACGCGATGATCGAATAAACCACCGAATCGCGGATGTGGCCATCCGCCATCACCAGATGTCCGCGCAACACCCCGTCGAGCTTCGCACCAAGCCGCTCGATCGCGACGCGCGAGCGATGGTTCAGCCAGTCAGTGCGCAATTGAACAACATGACAGCCGAGCGTTTCAAAGGCATGGGCCAGCAGCATCCGCTTCGCTTCGGTGTTAAGTCCGGTGCGCTGGACATGCTGCGCATAAACCGTGCCGCCGATCTCTACCCGCCGATGCCCCTCGGCCATGCGCATGAAACGCGTCGTACCGACAATCGCCCCGTCCCGGTCGATCGCCGCAAAAGCCATCGTGCGGTGCGCCGCGGTTTCCGCCCAAATGCGCGTAAACCAGCCATCTTCGGGGGATATCGGGACGCCGGTGGTGAATTGACCGGCTAGCGGAGCCAGCACCTCGACCAGCGCGGGCGCGTCGTCGCGCCCCAGCGGGCGAAGCGTGACATGCTTGCCGCGCAGCGTTGGCGGATCGGTCCAGGCGCTCATGCCGGTGTCTCAATCCGCCCGTCATGCAAGCGCAGCACGCGGTCCATCCGCGCCGCCAGCCGTTCGTTGTGCGTTGCCACCAACGCCGCCGAGCCATGATCGCGCACCAGCGACACGAACTGGTCGAACACCCGGTCGGCGGTCGCCTCGTCCAGGTTGCCCGTCGGCTCGTCGGCCAGCACCAGCATGGGCCGGTTCGCCAGCGCCCGCGCCACCGCGACGCGCTGCTGTTCGCCGCCCGACAGCTTGCTCGGCTTGTGCTGCAACCGCTCACCCAGCCCCAGCCGCCCGAGCAGCTCCGCCGCGCGTTCCTCGGCATCGGCCTGCGCCGTCCCGCGGATCAACTGCGGCAGCACGACATTCTCGATCGCGTTGAAATCGGGCAGCAGATGGTGGAACTGATAGACGAAGCCGATCTTTTCGCGCCGCGTCTTGGTCCGCTCGCCCTGATCATATTGCGTCACGTCGGCGCCATCGATGCGGATCGTCCCGTCGAATCCGCCTTCGAGCAGTCCGACCGCCTGCAACATCGTCGACTTGCCCGATCCCGACGGGCCAAGCAGCGCGACGATCTCGCCGCGTTTCAGATGCGCATCGACCCCGCGCAGCACGTCGATCGTCACATCGCCCTGCGTGAAACTGCGCTTGAGCGCGGTCAATTCGAGGATCATGTCACTCATACCGCAGCACCTGCACCGGATCGGTATTCGCGGCCTTATATGCCGGATACAGCGTCGCAAGGAAGCTGAACACGATCACCATGACTACGATCCCTATGATCTCGAACGGGTCCGGTTTAGCCGGCAATTCGGTCAGGAAGCGGATGGACGGATCCCACAGCGGCTGGCCCGTCAAAAACTCGATCCCGCGCTGCACCGACTGCCGGAAGTAGAGCAGGCCGAAACCGAAGATCATTCCAAAGATCGTGCCGGCAATCCCGATCGACAGGCCGATCGCGATAAAGATGCGCATAACGGAGTCGCGCGGCGCGCCCATGGTACGAAGGATCGCCATGTCCCGCGTCTTGGCGCGTACCAGCATGATCAGCGACGAGACGATGTTGAACGACGCGACAAGGATGATCATCGACAGGATGAAAAACATCGCGGCGCGCTCGATTGACAGCGCCTCGAACAGGCTGGCGTTCATCGATCGCCAGTCGGACACCACCGCCTGCGCTGCGACTTTTTCCTTCAGCGGCGCGAGTATTTCGCCAACCTTGTCAGGATCGGTAACCTTGACCTCGATCATCCCGATCTGATCGCCGCTGAGCAGCAGCAGTTGCGCATCCTCCATCGGCATGACGACATAGGCCTTGTCGAAATCATAGACGCCAATCTCGAACACCGCCGTCACGCGGTAGCTGATCTCGCGCGGCACCGTCCCGAATGGCGTCGAGCGCCCGGCGGGGTTGATGATCGTCAGGTTCGACCCAACCGTGGCGCCGATATTGCGCGCCAGCTCACTGCCGATTGCGATATTGCCCGAATTGGCGGTCAGCGTGTTCAGATTGCCCTGCAACACCTTGCCGCCCAGCGTCTGGTTGTTGCGGATGTCGGGCACTGTCATGCCGCGCACCAATATGCCCTCGACGCGACCGTTGAAGGTGGTGAGCAAAGGCTGTTCGATCAGCGGTGTTGCCGACACCACATCGGGCGTCGCCTTCGCCTGTTTCAGCACATCGCGCCAGTCGTCGAGCCGCCCGCCGAACCCCTGCACCACGGCATGCCCATTCAGCCCGACGATCTTGTCGAACAAATCGGCGCGCACCCCGTTCATCACGCTCATCACGACGATCAGCGTCGCGACCCCCAGCGTCACCGCGACAAAGCTGAACGCCGCCGCGACAAAGATGAACCCTTCGCCGCGCTGCGGAAGCATATAGCGTTTGAAGATGGTGCGTTCGTATGGACGCAGGATCATGGGGTGATGGGCCTTTGCGGCGCATGGGAAATGGCATGCATGGCGCCGCTTTAAGCAGAGCCCGCACCGCTGGCAATGGGCGCTGGCATGCGCGTCTTTTGCGAGCGAGTCGCAGAATATGTTGCACATCGGCCACAGCGGGGGTCAAAAGTACCGCCGAACGGCTTGCACAGGGTGACAAACCGCCCCCTTGCGCCTAGCCCGATGACTTCTGGATCAAAGCGGCCCCAAGGCCCGGTTTCAGGGAGTGCAGGCCTTTCGCCGGGCTTGCAACAAAAGGGGATGGCGAGTGTTCGTCACACGCGCCCGGGTTTCGCAAAGCGAGGCCCGGGCGTTGTGATTCAGAGCTCAACGCGTCGCCGATGCCCTTCCTCACATTCGTCACCCCGGACTTGATCCGGGGTCCACGACTTCAGCGCGACACTGGATCCCGGATCAAGTCCGGGATGACGATGAAGAAAAGGTCGGCCTCGGCCTCCCCTACCCCTCGCTCTCGCTGATATCCTCCAGCATATCGGTATCCAGCACCCGCACCCGCCCCTGTTCTAGCGAAATCACCCCCGATTCCTCCCAGCTTTTCAGCTGGCGGTTGATGTGCTCGCGGCTCATCCCGGCAAAATTGCCCAGCTCGGTCTGGCTGAGTTCAACGCGGTGCGATGCCTCGACATCCTTGTGGATCAGGCGTTTCAGGTACCGCGCCAGCCGCGGTCCCGACGCATAGGCGCGGTCGCTTTCGATCGTCTGGTCGGCGGTGCGCAGCCGCCGCGCCAGCTGCTGCATCAGCGACCAGGCAAAATCGGGATGGCTCGCGGCAAAATCGCGCAGCGCGTTACGGCCCAGCTGTAGCGCGCTCCCCGCGCTCGTCGCGGTCACCGATGCGGTGCGTTCGCCGCCATCGAGCAGCGCGATCTCGCCCAGCACCGCGCCGGGTTCGGCATAGGCGAGCACGATCTCGCGCCCGCCGCCGGTCAGCATCGACACGCGCGCCGTACCCTGGGTCAGGATCAGCATCATGTCGCCCGGGTCGCCCTGGACCAGCAATTCCTTGCCCTTGACGAAATTGATCTGGACCGCGCGGCTGGTGATGTCGGCCCAATCTTCGGCCGACAGCCCCGCAAATATACTATCGGGGCCTTGCAGCTCGGCGAGTTTCGCGTGATCCATGCCCCTGTAACCCCTTTGTCCGAACGGTCAGACCAGCCGACTCTGTTTCACTGCCGCTTCGATAAAGCCCGCGAACAACGGATGCGGATCGAACGGCTTTGACTTGAGCTCCGGATGGAACTGCACCCCGATAAACCACGGATGGTCGGGCCGCTCAACGATTTCCGGCAACATGCCATCGGGCGACATGCCTGAAAAGACCAGCCCGCCCTTCTCCAGCCGGTCGCGATAGGCGCCGTTGACCTCGTACCGGTGGCGGTGGCGCTCGCTAATGTCATTGGTGCCATAAACCGCCGCGACATGGCTGTTCGGCGACAATTTCGCCTCATAGGCGCCCAGCCGCATCGTGCCGCCCATGTCGGTGTTGGCGCCGCGCTTTTGCAGCCCTTCGGCGCTCATCCATTCGGTGATCAGGCCGACCACCGGCTCGTCGGTCTTGCCGAATTCGGTGCTCGACGCATCGGCAATCCCGCTGGTGTTCCGCGCCGCCTCGATGCACGCCATTTGCATGCCCAGGCAGATGCCGAAAAAGGGCACATCCCGCTCGCGGGCAAAGCGCACGCTCGAAATCTTGCCCTCGGACCCGCGCTCGCCAAACCCGCCGGGCACCAAAATGCCGTGGAGCGGCTCCAGATTCGCCGCCAGATCCTCGTCGCGCTCGAACATTTCGGCGTCGAGCCAGCGGATATTGACCTTCACCCGGTGCGCCAGACCGCCGTGGACCAGCGCTTCGTTCAGCGATTTATAGGCATCGGGCAGCGACACATATTTGCCGACGACCCCGATCGTGACCTCGCCCTCGGGGTGCTGCTTGCGGTCCATGATGTCGTACCAGCGCGACAGGTCGGGCGCGGGCGCGTCATGCAGGCCGAAATGCCGCAGCACTTCATTGTCCAGCCCTTCGCCATGATATTGCACCGGCACCGAATAGATGCTGTCGGCGTCGAGCGCCGGGATCACCGCCTCTTTGCGCACGTTGCAAAATTGCGCGATCTTGGCGCGCTCGCCATCGGGCAGCGGCCGTTCGCAGCGGCACAGCAGGATTTCGGGCTGAACGCCGAGCGAGGCGAGCTCGCGCACACTATGCTGCGTCGGCTTGGTCTTCAGCTCGCCCGCCGCGGCGATGTACGGCACCAAAGTGACATGGACCGACAGCGTCTTGTCGCGCCCTTCTTCGTTGCGCAGCTGGCGGATCGCTTCGATGAACGGCAGCGATTCGATATCGCCCACCGTGCCGCCGATTTCGCACAGCACAAAATCGAGATCGTCGAGTTCGGCGCGCGCAAAAGCCTTGATCGCGTCGGTCACATGCGGGACGACCTGCACCGTCGCACCCAGGTAATCGCCGCGGCGTTCCTTGGTGATGATCTGCTGATAGATGCGGCCCGAGGTGATGTTATCGCTCTGCCGCGCCGCAACGCCGGTGAAGCGCTCGTAATGGCCGAGATCGAGGTCGGTTTCCGCTCCGTCGTCGGTCACATAGACCTCGCCATGCTGGTACGGCGACATCGTCCCCGGATCGACGTTCAGATAGGGATCGAATTTGCGAATCCGGACGCGATAGCCGCGCGCTTGCAGCAAAGCCGCGAGGCTAGCCGCCATCAAACCTTTGCCAAGCGAGGAGACCACGCCGCCGGTGATAAAAATGAACCGCGCCATGGGAGGAAAGACTTACTCAACGGGAGGGGGACGGCGCAAGCCGTCGAATCGCAAACGGCGGAATTTATTTCCGCCGCGCGGGCTAAACTGAAAGCCGAAGCTGTCGGTTATTGTTTG
>JAESFK010000123.1_pt1 | contig 66271 bp, 58 predicted proteins | sample 9269391 | NCBI WGS metagenome assembly JAESFK01 (sample SAMN14506231, study PRJNA617097) | algae metagenome | isolation source: Drouetiella hepatica UHER 2000/2452 and co-occurring heterotrophs from... | place: Slovakia: Slovak Paradise National Park, Hrabusice, Kosice Region | collected 2000-01-01
TGGTCGATGGCCTGCAGCACGCCGACAGCCATGTCGTCATCCTGACACCAGACGACATCGATCTTCGGGTACTTGGTCAGGTAGTCCTGCATGACTTTGAACGCATCGTCGCGGTTCCAGTTGCCGAACTGCCGGTCGAGAACCTTGACGTTCGAACCCTCGATACCCTTGTCGAAGCCGTCCTGGCGCTGCTGGTCGATCGGGATCGGCAGGCCGCGGATGACGACGACTTCAGCATCCGGCGTGGTTGCCTTGATGTATTCGCCGGCCGTCTGGCCAAGTGCGGGGTTGTTGCCGGCCACATAGAGGTCGCGAACGCTGTTGTCGTTGACCGACGGTGCGCGGTCGACGATGGTAACGAACGTGCCCTTGCCCTTGACTTCCTTGATGGCGTTGACCAGCGGATCCGGGTCGGACGGCAGGATGACCAGCGCGTCGATGCCCTGGGTTTCGAGATCCTGCACGGCATTTGCCTGGCTTGCCGGATCCGGCGACGTCTTGACGATGACGTTGAGGCCGGGATGCCGCTCCATCAGGAGCTTGGCCACACGTTCGGCATGGAACACCACGCCTGCGGTCCAGCCATGGTCGGCGGCCGGGATCGAAACGCCGATCGTGACCTTCTTTTCCTCCTGGGCGTGGGCGACGCCGGTCAGCGCCATCATGGCGACAGCTGCAACGCCCAATAATCCTTTACGCATGTTTCTCTCTCCCTAGTGAATGCGGGTCTTGCAGTCTTTGAGACCGGGCGACCCCTTGAACCCGGTTGCTCACGATTTCCGCACCAGCGAGCGCTGGACGAGCATCGCAACGATGATGATCGTGCCCTGTATGGCGCCGATCAGATATTCGCTGATGAAATTGGACAGCAGCATGATGTTGCCGACGAGTTCCAGAATGAAGGCGCCGCAAATGGTACCCCAGACCCGTCCGGCTCCGCCCTTCAGCGCCGTTCCGCCAACGACGACGGCCGTGATCGCCTGGAGTTCCCACAGGATGCCGGTGGTTGCAGAGGTCGAGCCAAGACGCGGCACGTAAAGGAGAACCGCGATCGCCACGCAAAGACCCTGGATGACGAAGGCGATGGTGCGGACCCGGTTGACCGGGATGCCGGAATAGCGGGCAACATCAGCATTTGAACCCACGGCGACGACATGCCGGCCGTAGCGCGTGCGGTAAAGAATGAAGGCCGCAACGCAGGTCACCGCCAGGATCACCGCAATCGGCACCGGGATACCGAGGATCGAGCCGAAATAGGCCGGACGGTACATTTCCTGAAGGGCCGGCTCCTTCAATGTGATCGCTCCGCCCTGCGACAGCCATGTTGTCAGGCCACGATAGATGCCCATGGTGCCCAGCGTTGCAATGAAGGGCTCGATCCGGCCGACCGTGGTGATGAGGCCGTTTGCAAGGCCACACAAGGACCCTGCAATCACGGCGAACAACACGGCTGCGGTGAGCATCAGCGCCGGATCGGCGATGACGCCCGAATTCATGAAGATGATCATCAGGCTGGCGACGAAGGCCACCATCGCGCCGACGGAGAGATCAAGATCGCCGGAGGAAATGACGAAGGTCGCGCCAATCGCGATGATGGCAATGAAGGCGCTGCGGGTGGCGACATTGGCAAGGTTGTTCAAGCCGATGAAATTCGGATTGACGAGTGCCCCAAGGATGAGAAGCAGTATCAAAGCCGCAAACGGTGCGACGGCCCGAAGGTCGATATCCCGCCAGTTCCGGCGCCGCACGTCCCGGGTTTCCTCATTCACGCTCGTGTCCACTCCAACCTCCCGTCCCATTATCCCTGGGGTTTGTTTTTCAGTGCCCTGCCCCCGCGTCTGCGCGGTTCAGGCTGCCGTCTTTTTCTTCAGTCCGGCCGCATAACGCATGATCTCCTGTTCGGAGATTTCATCGCCTTCCAGCATGCCGACAATCCGCCCCTCCCGCATCACGGCGACACGGGTGCAGAGGCCGATCACCTCCGGCATTTCCGATGAGACGACGATGATGGAGCGGCCGTCGCGCGCCAGCGCCGAGATGAAATGATAGATCTGCTGCTTGGTGCCGACATCGATGCCGCGGGTGGGCTCGTCGATGATGATGATCTCGGGCTCGGTCTCCATGACCTTGGCAAGCAGCAGCTTCTGCTGATTGCCGCCCGACATGCGGCCGGCCACGACATTGCCGTCGCGCACCCGGATATCGAAGCGGCGGCGGGCGCGCTCCAGCGCCTGAGCCTCGCTGGCAGGGCTGAGATAACCGAGCTTGCCGTGATTTTGGAGCGACTGCAGCGTCAGATTTGCAGTCATGCGCGAATTGAGAAGCAGGCCCTTCGACTTGCGGTCCTTGGTCATATAGGCAAGACCCTGCCTATTGGCGGCATGAACATCGCCGGATGGAACCGTCTCGCCGCGGATGATGACCTCACCAGAGGCGCGCGACCTCAAGCCCGCAATCGCCTCCATCAGCTCCGTGCGGCCAGAACCGATCATGCCGGAAAACCCGAGGATCTCGCCCTTGCGAACCTCGAACGTCGCGTCCTTGACATAACCGGTCGACAGCGCATCGACGCTGAGTACGACTTCCTCATCGACATCAGGCTCGCGCTTGGCCGGATAGAGCTTCGAGAGTTCGCGTCCCACCATCAGCTGGGCGATCGATTCCCCGTCGAGGATCGATGTCGGCGAGGTCTTGATCCACTGGCCGTCGCGCAGCACCGTTACCCGGTCCGTCAGCTCCATGACTTCATCGAGCTTGTGCGACACAAACACGAAGCTCGTGCCCTGGTCGCGTAGCTTGCGCACCTGCCTGAACAGGAAATTGGTTTCTTCACGCGAGAGAACGGCGGTCGGCTCGTCCATGAAGACGACGCGCGCATCGCGGCTGATCGCCTTGGCGATCTCGACCATCTGCTTGTCGGCAATAGACAGCGAACTGATCATGGCGTTTTCATCGACATGCGAGCCAAGCAGATCGAGCACGCGCCGCGTCTCGGCCCTCATGAACTTGCGGTCGAGCATGCCGAAACGGGTGATTTCCCGGCCGAGAAACAGGCTCTCGGTCACGGTCAGATGTTCGGCGAGATTGAATTCCTGGTGAATGATGACGATGCCGAGCGTTTCTGCGGCACCATTCGGCGGCAGCTTGACCGGATGTCCATCGAGGATGATTTCGCCGGAGGTCGGCTGCTCGAAACCGGAAAGGATCTTGACGAGCGTGGATTTTCCGGCGCCGTTTTCACCCATCAAAGCATGGATTTCGCCAGCCCGGAGATCGAAGTCGACGCCGAACAGAACCTGTACGCCGTTGAACGACTTGCTGATGCGCCGCGCGGACAGCACGACCGTGCCGTCACCGGCACCGCTGGTCTGCGAACTCATGAATTCCTCCCTGCGGCTCCCATCCGCTTGAATGCTATGTAAACCTTTACATAGATCATGTAAAGGTTTACATCAGGGCATAACTGAGAAATTCTTCGAGCAGGCTTTGACCTCCGGGCAAGTCTGTGTAGTGTCCCGCCGAGACTAAAACCAAGGCAGAGCGCAGTGTCGAATTCCACGCCGGCAACCATTGAAGACGTCGCCCGGATCGCGGAAGTGTCGATCGCGACCGTGTCGCGCGCCATCCATATGCCGGAAAAAGTCGCCAATTCGACGCGGCTCAAGGTCAGCCAGGCCATCGCCATCACCGGCTACACGACCAACGCCATGGCGCGCAGTCTGCGGCTCGGCCGCTCCAACATGATTCTCGTTGTGGCGCCCGATATCGGTGACCCCAATTTTTCCAACATTCTCGTCGGCCTGGAAAATGAAGCGCGCTCGCATGGCTACGGCGTGCTGATCGGCCATACGCAGAACGATGCCCAGCGCGGGCTTGAATATCTGAAGTTCCTCAATTCCAACCAGGCGGCCGGGCTGATCCTGTTCACCGGCATCCTGCCCTTCGGCCATCAGTCGATGACGGCAAGGCTGCCGCCCAGCGTCGGCGTCTTCGAGCCGGTCTTCAATGGCGGCATTCCCTATGTCGGCGTCGATGATACCGAGGGTGCCCGCAAGGTGATCGACCTGCTTCTCGCCGAAGGCCATCGCAAGATCGCCTTCATCGGCGACAGCCGCACCCGGCTTGCCTATAGCCGGCGCCGGATGGGGTATGAGGCCGGATTGGACGCGGCCCATGTCAGCGCCGATCAGCGCATCGTCTTCGAAGGCGACGGCACGATCGAGAGCGGCCGGCTTGCCGTCGAGCAGCTGTTCATGCGCGATACGCTGCCCACCGCCTTCATGTGCGTCAACGACCAGACGGCAATCGGCGTGATGATCGGGCTTGGGGCGCGCGGCTACGATATTCCGCGCGATTTTTCCGTGACGGGTTTTGACGATGTGCCGCAGGCAAGCTTCATGTCGCCGGCGCTGACCACCATTCGCCAGCCGCGAACGGCGATCGGCAAACACGCGATGGCGCTGTTGCTGGACCTTTTGTCCAACGGCCACCCACCGGAAACGGAAATCCTGCTGCGTCCCGATCTGGTGGTCCGCAACTCCGTTGCGGCCCCCTCGCTCAAGTGGACGAAGCGCTGAGCTTTCAGCCGAACGCTTCGCCGCCTATCTCCGCTTAAGCGTAGCGCCGTTCGTCGCGCTGACGAACAGGCGTTTGCACACGCCGCCCACCTGACACCGTGAACTGATCGGCCAGGGCCTTCAAGGTCGTGCTGACGCGCATCAGATTGTGGGTCGCAGCGTTGGTCTGCTCAACCATCGCAGCATTCTGCTGGGTCATTTGGTCCATGCCCGTGACCGCCGTGTTGATTTCGGCAATCCCGATCGCCTGTTCGCGGGCCGAGCCGGCAATCGCGTCGATGTGGCCGTTGATATGGGTGACCTGTTCGCCGATGGTGCGCAACGCATCGCCGGTCTGGTTGACCAGCGAAACGCCCCTGAGCACATCCTCGAACGACTTGTCGATCAGGCCCTTGATCTCCTTGGCGGCATCGGCGGATTTCTGCGCGAGTTCACGCACTTCCTGGGCAACAACCGCAAAACCCTTGCCGGCATCGCCGGCGCGTGCGGCTTCCACCCCGGCATTGAGAGCGAGAAGATTGGTCTGGAAGGAAATCTGGTCGATGACGCTGATGATCTGGGTGATCCTGCGGGACGAGTCCTCGATAGCGCTCATTGCGCTGACAGCCTGCTCGACCACCGCGCCGGATTTATGCGCCTCCGCAGTGGCATGACCGACGACACGGCGGGCTTCCTCGGTACGAACAGCCGCTTCCTTGGAAATCGTGGTGATCTCCTCAAGCGCCGCAGCCGTCTGTTCGAGAGACGCTGCCTGCTGTTCGGTCCGGCGCGCCATATCTCCGACGGCGGTCACCAGTTCGCCGGCATTGCCGGAGGTTTCGTCCGCCGCCAGCACGATGGAGCCAAGGGCCGTGTCGAGTGTGCCGAGCGCCGAGTTGAAATTCGATTTCAAAGCGTCGAACTGCGGCGCAAGGGCTGCACCCAGCTTGGCGGTCAGGTCGCCATTGGCAAGCCCGGTCAACGAGCGGTCGAGCGCAGACAGGGCGTCGTCCTGCTGTACCGAGAGTGTCTTCCGCTCAGCATCACCGATGGCCCGCTGCTCCTGCAAGGCATCCAGATAGACGGAGATGGCATAGTCCATATCGACAAACGCCGCCTTCATGATAGCGGTCACTTCGATGCTGATATCCTTGGCCTTCTTCCTGTAGAGAAAGCCTTCGAGATGTTTTTCGACAACCGCCTTGATGATCGATTCCATGATCAGCGCGTAGCCGCCGATATACCAGCGCGGCTCCAGCCCAAGGCGCGCATGGGTCTTGCCAATCGCGGTTACGGCCTCGACATATTTATCATCGAATTCGCCGGAAGCGATCTGGTCCCAGTGGCGAACCTGCCGCGACTTGGCGCTTTTGACATGCGCCTCGCTGGCAAAGAATTTGGCGGTTTCAGGGATGGCCGTCGCCTTCGCGTAGAACTTGTCAAGCGCGCCATCAAGGGAAGCCGAAATGATCGGCCTTGCCCTAACGAGAGCGGCGCGCTCTTCGCCAACAAGCCCGACGAAAGCGAGACGGTCATTGAGGTGTTTGGTCGTGGAAACGGGCGCAGACATGCTGAGGCATCCTAAATCGAAACGGGGAAAGGCATGCGCGCTGCGCGATCGGCATCATGCCGGCAGATGGTTCAAAGCGTGCGGTCAGAACTATGCTCGCATGGTTAAGAATGTCTTGCGGACAATCCGCATCATGTCGCGAAATCTATCGATAAGGCATTGTCTTATCGCTGTATTTCTCAAAATTGCGACAAACTGACCGGGGCTGCTTCCAGACACCGGCGTCACGGTTTTTTAAGAAAAGGGGCACCACCGGCGCCCCTTTTAGTGACAATTGATCCACAGTTGACGGCGATCAGACGTAGCGGTTGACGACGTTTTCGAGCAGTTCCTGCTTGCCGGACTTCGGCTGCGGGTTGAGATCGGTCTTTTCGACATAGGCCGCGATCTCTTCCAGCGACATGCTGGTCAAGCGCTTCTGACCCTCGGCAGACTTCCAGCCGGCGTAGCGTGCATCGAGCGGACCGGAAAGTGCCTTGTCCTCAACCATCCTGGCTGCGGCGCGCAGGCCCCGGGCGCAGCAATCCATGCCGCCGATATGGCCGATCAAGAGATCTTCCGGATCGATCGACTGGCGGCGCAGCTTCGAATCGAAATTGGTGCCGCCGGTCTTGAAACCACCGCCGGAGAGAACCTGGTAGTAGGCCAGCGCCATTTCTGGAACATTGTTGGGGAACTGGTCGGTATCCCAGCCGGACTGATAATCGTTGCGGTTCATGTCGATCGAACCGAAAATACCGAACGCATTGGCAAGAGCCAGTTCGTGCTCGAACGAATGACCGGCAAGGATCGCGTGGCCCTGCTCGATATTGACCTTGACCTCGTTTTCAAGGCCATAGGTCTTGAGGAAGCCGTAGACCGTCGCGACATCATAATCGTACTGGTGCTTGGTCGGCTCCTGCGGCTTCGGCTCGATCAGGATTGCGCCCTTGAAGCCGATCTTGTGCTTGTATTCGACGACCATGTTGACGAAACGGCCAAGCTGGTCGAGTTCCTGCTTCACATTGGTGTTGAGTAGGGTCTCGTAGCCTTCGCGCCCGCCCCACAGCACGTAATTGTCGCCGCCGAGCTTCAGCGTCGCATCCATGCAGGTCTTCACGGTTGCCGCAGCAAAGGCAAAAACGTCCGGATCCGGATTGGTGGCAGCACCCGACATATAGCGGCGGTTGGAGAACAGGTTGGCCGTACCCCAGAGAAGCTTGACGCCAGTATCGGACTGCTTCTTGGCGAAATAATCGACGATCTCGTTGAGGTTCCTGGTGTTTTCGGCAAAATTCTGGCCTTCCGGGCGCACGTCGGCGTCGTGGAAGCAATAGAAGGGTGTGCCGAGCAGCGAGAAGAATTCGAAGGCGACATCCGCCTTCAGCTTGGCTGCCTTCATGCTGTCTTCGAACCAGGGGCGCTCGAAGGTCTGGCCACCGAAGGGATCGCCGCCCGGCCAGACGAAGGTGTGCCAATAGGCAACCGCAAAGCGCAGGTGATCTTCCATGCGCTTGCCCATGACGATTTCATCCGGGTTGTAGTGGCGGAAGGCCAAAGGATTGGTGCTGTCGCGGCCTTCATATTTGATCTTGGCGATATCGCCGAAAAAACCTGTGCTCATGGGTTGTTCCTCCTTGGATTAACGTTCGAATGTGCAGCCCGGCCCCTCATCCGCCCTTCGGGCACCTTCTCCCCGTCGTGACGGGGAGAAGGGAACAAGCGGCTGGCTCGATTACCCCCTCTCCCCGCTTGGCGGGGAGAGGGCTGGGGTGAGGGGTAAGTCTCAGGACATTGCGGACTTGATCGCCGGATAAAGCCGGCGATAGCGCTGATAGGCATCTTCATAGGCACCGTGCAGCGCCGCATTGGGTTCGATGGTTTCGGCTGTTGCCGGGGCGTTGAAGACGGTGAGCGGATCGGCCTTTGTCGCGGCAACGAGGCCAAGGCGGGCGGCGCCGAATGCGGCGCCGAAATCGCCATCGGCAGGCACATCGACTGGCAGGTTCAGCGCCGTCGCGATCGATTTGAGCCAGTAGCGCGAGCGCGAACCACCACCGATGGCGGTCACACGGGAAACAGTGGTACCGGCAACACGCAGGGCCTCGAGACTATCGCGAAGCGCGAAGGAAACGCCTTCGAGCACAGCCTGCGTCAGAACCACCCGGCTGCTTTCATGGCCAAGCCCGGCAAAGACACCACGGATTGCAGCGTCATTATAGGGCGTGCGTTCGCCGGAGAGATAAGGCAGAAAAGTCACCCCGGACGGCGCGTTGAGGCTGTCGCCGAGTTCCGCCGTGAGGTCTGCCGCGCTCTTGCCGGTGATTTCCGAATGCCAGTTGAGCGCATCGGTTGCCGACAGGATGACGCCCATCTGATGCCAGGTGTTTGGCAGCGCATGGCAGAACGCATGCACCGCACTGGCCGGATTGGGCAGATAGCGGGCATTGGCAGCAAACAGCACGCCGGAGGTGCCGAGCGAAACGAAGGCATTGCCTTCGCCGACCGTGCCCATGCCGCACGCCGATGCAGCATTATCCCCTGCCCCACCGGCAACGATAACGCCGGCACCCATTCCCCACTGGGCGGCGAGATCGGCCTTCAGCATGCCACCCTGGTCGGTGCCTTCAACCAGCGACGGCATGTGGCTTTCGGTCAGCCCGGTCGCATCGAGCAGGCTTTCCGACCAGGCGCGCTCGCCCGTATCGAGCCAGGAGGTGCCCGCCGAATCAGACATTTCGGAGATATGTTCACCCGTCAGCCACAGGCGCAGATAATCCTTCGGCAGCAGGACCCAATCGACCTTCTTGAAAATATCCGGTTCGTTTTCAGCCACCCAGGCAAGTTTCGGCGCGGTGAAACCCGGAAAGACGATGTTGCCGGTCAGCGCCCGGAACTGCGGATCGGCATCAAGCGCCAAGGCCTGCTTATGGCTGCGGGTATCATTCCAGAGAATGCAGGGGCGCAACACCCTGTCATTGTCATCCAAAAGCGTCGCGCCGTGCATGTGGCCGGAGAGACCGATGCCCTTGACGGCAGCCAGTTCCTTGGGATGGGCCGCCTTCAATCCGGCAATTGCTTCTTCCGTCGCGCGTATCCAATGGGCCGGGTCCTGTTCCGACCAGCCCGGATGCGGCCGCGACACGTCGATAGTGCCGGATGCGGAACCGATGACCCGCTGGCCGCCGTCGATCAGCAATGCCTTCACCCCGGACGTACCGAGATCGATACCAAGATACATGATGATCTCCCTAGTCTTGCCTGCCCTGTCCGGGCTCCTGGTCCCTGCCCTGTTCGAAGGGCACGTCTGTTTTGCTGTCCTGCTCGAAGGGCAGGTTGTCCTTGAGGAAAATGTCGAGACGGATACGCTCCTGCGCGCCAATGACGGCAACACCATCCGCCTTGGCTTTCAGCACGCGGATGGCGCTGCGCACCTCATGACCCGCGTCCTGATTGAGGACGACATCGATCAGCCCGTCGTTCAGTGCCGCCCGCGTATGCTGCGTCAGCTCATGCGCGATGACACAGACCGGAGCCGCATCCTTTCGCCGCTTCAAGGCGGCGATCAGGCCACGATTGCCGGCGCCAAGACTATAGATGCCGGCAATTTCCGGCGACGCGGCGATCGCCTGACCGACAAGCCTCTCGACCAAGGCAGGATCGTCCTGTCCTTCGATGACAGGCAGCAAGACATGTCCGGAAAAATTCTCCGTCATCACAGCTCGAAAACCTTCAAGCCGTTCACGGTGATCGCGCACCAGCATCGAACCGGCCAGCACCGCCACGGGCCCGGAACGGCCGCCGAGAAATCGCCCCATCAGGCTCGCCGCCGTGCGGCCCGCCGCAACGTTATCCACGCCGGCGAAATGATCACGCTTAGAACCGGCCAGATCGGACACCAGGGTAACGACAGGGATGTGATCAGCCCGCAGGCGATCGACAGCGGCGATGACATCCGGAGAATCGATCGCCACGACCGCCACACCGGCCGGCGATTGTGTACGCGCCTCATCCAGCGCGGCAACCAATGCCTGGGCATTGAACGCCGGGACGGTGACGATCGAAATGTCGGTGCGCTCGACAGCCGAACGGCCGATCGCCGCACGCACCTGGGCCTCAAGCCCGCGCATGAACGAGTTGTCGCCGGACGGCAGGATGAAGACAAAGGGGTAGACGCGGCTCTTGGCAAGGTTGGCGGCTGCTACGTCGCGGACATAGCCGATGCGCTCGATCGCCTGCTCGACCTTTTCGCGCGTGATGGTGCGCACTCCGGCGCGCTGGTTCAAGACGCGGTCAACGGTCGCAAGGCTGACCCCTGCCGCAGCGGCAATATCGTGAACTGTCGGGCGCATGTTTCCTCCGGGAAGGAGCCTTAGAGGAAAATTTGATGTACGTAAATCAGAAAATTATCACCGATGCCTTCATCGGTCATTTTCAAGCATTGAGGGTACAGATTGCGGGCTCAGCGGCCGTAACCGGCTAGTGTCCGCCGCCACCGCTGCCGGTTGGCACTGCTTGCGGTTTTTTGATCAGGAAAGCGCAGAACACCAGGGCGCCGAACAGGCCGGTGAGGATCAGGAACACATCGATGAACGACAGGATCGTTGCCTGCTGGGTGACGATCCCGGACAGCTTCTGGATGGCGATGGTTGCGCCGTCGAGGCCATGCGAATTGAACTTGGCAATCATATTGTTCAGCTGGTCCATGGCTTCAGGATTGCCCCATTGCACATGTTCCTGCAGGCGGGCGTAATGCTCCTCCTGGCGCTGCGTCAGAATGGTGTTGATTGCGGCGAGGCCAACGGCGCCGCCAAGATTGCGCGTCAAGTTGAAGAGACCTGACGCGCCGCGCACGCGCTCCGGCGACAAGGTGCCGAGCGCGACATTGTTGATCGGCACCATGCACATCATCAATCCGAAGCCGCGCAGAATCTGCGGTAACAGAAGCTCGTAGAAATCCCAATCGGCCGTCAGCGAACTCATCAGCCAGGTGCCGGCGGCAAAGCTGGAAAAGCCGATCGCCATCATCACCCGCGGATCGAGCTTGGTCGACAGCTTGCCGGCGATCGGCGCCGTGCAGAACATAGCCAGACCTGACACGAACATCGTCTCCCCGATCATCAGCGAATCGTAGCCCCTGATCCGGCCGAGATAGAGCGGATAGAGATAGGTGAGACCATAGAGCCCGATGCCCATGATGAAGGAGAACAGCGAACCGAAGGCAAAGTTTCGATTGGCGAATGCCCGTAAATCAACGATCGGGAACTCGACATTGAAGGCTCGATAGAAAAAGACCAGGGCGCCAAGCGCCGAGGCAATGGCGCCCAGGAAAATATGTTCGTCGCTGAACCAGTCCTTCGCATTGCCTTCCTCAAGCACATATTCGAGCGCGCCGAGGAAAACAGCCATCGACAAAAGACCCCACCAGTCGAACTTCTTGAACAGGCTGAGTTCCGGCTTGTCGAAGTCGATGAAGTTCCAGGTGATGATCGTGACGATGATGCCGGGGATGATGTTGACGAGGAAAAGCCAATGCCAAGAAAAGGCATGGCTGAGATAGCCGCCAACGGTCGGGCCGATGGTTGGCGCCAGCGTCGCGACAAGGCCGATGATAGGCGAGACGATGCTGCGCTTGGACGGCGGGAAGATCGTGAAGGCGGCCGCGAACACCGCCGGAATCATGCCACCGCCGATGAACCCCTGAAGCGCGCGGTAAACGATCATCTGGTCGATATTGGTCGCCGTCGCGGCAAGCGCGCTCGCCGCAGTAAAGCCGGCGGCTGAGACAGAGAACAGCACCCGCGTGGAAACGATGCGGGCCAGCGTGCCCGACAGCGGGATCATGATGACCTCGGCGATCAGATAGGCCGTCTGCACCCAGGCGACCTCATCGGAGCCGGCCGACAGGCCCGCCTGGATTTCAGGGAGCGAGGCTGAGACGATCTGGATGTCGAGGATCGACATGAACATGCCGAAGACCATCGCGAAGAAGGCGATCAGCCGCTTCGGATCCATCTTCTCTTCCGCTTGGGCGGCAGGAAGCGGCATCATACCCGCTGTTGCAGTGGCAGCCATCGGCATTGCTCCTGGCGTGGCCTCGTTCAGGCGAACGCGGCAGCCATAGTGGTCATGAAAATTGGTACATCACATGGACCCGGCCTATCGGCCCGGGACGTTTCTCAACCGGTGGCGCCGCGCCGGAAACGGCGCGGCACACGGATTATTTGACCGCAGCGGTTTCCGGCTTCGGTGCGGTGCGGGTATCGACATCGACAACGACACTGAGGCCGGCGCGAAGGCGGCCGCTGTCCAGCACGTCCTTCGGGAAGACGATGCGGACCGGAACGCGCTGGATCACCTTGGTGAAGTTGCCCGTGGCGTTTTCAGCCGGTAGCAGCGAGAATACCGAACCGGACGCCGGCGAAATCGACTGTACGGTACCGACGATCGGCGCCTCGTCGAAGGCATCCACGTGGATACTGACCTTCGAGCCGGGAACCATGTGGGCGATCTGCGTTTCCTTGAAATTGGCGTCGATATAGAGCTGATCGACCGGCACCAGGGCCGCCAGGCGCTGACCGGCGGAAACAAGGTCGCCGTCCTGAACGGCCAGATTGCCGATGATCCCATCGTAAGGGGCCTTCAGAACCGTGAAGCTCAGGTCGCGCTGCGCTTTGTCGCGGGCGAGTTCGAGCGACCGGATCGTGCTTTCGGCCTCGGCGCGCTGGGCAACCAGCACGGCAACGCTGGCGTTCGCCGTGGCGATCTGCGCATCGGCGCCAATGAGGTTTGCCTTGGCTTGATCGACCGCAACCGTGGCATCATCGAGTGAGGCGACCGTACCGACTGCCTTTGACTGGAGGTCGCTGGCACGCTTGAACGTGGTTTCGGCACCCCGGACGGTCGCCTCAAGGGCGGTTTTCTGCGCTTGCGCCTGCTGGACGCTGGCCCTGGCGCCAACGATCTGGGCGTCGAACCGCTGCAGCGACAGCTTTTCACTATCGATCTGCGCCTGCGCCTGATCGGCGGCAATGCGGTAGTCTTCCTTGTCGAGGGTGATCAGCGGATCGCCAGCCTTGACATGCTGGTTGGCAACGACATTGACTTTCTCGATATAGCCGGACACCTTCGGCGAGATCGACGCGATATCGCCTTCGATGTAAGCGTCGTCGGTCGAAATCATGAAGCGGCCGTTTGTCCACCATTCGTATCCATACCAGCCACCGGCTGCCAGCGCGGCAATGACGATGATGGGGAACACCATCTTGCGGCGCTTGGGTGCCGTCTTTTCGGCTACGGCGGCGGTCGGCGGCACCGCCTGCGCTTCGGCTACAGGCTCGGTTACGCTCTTGGCTTCAGGAGCCTCGATCTGTTCGCCGGGCGTCTTGAAATCATCGCCGACGGGGCGGACATGGGCAGCACCGGATTTACTTGAAACGGACATATTGCACGACCAGCCATAACATGAGAAATTCGAACCGAACCGTTCAGTTCGATTTGACATAATGCGAAATCACTCGCATATCAAGTGAAATCGAACCGTTCGGTTCGAGAAGTTAACAATGAGACAAAAATGTCCGAACGTAACGAAACATTGGCAGAAACAACGGGCACCTCAGACTGTCCCGGCGAAGTGCTGTCAGGCCGCCGCGCCGCCGGCGAGGATCCGGCAAAACGCGAGCAGATCATCGAGGGCGCCAAGCGCGTCTTCATGAGCGTCGGCTTCGATGCCGCGAGCATGAACGATATCACCCGGGAAGCTGGCGTCTCAAAGGGTACCATCTACGTCTACTTCGAAAACAAGGAAGACCTGTTCGCTGCTCTGATCGGGCGGGAACGCAGCCGCGTCGTCCAGACCATCAAGCATGCGTTGGACGATCACGAACCGGTGGACGAGGCTCTTTTCGACTTCGGCGTGACGCTGACGACGCACCTTACGGCGGATCATACGATCCGCGCCATGCGCATGGTTATCGGCGTCAGCGATAGAATGCCGCAACTGGCACAGCGCTTTTTCAATGCGACGCCGGAAAACGGGTACACGGTGCTCAAGACCTATCTCGACAGGCAGGTCGAGCGCGGCACTCTCGATATCGCCGATACCGAACTGGCCGCCCGCCAATTCATCGAACTGTCGATGGCCGGCATGCTCAAGCGGCGCCTGTTTGGCGAGATGGAAACGCCGCCCGCCCGCGACTACATCGAAAAGACCGTGACATCGGGGATAGCGATGTTTCAAGCGGCCTATGCCGTCAAGGGAAAAACAGCCTGACCATATTGCGTCCACCTTTCCGATCGCGGCAGATTCCTGCAAGTCAGCAACCACGATCAAACGCGCCGGGACAATCGGCTCTAAGACGGTAACCGGTTTGCTGCGGGGGACAGGATGAATGCAATCGGCAAGGCGCTGTGGTTTATCGAAAGCCATTATGCCCGGGATATTTCACTGGAGGACATTGCGGAGACGGCGGGGCTTTCCCGCTATCACCTGTCGCGTGTCTTTGGCCTGACGACGGGCTTTTCGATCAGTGGTTACATCAGGGCACGGCGCTTGAGTGCCGCAGCCCTGTCCCTTGCCGGTGGCGCATCCAGCATTCTCGCAGTCGCCCTTGATGCGGGCTACAGTTCGCATGAAGCCTTCACCCGTGCCTTTCGCGATCATTTCGGCGTCACGCCCGAAGAGGTCCGCAATCGCAGGCATATTGGCGATCTCGATCTTATGGAGCCTCTCCGCATGAATACCGCCCCCTTACCAAAACTGGATGAACCCCGATTTGAAACCGCGCCTGCCATGCTGATGGCGGGTCTGCAGCAGACTTACAACTACGACGGCAATGCCGGCATTCCCTCGCAGTGGCAACAGTTCAACACGCATGACGGCAGCATTCCCGGCCAGATCGGAAACGCGGCCTATGGCATCTGCACGCAAGAAGAAGGACAGGACAGCAGCTTTCAATATATGACCGCCGTGCAGGTTCGCGACACCGGCGAACTGCCCGAGGGCTTTGAAAGCCTGAAGCTTCCCGCCCAGACCTATGCGATCTTTGCCCATCGTGGCCATATCTCCGGCATCCAGGCGACCTGCAATGCTATTTTCACCGAATGGCTGCCCTCATCCGGCTACCGGCACGCCGGACTTCCCGATCTGATGGAGCGTTACGACGAACGATTTGATCCGAGGACAGGGATGGGCCTCACGGAAATCTGGCTTCCGGTGACGAGTTAACGGTATCACAGCCCATTTGGGTGATCTTCGGCGCTTGCCTTGTCGCGATTTCCACATACATAAGAACCTTCAATTACACCCGCGCTACCCATCAGTTGCGCGGGTTCCCGTATATGGACATTGACTATCGAGGAAGGAACCGCCCCCGATGCAGGATATTTTGCTCCTGATGCAAGATCCGACTGCCTGGATTGCCCTGATCACCCTTATCGTCATGGAAGTCGTGCTCGGCATCGACAACCTCATCTTCATTTCGATCCTGACCAACAAACTACCCCCGGAAAACCGCGAGAAGGCACGCAAGATCGGTATCGGCCTGGCGCTCATCATGCGCCTCGGCCTCCTCGGCACGGTCGCATGGATTGTCCAGCTGACCGAACCGGTGTTTGACCTCTTCGGGCACGGCTATTCCTGGAAGGATATGATCCTTATTGCTGGCGGCCTTTTCCTCGTCTGGAAGGCAACGAAAGAAATCCATCACACCGTCGATCCGGTGGATCACGAAGAGGATGCGCTTGCCAAGGCCGGGACAACCACCTTCGCTGCCGCCATCGGCCAGATTCTGATACTCGACCTCGTCTTCTCGATCGATAGCATCATCACGGCCGTCGGCATGACGCCGCACCTCCCAATCATGATCGTCTCGGTCATCTTCGCTGTGACCGTCATGCTGGTGGCATCCGGTCCCCTTGCCCGCTTCATCGAGAAGAACCCGACCATCGTCATGCTGGCGCTTGGCTTCCTGCTGATGATCGGCACGACGCTGATCGCCGAAGGCATGGGCTTTCACGTTCCAAAGGGTTACGTCTACGCAGCAATGGCCTTCTCGGCGCTGGTCGAGGTGCTCAACATGCTGTCGCGCCGCAAGCGGCAGAAGGAAAAAGCCGCAAAGCTTTAATCGGGCTTCGGCCTTGTTGGAGATTGATAGGGAGCGCGGCTGGCCGGCTGCGCTCCCTTTTTTGATTATTGTATGGAATCAATTGCCCCCGGGACTGATCTCCCGGGGGCAATTCGAAATACGTACATGGTGAGGATACGAAGCCGAAGGGGTAAGGAACTCGCCTGCCGTTTCGTTGGCCGGGAAGAGAAACCGGAAAAATCTCCGCGTTCTCCGTCTCCCTCGGGTCCGGTTGACACAGCCCCGCCCTCCTCATGAGGAAAACGGGACAGGCCAGCAATTGTTCCCGGTTTTCGCGTCTACTTCTCGGCCAGAACCTTCAGATTTTCGAGACCCTGGGCAAAATCGCCGCCGATCATCGTATCCATGTTGAAGAACAGCCCCATCACCTTGGCAATGAGCGGGCTCGGCCCATCCATCGCCCAGGTCACCGTCGTGCCTTGCGTCGCGGGTGAAAGCGTGAACGTGGCGACGTTATGCCCCTCGAACGGACGGATGAAATCGAGCTTGATCTCAACCTTCGAGGACGGCGACGCTTCGGTGATCTCCATCCGGCCCGCGCCGACATTGTTGTTGCCGTCCCAGCTGTAGACGGCACCGTGCCCGCTCGTCGCGCCATCGAAGGTGCGCTTCATGGCGGGGTCCTTCTTTTCATAGGGCGACCAGGCCTGCCACTGGTTGAAGTCGTCGATCAGCGGGAAGATTTTTTCCGGCGGTGCATTGATGGTGGCGCTGCGCTCGACATGGAACGCGTCAGGCTTTGTCGAGGCAAAGACGACCACGGCGAGCAGAAGCACGACGATGACGGCGAGGATAAGCAATAGAATTTTCAGCATATTCGGGTTCCTGTTGAGTATTGAAGTAAGCGCCCCTGAAGAGGGCTATCGCGCGCTTCAGGGGAATTCCGGGTCGAAAGGATTTCAGCCAGCCGTTCCGGCGGCGTTGGCAATGACGTCTGCGAGTTTTTCGAGGCTCTGGCTCCAGCCTTCTTCCATGCCATCGAGAGCGGGCAGCACAGCTTCGGTTGCTTTCAGCACCTGCGCATGCAGGGTCAAAACGGTTTTGCCGTCCGTCTCGGTGAAGGTCACCGTATTGAGCGCTTCCAGCATGGGGACGCCGTCTTCGCCGTCATAGGTGCTGGTAAAGACCAGCCGCTCGTTCTCGACGACTTCCTGGAAGGTGCCGTTCGACGGATACATCTGACCGACCGGGCCCTTCATGTGGATGCGAATAACGCCGCCGGGCCTCAGATCGACCTCGCAGACGGGATTGGTAAAGTGGTGCGGCCCCCACCACTGAGCCAGATGATAGGGATCGGTCCATACCTTGTAGACCAGCGCCGCCGGGGCATTGAATGTCCGGGTCAGGACAAGATTGGCCTTATCGGCGGGGACGACGTCAGCTCTTGCGTTCATTTCCATCTCCACTTTGAAGTTTTTGCAGGTAGAGATCGAGCCTGTCGAAACTCTCCTCCCAAAATTGCCGGTAATTATCGAGCCATGTGTTGAGGTCCTTCAGCGGTCCCGCCTCCAATTTGCAGGGGCGCCACTGCGCCTCGCGCCCGCGGCTGATCAGGCCCGCCTTCTCCAGCACTTTCAGGTGTTTGGAAACGGCTGGCAGGCTCATGGCGAAGGGCTCGGCCAGCTCGTTGACCGACGCCTCCCCCAAGGCCAGCCGCGCCAGGATCGCCCGCCGCGTCGGATCGGCGAGCGCCGAAAGAGTGGTGCTGAGTTGATCCTGGGTCATTCGTATTAAACCATTAAGTTAATTAACTTGAGAGTTAAATAAACGGAGCCGGGCCATTTGTCAACTGCCCTTTGAAGGGCTGGCACCATCGCCGGAAACGCAGTTTTCCTTGACGTGTCCTTTTGAATATGGTCTCACGCCAACCATATGGAATTTCCGATATTTTCCGCCGTTTGAGGCAGCGATCGGGCACTTCCTCCCCTTAAAAGCATGCGCCTTCACATCCGGACATCTCCTTTCCGGCGGAAGGCCGAAAGCACGTAAAGCACGGGCCAGGATCATGACAGACAGACCAGTCCGGGTGCGCATCGCACCTTCTCCCACCGGCGAACCCCATGTCGGCACCGCCTATATCGCGTTGTTCAACTATCTCTTTGCGCAGAAAATGGGTGGCGAGTTCATCCTGCGCATCGAAGACACCGACGCGACCCGCTCCACGCCGGAATTCGAGACGAAGGTGCTGGACGCGCTGAAATGGTGCGGCCTGAAATGGTCGGAAGGCCCGGATATCGGCGGCCCCTATGGCCCCTACCGCCAGAGCGACCGCAAGGACCTCTACAAGCCCTACGTCGAAAAGATCGTCGAAGCCGGACACGGTTTCCGCTGTTTCTGCACACCCGAGCGTTTGACCGAAATGCGCGAAGCCCAGCGCGCCGCCGGCAAGCCGCCGAAATATGATGGCCTTTGCCTGCACATTGCGGCGGAAGAGGTGACGACGCGCGTCGCGGCCGGAGAGCCGCACGTTGTGCGCATGAAAATCCCGGCCGAGGGCTCCTGCAAGTTCGTTGATGGTGTCTACGGTGAAGTCGATATTCCGTGGGATGCGGTCGATATGCAGGTCCTGCTCAAGGCTGACGGCATGCCGACCTATCATATGGCCAACGTCGTCGACGACCACATGATGAAGATCACCCACGTGGCGCGCGGCGAGGAATGGCTGTCCTCAGTGCCCAAGCATATCCTGATCTACCAGTATCTCGGCCTCGAGCCGCCGGTGTTCATGCACCTGTCGCTGATGCGCAATGCCGACAAGTCGAAGCTGTCGAAACGCAAGAACCCGACCTCGATCTCCTATTATTCGGCGCTCGGCTATTTGCCGGAAGCGCTGATGAACTTCCTCGGCCTGTTTTTCGTGCAGATTGCCGAAGGCGAGGAAATGCTGACCATGGATCAGCTGGCGGAAAAATTCGACCCGGCCAACCTTTCCAAGGCCGGCGCGATCTTCGACGTGCAGAAGCTCGACTGGCTGAACGGCCGTTGGCTGCGCGAAGGCTTGAGCGAAGACGAATTTGCGGCCCGCGTGCTCGCCTGGGCAATGGAAAACGACCGCATCAAGCAGGGCCTCAAGCTCTCGCAGTCGCGCATTTCCAAGCTTGGCGAACTGCCGGATCTGGCAGGTTTCCTGTTCAAGTCCGATCTGGCACTCGACGCCTCATCTTTCGCCAAGGTCAAATCGTCACCGGAAGAACTGGTCGAGATCTTCAACACGGTCCAGCCGGACCTGGAGAAGATCCTCGAGTGGAATGTCGAAGCGATCGAGGCCGAACTGCGCGCCATCGCCGACCGCATGGGCAAGAAGCTGAAAGTCATCGTCGCACCGCTGTTCGTCGCCGTTTCAGGCTCCAGCCGCTCGCTGCCGCTGTTTGACTCGATGGCCATCCTCGGCCGCTCGGTCGTGCGCCAGCGCCTGAAGGTCGCCGGCCAGGTTGCAGCGTCGATGGCGGGCTCGAAATAAAAGGTCGCCGTTTTCGGGCGGCGAGACACACAGGATTTGATGGAGCACACCTCTTTCCTCCGTCATTCCTGTGCTTGTCACAGGAATCCAGCCACGGCGCGTCTGCGCCGTGAAAGAACATCAAGGGTCTCCCGCGCCCAAGGACTTGGGCGCGCTGGATTCCTGTGACAAGCACAGGAATGACTGAGACCGAGAACCGTGAGACGGAACTGAACCATGTCTGACAACAAGACCGAAACCGCCCTCTCCTCCGACGTCACCGAAGTGCGCGCCCAGAAGCTGGCGCTGCTGCGCGAAAAGATCGGCGACGTCTATCCGGCGCATTTCCACCGCACCATCACCAATGCGGAACTGGCCAGCAAATATGAGAGCCTGGAAGCGGACGTGGTGACCGACGATGTCGTCACCGTTGCCGGGCGGGTCTATTCCTCGCGCAATTCCGGCATGTTCATGGATATCCATGACGCCGGCGGCAAGATCCAGATCTTTTCCCACAAGGATACGACCCCGGAAGACGCCCGCGCGCTGCTGCCCCTGATCGATATCGGCGATATCATCGGCGTGACCGGCGTTGTCCGGCGCACCAAGCGCGGCGAACTGTCGATCAACGCTCAAGAGATCACCATGCTGACCAAGTCGCTGCTGCCGATGCCGGAGAAGTGGCATGGCCTGTCCGACATCGAGCAGCGTTACCGCAAGCGCCATCTCGACATCATGACCAACGAGGAATCCAAGCTCCGCTTCCAGCAGCGCTCGAAGATCGTTTCCGGCATCCGCCGCTTCATGGAAGACGACGGCTTCATGGAAGTCGAAACGCCGATGCTGCACTCGGTCTACGGCGGCGCAACCGCCGAGCCGTTCAAGACGCATCACAATACGCTGAAGCTCGACATGTACCTGCGCATCGCGCCTGAACTGTTTTTGAAGCGGACGCTGGTCTCGGGCCTGACCGACAAGGTGTTCGAGATCAACCGCAACTTCCGCAACGAAGGCGTTTCCACACGGCACAATCCTGAATTCACCATGATGGAGTGCTACTGGGCCTATGCCGACTACGAGGACATCATGGACCTCGTCGAGCGCCTGTTCGAAAAGCTCGCGATGAGCATTCACGGCACCACCGAATTCATGTTCGGCGACAAGGAAATCTCCTTCAAGGGTCCGTTCAAGCGCGTGCCGATGCCGGATGCCGTCAGGCAAGCGACCGGTCTCGATTTCATCGCCATGAAGACCGACGAGGAAGCCCGCACTGCCGCCAAGGCGGCCGGCTTTGCCGTCGAGAAGGACTGGACCTGGGGCGAATGCCTGGCCTTCATCTTTGAAGAAAAGGTCGAAGGCACGCTGATCCAGCCGAGCCACGTGACACATTTCCCGAAGGACATTTCGCCGTTTGCCAAGGAAGTGCCAGGCGAGCCGCGCCTGGTCGAACGTTTCGAGACCTATTGCAATGCCTGGGAACTGGGCAATGCCTTCTCGGAACTCAACGATCCGGAAGAGCAGCGCAAGCGCATGGTCGAGCAACTCGAGCAGGCCCATGCCCGCGGCGAAAAGGACAAGCAACTGGACGACGAATTCCTTGATGCGATCGACCAGGGCATGCCGCCCGCCGGGGGTCTCGGCATCGGCGTCGACCGGTTGATCATGCTTCTGACCAACGCACCGTCGATCCGCGACATCATCCTCTTCCCTGCCCGCCGCAACAAGGCGGACTGAGACAAAACTGCGAACGCGTCATTTTGGAAACAGGCTGGCGCGTTCCCATCAGCCCATGGAACTTTTCAGGGTCCTGCGCGTCAATGTTCGCAGAATCTGAAAGGACCCCTCCATGCTGAAATGGGCGCTCATCTTCCTCGTCATCTCGCTGATCACAGGTTTTCTCGGTTTTTCCGGCGTCTCGGCCGCAACCGCGACGATCGCGCGCGTGCTGTTCGCCATCGCCCTGATCGTCTTCCTGATTTTCGTCGTTCTCGCCATCATCGCCGGCAACGCCATCGTCTGATCGAAGAAACACCGCAGAATGAAATCCCGTCAGTGTCCCGCCGGTTCTTCGATCGGGCCCTTGACGGAATGTTCCGTTGCGGGTTCGGTGTCATGGCCCTCATCCGACGGCTTTTCGGGGTCGCTGCCGAGCACCATGGCTAGCATCGAGCCGAAGAATCCTTTTTCTTCGGGCTTTGCCTTGCCGTGCTCAACTGGCGCTTCGGAACCGTGTTCCAGTGCGGCGGCGTCCTCGCCATGCCCGGCAGGTGCTTCGTCACTGCCCGCGTCTTCTCCATGCGCAGCTACGGCCGGCTCTTCACCATGGCCACCGCTCTTTGATCCGGCCGCTCCCTGTTCCGCCGCAGCAGCGGCCGCAACGGGATCAAAGCAGTCCGACTTGTCGTCCATCGCCGTCAGCGTGCTTTTGATATCGTCCGCCGAAAGCGCAATTTCCCGGCCGTAAAACAGGCCGACGGTATTCGCCTTGCCGTCATTGTAGCGGGCAACGAATGGCGTGCTCATTCCCGGCAGCTTGTCCGGATCGGGCGCGAACAGCACTTCGGCACCGATGGCGGGACCACGGCGGCCGGCACGATCCGAAGGCCCGGCGGCATCGAGAACGACGACCTGATAGAGGTCGGCCTTTTCTTCCTTGGCAAGCAGGCCGGTAATGCGCAACGCGGTACGGACGCGATCGACGCCTTCAGCAGAGTCCGTGCTGACATATTTGCGGATCCAGCGCTGGCCGTTTCGCCGCATCTTGAGGGTGTCGACAGTCGTACAGGCTAGGCCGGAGCGCGAGGGCGCAGATGACTCGACCGCGCCCAAAAAAGCTTCCTTGCCGGAATAGACGGCAAACGCGCCGGAGGCGCCGCATAGAACAAGCACGCCGGCGATGAGGAACATGACCTTCCGGGGCAGGCGTATCTTTTTAAATACCGGCTTCACGCACGCTGCTCCGTCATCAGCTTCAACTCCATGGTCTTTTGCCCGGCATCCATACCGGTGCAGGCCGTGCCCACATCGTTTGAGCGTCCAACCCTACCTTGACGACGTTTCGGAAAGTTTAAGCCTACCGCCACTTTTGCCCGGCATTCAGACGGATTCGCCCCGTTTTGGCACTCTGTCCGCAACGGGTCTGGAAAATCGGTTGCTCTTGGCTGCCGCGCCGCTAAAAGTGGCGAAACATCGGACGTTGCGCCCATCAGCAAACGACGGCTGGCTTTCAAAACAACGAAAAGAAGACATCATGCACAAGGTAATTTTTGATACGGATCCCGGCGTCGATGATGCGATGGCCCTGCTTTTCCTGCACAATCACCCGGATATCGATCTGATCGGCATCACCAGCGTCTTCGGCAATGCCTCGATCGAAACGACGACGCGCAATGCGCTCTATCTGAAGCAGCAGTGGGATATCGGCGCGCCCGTCGCCAGAGGCCTTGGCGAAACGCTCGATCCGTCGCGTCCGCATGTCGGCTGGCCGACCTTCATCCACGGCGATGACGGTCTCGGCAATATCGGCGCTCCCGAAACGATCGACCTTCCATGCGACCCGCGCCCGGCCCATCGGTTCATCATCGATACCGTCCGCGCCCATCCGGGAGAAGTGACGCTCGTCGCCGTCGGCCGGATGACCAATCTGGCACTGGCCCTGCGTGACGATCCGGACATCGCCGTTCTGGTCAAGGAAGTCGTCATCATGGGCGGCGCCTTCGATATGCGCGGCAATATCACGCCGGCGGCCGAGGCCAACATTCATGGCGACCCGGAAGCTGCCGATGTGGTGATGACCGCTCCCTGGCCGGTTGTCGTCGTCGGGCTCGACGTCACCGAACAGACCGTCATGACCCGCAGCAGGCTCGAAGCCATCGTCGCGGCAGGCGGCAAGCGGGCAAAGCTGCTGTCCGACATCTCGCAGTTCTACATCGATTTCTACGAGCAGCATGTCGATGACGGCATGGTCGTGCATGACAGCTGCGCCTGCGTCTACGTCGTCGCCCCGCATCTCTTCACGCTGCGCAGCGGCGCCATCCGCGTCGTCTGCGGCGGCATTGCCGATGGCCAGACCATCCAGAAGGCCGACGATCATCTCTTCCCGCCGAGCGCCTGGGACAATCTGCCGAGTCAGAATGTCTGCATCGGCGTGGATGCCGAGGGCGTCCTCGACCTGATCTCGAAGACGCTAGGCCATAATCCGGCGGCATGATCCGGTAAAAAGTTGTCCCGATAGCTGGCAGTTGTGCGATTGCCAGCTATCTTCGTGTTCATGAAACCGGAAACGCTGCTCTATCCGACGCCCAGGGGTCTCTATTGCGAGAAGGGCGGCTTCTACATCGATCCTGTCCAGCCCGTCGAACGGGCGCTGATCACCCATGGCCATGCCGATCACGCGCGCGCAGGCCACACCCACGTGATGGCGACGCGCGAGACGCTGGACATCATGCGCATCCGCTATGGCGATGCGTTCTGCATCAGCACTCAGGAAGCGGTGCTCGGCACCCGCACCACGATTGGCGGCGTCACCGCCAGCTTCCATCCGGCCGGCCATGTGCTGGGCTCCGCCCAGATCGCAGTCGAGGCTGGAGACACCCGTATCGTCGTGTCGGGAGACTACAAGCGGCGGCGCGATCCGACCTGTCTCTCTTTCGAGCCTGTTGCGTGCGACGTCTTCATCACCGAGGCGACCTTCGGTTTACCGGTCTTCCATCACCCCGATGACCGCGTCGAAATCGCCAAGCTCCTGACGTCGCTGCAGCAATTTCCCGAACGCGCTCATTTGGTTGGCGCCTATGCTTTGGGCAAGGCCCAGCGCGTCATCGCGCTTCTGCGTGAAGCTGGATACGACGCGCCGATCTTCATTCATGGTGCGCTGGCCAAACTCTGCGACTATTATGAGGACGAAGGCATCGAACTCGGCGATATCCGCCCGGCCACGATCGATGCGAAAGACAAACAGTCCTTCGCCGGTGCCGTGGTCGTCGGCCCCCCTTCAGCCTTCGCAGACAAATGGGCAAGACGCTTTCCCGATCCCGTTTCCATCTTCGCCTCGGGCTGGATGCTGGTGCGCCAGCGCGCGAAGCAGCGCGGCGTCGAATTGCCGATGATCATCTCCGATCACTGCGACTGGCCGGAGCTGACCGAAACCATACGCGAGATCAATCCCGGCCAGGTCTGGGTGACGCATGGCCGCGAGGAGGCACTGGTACGCTGGTGCGAACTTCAGGGCATATCCGCCCGGCCGTTGCATCTGGTCGGTTACGACGATGAGGGAGAATAGCCGATGCGTCCCTTCGCCGAACTGCTCGACCGTCTGGTTCTGACACCCCAGCGCAATGCCAAGATCAAGCTGATGGTGGATTATTTCCGCGACGCTCCGGATCCCGACCGGGGCTATGCGCTGGCAGCCATTGCCGGCACGCTGACGCTCAAGATCGTCAAGCCCAACGTCCTGCGGCAACTCGTGCTTGAGCGGATGGACGAGGTGCTTTTCCGCTATTCCTATGATTATGTTGGCGATCTCGCCGAAACGATCTCGCTCGTGTGGGAGCCACCGGCCGCAAGCAAGGCCATGCCCGGCGATCTGTCGCTCGGAGCCGTCATGCACCAGCTCGAAACGGCCGGGCGGGCCAATGTCCACGGCCTTGTGCGCGACCTGCTCGACCGGCTGGAAGGGTCGAGCCGGTTCGCCTTCCTGAAGCTTGTCACCGGCGGTCTGCGCATCGGCGTCTCGGCAAGGCTGGTCAAACAGGCGCTCGCCGACATGGGCAAGGTTGATATCACCGAGATCGAAACACTCTGGCATGGCCTTTCGCCGCCCTACATCTCCCTGTTCGAGTGGCTTGATGGAAAGACGGATAAACCCGAACTGGATATGCCGGCGGTTTTCCACGCCGTGATGCTGGCGACGCCGGTGGGCGACAACGATCTTGCCTTGCTCGATCCGAAGGACTTTGCCGCTGAATGGAAATGGGATGGCATTCGGGTACAGCTCGCCAATCTGGCCGGCACGCGGCGGCTCTATTCACGCAGCGGCGACGATATTTCCAGCGCCTTTCCCGATATCCTTGAGGCAGCCGATTTTGAAGGCATCATCGACGGCGAATTGCTGGTCGGCGGTACCATGCGTTCCAACCAGGCCACCCGCACGTTTTCCGACCTGCAACAGCGGCTCAACCGCAAAACTGTGACGCGCAAGATGCTGGAGGAATACCCCGCTTTCATTCGCGGCTACGATCTTCTCTACGCGGGCAAGCGCGATATCCGCCCGGAGAGTTTTCTCGATCGCCGCGCCGAACTGTCGGCACTGATCGAAAAAGCGGCACCGTCGCATTTCGACCTCTCGCCGCTGGTCCCCTTTTCCAGCTGGGAGGAACTGGACCGCCTGCGTGCCGCCCCACCGGATCCGGTCATCGAAGGCATCATGCTGAAACGCCTGGACTCACCGTATACGTCGGGGCGCTCGAAGGGCCCCTGGTTCAAGTGGAAACGGGAACCCTACAATGTCGATGCGGTGCTGATGTATGCCCAGCGCGGCCACGGCAAGCGATCGAGCTACTATTCCGACTTCACCTTCGGCGTCTGGACGCAAGGCGACGGCAAGGAAGTGCTGGTGCCTGTCGGCAAAGCATATTTCGGCTTTACCGACGCAGAACTGGAAATTCTCGACCGTTATGTCCGCAACAACACCACCGAACGCTTCGGCCCTGTCCGTTCGGTACGCGCGGAACCCGACCACGGATTCGTGGTCGAGGTTGCCTTCGAGGGCATCAATTTTTCCACCCGGCATAAATCCGGCGTCGCCATGCGCTTTCCGCGGATATCACGGCTGCGCACAGACAAGCTGCCGCGCGATGCCGATAGGCTGGTGACGCTTCTGGCGATGATCGGCCAACCGGACGCCAGTTCCGGCGAAACACGGGAACCATTGCAGGGCCCGGCGGGTTAGAAGCAGCATCCAGAGGAGGGAGACAAGCAATGCCTGCAAAATCCCAAGCTCAGCAAAAGGCGGCCGGTGCGGCACTGTCGGCAAAACGTGGCGAAACGAAGAAATCCGAATTGAAAGGCGCTTCCCGAAGCATGGAGAAGTCCATGTCGGAAAAAGAATTGAAAGACCTTGCCGAAACCGATCGAAAAGGTCTGCCACACAAGAAAGCAACGAAATAGGCCTACCTGATTTATCAGGTGGCGAAGCATGTCTTGTTAAGACGACTTTGCCAGAATGCGGACCAATAGCTGTCGAGTAAAAGATCGGCATTGGAGATTACGTGTTTTCGGGACTGTCGCGCTTTCTGGGGAAATCCACAATATTTCGGTTCGTCCGGCCGAACTATCTTCCGACCTATGTTGCGCTGATGGTCGTGATCGCGGCAGGTATATTTGCCGAGCAGCAGAACCGCGCGGTCTACGCCGCGAAAATGCGCGCGTCCGTCGTCGCGGCACTCAACCCGATCCGCTCGAAGCTCGAAGCCAATATCAACGGTGACATACAGCTGGTCCGCGGCCTGATCGCAGCCATCGCTACCGAACCGGGCATGAACCAGACGCGGTTTTCCGATCTGGCGCGCAACATCTTCAACGAGCGGTCCCGTTTGCGCAGCATCGCCGCAGCCCCCGACCTGATCGTTTCTCTCGTCTATCCGCTCAAAGGCAACGAAAAGGTCCTTGGCCTTGATTATCGCAACAACAAGGAGCAGCGCGCTGCCGCATTGAGGGTTCGCGATCTCGGCAAACTGGTCCTGGCGGGTCCCTTGAAACTCATTCAGGGCGGCACCGGCCTGGTCGGAAGGTTTCCAGTCTCCTTGCCTGACGGGGGCGATTCGAACCGGTTCTGGGGTGTCGTCTCTGCCGTCATCGACGTCGAGCGCCTCTATCAGGACAGCGGCCTCCTTTCTCCGATGCTTGACATCGACGTGGCAATCTCCGGTCTCGACGGCCTGGGAGAAGAGGGTGCGCTGTTTTACGGCGACAGCCGGGTGAAGTCCGCCGATCCTGTCGAGGTCAGCGTCTTCCTGCCGGGTGGCGCCTGGGTGATCAGCGCCGTTCCAAAGGGCGGATGGGTCGAGACACCGCCCAATGCCTGGCTGATCCGCAGCCTGATCCTGCTCGGCGGCCTATTCATCGTCATCCCAATGTTCGTCAGCGGACGGCTGATCTGTGAGCGCAAACGCAATATTCAAGTGCTGGAGCACAACAAGGACCAGTTGCAGGAGCTGTCCCATCGCCTGAAAATCGCGCTCGACGCATCGCAGATCGGTATCTGGGAGCTGGATGTCTCGTCCGGAAAACTGCTCTGGGACGAGCGCATGAAAGAACTCTACGGTCTGCGCAAGGGGGCGAGCGAGGTCTATGAGGATTGGCGCGACGCGCTGCATCCCGACGATCTGGAACGATCCGAACAGGAATTCAGCAACGCGCTGTTACACGGTGGAAACTACATATCGCAATTCCGCATTCGCCTTTCCGGAAACCGGACCCGGCATATCCGGACCGTCGGTTCGAAATATATCGGCGCCGGCGGCAGAGAAAAGATCGTTGGCGTCAACTGGGACGTGACGGCCGATGTGGAAAAGAACGAGAGGCTGGAGGCGGCCAGGGGACAGGCCGAGGCGCACAGCGCCGAACTGGAAGCCGCCCGGCACCGGATGGAATTCAACGCCTTGCACGATCCGCTGACGGCGCTGCCGAACCGGCGGTTTCTTGACGAAATCCTGGCGGAAAAGCGCCCCAGCGCCGCGACGCAGGGCCTTGCCAGCATTTTCCATGTGGATCTCGACCGTTTCAAGGAAATCAACGATACGCTCGGCCACGCCGCCGGTGACGAGATGCTGAAGCATGCCGCTCAGATCCTGCTTACCAATACGGGAGACGGCGACTTCGTCGGGCGCATCGGCGGCGACGAATTCGTCATCATCTCCCGCAACGGCGGCTTGACCGGAGACGACGCGGGCCGCGCCCAGCGAATCATCGAAGCGATGAGCGTGCCGGTCAAATACAAGGAACAGGAATGCCGGATCGGCGTCAGCATCGGCATCGCGCATCAGACAAGACCCGACGAGGAGCTGACCCAGGTTCTCGTCAACGCCGACATTGCCCTCTATGAGGCAAAGCGCCGTGGCCGCAACCGGCATGAGGTCTTCACGCACTCGCTGAAGACAGCGGTCTTCAAGACGAAGCAGACGGCGGATGAAATCTTGCGCGGCCTGGAGCAGAATGAGTTCATCGCCCATTTCCAGCCGCAGTTCTGTCCCGCTACGCTCGATATTATCGGTGTAGAGGCGCTGGCCCGCTGGGATCATCCGGCCAAAGGATTGCTCGCACCTGACGCTTTCCTGAAAACGGCGGAAGACATCAATGTCCTTGCCGAGATCGACCAGAGGATACTCGAACAGGCCCTCTTCCAGTCGACGCGGTGGGAAGCGATGGGCATCAACATACCGAAAGTGTCAGTCAATATCTCCTACCACCGCTTGCACGACGACAAACTGATGGACCGCCTCGGCCGGATGGCCATTCCAAAGGGCAAGGTGTCCTTTGAACTCCTGGAATCGATCTCGTTTGACGAAAGCGACATGACCGTGCTTTCGAACATCGAACAGATCAAAAACCTCGGGATCGATATCGAAATCGACGATTTCGGCACCGGATATGCGTCGATCGTCAGCCTGTTGAAACTCACGCCGCGCCGCCTCAAGATCGACAGACAACTGGTCATACCGATCCTGACCTGTGCCAAACAGCGCCAACTGGTTGCTTCCATCATCGATATCGGCATTTCGCTCGGCATTGATGTCATCGCGGAGGGCGTCGAAACCATGGAGCATGCCCGAATCCTGAAGGACCTGGGCTGTCATGGCCTGCAGGGCTATGCCTTTGCCCGGCCGATGAGCGCGATAGACCTCGCGAATTTTGCACGCGAGCGGCGATGGCTGGCGGCCTGACCTCAGATCGCAGCGCCGCACAGGTGCATAGCGTTTCCCTATATGTGTGATGCGCCTGCTTCGCGACCATCACAAGACGTCTCATATCCCGTCCGCACCGCCGCAAGGGGTATGACACCGGAAACAATTCGACACCTGACTGACAAACGCCAGACACGCGCCGCCGTTAATGGGTCATTCTAACTGTTAAGCTTCACTTGACATACTGCTTGAATCAAAGTGATTGGCATGGGCGATCTTTTTTGTCAGGCGCTCTTGAAATCACTGTGGGAAGATCCAAGCCGTGGCACTTAGGAAACACCAAAGCTGGGGAAAGTCCATTTCTGGGCCATCTTTGCAATTGTTCCCTCGCATGCGGCGCGGAAAATGTTAAAGACGAAAAATATGAATCGTTTGTTACCGACCCGCTCGGGCCGGATGGGGACCCAGATGAAAATTGCAAAAGTGCTCTTTCCCTTGAGCCTCGTTCTTCTCTCGGGCTGCGTGGTCGGCCCGGATTACAAATCTCCGACCGCTGATCTGCCGTCAAAATTCTCGCAGGGCGGCAAAGCGGAATCGGACAATGTCGCGCTCAATCCATGGTGGGAAGCCTTCCGCGACAAGAAGCTGAACAGCCTCGTTGCCCAGGGCCTTGGCGAAAACCTGAACGTCCAGCAATCGATTGAACGCGTTGTCGAGGCCCGCGCCAATGTGATCGTCGCGGGAGCAGGCGGTCTGCCGCAGATCAGCGGCAACGGTTCAGCGAGCGTCGCCGGCCAAGACGGGTCGTCCCTTCGTGGCGGCAACACCCAGACAAAAACGATCGGTGGTGGCGGCGACGCATCCTGGCTGATCGATCTGTTCGGCCAGTTTGCCCGCGCCAAGGAATCGGCAACCGCCTCGCTTGACGCCGCCTATGCCGACGTCAACGTCGCGCGCCTGGCCTATCTCTCCGACCTGACGTCCTCTTACATCGAGGCGCGTTACAACCAAGAAGCCTACGCGCTGCAGCAGAAGAGCCTTGCTTCGCGCCGGGAAACCCTCAAGCTGACGAACGATATCAAAGCGGCCGGTGCAGCATCGAGCCTCGACGTCGTACAGGCCGAAGGCCTCGTCAACACCACGCTCGCAGAACTGCCGGGCTACCAGACAGGGTTCAACCAGGCAGCAAACCGTATCGCTACCCTGCTCGGCCTGCCGGCGACGACCGTCACCGCCAGCCTGACAAAGGGGTCCTCGCAGCCTTCGCCGCGCTACAATACCAAGATCGGCATTCCAGCCGACCTGGTGCGTAACCGCCCCGATATCCGCAGGGCAGAACGTTTGCTCGCCGCAGCCACCGCTCAGATCGGCGTCGCAGAAGCCCAGCTTTATCCAAGCCTGACCCTCAGCGGCAACATTGACGCTTCGCGCGTTGTTGCCTCTGCCGCGACCGGCGGCCTCACCGCTTGGTCGTTCGGCCCCGGCCTGAATATTCCGATCTTCAATGGCGGACGCTTGAAGGCCAATGTCGACATCGCCAAGTCGGGTGCGCAGCAGCAGTATCTGAGCTGGAAGCAGACCGTTCTTCAGGGTATCGAGGAAGTTGAGAACGCCCTCGTTGCACTTCGCAACAACTACCAGACAGTCGCAGCCCTGCGCAAAGTGGTCGATTCCTACGAAGAGGCATTGAGCCTGGCGCGTGAAAGCTACAAGGGTGGCGCAACATCGCTGCTCGACGTGCTGGACGCGGAACGCAACCTTGCCAACTCCCGTATCGCGCTTGCAGCAAGCATCCGCAATCTGTCCAACAACTATGTGGCTTTGAACGTCGCGATCGGTGGTGGCGCAGGCATTGAAGCCATCGGCCAGTAAGCCGAAGCCAAGACATCCGCGTTTTGCGGTGGAATGAGACAACAATTCGTGCGCGGCCGGTTTCGATCGGCCGCGCATTTTTGTGTTTACCGGCGGCGTAAGAAAAAACCACCCCCTCCAGCAAAAGCAAAATGCTTGAAGCAGTTGTGATCGTCATCGGTGTCTATGGTCTTCTCCCTCGTGAGTGGAGAACAACGATCGGCGCAAGGTACCGCTGGCAACATCATGGCGTTCCGGGGGCAAGCACACTCGCTTTGCCGCGTCTGTGCTAACGCGCTTGTTGTCAGCTCGCGCTTGCGGTTTCTGCAAATTCTGATGTGGGCGTTCAGATGCAGGCTTTCACCGGCATGCCCGGCAGTCATGGACACGCGGGCATAAAACTGTCCGCGCATTCAGACGCACGGCCCCAGCCGTGAAATGCTCGGTCAATCCTGCCCGGCAGGGCAAAGCGGCAGGCGTACAGTCTGCAACAGGCCGCCTTCCCGGCGATTGACAATGGTGATCGTGCCGCCATGGTTTTCGATGATCTCACGAGAAATGGCCAACCCAAGACCGGCGCCCGCCACCAGCTGCCGCCGGGCCTGGTCGGCACGGAAAAACGGTTCGAAAACACGGCTCAGCAGATTTGGCGGGATGCCGGGACCGCTGTCCACAATGGTCAGGATGGCGTCGGTCCCATAATTGGCAAGCGAGACGCGGGCGCCGCCGCCATGGGTCGCGGCATTCACCACCAGATTACGCAGCGCCCGTTTCAAGGCGAACGGCGATCCCTTGACCAGCACAGGAACGACCACGCCACGCTCGACCGGCAGATTGGTCTCCTGCACCTCGTCGGTGATGGCGCAAAGGACCAGATCCAGCGGCACCCGCTCCTGGGCTGCCAGGCTCACCTCTTCGCGCACCAGCCGGATGGCGCTGTCGGCGATGTGATCGAGTTCATCGAGGTCCTTCAGCCAGGATTGCCGGTCATCGCCATCGCTGACAAATTCCGCGCGAAGCCGCATGCGAGTCATCGGCGTGCGCATGTCGTGACCTGCCGCTGCGATCATCCGCATGCGGCTGGCAACGGCCGCGTTGAGGCGTGTCGCAAGCCTGTTGATGGTCTTGGCTGTCGTGCGAACCTCCATCGGGCCTGTCTCCGGCAATTCCGGAATGACACCGTCGGGGCGGATCATGGCGATCGTTTCATCAAGAATGCGCAACGGCCGCATCATCACATTGCTGGCATAAATCGAAATAACTGTCATGCCGATCGCAACAAGCCCCAGATAGGCGGCGAGCGGCAGATAGGGAAAGGGACCCGGTTCGGGAAAATCCAGATAGGCCCAACGGCCGTCGTCCAGCCGAACGGCAATATCCCAGCGGTGCGGATTGAAACTCTTCAGGACGACGACATCGGCCGTGTAACCCTGGCGCCGGCCCTCCGCGAGAATACTGCCGGTCCGCTCCTGATCGATGCGGTCCGTGCCGGGTTTGTCCCGGATTTCAATATGCAGGGTCTGCGCTGCCAGCGGGTCGGCGCGCAGCAGAAGCAGTGCGAACTCGGCCTTTTCGGCAAGAACGCGATCATACATGACCTCCGGCGGCTTTCGCAAAAGCCAAGCGGTCACGACCGCCGCAATCACCAGAACCAGAACAACGGAGATGATCAGCAGCGCCGTAAACCGCGTGCGGAGCGACAGCATCTAGTTGCTCCGCTCGACAGGGACAGCCAGTTGATACCCTTTGTTGCGCACCGTCTTCAGCATGGCGAACACACTCGCGTCACCGAGCTTGCGGCGCAGGCGGCTGACCAGGATATCGATCGACCTGTCGAAGGGATCGGCGGTCCGGCCCTGCGTCAGATCAAGCAGCGAATCCCGCGACAGCACACGGCCCGGACGCTGGAGAAACACCACCAGCAGCTCGAACTCGCCGCCGGTCAATTCGACGGCGCTGCCATCGGGCGCGCGCAGCGTGCGGCTCTCGATATCGGCGACATAATTGGCAAAGACATATTGCCGGCTGCCGGCCGATGGCAGCTCGGCGCGTCCACGGCGCAGCACGGCGCGGATACGGGCAGACAGTTCACGCGGATTGAAGGGTTTTCCCAGATAGTCGTCGGCGCCGAATTCAAGCCCGATGATCCTGTCGACATCCTCCTTGAGTGCCGTCAGAAGGATGATCGAAAGCTGCGGCATCCTGCTCCGCAGCGACCGGCAGAGATCGAGCCCGGAGCCATCCGGCAGCATGACGTCGAGAACGAGAAGATCGATTTTAAGCTCGGCCAGCTTGGCTTCGCACTCGCCCTTGCTGCCGGCAAGGCTGATGCGAAAGCCTTGTCCATCGAGGTATTTTCCAAGCAGACGGCGAATCTCGGGGTCGTCATCAACGACCAGAACGTGCGGTATCGTATCCATGACCCGTTTATATCAGCAGCACGATAAAACGCACGTGGGGCGCCCATCGCCGCCAGCCGTTTTCGGTGTCGAAATATTTCCCGCAACATCGATCCTACATTTCGTTACAAAAATCCCGCCTTGATGTTTCCGAAAACAGAGTGCCCGCTGTGATCATGCAGCATGCGGAGCAACGAATTGCCGGAGGCAATCGATTTTATCGCCATTGCGGGTTGGCATGGCAGCCGAAAGCAGACATAAAAACAAGGTGCTTCGGTGCCGTTTCGCGGCACGCTTCGGGCACCGGCCTTGGCACGCAAATGCCGTGGCATCCACGCACCCCTCGCGGTCCTGTTATTCGGAAAGCTTTAAAGGAAACGGGCACATAGAGATCGCAGCGACATTGCTTCTGATTCTGGTTCTTGCACCGTTCGCAGGAAGCCTCGCTGCAATCTGCATTCCGGCCCACAAGGGCACGGCCAGCGCCTGGCTTTCAGGCGCCATCGCCCTGTTTTGCCTGGCAGTCTCGGCCGGTCTCTACCCCATCGTCGCATCGGACAAGGTGTTGCGCTACGATGTCAACTGGCTTCCGGAACTGGGTTTGAATTTCTCGCTGCGCATGGACGGGTTCGCCTGGATGTTTGCGAGCCTGGTCACCGCGATCGGCCTGCTCGTCGTCATCTACGCACGCTACTACATGTCCGCCAGCGACCCCGTTCCGCGCTTCTTCGCATTGTTCCTCGCCTTCATGGGCGCCATGCTTGGCGTGGTCCTGTCCGGCAATCTGATTCTCCTGGCGATCTTCTGGGAACTGACCAGCATCATCTCCTTCCTTTTGATCGGCTATTGGCATCACAACGCCAATGCGCGCGACGGCGCCCGCATGGCCCTGACGGTCACCGGCACCGGCGGCCTGTGCATGTTCGTCGGGCTGATGCTGATCGGTCATATCGTCGGCAGCTACGATCTCGACACCGTGCTGTCCTCCGGCGACCTGATCCGCAACGACCCGCTCTATACCACGGTGCTCATCCTCATCCTGCTTGGCGCATTGACCAAGAGTGCGCAGTTTCCGTTCCATTTCTGGCTGCCGCATGCCATGGCGGCACCAACGCCTGTTTCCGCCTATCTGCACTCCGCCACCCTCGTCAAAGCCGGGATCTTTCTGCTGATCCGGCTTTGGCCCGTCATGGCCGGCACCGACCAATGGTTCTGGATCGTCGGTCTGGCCGGTCTCAGCACCTTGTTGCTCGGCGCCTATTTCGCGATCTTCCAGCAGGACCTGAAGGGGCTGCTTGCCTATTCGACCATCAGCCATCTCGGCCTCATCACGGTCTTGCTCAGTCTTGGAAGCCCGCTGGCTGCGGTTGCGGCGATCTTCCACACCATGAACCATGCCACCTTCAAGGCCTCGCTGTTCATGGCAGCCGGGATCATTGACCATGAAACCGGCACGCGCGACATGCGGCGCTTGAGCGGTCTGTTCAAGTATATGCCGATCACCGCGACACTGGCGATGGTTGCCAGTGCCGCGATGGCGGGCGTGCCGCTGCTAAACGGATTCCTCTCGAAGGAAATGTTTTTTGCCGAGGCAATCGAAACCCACAAATACAATCTGCTCGACACGATCACACCTTACGTCGCGACGCTCGCCAGCATGTTCGCGGTTACCTATTCGCTGCGTTTCATCTATCACGTCTTCTTCGGCCCGCCGCCGCTGGACCTTCCAAAGACAGCCCACGAACCGCCGCATTGGATGCTCGCGCCGATCTATTTCCTGGTCTTTTCCTGCCTCGTCGTCGGTGTCATCCCGGCCCTGACCATCGGCCCTTTCCTGCACACAGCCGTCAAATCTGTGCTTGGCGACGCGACACCGGTCTACAGCCTTGCCGTCTGGCACGGCTGGAACCTGCCGCTGTTCATGAGCCTGATCGCGCTTGTCGGCGGCGTCGGGCTGTTCCTCATCATGCGCCCCTATCTCGCCACCAGCGTCGAGGGCCCACCGTTCTTCCGCCGCCTGGAGGGCCAACGCATTTTCGAGCGGGTGCTTGTCACCCTGTCGTGGAAATGGGCGCGGTCGATCGAGATGCGCGCCGGTACCCGCCGCCTGCAGCCGCAGATGCGGATCCTCGTCGCCGTCGCGCTGCTTGCGGGTGCCGTCACGCTCCTCTCGCAGGGGTTCAAACCGGCAAAGATCGTCCTGCGCAACATCGATCCGGCCTTCGCGCTGATCTGGCTGATCGGCATGGTCTGTGCGGTGGGCGCCGCCTATCAGGCAAAATTCCACCGGCTCGCAGCCCTTGTGTTGCTCGGCGGTGCGGGCCTTGTCACCTGTCTCACCTTTGTCTGGCTATCGGCGCCCGATCTCGCGGCGACGCAGTTGCTCGTCGAAATCGTCACGACGGTTCTCATTCTGCTTGGCCTGCGCTGGCTGCCGAAGCGGATCGAAAATCCGGACGATCCGGAGATGATGACGGTATCGACCCGTCTGCGCCGCCTGCGCGATCTCGCCTTTGCCGTATTCGCTGGTCTCGGCATGATGCTCATTTCCTACACGATGATGAGTCGCGAAATGCCGGAGACGATGTCGAGCTATTTCCTCGAGCGCGCCTATAGTGAAGGCGGCGGCACCAATGTCGTCAACGTCATCCTCGTCGATTTCCGCGGTTTCGACACGCTGGGCGAGATTGCCGTGCTGTGTATCGTTGCCCTGACGGTGTTCGCCCTGCTTTTGCGTTTCCGGCCCGCCACCGAAAGCCTTGAAGCACCGGAGCAGCAGCGCGTCCAGAACGCCTTCGACGACGATCACCCGGACCGCAAGAAGGGCGACAGCATCGCCGAATATCTGCTCGTTCCCTCCGTCATCATGCGCTGGATGTTCCCCGTCATCGGCATGTTGGCTGCCTTTCTGTTCTTCCGCGGCCATGACCTGCCGGGCGGCGGCTTTGCGGCCGGCATCGCCATGTCCATCGCCTTCATCCTGCAATACATGGCTGGCGGCACGCGCTGGGTGGAGGAACGGTTGCGTATCCATCCGCTGCGCTGGATGGCGATCGGCCTGATCGTCGCCACCGCTACCGGCCTTGGGTCCTGGGTCTTCGGCTATCCGTTCCTGACCTCGCACGCCCAATACGTCTCACTGCCGGTCGTCGGCAAAATACCGTTGGCAACCGCCATCCTGTTCGATCTCGGCGTGTTCTCGCTGGTGCTCGGCGCCACCGTGCTGATCCTGATCGCGCTTGCCCACCAGTCGGTGCGCGCGCCACGCGCCCAGATCAGAGCCGCGAAGCTGGCTGCGAAGGAGACCGCATAATGGAACTCGTTCTCTCCGCAGGCATCGGCGTCCTGACCGCTTCCGGCGTCTGGCTGCTGTTCCGGCCGCGCACCTATCAGGTCATTATCGGCCTGTCGCTGCTCTCCTATGCCGTCAATCTTTTCATCTTCGGCATGGGCCGCTTGAGAGTCAACGCGCCGCCGGTCCTGGAGCCAGGCGGCACCGGTGGGCTTTTGACCCATACGGACCCTATCCCCCAGGCGCTGGTGCTCACGGCCATCGTCATCGGTTTTGCCATGACGGCATTGTTCCTCGTCGTTCTTCTCGCCTCGCGCGGCTTTACCGGCACCGACCATGTGGACGGCAGGGAGTAGCGCGGCATGAACTGGCTTCATCACCTGATCATCCTGCCGATCATCCTGCCGATCATCACGGCCGCCGCCCTCATTCCTGCCGACGAACGAAACCGGACGCTGAAGGGCGTGATCGCCTTTGCATCGACGGTGGTGGTTTTCATCGTCAGCATTCTGCTGATGCGGATGGCGGCCTCCTCGGGAGAAGGCGAATCGGGCGCCAGCGTCTATCTGCTTGGAAACTGGCCGGCACCCTTCGGCATCGTTCTGGTGCTTGACCGGCTGTCGGCCCTGATGCTGGTGTTGACAGGGCTTCTGGCGATGGCGACGCAGGTATTCTCGATGGCAAAATGGCATCGTGCCGGCTACCATTTTCATTCGCTGTTCCAGTTGATGCTGGCGGGTCTCAACGGTGCCTTCCTCACCGGCGATCTCTTCAACCTGTTCGTCTTCTTTGAAATGATGCTGGCTGCATCCTATGGACTGCTGCTGCACGGCTCCGGCCCGATGCGGGTCAAGGCAGGTTTGCATTATATCGCCGTCAACCTCGCGGCCTCTTCGCTGTTCCTGATCGGCGTCAGCCTGATCTATGGCGCGACCGGCACGCTGAACATGGCCGACCTCGCCATGCGGATCACCACGATCGGCCCGGAAAGCCGGATGTTGATGGAAGCGGGTGCAGCACTTCTCGGCATCGCCTTTCTTGTCAAGGCCGGCATGTGGCCGCTGGGTTTTTGGCTGCCCGCCACCTATTCGGCTGCGACGCCGCCGGTCGCCGCGATCTTCGCCATCCTCACCAAGGTCGGCGTCTATATTCTTCTTCGGCTTTCCATGTTGCTGTTCGGCGCAGATGCCGGCGCCTCCCTCGGCTTCGGGCAAGCTGTGCTGCTCTATGGCGGCTTGCTCACGATCGGTTTCGGTGCGATCGGCGTTCTGGCCTCGCAGGCCATGGGGAGGCTTGCCGGCTATTGCGTGCTGGTCTCCTCCGGCACGCTGATGGCGGCAATCGGCCTTGGCAATGGCGCCGTCATCGGCGGCGCACTGTTTTATCTGGTCAGTTCGACACTGACGATCTGCGCCTTCTTCCTGCTGATCGAACTGGTGGAACGCGCCCGCGACGCCGGCGCCGACGTTCTGGCCGTGACGATGGAAGCCTATGGTGATGTTGATGAGAATGAAGAGGAAAAGGAGGGCGGCGTCGCCGTGCCCGGCACCATGGCGGTGCTTGGTCTCTGCTTCTGCGCCTGCGCCATCCTTTTGTCCGGCCTGCCGCCACTCTCCGGGTTTCTAGCCAAATTCGCCATGCTGCACGGGCTGTTCAACCCAGCCAGCTTTGGCGGCGAGGCTCCGGTCTCCAGCGCCGAATGGGCCTATACCGCCCTGCTCATCCTGTCCGGCCTCGCCGCCATGATCGCCATGAACCGTGTGGGTATCCGCACCTTCTGGACATCGATCGAAGGCACCATCCCGCGCGTCTTCCTGATCGAGATCACCCCCGTTCTTCTGCTGCTGATGGCCTGCGTCTTCCTGAGCTTCCAGGCGGGACCAGCCATGCGCTACATGGACGCGACGGCGAAATCGCTGGGGCAACCGCAGAATTATATCGGGCGCGTGATGTCGGCTCCGCGTGCCGGCCCGGCTGCGGGGGAATAGACAATGCGCTACTGGTTCCCCTACCCGCTTCTATCAGTGGCACTTTTGATGTTGTGGCTGCTGATCAATCAGTCGCTTTCGCCCGGGCAGATCGTGCTCGGCAGCATGCTCGGCATTGCGTTTGCCTGGGCCATGGTCAACCTTCAGCCCGGCAAGACACAGCTGAAGAATTTTCGCCTGATCGCCGTTCTGGCCGGACACGTCGCCGTCGATGTTGTCCGCTCCAACATCGACGTGATGGGCGTCATCCTGCGTGCGGGAAAACGGCCGGTCAATTCCGGCTTCGTGGCGATCGACATCAGCCTGCGTGAGGAGAATGCACTGGCAATGCTGGCTTGTATCCTGACGGCAACGCCCGGAACCGCCTGGCTCGAATTCGATCGCCAGACTGGCGTCCTGTTGATCCACGTGCTTGACTTGGAAAACGGCGCGGCGTGGTCCAACCTGATCAGAACCCGCTATGAAACCCCGTTGAAGGAGATATTCGAATGAACGAGCTCTTCATCATCTGGTCGATCCTGGCATCCCAGACCCTGCTTGGGCTGGCCATGGGGTGCGCCCTGTTCCGGATGGCGCGCGGTCCGCGGGCGCAGGACCGTATCCTCGGCCTCGATGCACTCTATATCAACGCCATGCTGCTGCTTCTGACATTCGGGATCCGCACCGCCAATTCGATCTACTTCGAGGCAGCCTTGATCATCGCACTGCTCGGCTTCGTGTCTTCGATCGCCTTTGCCAAATTCCTGATGCGCGGCGAGGTGATCGAATGAGCCACCTGACCGACCTTCCGGCCTGGGCGGCGATCCCGGTCTGCATCCTTCTTCTCACCGGCTCGGCGATCACCCTGATCGGCTCGATGGGGCTGATCCGGCTGAAGACCTTCTATGGCCGCCTGCACGCGCCGACACTCGGCGCCAGCGCCGGAACGATCCTGATCTCCATTGCCTCGATGATCACCTTCGCCGTCTTGCAGAACCGCTGGATCCTCCACGAAATCCTGATCATCGTCTTCGTCATCCTGACGACACCGGTCACGCTGATGCTGCTTGGCCAGTCCGCGCTTTACCGCGACCGCATCGAAGGCAAGAACGACGTGCCGCGCAAGACGACCGGCGAGCAGCCGGACACATCGGGCATGGATATCTGACGCTTGCTACAACCCGTCGCGACCGCGAAACCGCCGCTGATAGGCCGCATCGTAGAGTGAGCTTTCACGGAAATCGGTGGCGCCAAGCGTGCGGCCGACGAAGATCAACGCCGTCCGCTCGATCGGATCGGCGGCAACCTTCGCCTCGATATCGGCAAGCGTGCCTCTGATCACCCGCTCATCCGGCCAGGATGCCTTGACGACGATGGCAACCGGGCAATCCGCGCCATAAAGCGGCGTCAGTTCCTCGACCACCTGTCCCAGGGCATGGATCGCCAGATGGATGGCAAGGGTCGCGCCGGTGGCACCGAACCCGGCCAAGGTCTCGGCATTCGGCATCGGCGATGCCCGGCCGGAAACGCGGGTGAGCACAAGGCTCTGGGCAATAGCGGGAATGGTGAGTTCCCGGCCGAGCGTCGCAGCGGCGGCCGCAAACGCAGGCACACCGGGCGTCATCGTGTAATCGAGCCCGTGCTTCTCCAGCCGGCGGATTTGCTCAGCAACGGCGCTCCAGACCGAGAGATCGCCCGAATGCAGCCGCGCCACATCATGTCCAGCGGCGGCGGCCTTCACGTATTCCGCCTCGATCTCGTCGAGCGACATCGGCGCCGTGTCGACGATGCGCGCACCTTCAGGGCAATATTGCAGCAGCTCGGGAGAGACGATCGAACCGGCGTAGAGGCAGACAGGGCAGCGGGCAATGAGATCGCGGCCGCGCACGGTGATCAGGTCTGCGGCGCCCGGGCCTGCTCCAATGAAATGAACGGTCATGCTGGTTCCTTCTAAAATTCCGAAATCAGGGTTTGACCCATGACCACTGCGTCACCGGCATCGCCGGACGCCAGCCGGTCATAGACCCCACTGGAGACGCGCGGGCGATATCAATGCGGATCAGCGAACCGCCGAGCCTTGCATGGTGCTCCAGAAGCACGGCTTCCATCTGCGTCGTGACGGCATTGGCAACCAACCGGCCACCAGCCTGCAAGGCGGTAATGGCCGCAGCCATCACGCCCTCTTCGCTGCCGCCGCCGCCGACAAAGATCGCATCTGGAGACGGCAATCCGGCAAGGGCTTCGGGCGCTGCACCATGAACGACAGTCAGGCCCGGCACGCCGAAATTCGCCGCGTTCCGCCCGATGCGCTCTGCGCGCTCCGCAGAGCCTTCAATGGCAATTGCGCGCATCGACGGATCCGACAGCATCCACTCGATACCGATCGAGCCTGAGCCGGCACCGATATCCCACAACAACTCGCCGCGCCGCGGCGCCAGCGCAGACAGCGTCAATGCACGAATTTCCCGTTTGGTGATCTGGCCATCATGCTCAAACAGTCCATCATCAAGGCCGGATGCAAGCGGCAGGATGCGAGCACCCGTTTCACCGAGGACTTCGACGGCGCAGATATTGAGCGGGTTGATATCCGTCAGCGAAAAGTCGGCTGCGATCTGCGATGTCACACGTTCCTGAGCGCCGCCCAGCGCCTCAAGCACCGTCAATCGGGACTGCCCGAACCCGCTCGCATCAAGCAGTCGAGCAAGCTCCGCCGGGCCACGTTCATCCGATGTCAGCGCCAAAATATGCGAGCCCGGCTGCAGATACGGCCGGATCAGATCGAGCGGACGGCCATGCAGCGATACGATCTGCGTATCCTGCAAAGCCCAACCGAGGCGGGATGCCGCCAGGCTGAACGAGGACGGAGCGGAAAGAACGCGCATTTCCGAACGATCGATCTGCCGAGCAAGCGTCACCCCAACGCCGAAGAAGAACGGATCGCCGGAGGCAAGAACCACGACGGGCTTTCCGCGCAGTGCAACGACGGCCTCGACCGAGCGCTCGAACGGGCTCAACCAACTGTGCTGCTCACCGGCAATCAGCGGTGCTGCAAGCTCAAGATGGCGAACTCCGCCGAAAACCACGGAGGCGTCGGCAATGCAGCGCTTGGCCTCATCTCCGAGACCGGCTAAACCGTCTTCGCCAAGGCCGATGATCGTCAGCCATGGCGCCGTGTCACCACTCGAAAAGACCTGATTTTCACCCATGGGCAAACACCGCATCCTGATCCTTGGCGGCACGACCGAAGCGCGGCAACTGGCAACCGCGCTGGCTAGGCGCGCCGATTGCGACAGCCTGCTGTCGCTGGCCGGACGCACGGCAGAGCCCATGGCCCAGCCCGTTCTCACCCGGAGCGGCGGCTTCGGCGGCAGCGATGGACTTGCCGAGTTCCTGAAGACTGAAAATTTCGATGTTTTGATCGATGCGACGCATCCCTTTGCGGCGCGCATCTCGCACAACGCTGCCGTGGCGGCGAGCCGGACCGGAATTCCGTTTTTCGCTCTGCGCCGTTCTGCGTGGAAACAGCAACCCGGTGATCGCTGGACCGGTGTTCGCTCCGTCGCAGAGGCGGTCGAGGCCGTCGGCGCGACGCCAAAACGCATCTTCCTCGCGATCGGCAGACAGGAGGCCTTCCATTTCGAAAACGCTCCGCAGCATCATTATCTGATCCGCAGCGTCGATCCCGTCATGCCGCGGCTCGACATTCCGCATGCGCATTACATTCTCGCGACCGGCCCCTTCGAGGAGGAAGCCGAACGCGAACTGCTGCTGGAGAACCGGATCGAGCTGATCGTCGCCAAGAACAGCGGCGGTAGCGCCACCTACGGCAAGATCGCGGCCGCCCGTGCGCTCGGCATCGCGGTGATCATGGTCGAGCGCCAGCAACCGGACGATGTCCGCACGGTTGAGACTGTCAAAGACGCGCTCGGCCTTGTCGATCACCTTTTCTCCCCGGAGATGAAACGCGGCGTGTAGACGAGGTCAGGTTTTCCCGGACGCGGAATGATGCGGGTCTCCGGCGAGCCGATGATCACGCAGGTTGCCATGTCCGCCTTCTTTGCGTCCGCCTGCCCGAGCGGCATGACCAGCATGCGCTCATCGGGACGGCCAGCAGCACGGCCGAAGATGACCGGCGTTTCCGCCGGCAAGACGCTGCGCAGGATCTCGAACGCTTCACCGAGTTGCCACGGCCGTGCCTTGCTGATCGGATTGTAGAGCGCGATCACCAGACCGGCTTCCGCCACCAGCTTCAAACGCCGCGTGATCACATCCCAGGGTTTCAGATTGTCGGATAGCGAGATGGCGCAGAAATCGTGACCGAGCGGAGCGCCGATGCGTGCAGCGACCGCAAGCATGGCGGTGACCCCCGGCACGATGACGAGGTCGATGGTGCGCCATTCGCTTGGTCCATTGTCGATCGCCTCGCAGACGGCGGCGGCCATGGCAAAGACACCGGGATCGCCACCAGAAACGACGCAAACGTTGGTACCAGCCACCGCGCGAAGGATTGCGGCCTGCGCCCGGTCCAGTTCCTCGCGATTGTCCGAGGCAATACGGTTCTGGTCGGGGCGAAGCGACAGCCGGTCGAGATAGGGGCCGTAGCCGAGGAAATCGGTGGACTTCGATACCGCGTCGACAGCCTCGGGCGTCATCTGCTGCGGACCGCCCGGACCTGTGCCGATCACATAAAGCGTGCCGCTCATGGCCTGCCGCTCCAGCCGGGAACCAGCACCAGGGAAAAATACGGTGCCATATCGTCGGCCTTTTCAGCCAGCGGGATCATCGCGGAGTTCGCCATCGTGCCGCGCTCGACATAAACGGCCTGGCTGAGTTTTCCTGCAGCTATCAACGCTCGCCGGATCTTCGGCAGATTTCGGCCAACCTTCATGATCACGGCGGCCTCCGTATCGCCGAGACGGCGGGTCAGCTGATCCTCAGCCATTGTGCCGGGGAGCACGGAAAGCACATCATCGCCCTGCACAATCGGCAGTCCCGCCAGCGACCAGCAGCCGGACATGGCTGTGATCCCCGGAATGACCTCGACCGGGAAACGGCCGGCGAGCCGCACATGCAGATGCATATAGGAGCCGTAAAACATCGGGTCGCCTTCGCTGAGGATCGCGACAGTCCTGCCCGCATTCAGATGTTCGGCAACAGCCGCTGCGGACGCATCGTAGAAACCGGTGATCTGGCTCTTGTAGTCGTCGTGATCCTTGTCGATCTCGACGGTCACCGGATAATAGAGCGGCAATTCGAGCAGACCCGGTTTCAGCAGCCCATCGACAACAGCGCGTCCGTTGCCGCGCCGCCCTTGCTTGGCGAAATAGGCGAGCACATCGGCTGCCTCCAGCGCCTTGATGGCCTTGAGGGTCAGAAGCTCCGGATCGCCCGGACCTGTTCCGACACCGATCAGTCTGCCTGCGGTAAGCGCGCTCACAGTCCCGGCCTCGCCAGCGAATTGACCGCCGCAGCCGTCATGGCACTGCCGCCGAGACGGCCGCGTACGATGGCATAGGGCACGCCGTATGAATTATCAGCCAGTGCGTCCTTGGATTCGGCCGCCCCGACGAAGCCGACCGGCATGCCGATGATCGCCGCCGGCTTTGGCGCACCGTCGCGCAACAGTTCCAGCAGGAAGAAAAGCGCCGTCGGCGCATTGCCGATGGCGACCACGGATCCGGCCAGGCGCTCGACCCAAAGCTTCAGCGCAGCGGCGGAACGGGTATTGCCGATCTCGCGGGCGATGTCGGCCGTCTGCGGTTCGCGCAAGGTGCAGATCACGTCATTATCGGCGGGCAACCGCGCGCGGGTAATGCCGTGGGACACCATAAACGCATCGCAGAAGATCGGCGCGCCATTCTTCAGGGCCTGGCGGGCAGCAGGGACGAAGCCGGGAGAAAACTCGAAATATTGCGCGGCATCCACCAGTCCGCAGGCATGCACCATGCGGACGGCGAGATCGGCTTCTTCGTCGTTAAAACGGGACAGATCGGTTTCGCTGCGAATGATGGCAAACGAGCGCTCGTAGATGGCATCGCCATCACGGATATAATCGTATTCAGGCATCTCTATCCCTGTTGAACCGCAGCTGTGATCACATCCGCTCCGAGCCGTGTAAGGCAGGAGCGGGCCGATTCGCCACCCTGTTTCCGCTCAGACACGAGCTTGTCGAGGTGTTCAAGCGCGGTTCTTATGTTGTTTTCTTCGATATAGGCGGTTGGCTTCGCCGATGCAGGACCATTTACGACAAGCGCGTAGCCTGTTGGCGCAGCCGTGATCGTCAGCGCCGAGGCGGATGGCTTGGCACAGCCCTTGGCGCAGCCGGAAACATGGACCGTCAGCGACCCGTCGAGCAGTGCGGGCACCGTATCGACAACCATTTGCGCCACCGCCCTCGTATCGATCCGTGCCGAGGCGCACGCTCCGACACCGGCGCAGGCGGCAATGTGATTGCGGGGATCACGCGGAAAAGCACGCAAACCATGGCAGAGAGCAAGCGCCTGCGCCGCACCGATCCGGTCAGGCGCAATGCCCAGCACCATCAGCGCATGACCGGACGCCAGCCGGATTTCGCTCGCCCCCAGAATGTCCAGCGCTTCAAGCAACGCGCAAAGACCCTGCGTGCGGATTTGACCGAATGGCAGACCGATGCCCAGAACGCAACACGCCTCGCCGAGATGATGAACCCCTGCAGCGTTCGCTGCCGGCGTCATCGGCGCAATCGGATCAGGACCGGCTGCTGCCGCCCAGCGCGTTGAAACCGCTCCGGCAATATCGCGGGCGCGGGCATCATTGCCGATCGCAGCAAGGTTTTTGAGAATGTCCATCACTGCCGGAACGACAGCCGCCTCCTCCAGTGCCACAATCCGTCTTGCCGTCGTTTCCGTGCCGGCCAGAGCCAGCAGCCAGAACACCTGGCCGTTGGTCCGCACGGCGCGCAGCCTGATATCGGCGGTGACAGCGCCCAGATGCAGCTGACCGCCGCCGTCCACAACGACCGACAGCTTCGGCGCCAGCGTCAATGACGGTTGATGCGCGGCCACGGCCACACGCAGCCGTTCGGCAAGAGACACTGCGTCGGCAATTTCGGTTGGATCCAGCCCGGCCAACGGCGGCGTTTCAATCGCCAAACCCTGAGCAATCGTGATACCGGCATCGTCGATTTTTTGAGACAGGAGCGGGACGGTCTGCGCCGTCAATCCACGAATTTGCAGATTACCCCGCGCCGTGACTTCAAGGATGCCATTTCCACACAGCGCAGCCGCATCCGCTATCGCCATCAGTTCACGAAGCGCAAACCCCGGCTTGCCAGGCCGCAGACGTACCAAAAGACCGTCACCCGTCATCATCGGCACTGACAGGGATGGGCAGGCGCCGCGGCGCATCGGCGTGCGCTGTGTGGCTTCCATTGATCCGTTGGATGGTGCGGCACAGAACGTCATGACAGGCGGCTAGCCATCTCCAGTCTTCAAAAAGGGTACGATCCAAGGTTCCGGGCCATCGCTTACCCGTCATCACGGCACTCTACAACACAGGAAACCCGGCCGCCATGCCATGTTGCAAGCCAAACCGGAGCACGGCTTTTGCCGCTACTCCTCGAAATCAACGCCCTTCTGCAGAAGATAGATATCCATGATCCAGCCATGCAGCGCCCGGGCCTCCGCCCTGGTTTTGAGGATATCGTCCTTCACGTCGGCAAGCCGGCCGGAAATGATGATCTCCTGCGGCGTGCCGAGATAGGCGCCCCAATAGATCCGCGCGTCGGGATCATCGACCGCCATGAACGCCTGCTCTCCGTCGAGCATGACGACGGCCGTCTCGCTTTTCTGCGGAAAACTCTCGGCAAGGCGCCGGCCAGTGGTGATCTCCACAGGCTTGCCCACAAGATTGAGCGGAATCCGGTGGCTGGCGGCCAGCGCCTGGATGCTGGTAATGCCAGGAATGACCGAATAGTCGAATTTTACCGTTTCCAGCGCCCTGACACGCTCAAAGATACGGATGGTGCTGTCGTAGAGCATTGGGTCGCCCCAGACGAGAAAAGCACCGGTCTCATCCTCCTTGAGCGCATCGAGCAGAAGACGTTCGTAGGTCGCGGCAATCGCGGCATGCCACTCATCGACACTCTGCGCGTAGGAACGCCCGGTCGTCTGGCGAACCGGAACCTCGAATTCGACAACGCGGCTGTCCTGTCTCGTGACATAGCGCGAGACCATATCGCGACGGATTTCTGCAAGCTGGGCCTTCGCCTCGCCCTTGGTCGGAATGAAAAGAATAGCCGCCGCATTGAGCGCATTGATCGCCTGCACGGTGAGATGCTCGGGGTTGCCGGTACCGATGCCGACGATCAGAATATTTCTCATTTTCCAGCCTTTTCGATGATTTAACGTCTTTGTCCGATTGCCCTGTGGAACGCAAGGCAATGGCGAGGTCAGGAAAGTCTAAGTAACTGGTTAAACAAGATAAATACTTTCACCAGATGCCTCGAAAACTATGCTATAGGTTAATTTCCGGCACTCAAGAGGCGACAAATCCGTTTACATTAGTGAAAATTCATTTACATAGGCGCCCCAGGCCGCCCTTTAGCGACGCGATACATGCTCCCCTAGGCGACACACTTCCAGGGAATGCGGCTTCAGAGAAATTGTCGCACATTGTGCATTCCATTTGAGGCGGAAAACGCCTCGTGAGGACCTATACAGTGACGAATTATACCACCACCAAAGTCAGCGCATCCGACCCGGCAGAGGCCCTTTGGAACTGCAAGGCAGGCTTCATCGGTATCTTTGTCGCCAGTGCGCTGGTCAATATCCTCTATCTGACCGGTTCCTTCTTCATGCTGGAAGTCTATGACCGGGTCCTGCCGAGCAGAAGCATCCCGACGCTGATCGCGCTTTGCCTGCTCGCATTGCTGCTTTACGCATTCCAGGGCGCCTTCGACATGATGCGCGGCCGTATGCTCGTGCGCATCGCGGGCGCACTCGACGAAGCCATGAGCGCGCGTATCTATCGCGCTGTGGTGCAGGCACCGTTGAAACTGCGCACCCAGGGCGATGGCCTGCAGGCGTTGCGGGACTTCGACCAGGTTCGCTCGTTCCTCTCCGGCAGCGGCCCGGCCGCATTCTTCGATCTGCCGTGGCTTCCCTTCTACATCGGCATCTGCTTCCTGTTCCATCCGTTGATCGGCCTCGTCGCCATCGTCGGTTCGATTATTCTCATTATCCTGACCTTCCTCACAAATCGCGGCACGGAAGGTCCGTCGAAGAAGGCTTCCGAAGCAGGCAACCAGCGCAACGCCTTTGCTCAGGCCTCGCAGCGCAATGCCGAAGTCATGCAGGCCATGGGCATGATGGGACGCATGTCGCAGCTCTGGGAACAGCGCAACGACACCTACCGGGAACATAACCGTGCGACCTCCGACGTCGGCAACGGTTATGGCGCGCTGTCCAAGGTGTTTAGAATGGCGCTGCAGTCTGCCGTTCTGGCAACTGGCGCGGTCCTCGTCATCGAAGGTTTGGCGTCGCCCGGCATCATCATTGCCGGCTCGATCCTGACGGCGCGTGCGCTGGCCCCCGTGGAACTGGCCATCGGCAACTGGCGCGGGTTTGTTTCCTCCCGTCAGAGCTGGCAGCGGCTGAAGGATCTGCTCCAGGCCCTGCCGGAACGCGATGCGCCGATGGAACTGAAGGCGCCGAAGGAGAAACTCAGCGCTGAGAACCTGGCAGGTGGCCCTCCGGGTGCCCAGCGCTTGACCTTTGCCGAAGTCAATTTCACGATTTCGGCCGGCACCGCGCTCGGTGTCATCGGCCCGAGCGCCTCGGGCAAATCCTCGCTCGCGCGTGCCCTGATCGGCATCTGGCCATCATTTCGCGGGGCAGTCCGCCTTGATGGGGCAGCACTCGACCAGTGGGACAGCGACCGGCTCGGATGCTCGATCGGCTACTTGCCGCAGGATGTCGAACTTTTCGCTGGCACAGTGGCGCAGAATATCGCGCGCTTCAGCGAGAATGCCTCGCCGGATGCCATCGTTTCGGCGGCCCGGGCGGCGCGCGTCCACAATCTCATTCTCAAATTGCCGAACGGATACGAGACAGAGATCGGCGAAGGCGGCACCGCCCTGTCAGCCGGCCAGCGTCAGCGCCTGGCACTTGCCCGCGCCCTTTTCGATGAACCATTCCTCGTGGTGCTCGATGAACCCAATTCCAATCTGGATGCTGAGGGTGAACGTGCCCTGAGCGAAGCGATCATGAGCGTGCGCGCCCGCGGCGGTATCGTCATCGTCATCGCACACCGGCCAAGTGCTCTCGCCGCTGCCAATATGGTTCTGATGATGAACGAGGGGCGCATGCAGGCCTTCGGGCCGAAGGATGAAATCCTGGCGCAGATCCTGCGCAAGGAAAGCCGCCAGCCTCAAATTGCAAACGCAGCCTCACTGAAGATCGTGGGTGAAGGACAGGATTCCGCATCGTGAACGATATAGAAAAAAAGCCCGAAACCTCGCACCGCTCGCTTGGGCGCCACATCACCGCCGTCTCGGTTCTGGCATGTGCGCTCATCTTCGGGATCGGCGGCTGGGCGATGACCACCGAACTGTCCAGCGCCATCGTCGCGAGCGGGACAGTCGTCGTCGAGAACAACGTCAAGAAGATCCAGCACCTGACCGGTGGCATCGTCGGCGAAGTGCTGGTCAAGGAAGGTGACACCGTCACAGCGGGGCAGATCCTGATCAAGCTCGATGGCACCACCGTGCGCGCCAACATGTCGATCGTGCGGAATACGCTGGCGCAGCTCTATGCCCGCAAGGCCCGCCTGCTGGCGGAGCAGTTGGGGTCCGAAGACTTCAAGATCCCGGAGAATCTGGACGAATTGACGTCTGGCACGAGCACTCCCGGCAGTGTTCTTGAGGAGAGCGAACGCACGCTGTTTGTCAGCCGGAAAAACGCGCTCGTTGGTATGAAAGCCCAGCTTGCGTCGCGCAAGAGCCAGCTCGCCGACGAGACAAAGGGGCTGACCGTCCAGCTCGCTGCGATCGAGGACGCGGTGACGCTCATCAACGAAGAACTCAAAGGGCTGGAAAAGCTCTACGGCAAGGGTCTCATTCCCATGCAGCGGGTGGTCGAGCTGAAGCGTGACCGGGCTCAGCTTGAAGGCGACCGCGGCGCCCGTCTCGCCGCACGCGCCCAGTCCGCCGGCAAGTCGAGCGAAGTCGATCTGCAGATACTGCAGCTCGACGAGGATCGCCGCACCGAAAATGCCAAGGAATTGACGGATGTCGAGGCAAAGATCGCCGAATACGAAGATCGCCGCGTCGCCGCCATTGACCAGTTGAAGCGCCTGGACATCCGTGCGCCGCTTGACGGCAGGATTTATCAGCTGGCCGTCCACACCGTGAACGGTGTCATCAATCCGGGCGAGGTTCTGATGATCGTCGTACCTGGCTCGGATGGCTTGACCGTCGAGGCCAAGATCGCCACGCATGACATCGACCAAATCCGCGTCGGCCAGCCGGTGGAAATCCGTTTCAGCGCCTTCAACCAGCGCACGACGCCGATTGTCGAGGCGGAAGTCGTGACCATCGCGCCCGATCTGGCGACCGACCAGCGCACCGGCATGACGTACTATCCGCTGCGGATCACACCGAAGCCGGAAAGCCTGGCGGCTCTGGAAGGGCTCACCCTCTATCCCGGCATGCCGGCAGAAGTCTTCATCAAGATCGCCGACCGCACCGTGATCTCCTATCTCGCCAAACCGCTGACCGAACAGATTCAGCATACATTCCGCGAGGATTGATCCAAACGGGCAACACGGCCGTGCTCAGCGCTGCCGTGTTGCCGGAAAACGCCGACGGAAAACAAATCAGTGCTGCATCGCAAAAATCGCGTGGCAGGCCCTGCCGCAGCCGGTGTATGACCGTTGTCATGACCTCGAAGCGAACCGGCTACATCTTCGTCCTGCTTGCCCTTGTCATCTTCTCGATACAGGACGCGATTTCCAAGCATCTGGGCAGCCTCTACCCGCCGATCTTCATCACCATGATCCGCTATTGGGCGTTTGCCGCGTTCGCCATCGCGCTCGCAGCCCGTGCGCGCGGCGGCTTACCGGTGACTGCAAGAACGAAACGTCCGGTGCTTCAGATTGTGCGCGGCATCCTGCTCGTCGCACAGATCGTCATCGTCATCATCTCGTTCTCGCGGGTCGGGCTTGCCCATTCGCAGGCGATCTTTTCCTCCGGGCCGCTTTTCGTGGCGCTGCTGTCCATGCCGTTGCTTGGCGAGCGCGTAGGGTGGCGGCGCTGGACGGCGATCATCGCCGGATTGCTGGGCGTTCTGCTGATTTTGAAGCCGGACGACAACAGCTTCGACATCAACTTCCTGATCCCGATCTCATCGGCGCTGATCTTTGCGATCTACGTCATCTCGACCCGGCTCGTCAGCCGCGACGATAGCTCGATGACGAGTTTCTTCTACACTGGCGTGGCCGGTGCCGTTGCGATCACCCTTGTTGGCCCGTTCTACTGGACAACGCTCGCCCCGCAGGACTGGGCATGGATGCTATTGCTCTGCATCACCGGGACGACCAGCCATTTCTTCCTGATCAAGGCCTATGAGCTGCTGGATGCTTCCGAAGTCCAGCCGCTGACCTATCTGCAACTGGTTTTCGCCTCGATCATCGGCGTCTCCATCTTCGGCGAGACGCTGAACCTCAACATGATCCTTGGCTCGGCGATCGTCGTTGGCGCCGGCATCTTCACCGTCTGGCGCGAAAGCGTCGTAGCCCGGCGCAATGCTCGGAACCCCGAACCGCCATCCTCCCAGACGCTGACCTAAGCCGGAACTTCTGGATTTGCGGGCAGAGCCCAGTCGATCGGCTCGCGGCCCTTCGAGACGAGAAAATCATTGGCCTTGGAAAAGGGTTTGGTGCCGAAAAAACCGTTATGGGCCGAAAGCGGCGACGGATGCGGCGAGCGGATCACCAGATGGCGCGACTGATCGACGAAGGCCGCCTTCTTTTGCGCATAGGCCCCCCAGAGGATGAAGACGACCGGGTGCTCCTGATCGTTGACGGCGCGGATGATCGCATCGGTGAACTTCTCCCAACCCTTGCCCTGATGCGACGCCGCCATCGCCCGCTCCACCGTCAGCACGCTGTTGAGCAGCAGCACGCCTTGCCGCGCCCAGCTTTCCAGAAAGCCGTGGCGGGCCGGCGGGATGCCCAGATCGCCTTGCAGCTCTTTGTAGATGTTCACCAATGATGGCGGCGAACGCACGCCTGGCTTGACGCTGAACGACAACCCATGCGCCTGCCCCTCGCCATGATAAGGGTCCTGCCCGAGAATGACCACGCGCACCGTGTCGAGCGGCGTCAGATCCAAAGCGCGAAAATATTCCGTTCCCTTGGGGAAAATCTGCTTGCCGCTGTTTTTCTCCTCCACCAGGAATTTTTTCAGCGCCGCCATGTAGGGGCTGGAAAATTCTGCGGTCAAAGCCGATTTCCAGCTCTCGTCGATCCTGACACTCGATTCCATCGCTTTCCCTGCCCTTGTCCATTCCAGTCCATCTTGCGCCGCCGAATTTAACTTCCATCGCGTCGATGACAAGCGGCAAGCCGCAGGCCGGAGCGAATGAGTTTCAATATATTTTGACCAATATAGCGCTAGTCAATCAACCAGCATCGTTATATCTAAAGGAATATCTCGAAGCCGAACGGAGACCGCATGCGCACGGAACGTCGAAACTTGCTGAAGTTTATCGGAGGAACCGCCATCGCACTCTGGATCGGTGGTCCGCTGCTCGCCCAGTCTGCGCTCGCAGCCGAAAAAGTCACTGTCTTTGCCGCGGCAAGCCTCAAGAACGCGCTCGATGCCGTCAATGCCGAGTGGCAGAAGCAAGCCGGCACGGAAACCACCGTTTCTTACGCGGCAAGCTCGGCCCTTGCCAAGCAGATCGAATCCGGCGCACCGGCCGACGTCTTCATCTCCGCTGATCTTGCCTGGATGGATTACGCCGCCGACAAGAAGCTGATCAAGGACGACACCCGCGCCAACCTGCTCGGCAACCGCATCGTTCTGGTCACCGGCAAAAAGGATGCAGCCTTGGTCGATATCAAGCAGGGCCTTGATCTAAAGGCACTGCTTGGCGACGAAAAGCTCGCCATGGGCGCCGTCGATTCCGTTCCGGCCGGTAAATATGGCAAGGCTGCGCTTGAAAAGCTCGGTATCTGGCCGTCGATCGAAAAGAATGTCGCCGGCGCAGAAAACGTCCGTGCAGCCCTTCTGCTCGTTTCCAAGGGCGAAGCGCCCTACGGCATCGTCTACCAGACGGATGCCGCCGCCGACACAGGCGTGACGATTGCCGGCACGTTCCCGGAAGACAGTCATCCGCCGATCGTCTACCCGATCGCGATCACCGCCGACAGCAAGAACCCGGACGCAGCCGCCTATGTCGATTTCGTCAGGTCTGCCAAGGCCGCCGCGCTGTTCGAGGCCCGGGGCTTTACCATCTTGAAATAAGACGGCGACGCGCTCTATCCGCGCATGGATCGAGCGCATATCGTCTGACCGTTGGGGACGGAGCATACGTATTTGGACTGGTTGGTTTTAAGCGACGCGGAATGGACGGCAATCCGCCTCAGCCTGCGCGTTTCCTTCGTTGCGATGATCGTCAGCCTACCCTTCGCCGTCGCTATCGCCATGCTTCTGGCCCGAGGCCGTTTCTGGGGGAAATCCATCCTCAATGGCGTGGTTCACCTTCCCCTGATCCTGCCACCGGTCGTCACCGGTTTTCTTCTTCTCGTCCTGTTCGGCAAACGCGGCCCGATCGGTGCGTTTCTCGCCGAATATACCGGCATCGTGTTCTCGTTCCGCTGGACCGGGGCTGCTCTTGCCTGTGCCGTGATGGCTTTCCCGCTGATGGTGCGCAGCATTCGCCTGTCGATCGAAGCCGTGGATCGCCGGCTCGAACAGGCCGCATCGACGCTGGGCGCCGGGCCTGCATGGGTCTTCGTCACAGTCACGCTGCCACTGGTGCTGCCTGGTATCATCGCCGGCATGATCCTCGCTTTCGCCAAGGCGATGGGAGAATTCGGCGCAACGATTACCTTCGTCTCCAACATTCCCGGCGAAACCCAGACACTGTCCTCGGCGATCTATACCTTTACCCAAGTCCCCGGCGGCGATGCCGGTGCCTTTCGCCTGACCCTCATTTCCATCGTCATTTCAATGGCCGCCCTGATCGTGTCGGAAATCCTCGCAAACCTTGCAGCGAAGAAGGTTGACGCGGCATGAGCCTCGAGGTCGATATCCACCATCGGCTGGGCGCTTTTTCCGTCGAAGCGGCATTCTCTGCAGGCAAGGGCGTGACCGCCCTTTTCGGCCGCTCAGGGTCCGGCAAAACCTCGCTGATCAATATAGTCGCCGGACTAATGCGGCCCGGAAGCGGACGGCTTTCTTTCAATGGCGATGTCCTTTTCGACGGCGACAATCGGGTTTTCGTGCCCGCGCATAAACGCCGCTTCGGTTATGTCTTTCAGGAACCGCGCCTCTTCCCGCATCTGAGCGTGCGGCGCAATCTCGGCTATGGCCGGTGGTTTTCCCGCCGCAGCCATAGCGGTGCGGATTTCAACCGGATCGTCGACCTGCTCGGCGTCGGGGCACTGCTGGACCGCGCGCCGGCCAATCTTTCTGGCGGTGAAAAGCAGCGTATCGCCATCGGCCGGGCGCTGTTGTCCAACCCGCGACTGCTGTTAATGGACGAGCCGATGGCCGCCCTGGACGAAGAGCGCAAGGCAGAAATCCTGCCCTATCTGGAGCGGCTGCGCGACGAAGCAGATATTCCGATCATCTATGTCAGCCACTCGGTCGCCGAAGTCGCCCGGTTGGCGACAAAGGTCATCATCCTCGAACACGGCCGCATCAGCGCATCAGGCGATGCAGCAACCATCCTCAGCCAACCCTCCTCGACAATCAGCCGGCGGGAAGCCGGCGCAGTCATCGACGGTATTGTTGATGCGACAGACACTGAGCATCAAATCACGGTCATCCGTGCCGGAAAGGCCGACATCCGCGTGCCGGACCTGCACGTTGCCATCGGCAAAGGCGTGCGGCTGCATATTGCAGCGCGTGACGTTATGCTGGCGACCACCCGGCCGGAGGGGTTGAGCGCGCTCAACATTCTGCCTGCGACGATCATCGAGATCGGCGAACCGGCGCACGGCATGGTGGATGTGCGGCTGGATTGTGGTGGCGTAACGATCGTTTCGCGGGTGACGGCGCTATCGCGCGACATGCTTGGACTGCATCCTGGCAAGGTGGTTCACGCCATCATCAAGAGCGTGGCTCTGGATCTCTGACCGTTGCCACACTTGGGCTGAGATTGTCCTGCAGCCAGGCAAGTTCCGAAGCCAGCGCAACCTGCGCCTTTTCCTCCATCGCGCGGAACTGATAGATCAACTCATCCCCGAAGGGCGTCAAGACCGCGCCGCCGCCCTGCTTTCCGCCGCGCTGCGATTCCACCACCTCCTGTTTGAACATGCTGTTGAGCGCACTGACCAAGAGCCAGGCTCGCCGGTAGGACATGTCCATGGCCCGGCCGGCAGCCGAGATCGATCCGGTTTCGCGGATATGCTCGAGCAGTTCGATCTTGCCTCGGCCCAGCCGTTCGGCATGGGGAAAATCAACCCGCAAAACGGGGTGGAGACTGTTGGATTCTGTCTGTGTCATGCGGCTTTGCGTGCCCTGGCTGGATCGGCAAAAGACTATCGCGCCCGCCTGCCGATGTATAGCACCGCCTTCATTCCAGTGTGGCCTCAGACCCTCAATCCGGTTTCGTCATCGAACACATGCACGTCGGCCGGACGGATCGACACATCGATGACATCGCCCGTCCGAACCTGCCTGCGCGACGTCTCGACGATCGTCACCTCCGCAGCTGTGGACGTGGTGATGTATGTCGCCGAGCCGGTGCTTTCGACGATTCCGACCGGCAGGCGGAAGACGCCTTGCCCCGGCTCGACGAAATGCAGATGCTCGGGCCTCAGACCCGCTGTTACCTTGCGGCCGGGTTGTAGCTGACGATCGAGAACGATGGTCTGCTTTTCGCCGACATCAACCGCCAGCGAACGGCCGTCCTCCCCAACCACTGCGGGCACGAAATTCATCGCCGGTGAGCCGATGAACCCGGCGACAAACCTGTTGGCCGGCCGGTCGTAAAGTTCGAGCGGCGCACCCTGTTGCTCGATGACACCATCCTTCATGACCACGACATGATCCGCCATCGTCATCGCCTCGATCTGGTCGTGGGTGACGTAGACAGACGTTGCGCCCAGCCGGTCGTGGAGCGTGCGGATTTCCTTGCGCATATGGACGCGCAGTGCCGCGTCGAGGTTGGACAGCGGCTCGTCGAACAGGAACGCCTTGGGGTGACGGATGATCGCCCGGCTCATGGCGACGCGCTGGCGCTGGCCACCGGACAGTTCGCGCGGATAGCGGCCGAGAAGCTGCGAAAGCCCCGTCGTCGCCGCCACGTCCTCGGCCGCCTTCCTTGCTTGCGCCTTCGGAACGCCGCGAATGCGCAGGCTGTAGGTGAGGTTCTGCTCCACGGTCATATGCGGATAGAGCGCATAGGACTGGAACACCATGGCGATGTCGCGCTTGCGCGGAGGCACGTTGTTCATCAGCTCGCCGGCAATCTTCAGGTCACCCGTGGAGATGCTTTCCAGCCCGGCCAGTGATCGCAAAAGCGTGGATTTGCCGCAGCCGGACGGGCCGACCAGCGCGACGAAACTGCCCTTCTCGATGCTGAGATCGATGTTCTTCAGCGCGTGGAAGGCGCCATAATATTTGTTGACGCCCGAGAGTTCGATCTGCTTGGTCATTTGAGGGCTCCCGAGGTAAGGCCGGAGACGATGCGCCGCTGCAACAGCACGAAGATGGCGAGAATGGGGGTCACGTAGATCGTGGCATAGGCCATGATGTTGTTCCATTCATTGGTGTTCGGCCCCATGAAGGAATTGAGGCCGACGCTGGCGGGCTGCAGTTCCACCGCCTGGATGATCGATTTCGAATAGACGAATTCGCCGAAGGCCTGCATGAAGATGAGGATCGCGCTGACGAGGATGCCGTTGCGGGCCAGCGGCAGCACGATGTTGAAGAAAGCGCCGACACGCGAATTGCCATCCACCAATGCCGCTTCCTCCAGCTCCTGCGGCACCGCCATGAAGGTGGCGCGCACCAGAACGACGAAGAACGGCATGCTTTTGGCGGCAATGGCGATGATGACAGCCAAACGCGGATAGTTCAGCATGCCGAGTTGCGAGAAGCCGACGAAGATCGGCGTAATCATGAGCGAGGCCGGCAATACCTGCAGCATCAGGATCAGGAACAGCCCGATATCCACCCAGACATTGCGGTAGCGCGCCAAGACATAGGCGCAGCCGACGCCGAGCACGGTGATCAGAGTGACAGAGCCGAAGGCGATGATCAGCGAGTTCCACAGATAGCGGCCCATGCCCCGGCTTTCCCAGACAAAGACATAGGTGCTCCATTGCGGCTCCGACGGCCAGAAGCTCGGCGGCGTCGCAAACATCTCCGAACCGCTTTTCAGCGCGGTGATGTACATCCAGTAAAGCGGAAACAGATAGATCGCCGCCATGACGAGGGCGATGACCAGCATCAGGCGATTGCGGTTGGTGTCGCTCATCCGCGCACCTCATGACGTGTGGAGCGGACATAGACGACCGATGCGAACATCACGAAGACGATCATGATGACGGAGATCGTTGCGCCCTTGGCGAAATCGTATTGCCGGAACGACAGGTCCCAGGCCCAGTATTGCGTGACGTTCGACGAATTGTTCGGCCCGCCGGAGGTGATCGCTGCAAAGAGGTCGAACTGCTGCAGGGTGAAGATCAACCCCAGCGAAATGATCGCACCGATGGTCGAACGCATCATCGGCAATGTAATCGTCCAGAACCGCTGCCAGGCATTGGCGCCGTCGAGTTCGGCCGCCTCGTAGAGATCGCCGGGGATGCTTGCCAGACCGACCGACAGCAGGATCATGTTGAAGGCCGTACCCAGCCAGATATTGGCCATGATGACGGCATAGAGCGAGTAGTTTGGATCGGAGCGCCAGAAGATATTGCCTGAGATGATGCCGGTTTCCCGCAACATGAAATTCAGCACGCCGAAATCGCCCGACAGGATCCAGTTCCAGATGGCGCCGACGACGAGACCGGGCATCACCCAGGAGACGAGAAACAGGCCGCGCAGCCACGACGCGCCCGGGAAATTTACCCAGAAGAACAACGCCAGCCCAAAGCCGATCAGGAACTGCCCGGCGATCGAGCCGATGACGAAGATAGCCGTATTGCCAAGGATCGGCCATGTCTCCGGCTGGGCAAACAGGTCCTGATAATTCTTGAAGCCGACAAACGGCCGCAGGAACGTGCCGAGGCTGAACATGTCGACTTCCTGAAAGCTCATCAGGATATTGTAGAGCAGCGGCAGACCCGCCATCAGGAACAGAAAACCGAGCGGAAAGGCGACGAGCACGATATCGAAACCGTTGCCATCCCGGATGCTGGAAAGCAGCCTCTTCATGGGGCCTCCGATGCTCCGAACGGGGCTGCCTGACGCATTGGCGCGAGAGACAACCCCTTCCGGGAGGAAATGATGGATGGCTGATCAACAGCCATTCGTTGGAGGAGGGATCAGCCCAACACAGCCTTGATCTTCTCGGCGGCCTGATCAAGCGCATCCTTCGGGCTCGACTGCCCCGTCAGCGCCGCCTGGATGGCATCCTGGATCGCCTTGGAGATCTTTGGCCATTCCGGATGCGGGCCGCGTGGCTTGGCGTATTTCAGCTGCTCGAGGAACACCTTCAGACCGGCATCCTTGAGTGCCTGGCCGGTTTCCGGGATGGAGATGTCGGAACGGGCCGGAAGCTGGCCATAGTTCTTGAACATCTTGTCATCCTGCGAGGCGAAATATTCGAGTGCCTTGAAGGCTTCTTCCGGATGCTTGGTCGAGGCGAAGATCGCCCAGTTGAAATCGCCCAAGGCCGACGAACGTTCGGCGCCTTCCTGCGGAACCGGCAGCAGCGTCACGCCCCAGTCGAATTTCGCTTCCTTCGACATCCGGTCGAGTTCCCACGGACCCGATATCGCCATCGCGGCATTGCCGGAATTGAAGGTACCGGTCGAATCCCACTGGCCGCGGGTCAGCGTATCGGGCGAGGCGAGCTTCTCGTCCATGATCGTCTTCCAGACGGTCAGCGCCTTTACGGCACCTTCGGAATTGATGTTCTCATAGCTGCCGCCGCCCATCTGTGCCCAGGGCAGGAACTGGAAGGTGCCTTCCTCACTGGCCTTGGCCGAGAAAGCCAGACCATAGACGTTGGCGGCCGGGTCGGTCAGCTTGCGCGCGTCCTCGACCAGCTCGTCCCAGGTCTGCGGCGGCTTGTTCGGGTCGAGCCCCTTCGCCTTGAACATGTCCTTGTTGTAGTAGAGTGCGATCGTGTTGGTCGCCTTCGGCACGCCGTAATATTTGCCGTCCCATTCGACGGACTTCAGCGGACCGGGAAAGTAGTTTTCCGGCTTGATCACCGTCGATTTCGAGATCATGTCGGTCAAGTCGAGGAAGGCGCCGCGCGACGAAAACAGCGCGTGCTCGGGATTGTCGATGGCGATGATATCCGGCGCCTGGCCGGTCGAATAGGCGCGCATGGCTTCGCTCACCACATCGTCGAACTGAATCTGGCGGTACTCTATCTGGATGCCATTGTTGAGCTTGTTGAAATCGGCCACCAGATGCGGCGCCGGCTGAATATCGCGGTCAAGCGACCAGACAGTCAGTTTCACATCCTCCGCCCTGGCGGAAAGACCAAACATCGAGACGCCTGCAAGCGCCAGCGCACCAATGACTGCATATTTGCGGATACCCATAATTTTCCTCCTTGTGGTTATCCTGTCGGCCGTCATCCTCCATGCCGGCCTTCTTCAGTCCATTTCAGTCTGTGAGGCCGGCCCGACTGGTCAGGCCGGCCCGGTCAATCAGGCGGGATCGACGACGAAGTCACCGCCCCGGCAAGCCTTCAAGTAGTTCAAGCCATGAACCTGGCCGGTCATCTCAAGCGCGTCGCGATAGACCGGATCATGCCAGCCCTCGATGTCGATCGAACCGGACCAGCCGGCAAGCCGCAGTTCGGAAATCACGTCCGTCCAGTTGGTATCGCCGAAGCCCGGCGTACGCATGAAGACGAACTTTTCCTTGCCGAAAATGCCGTGCTCGCGGATGACGTCCCAGCGGATCGTCGCGTCCTTGCCATGCACATGGAAAATCTTGCTTGCCCATTTGCGGATCTGCGGCAGCGGGTCGATGAGATAGACCATCTGGTGGCAGGGTTCCCATTCGAGCCCGATATTGTCATCCGGCGTCTCGTTGAAGATCAGCTCCCAGGCATCCGGATTGTGGGCGATGTTCCAGTCGCCGGTCGCCCAATTGCCATCCATGGCGCAATTCTCGAAGGCGATCTTCACGCCCTTGTCGGCAGCACGCTTGGCAAGCTCGCTCCAGATTTCCTTGTAGCGCGGCAGGCTGTCGGTCAGCGGCTTGTTGCGGATGCGGCCGGTGAAACCGGCAACGCAGGTGGCACCGAAATGATGGGCGTTGTCGATGCAATCCTTCCAGCCCTGCAGCGTATCGCGGTCGATTTCGGTCGTCTCCAGCGGATTGCCGAACATTCCGAGCGTCGAAATGGTGATGTCTCGATCACCGATCGCCTCGACGCAGCGCTTGCCGAGTTCGGCCAGATTCTGGCCATTTGTCGTCTGCCAGAAGAAGGGTTCGAAGCTCTCGAAGCCCATGTCTGCCAACTTGCCGATACGCTCTGCCGCCTTGCCTGCGGAAGCGCTGATCATGGTGCCGATGCGGATGGCTTTTGCCGGATTGCTCATCAAACTGTCCTGTTCATAGGGTCACGCGCTGCTTGGTGCGGGCGCTTTCGATCGCCGCGAACACCATGGCAAGGCTGTTGATATTGTCGTTGCTGACCGTCTCCGGCTTGGCACCGGTTTGGATGGCGTTCAGAAAGTCCGCGATCACGCTGGCATGACCATGGGTCTGCGCCTCGTTTGCCGGCTGCGGCACGTCGATCGCTTCGATCGGACGGAGGAAACCTTCAGAGCCCGCAACAATGCCCGTCTGGAAACGCTCGGCACCGTCCCAGAGCAGCGTGCCCCTTGTGCCAATGATCCGCCACTGGCTTTCCCAGCTGGTATTGGCTCCTTCGGCACACCAGGAGCCGCGATAGGTGAAGGTCACGTCACCGGAAAATTCAAAGATCGCATTGGCGGCAGCACCATGCGCATACCAGGACCCGCGCGGATTGCTTTCATGGCAGTACACCGCGACAGGCACCTTGCCGGCCACGAAGCGGGCGGCGTCGAACGTGTGGATCGCCATGTCGAGCAGCAGCACATTGTCCATCTCTTCGCGGAACCCGCCGAAATGCGCGCCGATGAAGAAATCGCAATGGATGGCCGTCAGTTCGCCAAGGGCCCCGCTTTCGACCAGACGACGGATGCGGCGGATGCCCGAAATGAAGCGGCGGTTCTGAACGATCGCATGAATTTTTCCGGCGGCCTCCGCCTGAGCGATCAGCGACCGCCCCTGCTCGATTGACGCTGCCATCGGTTTTTCGCTGAGCACGTGGCAACCATGAGCGAGCGCCGTTCCCACCACGTCGTGGCGGGCAGACGGGATGACGACATCGAAGACGATATCGGCCGAGGTCTTTGCCAGCACGTCGCCAAGGTCGGAGCCGATAATGGCATCCGCCAGACCGAACTCAGTGGCCAGCGCTTTTGCCGCCGCCGGATTGACATCGACCAGCCCGACGACATCGACCGCCGAGCGAATTTCAGGGGTTTCAGCGATGGCCTTGAGCCAGCCTTTGGCCATGGCTCCGCACCCGCACAGAACTGCACGCAAAATGGAATTCTCCTCCTCAGATCTACGGTTTCCGCTCCTTTTCGGCTACCGTAAACGTTTACGGTACTATGATCGATTTTTGAAACGTGTCAATAGATGGATATCGGGGCACGGAAATCACACGTTGGAAGCGGCTGGAATGACGGGCATACGCAGGCTTGCGCAACATCTGGATATTTCTATCGGAACGGTGTCTCGCGCGCTGAACGGCCGCCCCGACGTCAACGAGGAAACGCGCCGCAAGGTTCTTAAAGCCGCTGCCGAACTCGGCTATGTGCCCAACCAGTCGGGCCGCAGCCTGCGCCAGGGCACTACCAATATCATCGGCTTCATGATGCAGACAGGCACAGAAATCACCGGTCAGGGCGATACCTTCTTCATGAGCGTGTTCGACGGCGTGCAAACGGTGTTTGCCCGCCATCATCTCGATCTGGTCGCCCTGCTCTGCTCGTCGGAAGAGGACCCCGACGACTATCTCCGCCGCGTCGTCGCCCGTGGCTTTGCTGACGGTCTCATACTATCGGCAACGCAACGGCACGATCCGCGTTTTGAATTTCTCGCCAAGCGCAAGATCCCTTTTGTCACACTCGGGCGCAGCCTGACCGACGTCGGCCAGCCCTGGCTCGATCTCGATTTCGAAGGCATGGCCCAGACCTCGATCGACCGGCTGGTGGCAAAAGGCCACCGGCGGATTGCCGTAACAAGGCCGCATGACGACATCAACCTTGGCCATCTCTTCGTCCATCAAAGTGAAAAGGCCCTCGCCGCGCACGGATTGACGCTCGATCCCGATCTCATCTTCAGTTCAAAGCCGAACGAAGCGGGCGGCTATCATGTCGCCCAACAGATGCTCGCCAAGAAGGACCGGCCAACCGCAATTCTGCTGATCAACGAGACGATTGCCATCGGCCTTTATCGAGGCCTCAGCGAAGCCGGTCTCAAACCCGGACGCGATATCGCCGTCATCGGCCGCCAGAGCCCGCAATCGCATTTCCTGTCGCCCAGTCTGACCGGCTTCACGCTGTCACGGCGCGATCTCGGCATTGCGCTGGCGGAAGCATTGCTCGCTACCATGCCAGCCTTCAGCCATTTCTATCCGGATGCCGAACTTCGAAAAGTCTGGCAGGAGGACCTTGTCGAAGGCGAGAGCGACGCCTTCACTCTGCCCGTCTGAGGACAGGGCAAAGCTCCGGGAACCGGCCAGTCTTTGCGACTTGAACAACAGCATTATAGCGTGCACATCGGATATCTCCTCTTTCGACGTTCGGAACGTTCCCATGCCCGGCCCCATACTCGATCAAAGCGAAACCGACCACGCCCTGCCAAAAAAAGCGGACGTCGTGATCATCGGCGGCGGCATTATCGGGGTGAGTACGGCGCTATTCCTGGCCGAACGCGGCGTTGACGTCGCGCTCTGCGAAAAAGGCGTTCTCGGCGGCGAGCAATCAAGCCGCAACTGGGGATGGGTCCGGGTCATGGGCCGCGACCGCCGCGAAATTCCGCTGGCGATCGAAGCCTTGAGAATCTGGGACGGGCTGGACGCACGCATCGGTGGACAGACTGGATTCCGCCGCTCCGGTATCCTCTATATCTCCGAGACCGAGACGGACATTGCCAATCGCGATGCCTGGTTGAAGTTGGCTCAAGCACATGGCCTCGACACACGCCAGATCAGGCCCGACGAGACGGCTGCCGTAATGCTGGGCGCCGGGCAACGGTACAAAGGGGCGCTCTACACGCCCAGCGATGCCCGGGCCGAACCGCAAAAAGCAGTACCGGCCATTGCCGTAGGCGCGCGCCGGGCCGGTGCCCGCATCCTGACAGGCTGCGCCGTGCGCGGCCTCGAGAAAAGCGCTGGCCGCATCAGCGCCGTCATCACCGAGAAAGGCCGCATCGAGACCTCCGCTGTCGTGCTTGCCGGCGGCGCCTGGTCGCGGCTGTTCTGCAAGGGACTTGGCATCCGGCTGCCGCAACTGAAAGTACGCAACTCGGTTTTGCGCACCAGCGCGGTGAAACGGGGGCCGGATGGCGCGGGTGCCACCGCGACCTACGCCTATCGGAAACGGCTGGACGGCGGCTACACCATCGCCAATGGCGGCATTAACATGCATGCGCTGGTGCCTGACAGTTTTGCCTTCTTCCGCGATTTCCGGCCTGCCAGGAAGGCCGAGGGCGACGCGGTGCAACTCGGTCTCAGCGCTCGGAGCTTTCAGGAGCTGTTCGAAATCTCCGCCGTCCCCCTCGACCGGCCCGGCGCATTCGAACGGCACCGGATTCTCGATCCGAATCCGGATGGCAGATCCGCCTTGAACGCGCTGCGGGCAGCCACGGAAGCGTTGCCGGTATTGCGCGATGCGAAAGTCGAGCAGATCTGGGCCGGCCTGATCGACGTGACACCCGATGCGGTGCCGGTGATCTCCACGCTCGACAATATCCCCGGCCTCGTGATCGCGACCGGATTTTCAGGTCACGGCTTCGGCATCGGCCCGGGCGCTGGCAACCTCGCCGCCGATCTGGTCATGGGAACAAAGCCGATCGTCGATCCCGCGCCTTTCCGCTTCAGCCGCTTTTCGGATGGCACGCCGATCGAAATCGCACCGCCGGTTTGAACCGCAGGATACATCTCCAGATACGAAACATCCCCGAACGCGCAAGGCTTTCGGGGATGCGAAGAGATGCGACGGGAGGTTGAGGTTCAGCCCATGCGCTCCGAGGCATACGAGCCTGGGCTTGCCGGAAACACCACGGTGCGGTTGCCGTTGATGAAGGTGCGGTGGTGGATATGGGCGTGCACGGCGCGCGCCAGCACCTGGCTCTCCACATCGCGGCCGATCGAGACATAATCCTCAGCCGACTGCGCATGGGTGATGCGGGCGATATCCTGTTCGATGATCGGGCCTTCGTCCAGATCGGCGGTGACATAATGTGCAGTCGCGCCGATCAGCTTCACGCCGCGCTCATAGGCCTGCTTGTACGGGTTGGCTCCCTTGAACGACGGCAGGAACGAGTGGTGGATGTTGATTATCTTGCCCGACATCTTGCTGCACATCTGGTCCGACAGGATTTGCATGTAGCGGGCAAGCACGATCAGCTCGGCGCCGGTCTGCTCGACCACGTCCATGATCCGGGCTTCGGCCTGCGGCTTGTTGGCCTTGGTGACAGGGATATGGTGGAACGGGATGTCGTGATTGACGACGACCTTCTGGTAATCGAAATGATTGGAGACGACACCGACGATCTCGATCGGCAGCGCCCCGATCTTCCAGCGATAGAGCAGGTCGTTCAGGCAATGGCCGAAGCGCGACACCATCAGAAGCACCTTCATCCGGTGCTCGCTGTCGAGGATATCGGCTTCCATGCCGAAGCGGGTCTTCACCGCCTCGAACCCGGCCTTCAACTTGTCGAGTGTTGCGCCTTCCTGGCTGATGAAGGTCAGGCGCATGAAGAACAGGCCGGTTTCCAGATCGTCGAACTGCGAGCTGTCGGTGATGTAACAACCCTCGTCGGCCAGATAACCGGTGATCGCCGCGACGATGCCACGGGTGGATTTGCACGATACGGTCAGAACGTAGCTCTTCATCGGTCTCAGTCTCTCGTTTGGGTCTGGCTGGCCCTTCCGGCCCAGCATCATGGGACGGAGGCTAGCGCGGCACTGGCCTGCACGTCCATCCGTTTCGCGACATCGGATAGCAGGAACAGGCCATGCCGTCTCTTCTGGTGGTGGAACGTTGCCCGGCGATCAGATATCGAGCGTCGTCTGCCGCTCCCACTCAGTGAAATGCGATGTGTAGGCATTCCACTCCTGATGCTTGAGCTTCAGGTAGGCGCTGGAGAAACTCTTGCCGAGCGTCGCCTTCAGTTCCTCGTCCTTGTCGTATTCCCTGAGTGCATCAAGCAGGTTCAAGGGCAGGCGCGGCGCGTCGGTGACGGTGTGGCCTTCCTTGTACATGTCGATGTCGTAATGGCGGCCAGGATCGGCATTTTTCCGGATACCGTTCAGGCCCGCTGCAATGATGATTGCCTGCAGCAGGTACGGATTGACGGCACCATCCGGCAGGCGAAGTTCGAAGCGTCCGGGACCGGGAACACGGACCATGTGGGTGCGGTTGTTGCCGGTCCATGTCACCGTATTCGGTGCCCAGGTCGCACCGGAAATGGTGCGCGGTGCGTTGATCCGCTTGTAGGAATTG
>JAESFK010000125.1_pt1 | contig 65607 bp, 63 predicted proteins | sample 9269391 | NCBI WGS metagenome assembly JAESFK01 (sample SAMN14506231, study PRJNA617097) | algae metagenome | isolation source: Drouetiella hepatica UHER 2000/2452 and co-occurring heterotrophs from... | place: Slovakia: Slovak Paradise National Park, Hrabusice, Kosice Region | collected 2000-01-01
ACGGACGGGCCGCGGCAGGCTTCGAGGTAGATCATCGAGTGACGGTCGCGGCCGCCCAGCGCGGTCGAGGCGTTGAGGGCATGTGCGAGCTGCTCGAGCGGCTGACGCGAGGCGCGGCGGACGTCCATGCTCGAGATCGCGGCATAGCCCAGCGCCAGGACGGAGGCGCCCAGCTCGTACTTCCGGAAGCGGCGGATGTAGTTCAGGTAGCCCAGCTCGGTCAGCGTATGGGTGAGGCGGGCGACGGTCGGCTTCGGCAGGCCGGTGCGGTGGGCGATCTCCTGGTTGCCCAGCATACCTTCGCCGGCGTGGAAGGCGCGCAGGATGTCGAGGCCGCGGGCAAGCGCCGTGACAAACTGGCGATCCTTGCTGCTCGAACCCTCGGCGAGGCCGTTTTCGACCGAGCTCTGGAAGGCCGCGGTTCGCGTTACGAGATGACTGACGTTGCCCATCGGCGTCTGCTCCTTTTGGTAAATGGCCGTTTATTTCTTTGCGGGGCGGAACGTGCCATCGCCTCACACGTATCGCAATGCGCCAGAGCGGGTTTTGACCTGCGAACGTGCAAAGCCGCCATGTCACTGATGCGTGAATTGATTATCGTCAGTTGCACTCGCGAAGTTCTGCTCTCTGAATCGGGAATTTTCGGCCTATTTACGTGACGCGGGTGGCATTTTTCGACATGTTCGCCGCGGCCGGGTACCATCCAGACCAACCCCTTCGAGAGGCAAGAATTGGCCAAAGAACCCACACTGCCCAAGGACATTGCGGCGCTGTCCTTCGAGGATGCGCTCAAGGAACTGGAAGGCATCGTCCAGCAGCTGGAACGCGGCCAGGTCAAGCTCGACGAGGCGATTTCGGCCTATGAACGCGGCGCCCTGCTGAAGCGCCACTGCGAGCAGCGGCTCTCCGAGGCGAAGATGAAGGTGGAGAAGATCGTCTTCTCGGCCGACGGTTCGGTCGCGACCCAGCCCGCCGACCTCGGCTGATTTCCGTTCCATGCCGTTGTCGTCGCACACCCGGTTTGGCGCTGCGCTGTCGTTTGCCGCCGAGTCGGTCGAACGCACCATGGAGCGCCTGCTGCCGAGCGGCGCCTCGGGCGAGGCGCGCGTCTTCGAAGCGATGCGCTATTCGAGCCTGGGCGGCGGCAAGCGGCTGCGGGCCTTCTTCGTGCTGGCCGGCGCCACCCTGTTCAAGGTCGGGACCTTGCCTGCCCTGCGCACCGCCAGCGCCATCGAATTCGTGCACGCCTATTCGCTGATCCACGACGATTTGCCGGCGATGGACGACGACGACCTGCGACGCGGCAAACCCTCCTGTCACCGGCAGTTTGACGAGGCGACGGCCATCCTGGCCGGTGACGCGCTGCAGACGCTGGCTTTCGAGGTGCTCGCTCATGAGGATACGCATGGCGATCCGGCGGTGCGCGTGGCCCTGGTCGCCGAGCTGGCAAAGGCTGCCGGCGCCCGCGGCATGGTCGGCGGCCAGATGCTCGACCTGCTGGCCGAGGAGGAGGGTGCCGACCAGTCGATCGGCGCCATCACGCACCTGCAACGATTGAAGACCGGCGCGTTGATCTCGTTCTCGTGCACCGCAGGCGCCATTCTTGGGAAGGCCAGCGACCAGGCACGGTCGGCACTTTCGATGTACGCTCACGATCTCGGCCTCGCCTTCCAGATCGTCGACGACCTGCTCGACATCGAGGGCGATGCGGCCGAACTCGGCAAGGCGACGGGCAAGGACGAGGCGGCCGGGAAAGCCACTTTCGTATCCATCCTGGGGGTCGAGCGCGCGCGGGCGCAGGCGGCGATTCTCGCGCGACAGGCGGCTGCGCATCTCGAGCCGCTCGGCGAAGCGGCGGATTTGTTGAAACAAGCCACAGAATTCGTCGTGGCGCGTCGCACCTGAAGTTGGGGCGCGGATCGCCGTGCAGGAGTATGATAATTCAATGACCGGGCAGAGTACGACGCCGCTCCTCGATACCGTCGACGTTCCCGCCGACATCCGTCGCCTGCGCGCCGACCAGCTGCGCCAGCTCGCCGACGAGCTGCGTCAGGAGACGATTTCGGCCGTTTCGGTCACCGGCGGCCATCTCGGCGCGGGGCTGGGCGTGATCGAGCTGACCGTGGCCCTGCACTACGTCTTCGACACGCCGAAGGACCGGCTGATCTGGGATGTCGGCCACCAGGCCTATCCGCACAAGATCGTCACGGGGCGCCGCAGCCGGATTCGCAGTCTGCGCCAGGAGGGTGGTCTCTCCGGTTTCACGCGGCGGTCCGAAAGCGAGTACGACCCGTTCGGCGCTGCCCATTCCTCGACCTCGATCTCGGCCGGCCTCGGCATGGCGGTCGCGCGCGACCTCGCCGGCGGCTCAAACAACGTGGTCGCCGTGATCGGCGACGGCGCGCTCAGTGCCGGTATGGCCTACGAGGCGATGAACAATGCGGGCGCGCTGCGCTCGCGGCTGATCGTGGTGCTGAACGACAACGACATGTCGATCGCGCCGCCGGTCGGCGCCCTCTCGGGCCATCTCTCGCGCCTTTTGTCGGGTCGGCCCTACGTCACCCTGCGCAACCTCGGCCGCACCTTCGCCGAGAGCCTGCCCAAGCCGCTGGAACTCGCGGCCAAGCGCGCCGAGGAATTCGCCCGCGGCTTCGTCGCCGGCGGCACGCTGTTCGACGAGCTGGGCTTCTACTATGTGGGCCCGGTCGACGGTCACAATCTCGACCATCTGCTGCCCGTCCTGAAGAACGCCCGCGACAGCGATCTCGACAAGCCGATCCTGGTCCACGTCGTCACCAAGAAGGGCAAGGGCTATGCCCCGGCCGAGGCGAGCGCCGACAAGTACCACGGCGTCGTGAAGTTCGACGTCATCACCGGAAAGCAGTCCAAGCCGATCGCCAACGCGCCGCAATACACTTCCGTGTTCGGCAAGGCGCTGATTGCCGAGGCGGAGGCCGACAAGAAGATCGTGGCGATCACCGCGGCGATGCCGTCGGGCACCGGCCTCGACAAGTTTGCCGAGCGCTTCCCCGAACGCACCTTCGACGTGGCCATCGCCGAGCAACACGGTGTTACCTTCGCCGCCGGACTGGCGACCGAGGGCTTCAAGCCGTTCACCGCGATTTATTCGACCTTCCTGCAGCGCGCCTTCGACCAGGTCGTGCACGACGTCGCCCTCCAGAAGCTGCCGGTGCGCTTCGCCATCGATCGCGCCGGCCTGGTCGGCGCCGACGGCGCCACCCACGCGGGCTCCTTCGACGTGGCCTTTCTCGGCTGCCTGCCGGACTTCGTGATCATGGCCGCGGGCGACGAGCTCGAGCTGATGCACATGGTGGCCACGGCGGCGCAGATCGACGACCGACCCTCGGCCTTCCGCTATCCGCGTGGCGAGGGCGTGGGCGTCGAACTGCCCGCCAAGGGGACGCCGCTGGAGATCGGCAAGGGCCGGATCGTGCGCGAGGGCACCAAGATCGCGATCCTGAATTTCGGCGCGCGCCTGCAGGAGTGCCTGGTGGCGGCGGAAGACCTTGGAGCCAAGGGGCTGAGCACCACGGTCGCCGACGCCCGCTTCGCCAAGCCGCTCGACACCGACCTGATCCGCCGCCTCGCGCGCGAGCATGAGGTGCTGATCACGATCGAGGAAGGTTCGGTCGGCGGTTTCGCGAGCTTCGTGCTGCAGTATCTTGCAACGTCGGGCCTGCTCGACGCCGGCCTCAAGGTGCGGCCGCTGGTTCTGCCCGATCGCTTCCTCGATCATGCCTCCCCGGCCCGGCAGTACGAATGGGCCGGCCTCAACGCGCCGCAGATCGTGGCGACCGCACTCGCGGCGCTCGGCCAACAGACCGAGCGCGCGCGCGGCTAACCGCGCGGATCGATGGGCGTGAGACGCGGGGCGTGGGCCTCGACGATCTCCGCGGCATCGAGACAGAGATCCTCGCGGAAGCGGGCGGCGATCACCTGCACGCCGACCGGCGTGCCGTCGGCAAGGCCCGTCGGCACCGATACCGAGGGATAGCCCAGCACGGGCGTCGCGAGCAGGCAGTGCTGCGCCGCCATCATCCGATCCACCACCGGCTGGTCCTGCAGGTCGAGCCCGTCGGGGAAGGGCAGGACGTGGGACACCGGCACGACCGCGACCGCATACTTCGCGAAGAACAGCGACCACGCCCGCATGAGGGCGAGCCGGGGACCGAAGGCGTCGAGCAGCCCGCCGGCATCGACCTCCGGCACATAGCGCAAATGGCCCTCGACATTGCGCCGGGCCGCGTCGTCACCCAGCGCCTGCACGGTGGCGACGAAGCCCCGCCGCTCGTCGTTGACGACCATCCGATGCCAGAGCTCGGCCGCATCGCCCAGCTGCGGCGGTGCGATCTCGTCGACTTCGTAGCCCGCAGCTTCGAGCGCCTTGCCGGCCGCGACGATCGCGGTGCGCACCTCCGGCACCACGTCGTCGAACGGGGCCGGTGCGATGGCGGCGCGCAGCCGACGGGACGGGGCAGGCCCGACGAGTGGCGCCGGCACCCAGTTGGGATCGCGCGCATCGCCCATCGCCATGGCGGCGAAGGCGAGGCGCAGGTCCGCGACGCTGCGCGCCAGCGGGCCCTGAACGGACATGAGCTGCGCCGTGATCGGCCGTTCGGCGGTCGATGAGGGGTTGAAGGCCGGCACGCGGCCGGGCGTCGGCCGCAGGCCCGCCACGCCGCAGGCATAGGCGGGATAGCGGATCGAGCCGCCATAATCGTTGCCATGCGCGATGGGCCCCATGCCGGCCGCGAGGGCAGCCGCCGCGCCGCCGCTCGATCCGCCGGGCGTCAGGCCCTTGCCCCACGGGTTGCGCGTCGCGCCGTGCAGCTCGTTGTCGGTGAACCAGCGGTGCGAGAAGGCGGGTGTGTTGGTGCGCCCGACGATGACCGCGCCGGCCTTGCGCAGGTTGGCGACGACCGGACTGTCCTCGGTCGCCACCAGGTCGCGGAAGGCCACGACGCCGTTGGTGGTGGCGCGGCCCTTGGTGTCGACGTTGACCTTGACCGTCACCGGCACGCCGTGCAGCGGGCCGCAGGCGCTGCCGCTGCGGCGCGCGGCGTCGACCGCGCGCGCGGCCTGCACGGCCTCGTCGGCCATGACGTCGACGACGGCATTGACCTGCGGATTGACGGCCTCGATGCGACCCAGGACGGAGCGGGTCGCGTCCTCGCTGGAGACCGCGCCCCGTGCGATCGCCTGCGCCAGGTCGACCGCCGACCAGCGCCAGAGTTCGTCGGTCATTTCACATCTCCCCCGAAGCCTACGAGAGCGAGGATAAAGCGAGATGGTTCGGCGTTCGACGCCCAATTCTTTCACCTCCCCCGTCTTACGGGGGAGGTGAAGCTTTTTTCTCTCAGTCCTTGGGCTGGGGGACGATGCGCAGGTAAGGCTTCGGGGCCTTCCAGCCGTTCGGGTACTTCGCCTTGGCGGCCTCGTCCGACACGGCCGGGACGATGATCACGTCCTCGCCCTTCTTCCAGTTCACCGGCGTCGCCACCTGATGCTTCGCCGTGAGCTGGCAGGATTCGAGCAGGCGCAGCACCTCGTCGAAGTTGCGGCCGCTGCTCATCGGATAGGTGAGCATCGCCTTGATCTTCTTGTCGGGGCCGATGATGAACACCGAGCGCACGGTGGCGTTGTCGGCGGCGGTGCGGCCATCGGACGTCGTGCCCGCGCCTTCCGGCAGCATGTCATAGGCGGTCGCGACCTTGAGTTCGGGATCGCCGATCATCGGAAAGGTGACGGCGTGACCCTGGGTCTCCTCGATGTCCTTCGCCCACTTGGAGTGGTTGGTCACCGGATCGACCGAGAGGCCGATGATCCTGGTGTTGAGCTTGTCGAACTGCGGCTTGAGCCCCGCCATGTAGCCGAGCTCGGTGGTGCAGACCGGCGTGAAGTCCTTGGGATGCGAGAACAGGATCGCCCAGCTGTCGCCGATCCACTTGTGGAACTCGATCGGACCCTGGGTCGTCTCGGCCTTGAAGTCCGGTGCAGTCGAATTGATGCGAAGCGTCATCGCTGAAGTCCTCCGTTTTGCGGACCGCACCTCAACCGTTTCGCGCAGCGAGGTCAAGCCTTGGCAGGAATCCAGCTCGTGAGGCCCAGTCCACCATCAACTTCTACTGTCGTACCCACCACATAGCGGCCAAATCTTTCCGACAGGATGGCGACGGCAACCTGGGCGATATCATCGGGCGTGCCCGCGCGGCCGAGCGGAATCTGGGCGACCAGGCCCGCGAGATTGTCCGCCACGAAGCCGCCGCCCGGAATCGCGCCCGGCGCGATCGCGTTCACGCGGATGCCGTCCGGCGCCAGGACGCGCGCCAGCTCCTTCATCACCATCGTCATGCCGGCCTTCGAGGCGCTGTAGTGGACCAAGTTGCGCGGCATCTCGCGGTGCTGCGAGGTGACCAGGATCATGCGGCCCTTGATCCCGTTGTTACGCATGTGGCGACCGACTTCGCGGGCGAGAAAGAACCCCGACCGCAGGTTGATGTCGGTCATCAGATCCCATGTCTCCTCGCTGACCGACAGCGGCGTGTCGACCTCGAGACGTCGCGGGCTCGCGGCATGGACGAACAGGGAGATCGAACCGAGCTTCTTGAGCGCCCCGTCGAGCAGGCCCTTCCAGCCGTCGCGCTTCGACAGGTCGGCGGCGAGGAAGTCGATACTCTCCTCAGCGGGCGGGGCGACGATGTCGCTGCCGAGCACGGTCGCGCCCTCGGCCTTGAGTGCCCTGGCGATGCCGCGGCCGATGCTGCCGGCGCAGCCTGTGATCAGGGCGCGCTCGCCCTCCAGAAGTTTCATGCTCATGCCCGGCATGCTAGCAGGTCATCCGAAGGGAGACAGTATTGGCGAAGACGCGGCTGGACGTGGCGCTGGTCGAGCGGGGGCTCGTGGAAACACGCGCGGCGGCGCAGCGGCTGGTGATGGCCGGGCTGGTCTTTTCCAACGACCGGCGGCTGGAGAAGGCGGGGCAACCCGTCGCCGACGACATGCCGATCGAGGTGCGCGGCCAGCTTCATCCCTATGTCTCTCGCGGCGGGCTTAAGCTCGAGAAGGCGCTGGATCATTTCGCGATTCCCGTGGCCGGCCGCATCGCGCTCGATGTCGGCTCCTCGACCGGTGGCTTCACCGACTGCCTCCTGCAGCGAGGCGCGGCGAAGGTCTATGCGGTCGATGTCGGCACCAACCAGCTTGCCTGGAAACTGCGCACCGACCTGCGCGTCGTGTCGATGGAGAAGACCAACATCCGCGACGTCACGCGGGCGGAGATTCCGGACCCGATCGACCTCGTCGTCTGTGACGCCTCGTTCGTCGGCCTTCGGCTCATCCTGCCGGCCGCCCTCGCGCTCGCCGCTCCGGGTGCGCATCTCGCGGCGCTGATCAAGCCGCAGTTCGAAGTGGGCAGGGGGAGAGTGGGCAAGGGCGGTATCGTGCGTGAACCGGAACTGCATGCCGAAGTCGTCGAGACGATCTCGTCCTGGTTGGCCGAGCAACCCGGCTGGCAGGTCCTCGGCGTGACGGAGAGTCCGATCACCGGCGCCGAAGGAAACAAGGAGTTCCTGATCGCCGCTCTGTTCAGCGGCGCGCCATCGTCACCCTGAACTTGTTGTTGTCGGCCAGCGTCTCGAACGATGCGAAGTTTGCCTTCAGAAGCGGCTCGTAGGGCAGGCCGCGATTGGCCACCATGTAGAAGCGGCCACCTGGTTTGAGGGCGCGGGCGGCGACGGCGATGAAGCCCTGGCCCAGCGCAGGCTCGGCGGCGCGGCCGGCATGGAACGGCGGGTTGCAGACGATGGCGTCGTAGGTCGCGGGCGCCGCCTCGTTGATCAGGTCGAGCCAATGGAAGGTCGCCCGAGGATCGGGGACGTTCGCCCGGGCGGCTTCGACGGCGCGGTGCTCGGCGTCGATCCCGTCGACTTTCGTGAGGCCAGGGCAGGTGGCCAGCACGTGCCGTGTCAGGAAACCCCAGCCGCAGCCGAAATCGGCAACATGGCCCGAGAGGTCGTGCGGAAGATGGGTCGCCAGCAGGGCGGACCCGTCGTCGACATGATCCCAGGAGAAGATTCCGGGCTGGCTCAGCCACGAGCCATCGCCCACCGGCTGCAGGGTCGCGAGCTTCTGCCAGTAGTCGGGCGTTGTGGGGTTGCCCTTGGTGAACCAGAAGACGCGACTGTGGTGCTTCGAGAGCGTGTCGACGCCGCCGAAGGCCCTGCCGACATGCTTCTCGAGGCTTGCCGCCCCGTCATCGTTGGCGCCGGCACAGACCAGCGTGCCGCCGGCTGCGAGCAGTGCCCAGCCGCGCGCGATGTTGGCGAAGTTCTCTTCCTTGTGCTTGGTCAGCTGCACGAGGCCGAGTGCGTGCCCGCCGCTCTCCAGCCGCGGCACCGCCTGCTTCAAGCGCAGATAGGCCGGCCGGAACGACTGCTCCGCGTCGATCTCCGCGAAGGGCGGATCCTCGGCGCGCAGAAAGAACGCCCGCCTTGCGGCGAGCGCTCCGGTGTCGAAGGCGTGGGCGAGGGCGCGTGTCGCCTGGCTCACGGGACGAGGACGGCCCGCCCCATGATCAGGCCCTTGCGCAGTTCCTGCAGCGTCGCGTCGGCTTCGTCGAGCGTGCGCTTGACGACCGGCACCGGCGTCACCTTGCCGGCGGTGACGAGGTCCATCATCTCCTTCATCTCGCCCGGGCTGCCCGTAACGGAGCCCACGATCTGGCAGCCGGTGAAGGCGAACATCGGCATCGGCAGCGAGAAGGTGCCGCCGAACAGGCCGACGACGACCAGCCGGCCGCCGCGGGCCAGTGCCTTGACCCCGAACTGCGCGGTGCTCTCGGCGCCCACGAAGTCGATGGCGGCGCCCACGCCGGTGCCTCCGGTCAGTTCGAAGACCTTCTTGCGGGCATCCTTGTCCCGCGGATCGATGGCGGCGACCGCACCGTTGTCGAGAGCCAGCTTGCGCTTGTTCTCGTCGATGTCGGCCACGATCGGCGCATGGCCCAGCACCGACTGCGCGAACTTCACGCCCATCAGGCCGACGCCGCCCGCGCCGATCACCAGGATGGGCTTGCCGGCATCCTCGCCGACCGCCTTCTTGACCGCGCTGAAGGCGGTGATGCCGGAGCAGGCGTAGAGACAGGCCAGCTCGGTTGGGATGTCGCCATAGGGATAGAGGTACTTGGCATCGGGAACGAGGACATGGTCGGCGTAGCCGCCATCCTTGTTGACGCCGAGCGCGCGCGGGGAGGGGCAGAGATGCTCGCGGCCGTTGGCGCAATACCAGCAGGTGCCGCAGCCGATCCACGGATAGACCACGGCCTTGTCGCCGACCTTGGCGCCCTTGGCGTCGGGGCCCAGCGCCACGACCTCGCCCACGATCTCGTGGCCCATGGTGCGCGGCGGGTTCATGGTCTTCTGCGTCGAGAACTTGTTGCCGCCGCCCATGTCGAAGAAGCCTTCCCACAGATGCACGTCGCTGTGGCAGACGCCGGCGGCCGTGACCTTGACCAGTGCTTCGGCGCCCTGGGGTGCGGGATTGCTCTCTTCGACCCTCTGCAGGGGCTGGCCGAACTCGACGACCTTGTAGCTCTTCATTGGGACTTCTCCGTTGCGAACCCGGGCGGACATTAAGACGAAAGATCGGGGCGGGCCAACCGATCGTTAGGGGCTGGCATGACCCAGGAAACGGTCCGGCGGCCGGTCGCCCCATTGCGACTGGAAGCCCTCCTCGGCGCTGACGAGATTGCCGCCATTGGCCGCGTTCAGCCGGTCGGTGTCGGCCCATCGCTCGTGCACGCGACCCCAGGGATCGCACCAGTAGTCGTAGACCTGGCTGCCGAGCAGGTGGCGCCCGATGCCCCACATATGGTCGTACCTGCCCAGCCGCTTGAGGTACTCGTGGTCCTGGAAGACGCAGTCGATGTCCTGCACCTCGTAGGAGACGTGGTGCAGGCCGGCTCTCGTGTTGTGGTTGCAGAAGAAAACGTGATGGTCGACGTAGGCGTCGCCACGGTCGAGCCGGTTGAAGGAACCGATGATGTTGTCCGCGCTCCCGGCATAGACGTCGTCGGAGCGGATCATCCCAAGGGTTTCGCGAAACCAGCCCACGGTCTCGGTCACCTTCGGCGACGCGAGTACGCCATGGCCGATGCGCTGGATCGATGTGGGCGACTTGCCGAGCCGCATCACCCGTCCGACGCGGCGTCCGGGTTCGCGCGCGGTGTTGTGCTCGTCGCGAACGACCTCGATCGGCTCGACGCGCTGCTGCCCGGCGACGACTTCGATCTGGTAGCCGTTGGGCTCGGCGAGGCGCACGCGCCGGCCGCCGCCGGGTTCGTCGATGGTCTCGATGCCGGAGGCACCGGGAAGCTTCGCGAGGCGCTTCAGATCGTCCTCGTTGGCGGCGTGGTAGGCGAAGCCGATGAACTTCGTGCCACCCTTGTGCGCGACATGCAGATGAGGGCGATCGTCGGTGCCGCGCATATAGAGCGCAGTGGGAGTACGCTCGGCGCGGATGAGGCCGAAATGCGTGAGAAACTCCTCCATTTCGTCGAGGTCGGGTGCTTCCATTCGGGGCCACGCGAATTCCGCTGCCTTGATGACGGCCATTGTTTCCTCCGCTGTTTGCGGGAACGCTAGCCCTGTCTTCCCATGCTGAAAAGGAGAGAGTCCATGTCCAGCCCTCCGGCTCCCAATCCGCGCGATGCACTCCGTTCTTTCGCTCCCAAGTTGATCGAACTCACCGACGATGTTCTGTTCGGCGACATCTGGGAGCGGCCCGGCCTGTCGAAGCGCGACCGCAGTCTCATCACGTGTGCAGCGCTGGTCGCGATGAACCGCACGGAGCAGCAGACAGGTCACTTCGCCCGTGCCATCAACAATGGCGTGACCAGGGACGAGCTGATCGAGCTCATCACGCATCTCGCATTCTATTCCGGCTGGCCGACCGCGATGTCGGCCGCCAACGTCGCCCGGAAAGTGCTCGAAGAGGGAGAGAAGAAGTGAAGCTTTGCTATTTCAATGACTACCGGCTGGGCGTCATCAAGGGCGACCAGGTGGTCGACGTGAGCGGCGCCGTGAAGGACATCCCGCATCTCGATTCGCGCGATCTCATGATCGGCCTGATCGCCAGTTGGGATTCCTACAAGGCCAAGGTCGAGAAGGCCGCCGCCGAGGGCAAGGGCGTGCCGGTGTCCGGCGTGAAGCTGCGTCCGCCGGTGCCCAAGCCCGGCAACATCGTCTGCATGGCGGTGAACTACATGGAAGACGGCACGCTGCCGGAGAAGCCCGCCATCAACGCCTTCCACAAGGCGGCGACCGCGGTGATCGGCGATGGCGACACGATGGTGCTGCCGGATGCGCCGGCCACGATCTTCGAGGGCGAGGCGGAGATGGCGCTGGTCATCGGCAAGCGCGCGACGCGCGTCGCACAGGCCGACGCCTTCAAGCACATCTTCGGCTACACCTGCTTCATCGATGGCTCGGCCCGCGGCCTGCCGCCGCCCGGCAACGTCTTCTTCCAGATGAAGTCGCGCGACACCTTCGCGCCGATCGGCCCCTGCATCGTCACCGCCGACGAGATCGCCGATCCGCAGAACCTCAACATCACGCTCACCAACAACGGCACCGTGATGCAGAAGTTCAACACGTCGGACATGGCGCACCACATCCCGCGCATCATCGAATGGGTGAGTTCCATCCACACGCTCGAGCCCGGTGACATCGTGGCTACCGGCACCAATCATCGCGGTCTCCATTCCTTCATGGACGGCGACAGGATCGAGCTGACGGTCGAGAAGATCGGCACGCTGAAGTTCAGCGTGAAGGACGAGCTGAAGCGCACCTGGGCCCGCACCACGCGCCTAGAGCACAAAGAGAAGGGCGGCGAAGGCCCGCATACGCCGCAGCTCACCGGCAAGTACGCGAAGTAGCCAGCCGCTATCCCGTTGCGGCCTGCCTCGAGAGAAGAGGCAGGCCGTATCTGTGGAGCGTGGCGGCGAGGAGACGTTGATGACGAGAGCGCTTCCAGCAGTCCCCTCACTCTTCGACAGCAGGCCGTTCGGGTTCGCGCAGGTCGCCGTCGTTGCGACTCCGATGGGACGGATGATCCATGTCTCTGGACAGGTGGCCTGGGATACTGAACGGAACATTGTCGGCCACGGCGACATCGGCCGTCAGTTCGAGAAGTCGCTGGAAAACTTGGCACTCGCGCTCGCGTCCGTAGGCGGATCGCTCGACGATGTCGGCGCGCTTCGCCTCTACATCCGCGAGGAATGCATGGGAGAGGGGCGCATGATCGGCGAAGTGCTGAAAAGGGTGTTTGGAGAGGCGTTACCTTGCACGACCTGGATAGGCGTCCGCTGTCTGGCCGACGAGGCGTTCCTGATCGAAGTAGAGGCCGCGCCCGTTCTCTTGCGCTCAGCTCCGTCCATATGACTCAATGGTCCCTCACAGCGTTCGGGATGACAGCGTTTTCTGCATCGAGGTACCACGCCAACTGCAGCAAGATTGTCATCCCGAACGTAGTGAGGGACCTTTGGCTTTCGCCACAAAGAAAGGGCGCCGCGGTTTCCCGCGACGCCCCTTCGGAGACAGCAGGCTGCTACCTGCTTAGTGGGTGAGAGCCGCCTGACCGGCCTGGACGGGGATCGCGCGGGGCTTCTTTTCCTCCGGAATCTCCCGCTGCAGCTCGATCGTAAGCAGGCCGTTGGCGAGCTTCGCGCCCGTGACCTTCACATGATCGGCGAGCTGGAAGCGGCGCTCGAAGTTGCGGCCGGCGATGCCACGATAGAGATACTGCTTCTCTTCCCGGCCGTCGGTGGGCGCGGCCTGCCCGGTGACCAGGAGCTCGTTCTCCTTCTGGGTCACGTTCAGCTCGGCCTCTGCGAAGCCCGCAACCGCCATCACGATTCGGTAGGCGTTATCGCCGGCCTTCTCGATATTGTACGGGGGGTAGCCGTTGGCGCCGGACTGGCTGGACACCGAGTCGAGCAGGTCGAAGACCCGGTCGAAACCGACGGTGGCGCGATAGAACGGGGAATAGTCGACAGTGCGCATTTGATCATCCTCTCTTGAGCGATGTTGGACGTTCCCGCCCCGGATGGGCGCGGGGAACGACGTTGATTTGGGAGCGGAAAGGGCCGCTTCAAGGGCGACAAAAATTTCCTTCTCCGGGCCTTGAACGGCAGGAAATGCTCCCTTCCGGAGAACCTTCGGAAAACCAACTCATGGCTAATGTGCGAGATATCGCCAGATCAAAGGCGGTAAGCGCCCATCGGCGCCCAACCCTTCAAGGAGAGAGTCTATGGCACTGTTTAGCGAAGCGGGTCTGCCCGCCTCCTACGTCGCTCTGCCCTTCGCCGAGTGGCGGGCGCGGCCGGAGTGGCCGGCGGTGTCGCTGGCCAACACCGATCCGGTCGAGGACCTCGCGCCGCATGTCGGGCGCCTGCGCCTGATCGTCCTCGACTTCCCCAAGTTCAGCGACGGTCGCGCCTATAGCCAGGCGCGCCTCCTGCGCGGCCGCCTGGGCTATCAAGGCGAGCTGCGCGCCACCGGCGGCGTGCTTCAGGACCAGGTGGCATTCATGCTGCGCTGCGGATTCGATTCCTTCGAAAGCGCGCAGCCGGGCTTCGGTGAAGCGCTCGCGAGGGCGCGCGGCCTGTTCAGCGTCGTCTATCAACCGGCCGAGGACGATCAGGTGCCGGCGGGGCGTCGCCGGCTCGCGCTCGGCAACGTCGCAGCGTCCTGATCAGGGCTCGCCTTCCGGCTGCGAGTCGAGCCATTTCATCGCTTCGTCGACGGTATCGAAAATCTGCGCCTCGCCGGTGAACTTGCCGAGATTGACGTAGCGCCGGGCGAGGTCGGCGCCATGGTTGGGCCTGGGTATCAGCGCGAGAGGCCCGCGTTTGGCGAGGCTTGCGTAGGCCGCCGCGCGCGCAGCAAGGTTCATGACACCTTGGTCGTCATAGGTCCCTTCGCCCCGGCTGCCGTCGAACAGCTTGCGATAGGGGAGGGCGTTCTGTGCCACGACCGCGTCGGTGAAGTCCTCGATGTCCTTCAGCGAAATGACGCCCAGGACCCTGGCGTGGACGAAGCGCTTGTCGTGATCGATCGTGTACTCGATGGGCATGGTTGGACTTTAGGCGAACGGCCCGGCGGCCGTCGAGCCGGAAGCGACATGATCAAGGGAGCAACGGGCGCCGTGCTGGCGCTCGCGCTGGGCTGGTGCGCGCTCGCGGTGCCGGCCTCTGCACAAATTTTCGTGAACATCCGCTCGCAGGATGCGCCGAAGTACGATCCCCACAGCAACACGTCGAGCGGCATGGGGCATCCCATGTTCATGATGGGCGACACGCTGGTCGCGCTCGACTGGGACCTGAAGAGCGTCCACCCGTTGCTGGCCAAGTCGTGGACCGTCTCCGACGACCGGCTCACCTATACGTTCTCGTTGCGGGACGACGTGACCTTCTGCAGCGGCAAGAAGTTCACGGCCGCCGACGTGATCTACTCCTTCACCCGGCTGGCCGATCCCTCCGCCCGATGGCCGTTCTACTGGCGGCTTGGCGAGATCGACAGCCTCACCGCGCCCGATCCCTACACGCTCGTCTACAAGCTGAAGCGACCTCATTCCGAGCTGCTGGTCGACCTCGCGAACTTCGCAGCGACCATCATCAACAAGGACAATGTCGAGACGCTCGGCGCCGATTTCGGTGTCAAGGGCTTCGACGGCACCGGGCCGCTGTGCTGGGAGAGCTGGCAGCCGCGCAAGGAACTCGTGCTGAAGCGCCACGATGCCTACAAGTGGGGCCCGACCAGCGTCTACGCCAACAAGGGGCCGGTGAAGTACGAGAAGATGATCTGGCGCATCGTTCCGGAGGAAACGACACGCATCGCCACGATGCTCTCGGGACAGGCCGATTTCTGCCACTGGAACCCCCTGCAGGCGATCGAGAGCTTCAAGAAGGCGCCGAACCTCGCCGTCTACGAGCCAACGGCCGATTTCGCGATGTACTACTGGGGCCTGAAGAGCACGCGCGAGAACCTGCAGGACAAGCGGGTCCGCCAGGCGCTCGCCCATCTGGTCGACCGCGAGGAGATCAACAAGGCGATCTTCTTCGGGCAGGCGGAGACGGCGCGGTCGCTGGTGCATCCCAAGGCGCTCGATTTCGAGCCGGCGACGCTCGACGTGTTGACGACGCGAGATCCGGAGAAGTCGAAGAAGCTGCTCGATGAAGCGGGCTGGAAGATGGGACCCGACGGCTTCCGCCACAAGGACGGGAGGAAGCTCGAGCTGCTGATGTATTCCTATACCGTAGGGCAGAACCCCAAACTGTCGGAAGTGCTGCAGGGCGCCGCCCGCACGGTCGGGATCGATATCAAGATCCAGACCTGGGACCCCACGGTCTTCTTCCAGAAGATCGCGCAGCAGGATTACGACATCTGGACGTTGTCGGTGCCCTACACGTCGGCCGGCGACCAGATGTATCTCTATTATCATTCCAAGAACCGGCCGGTGCCCAACCGGACGATGTGGAATGATGCCGAAACCGACCGCATCCTCGATGCCGGGCGCACGGCGACCAACGACGCCGACCGCGAGAAGGCTTTCAAGGAGATCCAGCACCGGATGCATGACGAAGCGCTGATGATCCCGTCTGCTCATTCGCGGCTCTTCCTGGTGGCCAAGAAGAGCATCAAGAACGTACGCGCCCACGGCATCTACAGCGCCGCCATGTACAAGGGGCTGGACGTCCAGCCCTGACTCCGGGATCGTGGAGGCATGACCACGATCTACGGCATCAAGAACTGCGACACGATGAAGAAGGCGCGCGCCTGGCTGGACCAGAAGGGCGTCGCCTACGACTTCCATGACTACAAGGCGTCCGGCATCGATCGTGCCCGCCTCGAAAGCTGGGCCCGCAAGGTCGGCTGGGAGGTGTTGCTGAACCGTGCCGGTACGACCTTTCGCAAACTGCCCGACACGGAAAAAGAGGGGCTGACGGAGAGCAAGGCGATCGCGCTGATGATGGCCCAGCCCTCGATGATCAAGCGGCCGGTGCTCGAGGCCGGGGCTAAGCTGCTGGTTGGCTTCAAGCCCGACCAGTACGAGACGCTGGCCTAGGCAGCGCTGGCGGCGCGCACGGTCTTGCAGACGAGGGCGATGCACTCGACGTGGCGGTGATCGGTCCCGCAGCCGCCGCCCAGCACGTTGATCTGCGCATGGGCATGCACGAGGTCGCGGTACGGCCCGCCGCGCTCGATCCGATCACCGGGGTCGAGGTCGGGCGAATCGTTCAGCTCCCGCCTGTCACCCAAATGGCTGCAGCACGCGCGATTTGACGAGATGCGAAGAGGGGAAGTTCCTGCCCATCCTGGAAGTTCAGGCCGGGTTCGATTCCGCCGCCACCCAGTCGTGAAACTGGTGCATAAAATCATTATATTACAAGGTGTTATATGATTTGTTTGACACATCAAAGGAAATATCGAAAGATCGTGTCATAAGGCCCTGCTTGGCCAAGATAATTGATTTTGACGGCCGCTATCGCTGTTCCCCTTCTTATTCCGAGGTCTGAAATGAAAACCGCTGTTGCTCTTCTCGTCCTGCCTCTCGCCCTGTCGGTTTCCGCCTGCGGCGACACCTGGGGTGAGCGCGCCGTGACAGGCGGCGGCATTGGCGCAGGCACCGGTCTGGCGATCGGCGCGATTGCAGGCTGGCCGCTGGTTGCTCCGGTGCTGGTCGGCACGGCGGTCGGCGCCGGCATCGGCGCGGCCACCACACCGAAGAAGTAGCGTTATCCCCGCAGAACCTTGAGCTTGCGCTCGAAGACGCGCAGCACGTCTTCGAGCGTATCGCCGTGCGCGAGCTTGCGTGGCCCGTTGTAGACCACGTAGCTGCCGCCATTGCCGGCCCCCGGCACCTTGGCGATGGCGAACAGGGGTTGCTCGGCGGTGTGGCGGAAGATCGAGAAGATCGCCATGCCCGGCCGGAAGTCGATGGCATAGTCCCGCCATTCGCCGGTTGCCACACGCATGCTGTACAGACCCAGGAGCCGCGACAGTTCCCGCTTGTCGAACGAGACGATTCGACGCCGGGCTCGTTGATCGGCCAGACGGTAGAGGTTGCTCATGCCACCGCGACTTCGAACATGTCAGTGATGTGAATTCTTGCAGAACCGCGGGTGGTGGTAAAGCGTCGCGCGGTCCCCATTCGGTTGTTTGCCAAAGCTCGGGTAGGGGGCTATGAACCGCGGCTGAAGCTGTTGATATTCCGCGATATTCCGGGAGCACTACGTGTCCGACTCCGCCGCGTTCCACGAGATCGACGAGGCCGTCCGCAAGGACGAGATGAAGGAATGGTGGAGTCGTTACGGCACCTGGGTGGTGGCCGGAGCGGTCGTGATCGTCGTGGCCGTCACGGGATTCGTGGGCTGGCGGCAGTACGATCGGGCGCAGCGTGCCGCCGCGAGTGCCGCCTATTCGGCCGCGCTGGCGCAGATCGCGACGGATCCGGCTGCGGCGCGCGCCGAACTGGAGAAGCAGGCGGCCGACGCCCTGCAGCCCTACCGTTCCCTGGCCGCGCTCACCGCCGCGCAGCTCCGCCCCACGCTCGAGGAGCAGGTGGCCGCGCTTTCCTCGGTGGCCCCCAGCCTGTCGGCGAGCGAACTCAGCGACCTCGCCCTGGTGATCGCCGCCTTCAAGAGCATCGACACGCCCAAGGCCGAGGAAATGGTCGCCAGGCTCGAGCCGCTTGCGGCTCCCGGCCGTCCGTTCGGTCTGAGCGTGCGCGAACTCCAGGCGATGCTGGCCGTGCGCAAGGGCGATACCAAGCGCGCGAAGGAATTGTGGAACGAGATCGCCAAGGATCCGGCCGTGCCGCAGGGCACGTCGCAGCGGGTCACGGCAATGCTCAGTCTCCACGGCGGCGCGGAGGCGAAGTAGTCCGATGTCGAGCGTGTTCCGCGTGGTCGATCCCCGTTTCCTTCTCGCCGCCGCCCTGCTGGTGGTCTCCCTTTCCGGCTGCGATATCTTGGACAAGAAGAAGACGCCGCTGCCCGGCGAGCGCGTTTCCGTGCTGGGCGATCGCAAGGACCTCGAGCCCGACAGCGATGTCGCCGGCATGCAGGTCGTGCTGCCGCCGCCGACGGTGAACGAGGCCTGGCCGCAGTCCGGTGGCTTCGCGCACAATGCCATGCACAACCTGGCGATCGGGGCCTCGCCGCAGATCATATGGACCGCCGACGTCGGCTCGGGCAGCAGCTCGACCCGCATCCTGACGACACCGCCGGTCGTCGCCGAGGGCAAGGTCTTCGCCAAGGACGCGCAGGGCACCGTCTCGGCCTTCAATGCCGACACCGGCGCGCTGCTGTGGCGGGTCACGCTGGCGCCCGAGAAGGCGCGCGACTCCGACGAATTCGGCGGCGGCCTGGCCTATTACGGTGGGAAGCTTTTCGTGACGACGGGCTTCGCCATGGTCTATTCGCTCGACCCGAACACCGGCAAGGAGGAGTGGAATTCGCACGTCAGTGCGCCGGTCCGGGGAGCGCCGCTGGTGTTCAACGACCGGGTCTACGTCATCGCCATCGACAACAAGCTGCATGCGCTCGCCGCTTCCGACGGGGCCGACCTCTGGCAGTTCCCCGGTCTGCAGGAATCGTCGGGATATGTCGGCGGCAACAGCCCCGCGGGCTCGGGCGACACCGTCGTCGCGCCGTTCACGTCCGGGGAGGTCGTGGCGCTGCGCGCCGACAATGGCCGGCCGATCTGGAACGAATCGCTGATCGGCGCGCGCGCCGACATTCGCGCATTCGGCAACCTGGCCGATATTCGCGGCCGCCCGGTCATCGACCGCGGCCTCGTGATCGCCATGGGTTCGGCTGGACAGATCGCCGGTATCGACCTCCGTTCCGGCCAGCGCCAGTGGGATCGCAACATCGGCGGCAGCCAGACGCCGTGGACGGCGGGCCGCTTCCTTTTCGTGCTCACCGGCAATGCCGACGTGGTGGCCATGGTCCGCGACACCGGCAAGGTCCGCTGGGTCACGCCGCTCACCCGGTACGAGGACGCCAAGAAGCGCGTGCCGGTCCTGTGGGGCGGGCCGGTGCTGGCCGGTGACCGCCTCCTGGTGACCAGTTCGCTGGGCGACCTGCTGGTTGTCTCGCCCTACACCGGCGAGGTCATGGGCAAGATCGACGTGCGCGACCGCGTTCGCCTCGGTCCGGTCATTGCCAATCGGACCATTTACGTCCTCACAGACTCCGGGCGACTCATTGCCCTCCGCTGAAGAACGGCCACCCACCCAGCCGCTGCGCCGCGTCGCCATCGTCGGTCGTCCCAATGTCGGCAAGTCCACGCTGTTCAACCGGCTGGCCGGCCGGCGGCGCGCCATCGTCGACGACACGCCCGGCGTCACGCGCGACGTGCGCGAGCAGCCGGCGCAGCTCGGCGACCTCGCCTTCATGCTGCTCGACACGGCGGGATGGGAGACGGCGGGAGGCGAAGCCCTCGAGGCCCGTATGCGGCGCTTCACGGAGCGCGCGATCGAGGGCTCGGACGTCGTCCTGTTCCTGATCGACGCGCGCTCGGGAATCCTGCCTCTCGACCAGAGCTTCGCGAACTGGCTGCGCAAGCGCTCGGCGAAGGTGATCCTGGTTGCCAACAAGTGCGAGGGCCGCGCCGGCGCGCAGGGCCTTGCGGAGGCGCATGGGCTCGGGCTCGGCGAACCGATTCCGGTCTCTGCCGAACATGGCGAGGGATTGAGCGACCTGCACGAGGCGCTTGGCCGGCACATCGAACCGATGCGGGAGGAGGACGAGGCGGCCGACGCCGAGGCAATCGATCCCGATCTCGAGGACGTGCCCGAAGGCCGGCCCCTGCTGCTGGCCATCGTCGGGCGGCCGAACGTGGGCAAGTCGACGCTGCTCAACCGGCTGGTCGGCGAGGAGCGTGTCCTGACCGGTCCCGAGGCCGGCATCACGCGCGATTCGATTCGTGTGGAATGGGAGTGGCGCGGCCGCCCGGTTCGCCTGGTGGATACGGCCGGCATGCGGCGCCGCAGTCGCATCGATGCCAAGCTGGAAGCGGCCTCCGTGGCCGACTCGCTCGACACGATCCGGCTGGCCGACGTCGTGGTGGTCGTGCTGGACGCGGCTGACATGGCCGAGAAGCAGGACCTCAACATCGCCGGCTGGGTGATCGAGGAGGGCCGCGCGCTGGTGATCGCGGTCAACAAGACCGACCTGCTGGCCGACGACCAGTCGGAATCGTCGAAGCAGTGGCGCAAGCTGCGCGACCGGCTGGAGATGTCGTTCTCGCAGGTGAAGGACGTGGCCATCGTCGGCTTCTCGGCGCTGACCGGACGCGGCGTCGAGCGACTGCTGCCCAAGGTCTTCGAGACCTACGAGATCTGGAACAAGCGGGTCACGACCCCGAAGCTCAATCGCTGGCTGCGCGAGATGGAGGTGCTGCATCCGCCGCCGCTCGCCCCCAACGGCCGCCGCATCCGTCTGCGCTTCATGACCCAGATCAAGCGCCGCCCGCCGACCTTCATCCTGTCGGTCAGCCAGCCGCAGGAATTGGGCAACGACTACCTGCGCTTCCTGACGAACCGTCTGCGCGACGATTTCGACATGCCGGGCGTCCCGATCCGGCTCAGCATGCGCAAGCCGAAGAATCCCTACGAGGGCCGGCGCAAGCCGCAGCGGTAGGGCTGAGCGGAGCTCAACTCGGGGAGCGTCAGGACATTGCCTCTGGCAATGTCCGGGAGCGTTGAAGAAAGAGCGATCACAGGGGCTGCCTATGCCATCGGCCGCATCGCGGCCGATGGCGCAGAGGCGCCTTGCCCGGTACCGACCTGCTGCCCTAGGCTTCATTCCAAGAAAGTCGAAATAACGAGCTGCGCCGCAGCCGCCGACGGGATGAAGGGGTAGAACGATGGATGTCCAATACGTAGCGCCGAAGACGCTCGACGAGGCGGTTCGGGCGTTTGCCGCGGCGGCGGGGGCCGGCCGGATCCTGGCGGGCGGGACCGACCTCCTGGTCCAGATGCGCAATGGGGTCGTGGCGCCGGGCACGATCGTCGACATCAAGAAGATCGGCGAGCTGACCACCATCGAGGAGACGAAGGACGGGGGCTTCCGGATCGGTGCCGCCGTCTCCGGCGCCGCGCTGCGCGAGCATCCCAAGGTCAGCAAGGTCTGGCCGGGGGTCGTCGAGGCCACCAACCTGATCGGCTCCACACAGAACCAGGGCCGCGCCACGCCGGGCGGCAACCTGTGCAACGGTTCGCCCGCCGGCGACAGCGTGCCGGCCATGGTCGCGGCCGGCGCCATCGTCACCATCCAGGGACCGAACGGGCGTCGCGAGCTTGCCGTCGAGAAGGTGCCGAAGGGGCCGGGCCGCCTCAACCTCGAGCCCGGCGAAATCGTCGTTTCCTTCACTCTGCCGCCGCGTCCGAAGGGCTCGAGCGACGCCTACCTGCGCATGATCCCGCGCACCGAGATGGACATCGCCGTCGTGGGGTGCGGGGTCAGCCTGACGATTGACAATGGAACCTGCACCGCCGCGCGCGTCGGTCTCGGCGCCGTTGCGCCGACGGTGCTTCTGGTCGAGGCGGCGGCGAAGGCGCTGATCGGCTCCAGGCTCGACGATGCGGCGCTGGCCAAGGCCGCAGCCGCCTGCAGCGCCGCCTGCCGTCCGATCGACGACAAGCGCGGCACCATCGCCTATCGCACCAAGGTCGCCGGCGTCCTGCTGAAGCGCACCGCACTGATTGCCGCCGAACGCGCGGGAGGAAAATAAGACCATGGCGAAGCTTCACGTTTCCACCACGATCAACGGCGAGCCGCAGGAGTTCCTCTGCGACGCCGACCAGAGCATGCTCGACGTCCTGCGCGGGCCGCTCGGGTTGACCGGCGCCAAGGAAGGCTGCGGCACCGGCGACTGCGGCGCCTGCACGGTCACCCTGAACGGGCGGATCGTCTGTTCCTGCCTGATGCTGGCGGCCGAGGCCGAGGGGCAGAACATCGGCACCATCGAAGGCATGGCCGGCGAGGAACTGCATCCGCTGCAGCAGAAATTCCTCGAATCGGCGGCGCTGCAGTGCGGCATCTGCACGCCGGGCGTGCTGATGGCCGCCAAGGCGCTGCTCGAGAACAACCCCGATCCGACCGAGCATGAAGTCCGCTTCTGGCTGGCCGGCAACCTGTGCCGCTGCACCGGCTACGACAAGATCATCCGCGCCGTACTGGACACCGCCGCCGACATGAGGGCCGCACGATGAGCACGACTGGGAGCACCACAGACACCGCCAACGACAACAAGTGGATCGGCAAGCGCACGATCCGTCCCGACGGCGCCGACAAGGTGACGGGACGCGCGGCCTATGCCGCCGACACGACCATGCCGGGCATGATCTGGGGCAGGGTGCTGCGCAGCCCGCATCCGCACGCGCGCATCAAGTCGATCGACACCAGCAAGGCGGAAGCGCATCCCGGCGTGAAGGCCGTGATGACCGCCAAGGACATCGTGAACTTCCCGATCGAGAAGTCGGTGATGCTGGGCATCCAGGACATGCGCTGGATGTGCCGTAACGTCATGGCGCGCGAGAAGGCGCTTTTCGCCGGCCATCCGGTCGCGGCGGTCGCGGCCACCACGGAGAAGATCGCGGCGGAAGCCTGCAAGCTGATCGAGGTCGAGTACGAGGTCCTGCCCTTCGTGATCGACGTCGAGGAGGCGATGAAGTCCGACGCGCCGATCCTCCACGACTTCATCAAGTACAAGGACAAGCCCTCGAACATCGCCGGCACGCTGGAGCACAAGCTCGGTGACATCGGTGAGGGCTTCGCCAAGGCCGACGTCGTCATCGAGCGCAGCTTCCGCACCCAGCCGGTGCACCAGGGCTATATCGAGCCGCATGCCTGCCTGGTCAGCGTCTCCGACGGCAAGGCCACGATCTGGAGCTCCAGCCAGGGCCAGTTCATGGTCCGCGCCATGTGCGCCTACCTGACGGGGCTGCCCCAGAACGACATCCGCGCCATCCCCGCCGAGATCGGCGGCGGCTTCGGCGGCAAGACGATCATCTACCTGGAGCCGCTGGCGCTGATCCTGGCCAGGAAGTCCGGCCGGCCGGTGAAGATGACCATGAGCCGCGCCGAGGTCTTCCATGCCTCCGGCCCGACCTCGGGCTCCTACAGCACGGTCAAGCTGGGCGCGACCAAGGACGGCAAGCTGGTGGCCGCGCAGGGCACCTTCTGCCTGCAGGCCGGCGCGTTGCCGGGCTCGCCCATCCGTGGCGCGGCGGGTTGCGCCTTCGCACCCTACGATATCCCCAACGTACACTCGTTCGGCTACGACGTGGTCTCCAACCGCTCCAAGGTCGCGGCCTATCGCGCGCCCGGCGCGCCGATCGGCGCCTATGGCGTCGAGTGCGTCATGGACGAGATGGCGGAGGCGCTGAAGATCGATCCGCTGGACTTCCGCCTGAAGAACGCGGCGAAGCAGGGCACCAAGGCCGCTCACGGGCCGGTCTACCCGCGCATCGGCTTCGTCGAGACGATCGAGGAGGCGAAGAAGCACCCGCACTACACGACGCCGCTGCCCAAGGCCGGGAAGGGCATGCTGTACGGCCGCGGCGTGGCGTCGGGCTTCTGGTTCAACGCCGGCGGCGAGTCGAGCGCGCAGGTCAACATCAACGAGGACGGCACGGTGGTGGTGATCACCGGCCATCCCGACATCGGCGGCTCGCGCGCCGCGACGGCCAACATCACCGCCGAGCTGTTGGGCATCGACTACAAGAAGGTCTCGGTGCTGATCGGCGACACCAGCGTCATCGGCTTCAGCAACCTGACCGGCGGCAGCCGCGTGACCTATGCCTCGGCCATGGTCGTGACGCACTCGACGGAAAAGGTGATCACCCAGCTCCGCGAGCGCGCCGCGAAAATCTGGAAGATCGATCCCGATGCGGTCGTCTGGGAAAATGGCGAGGCCCGGCCGGCCGGCGACAATGCCGGAAAGTTCGAGCCGCTCAGCCTCGGCCAGATCGCGGCCCAGGCGAGCGCCACCGGCGGTCCGATCGGCGCCGGCCAGCAGCTCAACACGACGGGCGCCGAAGGCGGCTTCGCGACCCACGTCTGCGACGTCGAGGTCGACCCCGATCTCGGCATCGTGCGCGTGCTGAGGTACACGGCCTTCCAGGATGTCGGCCGCGCCATCCATCCCAGCTATGTCGAGGGCCAGATCCAGGGCGGTGCCGCCCAGGGCATCGGCTGGGCGCTCAGCGAGGAGTACATCTTCAACAAGGACGGCAAGCTCGATAATCCGAGCTTCCTCGACTACCGCATGCCGGTCAGCTCCGACCTGCCGATGCTGGATTCGGTGATCCTCGAGATTCCCAATCCGAAGCATCCGCAGGGCGTGCGCGGCGTCGGCGAGGTCCCGCTGGTGCCGCCGCTGGCCGCCATCTCGAACGCGGTCTACGACGCGCTCGGCCGGCGCTTCTACAGCCTGCCGATGTCGCCGCCCAAGGTACTGGCGACGATGGACATGGCCGCCGAATAAGGGAGCCGGCGACGGCCTCGCGCCGTCACCTCCTCGAAACGGCCTGCGGCGCCCTCAGCTGAGGCTGGGGCGCTGCTCCAGGGCCGTGTCGCCGGCGACCCATTCGCCGTTCATCGTGCAGGACGGCATCGCCAGCTGGACCAGCGATTCGCCGTGCGCCTCGGGCGGGATCTGCTGGGCCTCGTCCTCGCCCGGGAAGGCCTCGCGGCGCATGAAGGTGCGCATCGGGCCCGGGTTGAAGAGGTTGACCTTCACCTGCGTGTGCGCGACCTCGGCGGCATAGATGCCGACCATCATGTCCAGCGCGGCCTTGCTCGTGGCGTAGGCGCCCCAATAGGGAATGATCCGGCGGGAGGCCCCCGAGGTCACGAAGATGGCGCGGCCGGCGTCGGAGCGGCGCAGCAGCGGATCCATCGAACGAATCAGGCGCCAGTTGGCGGTGACGTTCACCGCCATCACCTGCTCGAACACCTTGGGCTCGAAATGGCCCATCGGCGAGAGCGTGCCCAGGATGGCGGCATTACCGAGCAACACGTCCAGGCGACCGAAACGGTCGAAGAGCGCCTGGCCCAGCCGGTCGATCCCGGGACCGTCGGTGACATCGAGCGGGACCAGGGTGGCCGTGCCGCCGATCGCCTTGATGCGGTCGTCGACCTCCTCGAGGCCGCCGACGGTCCGGGCGACCAGCACGCAATGGGCGCCTTCGGCGGCATAGGCGAGAGCGGCCGCGGCGCCAAGGCCGCGCGAGGCGCCGGTGATCAGCGCAACGCGCCCGGCGAGACGGCCGACGGCGACTTCGGTCATGGCCTCGTACTCAGCCCGATTCGACGAGGAGGGAGAGCTGGCGATCCTCTACGCCGACCACGTCGTCGAGCGCGATCGGGTAGTCGCCGGTGAAGCAGGCATCGCAGAAGGCTGGCTGGGCCGCATCCCGGCCGGGCAGGCCCATCGCGCGATAGAGGCCGTCGATCGAGACGAAGGCCAGCGAATCGACGCCGATGAACTTCGCCATGCCGGCCACGTCGTAGCGCGAGGCCAGCAGCTTGTCCTTGTCCGGCGTGTCGATGCCGTAGAAGCAGGGATCTGTGGTCGGCGGGGCGGCGATGCGCATATGCACTTCCTTGGCGCCGGCGTTGCGTACCATCTCGACGATCTTCATCGAGGTCGTGCCGCGCACGATCGAATCGTCGACGAGGATGATACGCTTGCCCTCGATGTGGGCGCGGTTGGCGTTGTGCTTCAGCCGCACGCCGAGATGGCGGATGTGGTCGGCGGGTTCGATGAAGGTGCGGCCGACATAGTGGTTGCGGATGATGCCGAGTTCGAACGGCAGCCCCGACTGGGCGGCATAGCCGATCGCGGCCGGCACGCCGGAATCCGGCACCGGCACGACCACGTCGGCCGACACGGGGTTTTCCCGGGCCAGTTCCATGCCGATGCGCTTGCGCGCATCGTAGACGCCGATGCCCTCGACCTTCGAATCGGGCCGCGCGAAGTAGATGTGCTCGAACACGCAGAAACGGCGCTTCTGCTTCACGAACGGCTTGATGGACCTGAGGCCGTTGCCGTCGACGATCACGATCTCGCCCGGCTCGACGTCGCGCACGAAGCGGGCGCCGATGATGTCGAGCGCGCAGCTCTCGGAGGCCAGGATCCAGGCGTCCTCGAGCCGGCCGATCACCAGGGGGCGGACGCCCAGCGGGTCGCGCACGCCGAGCAGGGCCTCGTTGGTCAGCAGCAGCAGCGAGTAGGCGCCCTTGACCCGGCCCAGCGCATCGATCAGCCGGTCGACGACGGTCGAGTAGTTTGAACGGGCGATCAGATGGTTGATGACTTCGGTGTCGGTGGTCGACTGGAACAGGCAGCCGATCCGGACCAGCTCCTTGCGCAGGAGGTAGGCGTTGGTGAGGTTGCCGTTGTGCGCCAGGGCGAGGCCGCCGAAGTCAAAGTCGGCGAAGATCGGCTGGATGTTGCGGTCCGAGGAACCGCCGGTCGTGGCGTAGCGATTGTGGCCGATCGCCGAATAGCCGACCAGCTTGTCCATGACGGCCTGGGTGCCGAAGATGTCGCCGACCAGGCCGGCGGCGCGATGATTGTGGAAGACCCGGCCATCGTAGGTGACGATTCCGGAAGCTTCCTGCCCGCGATGCTGCAGGGCGTGGAGGCCCAGCGCGGTATGGGCGGCGGCATCCGACGTCCCGTAGATGCCGAACAGCGCACACTCCTCGTGAAACTTGTCGTCGAGGGTGTCGTCTGAGCGATTCGGGGTGCTAAGCACGGCGGGGTTATAACTGGGGTGTCGCCCCAAGGCTATCAAGGATCACTCACTGCGGCGGTTTGGTTTCAGCCGGTGCCGCTGGAGCAGCCGGTGCCGCCGCCGGGGCGGCGGATGGTGCCGCCGGCGCCGTGTCCGACGCTGCGGGCGAAGTCCTAGACGGGGACGTGATCGCGCCACTTTCCATGCCCGGGCGCTGCAGGCGGTTGCGGAATCCCGTGGGAAGATAGGGCTCCACGAAGGTGGCCATTTCCCGGATCATCGGGAAACTGGCGGCCCCCTCGACGGCGGGCGGCAGCTGGCGGGGACCCAGATATCCGTAGAACAGGAAGGCCGCGCCCATGGCGACCCAGGCGCAGAGCACGCCAAAGCCCGCTCCGAGGATCTTGTCGGGCTTGCCGAGCGGACTGGAGCGGATCGAACGGGACAGCATGCTGGTCAGCATGATCAGCACGATCAGCGCGGCCACGAAGACGACCAGCAAGGAGACGAAATAGGAGAGCTCGGCGCTGCCGACGACCTTCAGAACCTCCGGCTCGACCACCTTCGAGAAGCGCCAGGCGATCCAGCCGGAGGCGATCCAGGAGACGATGAAAAGGACGGCGTGGGCAAAGCCGGTGGACAGGCCGATGGCCGCCCCGAAAACGGCGATGGCGATCACGGCGACATCGAATACGGTAATTCCCAGCTGTTCCATCGACCCCGTTGCCCTAGTCCTGATCCTGATCGCGGCGACGGCCCCCGGACCCTTCCGTGAACCCTTCGCGCCGGCCACGTTTTAGTGGCCGGTCGGCCGGTTGGAAACGCGCCACAAGGTCCGACAGATGCTCAATTTCGTCAATGGCGATGCCCTCCGGCGCCCGCGGGGCCGGGCCTGAGCCGCTGCGAACCTGCGGTATGAGCGCGCTTCGGAAGCCGAGCTTGGCGGCCTCCCGCAAGCGGGCTTCGCGCTGCCCGACCGGCCGGACCTCGCCGCCCAGGCCGATTTCGCCGAACACCACCATGTCGCCGGGCACCTGTTCGTCGGCCAGCGAGGAGACGACGGCCGCTGCCACGGCGAGGTCGGCGGCCGGTTCGCCGATCCGCAGCCCGCCCGCCACGTTCAGGTAGACGTCGTTGGCGCCGACCGTGACGCCGCATCGGGCCTCCAGCACGGCCAGGACCATGGCAAGGCGGTTCGAATCCCAGCCGACCACGGCGCGCCGCGGCGTGGCGAGGGACGAGGGGCTGACCAGTGCCTGGATCTCGACCAGCAGGGGCCGGGTGCCCTCGATGCCGGCGAAGACGCAGGTGCCCGAGACGTGGCCGCGACGATCGGCCAGGAACAGGGCCGAGGGGTTGGCGACGTCGGACAGGCCGCGGTCGGACATCTCGAAGACGCCGATCTCGTCGGTCGGGCCGAAGCGGTTCTTGACCGTGCGCAGGATACGGAACTGGTGGCCGCGCTCGCCTTCGAAATAGAGCACCGTGTCGACCATGTGCTCGAGCACGCGGGGACCCGCGATGGCGCCGTCCTTGGTGACGTGGCCGACCAGCAGCACGGCGATGCCGCGGCGCTTGGCCAGTTCGACCAGCGCCTGCGCCGAGGCGCGCACCTGGGTGACCGTGCCCGGAGTGGAATCAACCGTGTCGAGCCACATGGTCTGGATCGAATCGATGACCGCCACCCTGGGCGCGTCCGGCTGTTCCAGCGACGCCACGATGTCGCGCACCGAGGTGGCGGCAACCAGCTGAACCGGTGCGTCGGCCAGGCCCAGGCGCTCGGCCCGCAGCCGGACCTGATCGACGGCCTCTTCGCCGGAAATATAGGCGCAGGTGGTGTGCTGTCTGGCGAGCGCCGCCGCCATCTGCAGCAACAGGGTCGACTTGCCGATGCCCGGATCGCCGCCGATCAGCAGCGCAGAACCGACGACCAGACCGCCACCGCACACGCGATCGAATTCGTTGATGCCGCTCTTGAGGCGCGGCGGCTGAGGCGTCGAGCCGGTGAGGCCCGTGAACTCGAGCAGGCGACCCTTTCCGCGACGGGCCATCGCGCCGCCGGCAGGGCCGGGCGCGGGAGCGGCCTCCTCTACGATGGTGTTCCACTCACCACAGGATTCGCAGCGGCCGCTCCATTTGGTCGTGACGGCGCCGCAGGACTGGCAGACGAAGCGCTTGAGCGGCCTCGCCACGGTCAGAGTTTCCGGACCTGCATGCGGATCGGACCCTCGGCCCGGCCGTGGATGAACTGGTCCACATAGGCGTTCCCCGAGCGGTCGATGTCCGCGACGGGTCCCTGCCAGATCAACTTGCCCTCGTGCAGCATGCCGATGCGGTGGCCGATCTTGCGGGCACTCGCCAAGTCGTGGGTGATCGAGACCGCCGTCGCGCCGAGGTCGCTGACGCATTTCACGATCAGGTCGTTGATCACGTCCGCCATGATCGGATCGAGGCCGGTCGTCGGCTCGTCGAAGAAGATGATCTCGGGTTCGCGCGCGATGGCGCGGGCGAGCGCCACGCGCTTCTGCATGCCGCCCGACAGTTCCGACGGAAAGAGCTCGCCGATCTCCGGGCCCAGACCGACCGCCCCCAGCTTGGCGACGGCGACTTCGCGGGCCTGATCGGTCGCCATGCCGTCGCTCTGGATGGGGCCGAAGGCGACGTTCTCCCAGACGCGCAGCGAATCGAACAGCGCCCCGCCCTGGAACAGCATGCCGAACTTGCGCATGACGCGCGCCCGGCTGCGGTCGCTGAGGTCTCGTGTTTCCTCGCCGTCGATCCTGATCGAGCCGTTTTCCGGTCGCAGCAGGCCGAGGATGCATTTCAGCAGCACCGACTTGCCGGTTCCGGAGCCGCCGATCACGACCATCGATTCGCCCGGGGCCACGTCGAGCTCGATGCCCTGCAGCACCTTTTTCGGCCCGAAAGCCTTGGTGACGCCGCGCAGCGAGATCTTGGGGGAGGCCATGAGGCGGGAGCCGATCAGCGCGCGAAGAAGGCTTCGGTGATGAAGTAGTTGAACGTCAGGATCAGGATCGAGGCCGAGACCACGGCGCTGGTGGTCGCCATGCCGACGCCCTGGGCGCCGCCGCGCGACGTGTAGCCGTGGTAGCAGCCCATCAGGGTGATCAGGAAGCCGAACACCGCCGCCTTCACCAGGCCCGAGAAGACGTCCTGGAATTCAAGGAAGTCCATCGTGTTGCGCAGGTATGCCACGTCGTTGAAATCGAGCTTGTAGACGCCGACCAGGAAACCTCCCAGCACGCCGATGATGTCGGCGATCAGCACCAGGAACGGCAGGGTGAGGATGCCCGCGATCAGTCGCGGCACGACCAGATACTTGAACGGATCGGTCGAGAGGGTGGTGAGCGCATCGATCTGTTCGGTGACCCGCATGGTGCCGATCTCGGCGGCCATCGCCGCGCCGACGCGGCCGGCGACCATTAGGCCCGCCAGAACCGGTCCCAGTTCGCGGGTCAGCGAGACCACGACGACATTGGGAATCGCGCTCTCGGCGGAGAAGCGTGCGAAGCCGGTGTAGCTCTGCAGCGCCAGCACCATGCCGGTGAAGATCGCGGTGAGGCCGACCACGGGCAGCGAGTAGTAGCCGATTTCCATGATCTGCCGGAGGATCTGCCGGCGGTAGTAGGGCGGCTGCAGACCCTGCCGGATCGCCTTGAAGGCAAAAGAGGTGACAGCGCCGATCGCCTCCAGGAAGGCGAGCGTCATGCGGCCCAGCATCGTGACCAGAGGAATGCTCACGCCGCTTCTCCCGCGTCGTCGGCCGGGCCGCCGGCATAGCCGTCGACATAGGCACGGAAATAGCGCCGGCCGAGGGCGGTCATGATCTCATAGGCGTTCGTCCGGGCGTGGTCGGCGAGATCGTCGGGCGTGAGGTGGGGACCCAGGATCTCGACCAGGGCGCCGGGCTGGCAGTCGGCTTCCGGCACGTCGGTCACGTCGATGGTCACCAGGTCCATGGAAATACGGCCGATCACGGGCACGGTGTGCCCGGCGAGATGCACATGGGTGCGATTGACGAGGTTACGGAAATAGCCGTCCGCATACCCCAGTGCAATCGTCGCGATCCGGCTCGGGCGCGCCGAGCGCCAGGCACCGCCATAGCCCACCGTCTGGAAGGCATCGATCCGGCGGGTTTGCAGGAGGTGGGCGTGCAGCGTCACGACCGGCAGCATCGGGTTGGGCTGGCCGGGCAGGGGATTGATGCCGTAGAGCGCCGCGCCCGGGCGCAGCAGGTCGAAATGGAAGTCCGGCCCCAGGAAGATGCCCGAGGAGTTTGCCAGCGAGGTCGGCGCGCCCGGCATCGCGCGCACGAAGGTGCGGAAGCGCGAGAGCTGCTCGCCGTTGACCGGGTTCGACGTGTCCTCCGAGGCGACGAGGTGGCTCATGATCAGGGCAAGTCGCAGGCCGCGCAGCCGGCCACGCTCGTTGATCAGGACCTGCGCGTCCTCTGCAGAGAAGCCCAGCCGGTGCAGGCCGGTGTCGAGATGCACGACGGCATCGAGCGCCTGGTTAAAGCGCTGGGCGGCGGCCCGCCAGACATTGAGCTGCCCCAGGTGATTGAGCACCGGGATGAGACGGTGCTCGACGAAGTCGGGCTCGGTGCCGGGGAGCAGTCCGTTCAGGACATAGATCGGCGGCTCGGGCAGAATGCGGCGGAGCGCAATCCCCTCGTCGATATGGGCCACGAAGAAGTGCCGGCAGCCCTCCGCCGCCAGCCGGGCGCCGACCACGGCGGCGCCGGTGCCGTAGGCATCGGCCTTCAGGACGGCGGCGCAATCGACCGGCCGGCCGGTGGCGCGACCGGCGTCGCGTAGCCCGCGCCAGTTGGCCGCGATTGCGCCCAGGTCGATGGAAAGGATCGCGCCGGCCCGGCGCGCCGCGTTGTCGTCAGCAGGAATTGACACGTCGTGACCTTAGAACGCCGGTCCGGGCTCGTCAGCACCGACATCGAGATTACCGAACTTCGTGAACTTCCCTTCGAACGACAGGCGCACGATGCCTGTGGGCCCGTGTCGCTGCTTGGCCACGATGACCTCGGCCTTGCCGTAGGTTTCCTCGCAGCGCTGCTTCCAGGCGTCATGGCGTTCATTGAACTTCTGGTCGCTCTCCTCGGCGCGTCGCGCGGGCTCGGTGCGGGTCAGGTAATATTCTTCACGGTAGACGAACATGACGACGTCGGCATCCTGCTCGATCGAGCCTGACTCGCGAAGGTCGGCGAGCTGGGGGCGCTTGTCCTCGCGCTGCTCGACGGCGCGCGAGAGCTGCGACAGGGCGACCACCGGCACGTCCAGTTCCTTGGCCAGCGTTTTCAGGCCCCGGGTGATCTCCGAAACCTCCTGGACGCGATTCTCCTGTCGGCTCTTGCCCGACGGATTGAGCAGCTGGAGGTAGTCGACGATGATCAGACCGAGACCGTGCGTCCGCTTCAGCCGGCGCGCGCGGGTCCGCAGGGCGGCGATGGACAGGGCGGGCGTGTCGTCGATGAAGAAGTTCAGGTGCTCGAGTTCGTGGCTGACGTTCAGCACCGTGTCGAACTCGGTGCTGTTCATTTCGCCTTTGCGAATTTTCTCGGAGGAGAGTTCGGCCTGCTCGGACAGCATGCGGGTGGCGAGCTGCTCGGCGGACATTTCCAGCGAGAAGAAGCCGACCACGGCGCCGTCCACCGCCTTCGGGTGTCCGTCGACGATCTCCTCCCGATAGGCCTTGGCGGCGTTGAAGGCGATATTGGTCGCCAATGCAGTCTTTCCCATCGACGGGCGGCCGGCGAGAATCAGGAGGTCGGACCGGTGCAGGCCGCCCAGCAACTGGTCGAGATTGGACAGGCCCGTCGCCACGCCGGTGAGCTTGCCCTCGCGGCCATAGGCTGCCTCGGCGGCGGTCATGGCTTCGGTGAGAGCCATGCGGAACGGCTTGAAGCCGCCCTCGGTCTGACCGGTCGTCGCCAGGTCGTAGAGCTTCTTTTCGGCGACCTCGATCTGCTGCAGCGCCGTCTCGTCCACGTCGCCGGAAAAGGCGCCGTTGACGACGTTCTCACCGAGATCGATGAGCTGGCGGCGGAGGTAGAGATCGTGCACGGCCCGACCGAACGCCGCGGCGTCGATCACATGCACTGAGGCTGCGGCGAGCCGGGCCAGATAGGCCGCGCCGCCGGCTTCCTTCATGGCGGGATCCTGCTCGACATAGGTCTTGAGCGTGACCGCGCTCACGACCTGGCCGCGCTCGATCAGGCGCGACAGGGAATCGTAGAGTTTTCCGTGCGACGGGTCGGCAAAATGTTCGGGGCGCAGGAACTCGGCCACGCGCTGGTAGGCGGCATTGTTCACGAGGATGGAGCCGAGCAACGCCTGCTCCGCTTCGAAATTGTGCGGCGGCTCGCGAAGGCGCACATCTTCGGCGCCGGGCAGGCGCGTGACGTTCGAGGACTCTTTCAGTGGCTCCATCAGAATGTCTTTGCCCAAGATGGGAGGGGGATCACAGCAAAGAATTTCGAGTGCCCGCTTATCCCGAGCGTAGCGAGGATACCTTCCTATTCGGCCGCCATGGACCCTGCGACGTTCTTCAGGCGTTCTCCAGACGCCATGTAGTCGCGCGTGAGCGGCACCGCATCCTGCCGCCGGGCGATCTGAACCTGGAAGACCATCTGGTTCATGTAGCGGAAGGCCACCTCGCAGCCTGCGAGATAGAACTCCCACATCCGGCAGAAGCGATCGTCGTAGCCGGCGAGCCTTTTGATCTGCTCTCGGTTGGCGAGGAAGCGCTCGCGCCAGAGACGCAGGGTTTCTGCATAATGCAGACGCAGCACTTCGATGTCGGTCACCCAAAGCCCCGCCTTCTCGATCGCCGCCAGGACTTCCGACAGGGCGGGGCTGTACCCGCCGGGAAAGATGTACTTGCGGAGCCACGTGTTGGTGCCGCCCGGCGGCTCCATGCGGCCGATCGAATGCAGCAGCATCACGCCGTCGTCCGCCAGCAGCTCCTTCACCTTCGTGAAGTATTCGAGGTAATGCGCGGAGCCGACATGCTCGAACATGCCGACCGAAACGATGCGGTCGTAGCGACCCGGCTCCTCGCGATAGTCGAGAAGCTTGAAGCGGACCTTGTCGGAGACACCCTCTTCGACGGCGCGGCGGCTCGAAACGCCATGCTGCTCGCGCGAGAGGGTGACCCCTGTGACGTCGACGTCGAAGGCTCGGGCGAGGTAGAGACCCATGCCGCCCCAGCCCGATCCGATGTCGAGCACCTTCTGGCCGGGACTGAGCAGGAGCTTGGCCGCGATGTGCGCCTTCTTGTCGGCCTGCGCCGTCTCCAGCGGCTCGCTGCCGGTCCTGAAGTAGGCGCAGGAATATTGCCGGTCGCGGTCGAGGAAGAAATCGTAGAGCTCACCCTTCAGATCGTAGTGGTGTGCCACGTTCTTCTGGGCCTTGCCGACGGGATTGTACTGCTCCAGCACGCGCAGCCACCGCTGGAGCGTGTAGGACCAGCGCATCACGGCCGTGGAATCGACGGCGGCCATGTTGCGCCCGAGGAGGTCGAGCAGGTCGTAGAGGTCTCCCTGTTCGACGGTCAGTCGACCGTCCATGTAGGCCTCGCCCAAGGCGAGCCGCGGCCTCAAGGCCAGGCGGATGCCGGTCCACCAGTCGTGGACCCGCATGGTCACCGCGGGACCGGCTTTTGCGCCCGTGACCTGATGTGACCGACCCGTCTCATCGATGATGGTCAGTTGGCCTTCGTTCACGATCCGGGCAAGGACCTGCGCCAGCAGCACGACGGATTACTCCAAGTTGTCGTTCTCCAAATGTTAATCCCATCCGCTTTTTCGACGCAAAGGGGTGAACGGTCAAAATTTGCAGTGGGTCAATGTGAATAATTCGCATTTGAATTGCCATCATGCACTGCGGGTGATATCGGGCCATTGATACTCACTCGCATCGGAGGAAGACGTGAAGAGACGTGCGCTCGTGAAGACTGGCCTAGCGTTTGGCTCCGGTGCGTTCATCGCCCGACGGGCCTGGGCGCAGGGCGGGACGCTCAACCTCTATTCGGCCCGCCACTACAAGACCGACGATGCCCTGTATGGCAATTTCGCCGATCTCACCGGCGTCAAGATCAACCGCGTCGATGCCGAGCCCGATCCGCTCATCCAGCGTCTTCGCACCGAGGGCGACAAGAGCCCGTGCGACGTGTTCATCACAGTCGACGCCGGCCGCATCGAGCGCGCCCGCGAGATGGGGCTGCTCCAGGCGACCGAGTCGCCCGTGCTGACCAAGGCGATCCCCGCGCACCTGCGCGATCCCGACAACACCTGGTTCGGCTTCTCCAAGCGCGCGCGCGTCATCGTGTTCAACAAGGAGAAGATGCAGGCGGCTGCCGGCCCACAGAACTACGAGGATCTCGCCGATCCGAAGTGGAAGGGCAAGGTGCTGATCCGCTCCTCGGGCAACATCTACAATCAGTCGCTCACCGGCTCGATCCTTGCGGCTGATGGTCCGGAGAAGACGGAAGCCTGGGCCAAGGGCGTTGCCGCCAACATGGCGCGTGCGCCGCGCGGCGGCGACACCGACCAGATCAAGGCTGCCGCGGCCGGCGAGGGCGACGTCGCGGTCGTGAATACCTACTACTTCGTGAACCTGATGCGTTCGTCCAAGCCCGAGGACCGCGAGATCGTGGCCAAGCTGGGCGTGATCTTCCCGAACCAGGCCAACCGTGGCACGCACGTGAACCTGAGCGCCGGCGGCATCGCCAAGCACGCACCGAACAAGCAGGCGGCGGTCAAGTTCCTCGAGTACCTGGTCTCGCCACAGGCCCAGAAGTACTTCGCCGACGGCAATTCGGAATATCCGGTCGTGGCCTCGGTCGAGCTTTCGCCGCAGCTCAAGTCACTCGGCACCTTCAAGGAAGATCAGCTCAACGCCCGCGTGTTCGCACAGAACAATGCCGAGGCGCTGAAGATCATGGATCGGGCCGGCTGGAAGTAGGTCGTCCCGACGCCGCCACCGTGCGGCTCAGGAGGATCACCGGTGCAAGCGACACGGTGACGATGAGAATCGATCCGACGGCCGCCTGGGCAAGGCGCTCGTCGGATGCGAAGCGGTAGACCCCGATGGCCAGCGTGTCGAAGTTGAAGGGCCGTATCAGCAGGGTCGCCGGCAGCTCCTTCAGGACCTCGACGAATGCGACGATGCCGGCCGTCAGGGCCGGCACCCGCAGCATGGGCAGATGGATACGCCACAGGACGTCGCGTGGCCGGCCCCCCAGGATCCGCGCGCTGGCGTCCATGGCCGGATCGATCGCGGCAAGTCCGGGCGCGACATTGGCCATGCCGACGGCAAGGAAGCGAACCGTATAGGCGACGACCAGGGCGAAGGCGGTGCCGCTCAGCAGCAGGCCGGTCGGAACGCCGAGTACCTGCCGCGAGAGCAGGTCGAGGCCGCGATCGGCCAATGCCAGCGGCAGCAGCACGCCAACGGCAATGACGGCGCCGGGAATCGCGTAGCCGAGCGACGCGAAGGCGATTGTTCGGTGGAGCAGTCGGCGGCGGACAAGGCGTCCGGCATAGCTCAGAAACACGGCAAGACCGACGATGATCGCGGCCGCCACCGTCGCCAGGATCAGGCTGTTCAGGGCGTCGCCGATGAACTGCCGGTCGGTCACCAGCACTCCGGACGACAAAGCGAGCTGCGCGAGATGGGCCGTTGGCACCACGAAGCCCAGCAGGATCGGCAGGGCGCAGGCGGCGAATGAGGCGAGGCCCGCAATCAGGGGAAGCTGCACCGGCTCGGCGACGTAGCGCAGGTTCGAGGCGATCGTGAACCGCGCCCGTCCGCGCGACCGGTACTCCACTGCGACGAGGGCGATCGCGATCAGGATGAGGACCATGGAGATCTGAGCGGCACCCTCGCGGTTTCCCATGCCGTACCAGGTCCGGTAGATCGCCGTGGTGAAGGTGTGGATGCCATAATACTGGACGGTGCCGAAGTCGGCGAGGGTCTCGAGCAGGGCGAGGGCGGTGCCCGCGGCGATGGCTGGGCGGGCGAGCGGCAGGCCGATGCGCAGGAAGGTGCGCCAGGGGCCGTTGCCGAGGATGCGGCTCGCCTCGAGCAGAGACTGCGACTGGGCGAGGAACGCCGCGCGCGCGGCGAGATAGACGTAGGGGTAGAGGACCAGCGCGAAGAGCAGGGCGACGCCCTGGGATGATCCGAAGTTGGGAAACCAGTAGTCGCCGCGGCTCCACCCCATGGCGGCGCGCAACGCCGACTGCAGCGGGCCGGCGAAGGTCAGCAGATCGGCGTAGGCATAGCCGATGATGTAGGTCGGCATGACGAGCGGCAACAGCAACGCCCATTGCAGCATCCGGCTTCCGGGAAATCGGCACATCGTCACGAGCCAGGCCGTGCCGGTGCCGATCACGATGGTACCGAGACCGACGCCGATCAGCAGGACGATCGTGTTGGCGAAAATGTCGCGAAGCTGGGTCTCGGCGAGATGACGCCAGAGTTCGCCCTGATCGCTGAAGAGGCTGGAGGCGATCCCGAGCAGAGGCAGCGCGACGACGGCGGCCACGGCGACGGGACCCACGCGCCAGATCATCGATGCACCAAAAGAAAACGCATGCCACCGCGGTACGATGGCATGCGTTCGAAGAGCTGCGCGGTGCCTGTCGGCACGCGCGTTACTTCTGGTCGGCCGGCGGTTCCTCGGCCGCAGCCTCGGCGGTCTCGCCTTCGCCCTCGCCCTCGGCGGCCTCGGCCGACTTGGCCTCGAACAGCGCGGCGGCCTGATCGGCCGCGCGTTGAGCCGCTTCGGTGGCTTCCATGGCCGCGCGCTCGGTCTCCGCGACCAGCCGGCCGCCCTTGGCGAGGAATTCTGCTTCCTCGGCAGAACGGGCGACCAACACGGAGATCTCGACCACGACTTCCGGATGGAGATGGATCTTGATCTTGTGTTCGCCCAGCGCCTTGATCGGCTTGTCGAGTTCGACCTGGCTGCGCTCGATCTTCACGCCCTGAGCGCCAGCGCCGTCGGCAATGTCGCGCGAGGTGACCGAACCGTAGAGCTGGAGCGCCTCGGAGGCCTGGCGGATGATGATGACCTTGAGGTCGCTCATCTTGCCGCCGACCGCTTCGGCTTCCTGGCGGCGCTCGAGATTCTGCGCCTCCAGGACCTTACGCTGCGATTCGAAGTAGGTGATGTTGTCCTTGGTCGCGCGCAGCGCCTTCTTCTGCGGCAGGAGGAAGTTGCGGGCGAAGCCGGGCTTCACCTTCACAACGTCGCCCATCTGGCCGAGCTTCGGCACGCGTTCGAGCAGGATGACGTTCATCGGCATGATTGCGTCTCCCGACTAGGCGATGAGGTAAGGCAGGAGCGCCAGGAAGCGCGCGCGCTTGATCGCCTGGGCGAGTTCGCGCTGCTTCTTGGACGAGACCGCGGAAATGCGGCTCGGAACGATCTTGCCGCGTTCGGAGATGAAGCGCTGCAGGAGGCGAACGTCCTTGTAGTCGATCTTCGGAGCATTCGCGCCGGAGAACGGGCAGCTCTTGCGGCGGCGGGTGAACGGACGACGCTGGGCGCTCATGCTTCTTCTCCCGTGTCGGCAACCGTCGGGGCAGCAACGCCCTCGTCGCCGAAGCGCGGACGCTCGCGACGCGGCGGGCGATCGCCCCAGCGGTCGCCACGATCGCCGCCCGGACGGTCGGACTTCTCGGCGCTGCGCACCATAATGGCCGACGGCACTTCCTCGAGCTCGTCGACGCGCACGGTCATGTAGCGGATGATGTCTTCGTTGATCGACATCGTGCGCTCCAGCTCCTTCACCGCCGCAGACGGGGCGTCGATGTTGAGCAGGGTGTAATGACCCTTGCGGTTCTTCTTGATGCGATAGGTCAGCGAACGCAGGCCCCAGTACTCCTTCTTGGAGACGGTGCCGCCCATGCTGGCGACCAGTTCGGAGAACTGGGTGGTCAGAGCCTCCACCTGCGTCGTCGCAACGTCCTGACGCGCAATGAAGACATTCTCGTAGAGTGCCATGTAGATTCGGCTCCTTATGGCTGTTTGCGACCCGGAGTTCCGAGGAACCGGCCGGATCTAGCCGCCCCATCGCGGAATGCATCGGGGCGGCAAGGAGATCGGGGCCGAACGAGGCCCCGAAGAGGCGCGGTTATACAGGCAAGCGGCCTGAAAGCAAGTATTCCCCACGCGGCTTGACTGTGTTGGTTACCCCGGTATGACTGCCGCAATTCGAGCCGAAAAACAGGGGAAAACGCGCATGAGTCGGGCTTTTGTCTTTCCGGGACAGGGATCGCAGGCCGTCGGCATGGGAGCCGACCTCGCCGGCGCCTTTGCCACCGCCCGGGAGGTCTTCGGCGAAGTCGACGAGGCTCTGAAGCAGAATCTCTCGAAACTGATGCGCGAGGGGCCGGAGAGCGACCTCGTCCTGACCGAGAACGCCCAGCCCGCCCTCATGGCCGTGAGCGTCGCCGTCATCCGAATTCTGGAGAAGGACGGTGGCAAGCCGCTGCCGTCGCTCGCCGCCTATGTCGCGGGACATTCGCTCGGTGAATATTCGGCGCTTGCTGCAGCGGGCGCCCTGACGCTCGCGGATGCCGCCCGCCTCCTGAAGCTGCGCGGGCAGTCCATGCAGAAGGCCGTGCCGGTCGGCGTCGGCGCCATGGCGGCCCTGCTGGGGATCGAGCTGGAGCCCGCCCAGGAAGCCTGCAAGGAAGCGGCCCTGGGGGAGGTGGTTGCGGTCGCCAACGACAATGGCGGCGGTCAGATCGTCGTCAGCGGCCACAAGGAAGCGGTCGAGCGCGCCATCGAGGCCGCCAAGTCTCGCGGGTGCAAACGCGGCATGATGCTGCCGGTGAGTGCCCCCTTCCATTGCCCGCTGATGCAGCCGGCCGCCGATGCGATGCAGGTCGCGCTGGAGGAGGTGGTGCTGATGCCGCCGCGCGTGCCGCTGGTGTCCAACGTGCTGGCCTCAGAACTCAGCGACCCCGAGTCCATCAAGCAGCGGCTGGTGGAACAGGTGACCGGCCTCGTGCGTTGGCGCGAGAGCGTGCAGTATATGAAGACCAAGGGCGTCGACGCGCTGGTCGAGTGCGGCACCGGCAAGGTCCTGTCGGGGCTGGTGAAGCGCATCGACAAGGACATGACTGGCCTGGCACTGAACACGCCGTCCGACATCGACGCCTTCCTGAAGACGGCATAAGGAGAGAGTGCCATGTTCGATCTGACCGGCAAGGCAGCTCTCGTGACCGGCGCGTCCGGGGGAATCGGCGGGGCGATTGCGCGCGCGCTGCACAAGCAGGGAGCGACCGTGACCCTGTCGGGGACGCGCGCAGAGGCCCTGGAACAGCTCAAGGCCTCGCTCGGTGATCGCGCGCACGTCGTGGCGGCCAAGATGGACGATCCTGTCGACATCGACCGCCTCGCCAAGGAGGCGGAAGCCGCGATGGGCGGCAGGCTCGACATCCTCGTGAACAACGCCGGCATCACGCGCGACAATATCTCGATGCGCATGAAGGACGAGGAATGGGAGAAGGTCCTGCAGGTCAACCTGACCGGAACTTTCCGCCTGACTCGTGCGGTGATGCGCGGGATGATGAAGCGGCGCTTCGGCCGGGTCGTCAGCATTACTTCGATCGTCGGCGTCACCGGCAATCCGGGGCAGGCGAATTATGCCGCGGCAAAGGCCGGCCTGATCGGCATGTCGAAGTCGCTGGCGCAGGAGCTGGCGTCGCGGGGCATCACCGTGAACTGCCTGGCGCCCGGCTTCATCGCCACGCCGATGACCGACGTGCTGACGGACGACCAGAAAAAAGCCATTCTGGGGCGTGTTCCTGCCGACCGACTGGGTACGCCCGAAGAGATCGCGGCCGGCGTGGTCTATCTCGCCAGTGACGAGGCCGCCTACGTCACGGGTCAGACCCTGCACATCAACGGCGGGATGGCGATGATCTGAGGGACAGGCCTACAAGTGCCTGATTCTGTGGGCTTTTCGGACCTAGCCAATGGCCCGGGAGCTATGTTAAGAGCCCGGCATTCGCCAACCCCCTGGCGACCGGAATTAGTTGGATAGACGGGAAGGACAAGAAATGAGCGATATTGCCGAGCGCGTTAAGAAGATCGTCGTCGAGCATCTCGGCGTCGAGGCCGCGCAGGTCAAGGAAGAGGCCAAGTTCATCGACGATCTGGGCGCGGACAGCCTCGACACGGTCGAGCTGGTGATGGCGTTCGAGGAAGAATTCGGCATCGAGATTCCCGACGACGCTGCGGAGAAGATCCAGACGGTCGGCGACGCCATCGGCTTCATCAAGGGCACCGCGAAGTCCTGAACCTCACCGGTTCCTGGACGAGGAAGGGCGGACGATGAGGCGTGTTGTCGTAACCGGTATGGGGATGGTGACGCCGTTGGGTGACGGCGTCGACACGAACTGGCGCCGCCTGATGGCGGCGGAGTCCGGCATCCGGTCGATCCAGGCTTTCGACACTTCGGACCTCGCGACCAAGATCGCGGGCGAGGTGCCCCAGGGCGACAAGGCAAACGGCCACTTCAACGTGGACGATTACCTTGCGCCCAAGGAGCAGCGGAAGCTCGACAAGTTCATCATCTTCGGAATCGCGGCCGCTCAGCAGGCTGTCGAGGATTCCGGCTGGATGCCGCAGGACGAGGAAGGTCTCAACCGGACCGGCGTCATGATCGGCTCCGGCATCGGCGGCCTGCAGACGATCTATGAGACGTCGCTGACATTGAAGGAGCGGGGGCCGCGTCGCGTCAGTCCTTTCTTCATTCCGTCGGCCCTGATCAACCTCGTCTCGGGGCAGGTCTCGATCAAGTACGGCTTCAGAGGCCCGAATCACGCCGTCGTCACCGCCTGCGCCACCGGCGCCCATGCGATCGGTGACGCCGCGCGGTTGATCCAGCTCGAGGACGCCGACGTGATGGTGGCGGGCGGTGCCGAGGCCGCAATCTGCCGCATCGGAATCGCGGGGTTCAATGCCTGCAAGGCGCTGTCGACCGATTTCAACGACACCCCGACCCAGGCATCGCGTCCGTGGGATAAGCGGCGTGACGGCTTCGTGATGGGCGAGGGCGCGGGTTGCCTTGTGCTCGAGGAGTACGAGCACGCCAAGAAGCGCGGCGCCAAGATTTATGCCGAAATCCTGGGCTACGGCCTGTCGGGCGACGCCTATCACATAACGGCACCATCCGAAGACGGCGACGGCGCGGTGCGCGCCATGAAGGCGGCGCTGAAGCGTGCCAGTCTCGGCACGGACCAGATCGACTACGTGAACGCGCACGGCACGTCTACGATGGCCGATGTGATCGAGCTGGGCGCCGTGAAGCGCACTTTCGGGCAGGATGTCCACAATCTCTCGATGTCGTCGACCAAGTCGGCGACCGGTCATCTGCTCGGTGCCGCCGGGGCGATCGAGGCGATCTACTCCATCAAGTCGCTGATCGAGCAGGCGGTTCCGCCGACGCTCAACCTCGACGAGCCCGACGAAGGCTGCGACATCGATCTGGTTGCCAAGCAGGCCAAGCAGCGCAAGGTCCGCCATGTGCTGAGCAACTCGTTCGGATTTGGCGGCACAAACGCATCTCTGATCGTCGGCCCCGTCTGACCACTATCCTGAGGAGCTGAGTCATGCTCAGCTACTTCCGCTGGGTTCTCTTCTTCATTGCGCTGTTCGTCACCCTCATGGGCGGCTCGGTCTATGTGGGCCATGCCGTCCTCACGGCGCAGGGGCCGCTCGGGCAGACCAAGAACATCGTGATCCCGCGCGGGGCAGGACCCTCCACCATGTCCAAGCTGCTGCAGGAGGAAGGCGTCATCGCCCATCCGCGCCTGTTCCGAGTGGCGCTGATGATCGATCCTTCGCCCAAGCCGATCAAGGCGGGCGAGTACGAAGTGCCGGCCCATACCTCGATGCAGGGGCTCGTCGAACTGCTTCAGTCGGGCAAGGTCGTGCAGCGTCGTCTCACGATTCCCGAAGGCATGACGACGCCTGAGGTCCTGGAACTGGTCCGCAAGACCGAAGCGCTGACCGGCGACATCACGATGGACGTCAAGGAGGGCGATCTCCTGCCCGAGACCTACTTCTATTCGCGCGACGACACCCGCGACGGTCTGCTGCTGCGCATGAAGGAGGCGATGGAGAAGACGCTCGACGAGGCGTGGCGCAAGCGCGCCGCCGGTCTGCCGCTCGCCAACAAGCGCGAGGCACTCATCCTGGCGTCGATGATCGAGAAGGAGACGGCGGTGCCTTCCGAGCGCACACGGGTGGCCGCGGTGTTCATCAACCGCCTGCGGCGTCGCATGAAGCTCGAGAGCGATCCCACCACCATCTACGGTCTGACCGAGGGCAAGGCGCCGCTCGGCCGTGATCTCACCCGCGCAGACCTGCAGTCGAACACGCCCTTCAATACCTATGTGATCGCGGCCCTGCCGCGCGGGCCGATCTGCAATCCGGGACGCGCTTCGATCTTGGCTGCGACCAATCCGGCGCGCGACCGGTCGCTCTTTTTCGTGGCCGACGGGCAGGGAGGGCATGCCTTCGCTCTGACGCTGCCCGAGCACAATCGCAACGTCGAACGCTGGCGCCAGATCCAGCGTGAGCGGGCGGAGTCCCAGTCCCAGACGCAGCCGCAAACCCCGGCGCCGCAGGCGCCGCCGACCAGCCGGCAGTAGGGCATGCCGGCGCTTCTGCTGGCGCTTCTGGTCCTTGCGGCGATCGCCCTCGTGGTCGCCTGGTTCCTGCGGGCCAACCCGTCCTCGATGGCGCGCGTGCTGCGGGTCGTCATGGTGGTTCTGGGCGGCATCGGCGTGGGCGGGCTGCTGATTTTCGGCCTGCGTTTCCTGCCGGGTCTCCTGCCAGAGCTGCTGGGACTGGCGGGCGTCGCCATCACCGCGCTGATCGCGCGGGCCATCAGGAACCGCCCGTCCGGCGGTTTCAGTTCTCCGGGAACCGGACAGCGCACCGAGGTCAATACAGCATTCCTGAAAGCCTGGATCGAGCATGCGAGCGGCGACGTCGGCGGTACGGTGCTCGCTGGCCGATTTTCCGGGCGCACACTCGATCAGCTGACGGATGCCGAGCTTCCCGAACTGCGGGTGGACTGCGCAGCGGATCCCGATTCGCTGCGCGTTCTCGAAGCCTATCTCGACCGGCGCCTGGGGGCGGACTGGCGCGACACGCAGCAGGCGCCTCCGCCTCGCGGCCCGAGCACCGACATGACGCGGGAGGAAGCGCTGGCCGTGCTGGGGCTGCCCGAAGGCGCCAGCGTCGACGACATCCGGGCGGCGCATCGGCGACTGATCCAGCGCATGCATCCCGATGTCGGCGGAACGGCAGACCTCGCCGCGCGTATCAACCGCGCCAAAGACGTGCTGCTCGGTGGATGACCTTGCCAGAGCGCGCGCTGGCGTGGCATCAAACGCAGCCCGTGGGCTGTGTTGCCACGATGGTGTCAAATCATTGATTCTAATGTGCAATCCCGCAGTTGAATGAGGTCGATACGCATGGCCCTGCCTGTCCGCAAAGCCGTCCTGCCGGTCGCCGGTCTAGGGACCAGGTTTCTTCCTGCAACGAAGGCCATGCCGAAGGAGATGCTGACCGTCGTCGACCGCCCCCTCATCCAGTACGCGGTCGAGGAATGTCTCGCCGCCGGGATCGAGGAGTTCGTCTTCGTGTCGGGGCGCAACAAGGGCGCGCTCGAGGATCACTTCGATCACGCCTACGAGCTAGAGGCGACGCTCGAGCAGCGCAAGAAGGCGGCGGAACTGAAGCAGACGCAAGACGCCACGATCAAGCCGGGCAATGCCATCTTCACGCGGCAGCAGAAGCCGCTGGGACTGGGCCATGCGGTATGGTGCGCCAGGCACTGGATCGGCGACGAGCCGTTCGCCGTCCTGCTGCCGGACGAGCTGACGATCGACACGCCGAGCTGCATCGGCCAGCTCGTCCAGGCGCACGGGAAGACCGGCGGCAGCGTGGTCGCCGTGATGGACGTGCCGCGCGAGCAGACGAAGAGCTACGGCATCGCAGCCGTGAAGAACGAGAAGGGCAACCTGTCGGAGATCACCGGCATGGTGGAGAAGCCCAAGCCCGAGGACGCCCCTTCAACTCTGGCGCTGATCGGCCGTTACGTTCTGCTGCCGGAAGTCTTCGATCACCTGGACCGTCACGAAACCGGCGCCGGCGGCGAGATCCAGCTCACCGACGCCATGGCCAGGATGATCGGCCAGAGCCCGTTCCATGCGCTGCGCTATGCCGGGCAGCGCTACGATTGCGGCAGCCGGCTCGGCTTCCTCGAAGCCAATGTCGCCGTGGCCCTGCATCGTGAAGATACCAGTGCGGACACAAGAGCTCTACTGACCCGTATGCTGAAAGGCTGAGCCCATGCGTATAGCCATGATCGGGTCTGGCTACGTCGGACTGGTGTCGGGGGCGTGTTTCGCTCACTTCGGTCACGACGTCTTCTGCGTCGACAAGGATGCGGGGAAGATCGATCGGCTGCTGAAGGGCGTGATGCCGATCTACGAGCCCGGTCTGGCCAAGCTGGTGGCGGACAATGTGGAGGCGGGGCGGCTGAAGTTCGGGACGGACCTGGCGGCGGCGGTGGGGGATGCGGATGCGGTGTTCATCGCGGTGGGGACGCCGACGCGGCGGGGCGACGGGCATGCGGACCTGACGTACGTCTATGCGGCGGCGGCGGAGATTGCGCGGGCGATCCGCGGCTATACGGTGGTGGTGACGAAGTCGACGGTGCCGGTGGGGACGGGGCGCGAGATCGCGCGGATCATCCGGGAGGCGCGTCCGGCCGGGGAGTTCGACGTGGCGTCTAACCCGGAGTTCCTGCGCGAGGGCGCGGCGATCGAGGATTTCATGAAGCCCGACCGTGTGGTGATCGGGGTGGAGAGCGAGCGGGCGCGGGACGTGATGTCGGGGATCTACCGTCCGCTGAACCTGATCCAGACGCCGATTGTCTTCACCAACATCGAGACGGCGGAGGTTACGAAGTACGCGGGCAACGCGTTCCTGGCGACCAAGATCACGTTCATCAACGAGATCGCGGACCTGTGCGAGCGGGTGGGGGCTGACGTTCACGACGTGGCGCGGGGGATCGGGCTGGACGGGCGGATCGGGCGGAAGTTCCTGCACCCGGGCCCGGGGTTCGGGGGCTCGTGCTTCCCCAAGGACACGCTGGCGCTGGCCTATACGGCGCGCGAGGCGAATGCGCCGCAGACGATCGTGGAGCAGGTGATCGAGGTGAACAACCGCCGCAAGAAGAGGATGGCGCAGAAGGTCATCGATTTCTGCGGTGGCTCGGTGGCGGGCCTGACGGTCGGGGTGCTGGGGCTGACGTTCAAGCCCGACACCGACGACATGCGGGATGCGCCGTCGCTGGACATCGTGCCGGCGCTGCAGGCGGCGGGGGCGAAGGTGGTGGCGTTCGATCCCGAGGGCATGACGGAGGCGGGACATCTGCTCAAGGACGTGACCTTCGCCAAGACGGCGCACGAGGCGGCGGCCGGGGCGGACGTGCTGGTGGTGATCACCGAATGGCACGAGTTCCGCGGCCTCGATCCGCGCCGACTCAAGGAGACGATGCGCCAGCCGCGCATCGTCGACCTGCGAAACATCTTCGATCCCGGGGAGATGCGTTCCCTCGGTTTTGCCTACGAAGGCGTCGGCCGTCCCGGTCCGCGCTCCTGAACTTTCCCGACGATCCTCTCCAGGAGTTCATTGCATGAGCCAGACGGCGCACAAGTTCGATCCGAGCATCCTGCGTGAGTACGACATCCGCGGCATCGTGGGCGGGACGGTGCACGCCGCGGATGCGCGGGCCATCGGTCGCACGCTGGGCACGCTCGTACGGCGCAAGGGCGGCAAGCGCGTGGCGCTGGGCTACGATGGCCGGTTGAGTTCTCCGGAACTCGCGGCCGCCTGCATCGAGGGGCTGACCGCGGCCGGGATCGACGTGGTCGACATCGGCCTCGCGGCGACGCCGATGCTCTACTTCGCGGTCTACCATCTCGAGGCCGACGGCGGCATCCAGATCACCGGATCTCACAATCCGCCTGACTACAACGGCTTCAAGATGATGATGGGCAAGAAGTCGTTCTTCGGCGCCGACATCCAGACGCTGGGGGCGATGGCCGCCAAAGGTGACTGGGAAACGGGGCTGGGCACGGTCGAGAAGCGACCTGTCCTCGCCGACTATGCGGCGCGCCTGCTGCGCGACGTGAAGCCCGGCAAGAAGCTCAAGGTCGCCTGGGATACCGGCAATGGCGCCGTCGGCGTGTCGATCCGCGCCGTCCTCGACAAGCTCGAGGGCGAGCATTTCGTGCTGAACGAGAAGGTTGACGGGACCTTCCCGTCGCATCATCCCGACCCGACCGTGCCGAAGAATCTCGAGCAGCTCATTGCCGAGGTGAAGAAGCAGGGCTGCGACCTCGGCATCGCCTTCGATGGCGACGGCGATCGCATCGGAGCCGTCGACGGCAAGGGGCGGATCCTGTGGGGCGACCAGCTTCTGGTCCTGTGGTCGCGCGACGTGCTGAAGAGCCATCCGGGCGCCACCATCATCGCCGACGTGAAGGCGAGCCAGGTCCTGTTCGACGAGATCGCCAAGGCCGGCGGCAAGCCGATGATGTTCAAGACCGGCCATTCGCTGATCAAGAGCAAGATGGCCGAGATCGGCTCGCCGCTCGCCGGCGAGATGAGCGGCCACGTTTTCTTCGCCGACACCTTCTATGGTTTCGACGACGCGCTCTATTGCGGCCTTCGCCTGCTCAACATCGTGGCCAACGCCAGCGAGAGCCTGGCCGAAATGCGCGACGGGCTGCCCCAGCCGGTCAACACGCCGGAGCTGCGTTTCGATTGCCCCGACGACGAGAAGTTCGGCGTCGTCGACAAGGTCAAGGCCAAGCTGCAGAAGGATGGGGCCAAGTTCTCCGACATCGACGGTGTGAGGGTGAGTACCAAGGACGGGTGGTGGCTCCTGCGGGCTTCGAATACCCAACCCGTGCTGGTGGCGCGCTGCGAGGCGGCCGACGATGCCGGTCTCGAGCGCCTGATGGCGGACCTCAAGGCCGCCCTGGCGGCGTGCGGCGTGGAGCTCCCGGACGACGCCTCGTCCGGCCACCACTGATGCGCTTCTTCTTCTACGGCACGTTGCTCGATCGCGACGTGACGGCACTTGTTCTGGGGCGGCGACTGCCGCCTCGGGCCTATACGGAAGCAAGCCTGCCGGGACATGCGCGGCGGCGGGCGCAGGGCGCAACCTATCCCATCGTGATCGCCGACCCCTGTGGCGAGGTGCCGGGTGCGGTCGTGGGGGGGCTGAGCAACCGGGATGTCGCGCGCCTCGCGGCCTACGAAGGACCGGGCTATCGGGTCGTCCCGCTCAGGGTGAAAGTGCAGGGCCGGATGACCGAGGTGTCGGTTTTCGAACCCATCCAGTCGCGGCTAAAGCCCAGCCGCGAAATGTGGGACCTGACGCTGTGGCAGCGTCGTCACAAACGATCGTTCGCGGACAGGCTCAGGCGGGCCCTCAGCGTGCACCCGGCGTATTCCAGGCCGTGACCTGGAGCGCCGAGCAATAGACTTTCCGCTTTTCGAGGCGCTTGCAGCCTTCGACGGCCTGCTCCTGCGACAGGTTGATCAGTCTTGCCCGATGGAAGACCCGGTTCGCCATCTGCACTTCGTCGACGATCGCCGAGGCCGAGCGAGCGTTGGGTAGCGCCGCGGTCGCGCGCTCGAGGGCGGCCTGGGCGGCCTGTGGTTCGCTGAACGAGCCGACCTGGATGACCCAGCTTCCGAGAGAAGGCGTGTCTGCTGCGGGGGGCGGGGCGGCCGCAAAGGCGGCGGGGGCGGCCGGCATTGCCGGGGCAGGCGAAACGAAGCCCGCATACTTGGGGCTGACCTGCTTCGACGGGGTGGCCGGCGGACTATAGGCCTCCGCAAAACTGGCGCCGGGATCGAACTGGGCGGCCGTGTAACGGGCCGACGGCGGCTTGCGCACCGACGTCCAGGGCGAGAGCTGCATGGCCGCCGCAAGCGTGAAGCCGCGATCCATCAGTGCGGCCATCGTGCGGTCACGCTGGGCGGCGCTGGGGCCTCCCATGACGACGCCGATCAGGCGGCGGTTGTCGCGCACCGCGGACATCACGAGGTTGAAACCCGAGGCGTTCGTGTAGCCGGTCTTCAACCCGTCGGCGCCGTCGTAGTTGCCCAGCATGCGATTGTGATTCGTCAGGACGCGCCCGCGGTAGGTGTAGCTCTGCGTCGAGAAGACCGCGTAGTAGTGCGGGTAGTCGCGCATCAGCGCGTTGGCGAGTTTCGCCAGGTCGCGGGCCGTGGTGACCTGCTCGCTGTTCGGCAGGCCCGATGCATTCCGGAACACTGTCGAGCTCATGCCGAGCTGGCGGGCCTTCTGCGTCATCAGGCGGGCGAACGCCTCCTCACTGCCGGCGAGGCCTTCGGCGAGCAACACCGCCGCGTCATTGGCCGAGCGCGTGACCAGCGCCATCGTGGCATCGCGCACATTGACGGTCCCGCCCGGCGTCATGCCCATCTTCGTGGGCGGCGCGTTCAGGGCATTCACGGACACGGCCAGGCCGTCGCCCAGGGACAGGCGGCCAGAATCGAGGGCCGAGAAAGTGAGGTAGATCGTCATCAGCTTGGTGAGCGACGCTGGATGACGAAGTTCGTCCGCGTGATCGGAAGCGAGTTCGCGGCCGCTGGTCGCGTCGACGATCAGGTAGGCATCCTTTGCCGTGACGGCCGGATTGCCCACCCAGGAAGAGGACGTACTGCGCGAGGCAGTCTTGGCGCGGGCCTTGGCGGGCGGAACAGCACGCTTTACCGACTTCGCCTTGGTCTGGGCGTCAGCAGGGGACGGCGCGAGCGAGGCACCTAGAAAAAGAATGCTGACGGCGAGCCAAGAAATGCCGACCGCAATTCGCCTGAGGGGAAAAGTCATTGCGAATACGCCACACGCGAAATCAGATTCTTGTGCTCATCCAATAGGTTATGAGCTCTTGCTTGGACTTTACTAAAGTTTGTGGGCTGGTGCAACGCCGGTCATGCCGCGCTGCTGCCCAAGTTGGTTCAGATTATGCACGCGGTGCATCGGGAGGTTTGATGAAGGCTCTTTTGCTGGGATTGGCTGCCTTGGGGGCCGTCACGGCGGCGCCCGCAATGGCGCAGCGGCCCGACCGCAACGTCGAACTCCCGGTCGTGCGCAGCTTCCACTGGTTCGACTTCGTCGCCGCCAACGATATCCGGGCCGCCTGCGTGCCGGGCGGACGGAATCATCTCAGGCTCATCTACAATGCCCTGTGGGAGGAGCAGGTCCGTGCCTATGACATCTACCTTCAGCCCGACGGCGTGGCCGGCCTGAACATCGGCGTGCTCGAGGGGCAGGGTTACGCCACGTCGGGCATCACCAACATGCTGATCTCGAATCCGAGGGACATATTCGCACCCTGGAGCATGAAGGGCGGCCAACGCATCCTGACCGTGGACGAAACCCGGGAACTCCTCGGCCTGCTGGAAGAGAGCCGCGCCTTTGGTCCGCCGCGGGACGGAATGCGCCTGCCCGACAACGACTTCTGGTGGACCGTCGCCTCGTGCCGCAATGGCGTCTGGGGATTCCAAGCCTACCACTATCCGACCGACGGCTTCGTGAACGTGAAGTTCTCGGCCAGGCTGTTCTCGTGGGACAAGGTGCCGATACCGGTCAATCCGCCCCGCAAGCTGGAGCCCGCGGAACTGCGCCGCGACTGGAACGCTCCGCTCCAGCGCGCCCGCGCCGACCGCTGGATGCTGGTCGTAGGAAAGGATGGTCTGCGGCCGAGGTAGCGGAACCCGTAACGCTACCTATATAATTCACGGGTGGTTTGATTTTGGAGTGTGACGGCAACGATGGACTTTCTGCGCAACGCAGGCGAATGGCGGCTCGGCGGAGCGGGCGAGCCGCCCCAACAGCCGCCGGGTGGTCCCCCGCAGCAGCCGCCGCGGCGCGATGACGGCGAAGGTGGGGACGACGATGGTCGCACCGGCGCGCTGACGCTCACGCGTACGCGCACCAAGAAGCCGTCGATGTACAAGGTCTTGATGCTGAACGACGACTACACCCCGATGGAGTTCGTGGTCGACGTTCTGCAGAACATCTTCCAGAAGAATCGCGAAGAGGCGACCGAGGTCATGCTCCACGTCCATCAGAAGGGCGTGGGAATCTGCGGTGTCTACACCTACGAGATTGCCGAGACCAAGGTGACGCAAACGGTGGATTACGCCCGCAAGAATCAGCACCCTCTCCAGTGCACGTTGGAGAAAGAGTAACGGCGACCGAGAGTAACTCGTTTTTCCTGTCGAGGTGTTTCGATGTCCATGTTGTCCAAGAACCTCGAAAAGTCCCTGCATCGCGCCTTCGGACTTGCCGGTGAGCGTCGCCACGAGTACGCGACGCTGGAGCATCTGCTGCTGGCGATGACGGAGGACGAGGATGCGGTACCCGTCCTCAAGGCCTGCGGCGTCGACATCGATCGACTGCGCCATGACCTTGAAACTTTCGTCGACAATCGCCTCAAGGGCATCATCACGCAGAATTCGAGCGAACCGCTGCCGACCGCGGGCTTCCAGCGCGTCGTCCAGCGCGCCGCCGTGCACGTGCAGTCGTCTGGCCGCAACGAGGTGACCGGCGCCAACGTGCTGGTGGCGCTCTTCTCGGAGCGCGACAGTCACGCCGTCTCGTTTCTCGAGAACCAGGGCATGACCCGCCTCGACGCGGTCGACTACATCAGCCACGGCAAGGCAAAGGTGCCGGGCCGATCCCGCGCGCGCCGCGTCGCCGGCTCCGAGGAGGAGGCCGGCGGCGAAAGCCCCGCCAAGCAGGGCAACGAGGCGTTGGCGGCCTACTGCGTCGATCTCAACCAGAAGGCCAAGGATGGCCGTGTCGATCCGCTGATCGGCCGCGAGCATGAGGTCGAGCGCACCATCCAGGTCCTGTGCCGCCGCACCAAGAACAACCCGCTCTATGTCGGCGAGCCCGGTGTCGGCAAGACGGCGATCGCCGAGGGGCTCGCCCGCAAGATCGTCGACGGCGAGGTGCCGGAGGTCCTGAAGGAATCGGTCATCTACTCGCTCGATATGGGCGCACTGCTGGCCGGCACGCGATATCGCGGCGACTTCGAGGAGCGGCTCAAGGCCGTCCTGGGCGAACTCAAGAAGAAGCCGAACTCGGTGCTCTTCATCGACGAGATCCACACGATCATCGGCGCCGGTGCTACGTCCGGCGGCTCGATGGACGCGTCGAACCTGCTGAAGCCGTCGCTGCAGTCGGGTGACCTGCGTTGCATCGGCTCGACGACCTACAAGGAGTACCGCAACTACTTCGAGAAGGACCGCGCGCTGGTCCGCCGCTTCCAGAAGATCGACGTGCCGGAGCCCACGATCAGTGACGCCGTCGAGATCATGCGCGGCCTCAAGCCGGTCTACGAGAAGCACCATCACGTGAGCTTCAGCGACGACGCCATCAGGGCGGCGGTCGAGCTGTCGGCCCGCTACATCCACGACCGCAAGCTGCCGGACAAGGCGATCGACGTGATCGACGAAGTCGGCGCGGCCCAGATGCTGGTGGCGCCCGACAAGCGCAAGAAGATGATCGAGGTGTCCGACATCGAGGACATCGTCGCCAAGATCGCCCGCATTCCGCCGAAGGCCGTTTCCAAGGACGACACCGCGCTGCTGCGTACCATCGACCGCGACCTCAAGACCGTCGTGTTCGGCCAGGATCATGCGATCGACCAGCTCGCCGCCTCTATCAAGCTCGCCCGCGCGGGCCTGCGGTCGCCGGAGAAGCCGATCGGCAGCTACCTGCTGGCCGGCCCGACCGGCGTCGGCAAGACCGAGGTGACGCGCCAGCTCGCACGCCTGCTCGGTCTCGAGGTCATCCGCTTCGACATGTCGGAATACATGGAGCGGCACAGCGTCTCGCGCCTGATCGGCGCCCCGCCGGGCTATGTCGGCTTCGACCAGGGCGGCCTGCTCACCGACAAGGTCAACCAGCATCCGCATTGCGTCGTGCTGTTCGACGAGATCGAGAAGGCCCATCCGGACGTCTTCAACGTCCTGCTGCAGGTGATGGATTACGGCAAGCTGACCGACCATAACGGCCGGACGGTGGACTTCCGCAACGTCATCCTGTGCATGACGACCAATGCCGGCGCGGCCGACATCGCCAAGCCCGCGCTGGGTTTCGGTCGCGAGCAGCGGCACGACGAGGACAACGAGGCGATCAACCGCATGTTCGCCCCCGAGTTCCGGAACCGCCTGGACGCGATCATCAAGTTCGCCAATCTCGGACCGGAGTCGATGGGCAAGGTTGTCGACAAGTTCGTGGCCGAGCTCGAGGTCCAGCTCGCCGACCGCAAGGTCTTCATCGAGCTGTCCGACGGTTCGCGTCGCTGGTTGGCGGAGAAGGGCTACGACAGGCTGTTCGGCGCCCGTCCGCTCGGCCGCGTGATCCAGGAGTACGTGAAGAAGCCTCTGGCCGAGGAGGTCCTGTTCGGCAAGCTCTCCGACGGCGGCACCGTGCGTGTCGATGTCGACGGGACGGACGAGACGGCCAAGCTCGTCTTCACCTTCCTGCCGCCTGAGCGCGGCGCGCTGCCGCCGGCCAGCCAGGAACCGGTGCTCGCCGAATAGTGAGCGCCTTCAAGCCTCTCTGGATCGCCTTTCGCGCCGCGGTGCTCGCCACCGCGGTGTTCTGGGTGGTCCTGTTCATCATCGACAAGATCGGCTGGCAGGCGCCACTCGGGCTCACCGAGCAGCTCGTCTTCTTCGTCGTATTCTTCTTCGGCGTCCTGATGGCCAAGTAGGCCGTCAGGCCTCGTTCTCTTTCCGGAACGGCGAATACCGCATCAGCCCCTCGATCTCCTGCTGCACGGCGGATCGCTCGCGCTTGAGGTAATCGTCGACGGCGCGGCGGAAGTTCGGATCGACGATCCAGTGGGCCGAGTAGGTCGGCACCGGCAGATAGCCGCGCTGGATCTTGTGGTCGCCCTGCGCGCCGGCCTCGACCCGGGCCAGCCCGTGGGCGATCGCATAGTCGATGGCCTGGTAATAGCAGGCTTCGAAATGCAGGAAGGCATGGCTTTCGAGGCAGCCCCAGTAACGCCCATAGAGCGTGTCGTCGCCCTTGAGATTGAGGGCGCCGCCGACCGGACGGCCATCGGCCTCGGCCAGGACCAGCACGACCTTGTCGGCCATGGTCGAGCCCAGAATGTCGAAGAACGACCGCGTCAGGTAGGGCGTGCCCCACTTGCGGCCGCCGGTATCCATGTAGAAGGCGAAGAAGGTATCCCAGTGCTCGGGCCGGATATCCTCCCCGCTCAGCGTGTGGATGACGAGGCCTTCGCGCCGCACGGCCTCGCGTTCCTTGCGGATCGCCTTGCGCTTGCGTGAAGCGAGCGCTGCCAGGAAATCGTCGAAGGTCCGGTAGCCGTCATTGCTCCAGTGATACTGCTGCCCGAGCCGCAGCAGCCAGCCCCGCGCGCCGAAGCGCTTCCACTCCTCTTCGGTGCAGAAGGTGGCGTGCACCGAGCTGAGGTTGTTGTCGTCGGCGATCTTGGCCAGCATGTCGATCAGGGCGTCGCGCACGGCGTCGGCCAACGGGCCGGGGCGGGCGAACAGGCGCGGGCCGGGGACCGGCGTGAAGGGCACGGCGACCTGGAGCTTGGGATAGTAGCGACCGCCTGCGCGCTCCAGGGCCTGCGCCCAGCCGTGGTCGAACACATACTCGCCCTGCGAATGGCTCTTCATGTAGAGCGGTGCGGCGCCCTGCAGCGTTCCGTCGTCGGACTCGGCCAGCAGATATTGCGGCTGCCAGCCGGTGCGCCGGCCGACCGATTTCGAGTCCTCGAGCGCCTTCAGGAAGCGGTAGCTGAGGAAGGGGTTGCCGGCCGAGCCCGGGGCGAGCGCGCAGGTATCCCACTGGGCGGCGTCGACCGCTGCAAGCGAATCGACGATGCGCAGGCCGACAGTCGGGGCATCATCCGGCATGGGGCCAGCATAGCGCGAATCGTGCCAGCACGATGGCCAATCATTGCCGCTGTTTCTACTCGGCAGGCTTGTGTTCGCGCGCCCTCTCGTCGGGCGAGTGGCTGAACCGGCGGGTCGCCCACAGGCTGAGGCGGTCGATATAGATCAGCATCACCGGCACGACGACCAGGGTCAGCAGCGTCGAGCTGATCAGGCCGCCGATCACGGCATGCGCCATCGGCGCGCGCTGGGTGGCGCCCTCGCCGAGGCCGAGCGCGAGCGGCAGCATGCCGAACACCATGGCGAGCGTGGTCATCAGGATGGGGCGCAGCCGGATCGAGCCGGCCTCGAGCAGGGCCTCGTTGACCGGCGTGCCGCGCTCCCGGGCCTGGTTGAAGAAGTCGACCAGCAGGATGGCGTTCTTGGTGACCAGGCCCATCAGCATGATGAAGCCGATCGCCGAGAAGATGTTGAGCGTCGTGCCGGCGACCAGGAGGCCGAGGAACACGCCGATCAGCGACATCGGCAGCGACATCATGATGGCGATCGGCTGCAGGAAGCTGCCGAACTGCGAGGCCAGGATCAGGTAGATCAATATGACCGCCATCAGCAGCGCCTGGCCGGCATAGGCGGCACTCTCCGCCATGTCCTTGGTCGAGCCACCGAACACGAAGCGGTATCCGGGGGGCAGCTTGATCTCGGTCAGGATCTGCTGCAGGTCGCTCGACACCTCGCCGGCCGAGCGGCCGTAGACGTTGGCGGTGATCTGGACCTCGCGATTGAGGTCGCGGCGGTTGATCTGCGAGGCGCCGACATCGGTGACGACATCGGCGATCTGAGCGATATGGACCATGCGCGGCAGGCCGTTGGGCTCGGTCCCCGCGGTGAACCATATGCGGTGCAGGTCGGCGATGCCGGTGCGGTCGTCGGTCGGCAGGCGGACCATGACCAAGTAGTTCTCCCCGTCGGGCGCCCGCCACAGGCTGGTCTCATCGCCCGCGAACAAGGGCCGCAGGGACTGGGCGACCGCGGCGGTCCCCAGGCCGAGATCCGAGGCCGCGTCGCGGCGCAGGCGGACCGACAGGATGGGCTTGGCGGCCTTGAGGTTGCGGTCGAGATCGACCAGTCCACGGATGCCGGCGGCGCGCTTCATCACGTCCTGGGAGATCGTGTCGAGCACATTGGTGTCGGGTCCCTGCAGCGAAAGCTGGAGCTGCTTCTGGACGCCGCCGCCCGGTCCGCCCGGAATGTTGATGGAGACCAGGATGCCCGGGATGCTGGCCAGCCGCTCGCGGATCGGCTGGGCGAGCTGCTCCGGCGATCGCTTGCGATCCTTCAGCGGCTTCAGCTTGAGATAGACGCTCGCCTGGTTCTTGCCGTTGGCGTAGCCGGTGTTGACCGTGCCGTAGGTGTACTCGATCTCGGGAAACTCACGCAGCGCGGCATCGACCTGCCGCAGCTTGGCCTCGGTATATTCCAGCGACGAGCCGACCGGCGTCTCGATGCTGACAACCTGCTCGCCAAGATCGGCCTGCGGCACGAACTCGAAGCCGATGTACTTGGGCAGCGCGAAACTGCCCACGAAGGTTGCAAGCGCGATCAGCAGGGTGGTCTTGGGCCAGCGCAGCGCCCAGGCGAGCACGACGCGATAGACGCCGTTGGCCTTCTCCTGGGTGCCGTTGACGATGCGGGCGAAGCGGCCGTTGCCATGGGCCTGCGGATCGTACCAGACCGACGACAGCATAGGGTCGAGGGTGAAGGACACGAACAGGGAGATCAGCACGGCGGCCGAGACCATGACGCCGAACTGGAAGAAGAAGCGGCCGATGATGCCGCCCATGAAGGCGACCGGCAGGAACACCGCCACGATGCAGAAGGTGGTGGCGAGCACGGCCAGGCCGATCTCGTTGGTGCCGTCGATCGCGGCCTGGCGGTGGGTCTTGCCGAAGCCGATATGGCGCATGATGTTCTCGCGCACCACGATCGCATCGTCGATCAGGATGCCGATCGCGAGGCTGAGCGCCATCAGGGTCAGCACGTTAAGGGTGAAGCCGAAGGCTGCCATCACCATGAAGGCGCCGAACACCGAGATCGGCAGCGCGAGACCGGTGATCACGGTGCTGCGCCAGGAATGCAGGAACAGGAAGACGATGGCGATGGTGAGCAGGCCGCCCTCGACCATGGTCTGCTGGACGTTGTCGACCGAGTTCTGGATGCCGCGCGAGCTGTCACGCACGATCTCGAGCTTGACGTCCTGGGGCAGGGAGGCCTGCAATTCGGCAACGGTGCGGCGGACGCCGCGGGCCACCTCGATCGTATTGGCGCCCTGTGTCTTCACCACGTCGATGGCGAGCGCCCGTTCGCCGTTAAGGGTGGCGACGTTCTCCAGCTCCTGCTGGCCGTCGACCACGGTGGCGATCTGGCGCAGATAAACCGGCGCCTGACCGCGGCGGGCCACGATCAGGTCGGCGAAGTCGCCCGGATCGACAACGCGGCCGGTGACCTCGATCACGCGGTCGTCGTTGCCGCGCTGGACGTTGCCGGCGGGAAAGTTCTGATTCTCGTCCTTGATCGCCCGCATGACGTCGTTCACGCCGACGCGGAGCGCGTGCATGCGGCCGGGATCGAGCTCGATGTTGATCTGGCGCTTCAGGCCGCCGGCGATGGTGGCGCGGCCGACGTCGCGAACGGTCTGCAGCCGCTTGATGATGATCTGGTCGGCGAGGGTCGTGAGGTCGCGCACCGAGCGGACGTCGGAGCGCACCGCGATCGAGACGATGGGCTGGTCGTCGGGGTTGAACCGCTGGATCAGCGGTTCCTTGATCTCCGGCCGGAAGGAGGCCCGGACCATCTGGACCTTCTCGCGGACGTCCTGCATGGCGACGGCGGAGGGAACCGACAGTTCGAACTCGGCGATGACGATCGACTTGCCTTCGAGGGAGCGCGAGGTGAGCGTCTTGAGGCCGGCGATGGCGTTGACGGATTCCTCGATCTTGCGGCTGATCTCGCTCTCGACAGTCTCCGGCGAGGCGCCGGGATAGTCGGTGGTGACCACGACGATCGGAAAGTCGACGTTGGGGAACTGGTCGATGCCGAGCTGGCGGTAGGAGAACAGGCCCATCACCAGCAACGCCACCATCATCATGGTGGCGAAGACCGGATTGTCGACCGCGATCTGGGTGAGCTTCACGGCCTTGTCTCCTAGCGGGTCTCGACGATCTTGACCTTCTGTCCGGCGTGCAGGCCGGGCAGGGGGGCGGATACCACCGTCATGCCCGAGTCCAGGCCCTTGACCTCGACCAGCTCGCCGCGCGACCAGGTGCGGACGGCGCCCACCGGTCTGCGCACGAGCGTGCCGTTCTCGACGATCAGGACGTAGTCGCCCTGGTCGTCCTTGCGCATCGCCGAGGACGGCACGGCCAGGGCATGACCCTTCTCCGCAACGGTGACGGTGCCGGTGCCGAACAGGCCGCCGCGCAGCGCCTCGTGGCGGTCGACGATCTCGACATAGACCGGAATCGAACGCGAGCCCGGCTGCGTGGTCGGGCTGATACGGGTGATCTTGCCGCTGAAGACGCGATCGCCGAAGCCTTCGAGATTGACCTGGGCGGTTTGGCCCACCTTCATGCGGATGACGTCGGCGGCCGGCATCTGGGCCGCGATCTCGACGTGGCTGGTGTCCAGAAGGGCCAGGATCTTGCCGTCGATCGGCAGCGACTCGCCCTGGTTGGCGATGCGCTCGCCCACCACCCCGTCGAACGGCGCTTTGACTTCGGCATCGGCCAGGTTCTTGCGTGCGACATCGAGCTGGGCCTCGGCAACGGCGACCATGGAGGCGCGATTCTCGGCCGTCGCGCGTGCCTGGTCGGCCGCCGATTGCGAGACGATGTTGCGGTTGGCCAGCGTCTCCTTGTCGGAGCGGTCGCGCGCCGTCCAACGCGCGTCGGCCCGCGCGGCCTCGAGGGCGGACTGCCGCTCGTTCATCTTGGCCTGCAACTCGGTCGTTTCGAAGCGCGCCAGCACCTGGCCCTCGGTGACACGGTCGCCTTCGCGGACCAGCACTTCGGCCAGGCGGCCGGACACACGGCCCTTCACGATGGTCTGGTCGATCGGCTGGGTGGTGCCGGTGAAGCGGACCACATCGACCAGGCCGCGTGGCTTGATCGTGTGGACCTCTGCCGGGATCAGCTCCAGGGGACGGTCGGCCGCTTTGCTGGCGACCGGGCCGTTACCGGCCGCCGCTGTCCCCTTGCCGTTCTTCCAGGCAAATGCGCCGCCTCCCAGCACGACAGCGGCGCCGACGACCGCGATGACGATCTTGGTGGTGGTCTTCATGGCCGTAGCCCTTTGAGAACGAAGTCGAGATAGGCGGTGTAGAACTGGTCGCCGTCGACCTTGCCGGGATCGAACGGAGCGAGGGAACGCTTCCAGACCGAAAACATCGCGAGCGGCTGGAGGATGACGATGGCCGTGGTTTCGAGATCGGGGAGGGGCCGGAATTCGCCGCTTTCTACGCCGCGGCGCAGAGTGCGGATGAAGAGGTCACGGCCGCGCACGTCGAAGTGCGTGCAGTAGAACTTGGCGACGTCGGGGAAGTTACCGGCTTCGGCCAGGATCAGCTTGACCACGCCACCGGCCGGCGTCTCCTCGAAGGCGCGGAAACCGCCGACCAGCGCACGGAGCAGGTCTTCGCTGCTGCCCTCGAAGCGGTCGATCACGTCATTGGCCGCCGCCAGAGGGCCGGCGATCGCCTCGGAGATCACCGCCTTGAACAGCTCTTCCTTGTTCTTGAAGTAGAGATACGGGAGGCCCTTGCTGACCGAAGCCTCCTTGGCGACGTCCTCGAGTTTGGTCGCGGCGAATCCGCGGGTGACGAAGAGTTCGAGGGCGGCGCGGGCAATCTCCAACGCCCGATCCTCTGGCCGCCGCACGCGGGTCGGGGGGGCGGCACCGCTATTGACTGACCGGTCAGTATCCATGTTTCGGCATGTAGTGCGAAACCAGACCGGGTTCAAGCCAGAAAGAAAAAAGTCCGGCAGACCGAAGTCGCCGGACGCTTTGACTAGTTTCGCCTTTCCGCTTCCGTAAACGAAAGCGTCGGATCGGCTTCAGGCTCGTCTTCTATTTAGGGGGCTTCCGGTGGGGCCCTGAGAGAGGGCACCCACGCGGAAGCCGAAAGGCGTTGTTAGAGGGGTCAAAGTCGCCTTTGACCTCCGCCCTTTCCTAATTACTGCTTCTTCTTCTTAACAGCCTTCTTCTTCGCGACTTTCTTCTTAGCAGCCATAACTGTCTCCTATGGTTAGCTATAGGGTCCCCAACCGCGAGGCCCCCGGGGTACGCCGGTACGCTACGCCACGCATGCTCAACTGCAGCCCGTGGTTCCACCGCAGGTCGTGCATTTGAGGCACGTCCCGTTGCGAACCATGGTGAAGTTGCCGCATTCCGGACACGCATCCCCTTCGAAGCCCTTGAGCCTGGCCTCGAGGGCCAGTCCAAGGGGTGACGAGGGTGCTTCTCCGAGCGCGACGCTGACGACGGCCGCCTTGGCGATGGGCGCCGAAGCGACGGCTGGTCCGTCCGTCAGTCCGTTGGGCAGGGCGGCACCTGCGATCGCCTCGGCGGCGATCGCGGTATTGCCGGCAGTCCTGCCATTCATCACGTAAAGATTGCTGCGCACGTAGCCCACGCTGGCGATGCGGCTCACCGCAGCGGCTGCAGCTTCCGCCGCATTCGTGCCGTGCGACGGCAGTTCGCCCTGGACCTCGCCGCGGCCGACGCCGTCGGGGCGAAGATCCGCCTGCTCGACGTGGCTGAGGTCGTTTCGTCCCAGATAGGAGATCGCGAGCTCGCGGAAGATATAATCGAGCACCGACGTCGACATCTTGATGGCGTCGTTGCCCTCCACCAGTCCCGACGGCTCGAAGCGCGTGAAGGTGTAGGCCTCGACGAATTCCTCGAGCGGCACGCCGTATTGAAGCCCGATGGAGATCGCGATGGCGAAGTTGTTCATCAGGCTGCGGAACGCCGCGCCTTCCTTGTGCATGTCGACGAAAATTTCGCCGACGCGGCCATCCTCGTACTCGCCGGTCCTCAGATAGACCTTGTGGCCGCCGACGACGGCCTTCTGCGTATAGCCCTTGCGACGCTGCGGCAGCCGTTCGCGGCCGACCCGGACTTCGCGCTCGACGATGCGCTCCACGATCCGTTCGGCGATGAGCGGCGCGCGCGCGGCCGGCGACAGGTCGGCGAGATCGTCGTTGGCAGCGACGTCGTCGCCCAGAGCCATCGCAGAAAGTGGCTGCGACAGCTTGGAGCCGTCACGATAGAGCGCGTTCGCTTTCAATCCGAGCTTCCAGGAGGTCTCATAGGCCTTGCGGCAATCCTCGACCGTCGCTGCGTTGGGCATGTTGATGGTCTTGGAGATGGCGCCCGATACGAAGGGTTGTGCTGCAGCCATCATGCGTATGTGACTCTCTGCAGACAAGAAGCGTGTGCCATCTCGTCCACAGGGATTCGCACAATCGAACACGGAAAGATGTTCGCTCCTGAGATCGCGCGCGCCTTCGACGCTCATCGCGCCGCATGCGTGGACATTCGCGGCCGCAACGTCGCTTCGCGAGAAGCCGAGGCGCGAGAGGATGTCGAGCTTCGGATCGGACAGCGTTTCGTCGTCGAGGCCGAGCACGTCGCGGCAGAAGGCGTCGCCCAGTGTGTAGCGCGAGAAGGCGAAGCGGATGTCGAAGGCCGTGGCGATCGCCTGGTCGATCCGCCCCAGGGTGGCGGGATCGAAGCCACGCGCCGACAGGCTCTCGTGGTTGATGGCCGGCGCGGCGGCGAGCGAGCCGTGGCCCACGGCATGGTCGACGATGCGCGCGACCGTGGCGTCGTCATAGCCCAGGGTGCGCAGCGCCAACGGGACGGTCTGGTTGATGATCTTGAAGTAGCCGCCGCCGGCCAGCTTCTTGAACTTCACGAGGGAGAAATCGGGTTCGATGCCGGTGGTGTCGCAGTCCATCACCAGCCCGATCGTGCCAGTGGGGGCGATGACGGAGACCTGGGCGTTGCGATAGCCGTGCCGTTCGCCCAGTTCCAGCGCGTGGTCCCAGGCCCGCCGGGCCGCGGCGACGAGGCGGTTGTCGGTGCAATTGGGCGCGTCGAGTGCCTGCGGCGCGATGGACAGGCCTTCGTAGGCCTCCTTCACACCACGGGCGGCCCGGCGATGGTTGCGGATGACCCGCAGCATGGGCTCGCGATTGGCTTCGAAGCCGGGGAAGGCACCCATCAGGCCCGCCATCTCCGCCGAGGTGGCGTAGGCGGTGCCGGTCATGATCGCCGTGACGGCGCCGGCAATGGCCCGGCCTCTGGCGCTGTCGTAGCCCAGGCCCGACGCCATCAGCAGGGCGCCGAGATTGGCGTAGCCCAGCCCCAGTGTGCGGTACCGGTACGAAAGCTCGGCGATCCGGCGCGACGGGTACTGCGCCATCATCACTGAGATTTCGAGGACCACGGTCCACAGGCGACTGGCATGTTCGAGCGCCTCGACATCGATCGAGCCGTCCTCACGCCGGAACCGCATGAGGTTCAACGAGGCGAGATTGCACGCCGTGTCGTCGAGGAACATGTACTCCGAACACGGGTTGGAGGCGTTGATGCGTCCCGACTCCGTGCAGGTGTGCCAGTCGTTGATGGTGGTATCGAACTGAACGCCGGGATCGGCCGAGTGCCAGGCAGCCTCGGCGATCTGATCCCACAGGAGGCGAGCGCCGATCGTGCGGGTAACCTTGCCGGTCGTGCGCGCGGTCAGGGCCCACGGCTGGTCTTCCTCTACCGCGCGCAGGAATGCATCGCTGACGCGCACCGAGTTGTTGGCGTTCTGGCCGGAGACCGAGGCATAGGCCTCCGATTCCCAGTCCGTGTCGAACGCAGGGAAGTCGATGTGGCGGTAACCCTGCCGCGCGAACTGGATGACCCGCTGGATGTAGTTTTCCGGCAACTCGGCTCGTCGGGCTGCGACGATCTCGCGCCGCAGCTTCAGATTCTGTCGCGGATCGAACGCGGCGTCGTCCTCGCCGCCCTCGAGGCAGGCCTGCATGATGGCATTCAGATGGCGGCTGGCGAGTCGGGAGCCGGCGACCAGGGCGGCCACCTTCTGCTCCTCGAGCATCTTCCAGGAGATGAAATCCTCGATGTCGGGGTGGTCGATGTCGACCGTCACCATTTTCGCCGCACGACGCGTCGTGCCACCCGACTTGATGGCGCCGGCCGCGCGGTCGCCGATCTTGAGGAACGACATCAGGCCCGAGGATGCGCCGCCGCCGGAGAGCTTCTCGTTCTCGCCGCGCACGCGCGAGAAGTTGGAACCGGTGCCGGAACCGTACTTGAAGAGACGGGCCTCGCGGATCCAGAGATCCATGATGCCGCCGTCGTTTACCAGATCGTCGGTGACGCTCTGGATGAAGCAGGCATGAGGTTGCGGTCGCTCATAGGCGGAAGCCGACGGATAGGCCTGACCATCGAGATGATCGACGAACCAGTGGCCCTGACCGGGGCCGTCGATTCCGTACGCCCAGTGCAGTCCGGTATTGAACCATTGCGGCGAGTTCGGCGCGCAGATCTGTGCCGCGAGCATGAAGCAGTGCTCGTCGTAGAACGAGCGGGCGTCCTCCTCGCTGTCGAAATAGCCGCCCTTCCAGCCCCAATACGTCCAGGCGCCGGCCATGCGATGGAAAACCTGGCGCGCGCTGGTCTCGCCGCCGAAGCGATCGGCTTCCGGCATCGCGGCAAGAGCAGCCTCGTCAGGGATCGAACGCCACAGCCACTCGGGCATGTCGGCGTCGGCCACGCGGATCAGGCGCGCAGGAACGCCGGCGCGACGGAAATACTTCTGGGCAAGAACGTCGGAGGCGACCTGAGACCACTCGGCCGGCACGTCGATGTGCTTGGACTGGAAGACGATCGAGCCGTCCGGGTTGCGGATTTCGGAGTCGGCAACACGAAAGGCCACTCCTGCGAATGGCAATTCTCCTGCTTGCGTATACCGACGCTTGAAGCGCATCGACGATCCCCCGTGCCCGATCCCGTCAATCTCGTCCCTGTCTCGGGGGGTGTTCGATTCACGATCGAACACGCACATATGGGCACGAGAAGATAGTAAATTACAAAATCTTGTGCGCGCAACTACATTTTGTAGACCAGGGTGTTGATGATACTAGATGATGCAAGAACGCAACAGTCTGCGGCCGCATCCTTCACCTGTCGCCGATTGACACTCATCGTTCAGTCGTTCGCGTCGCGTTGCACGCATTGAAGCGCCCGCGTACAAGCGCGCATCACCCTACGAAGTGGTTGGTTCATGATCATCGGCACATGGCTCTTCACGAAGATGCGCGGCGAACTCGTCGGCACGGATGCGGAAGGCAATCGCTACTTTCAGGACAAGCGCGTCGTCCCTGGAATGCGACGCAAGCGGTGGGTCATGTACAACGGCGTGGCGGAGGCATCGCGAGTTCCTCCCGAATGGCATGGCTGGCTGCATTACACGCTCGCCGAGCCGCCGCCCGTCGGCGGCGTGCCGCGCAAGCCGTGGCAGAAGGAACATCTTCCCAATCTCACGGGAACCGATCATGCCTATAGGCCTCCGGGCCATGCGCTGTCGGAAGGCGAGAAGCCGAAGCCGGTTTACGAGGCCTGGCGGCCAGGCTGACGCTGCAGGCAGCGAGCAGAGGGCAAGAGCGTGGGCCGTAACATTGTCGAGACGATCGTGGGCGCGCTGGTGCTGGTGGTGGCCGGCGCCTTCGTCGTTTATGCCTTTTCCAAATCCGACCGCGCCGGGCCGGATGGCTATGAGCTAGTCGCCCGTTTTGGCCGCATCGACGGGCTGAAGCGGGGCGCGGACGTGACGTTGAGCGGCGTGAAGGTCGGCAGCGTCAGCGGTTTCAGCCTCGATCCGAAGACTTATCAGGCGGTGGTGCGTCTCACTGTGGCCTCGAATGTCCAACTCCCGGCCGACACCCACGCTAAGATCGTGAGCGAGTCGCTGCTGGGCGGTATGGTCGTCGTGCTCGAGCCGGGCGGCGACAAGACGATGCTGAAGAGCGGGGGCGAGATCGAGCAAACGCAGGATTCGATCCCGCTCACCGAGCTGATTGCCAAGTTCATGTTCGGCAGCACGGGAAGCAAGTGATGGGCGCCCAGTCCTCGAAGGAACCGCCGGTCTGGCGGCAAGCCGACGGCAAGCCGGTCTCATGCCTCGAAAAGATCAAAGTCCTGAACCAGAACATCCAGGAGATCGAATCCCTCTGCGCCGATGCGCTGGAGGATGGAGTTCTGATGGGATGCGACGCGACTCAGATCAAGCAGGCGCTTCACGAGCTGATCGACGGGTTGACGCCGCCGCGCGCCAGAGATTGAGCATGCGCGGGTTGTTCGTGTTTGCCGTCGTGGCGGCCGGTATCGGCGCGGCGGCGGCGCAAACACCGTTGCCTCCGCCGCAGCAGCCACCGCAACGTCCCGGCAATGCCAGCCTGCGGCCGGTACCGGACGGGCCCGGCATCCGGTCGGCCGAGCTGCAGGGGCTGGACAAGGTGACCGCCCGCACCCAGCGCTTCTATGCGCCGGTCGGAAAGTCGACGCGCTTCGGCACGCTCGAGATCACGGTCGGCGATTGCCTCGTGAACGTGCCCGAGGCGCCCCCTGAATCCG
>JAESFK010000126.1_pt1 | contig 64188 bp, 61 predicted proteins | sample 9269391 | NCBI WGS metagenome assembly JAESFK01 (sample SAMN14506231, study PRJNA617097) | algae metagenome | isolation source: Drouetiella hepatica UHER 2000/2452 and co-occurring heterotrophs from... | place: Slovakia: Slovak Paradise National Park, Hrabusice, Kosice Region | collected 2000-01-01
TCGCCCATCTCGCCTTCGATTTCGGCGCGCGGAACCAGCGCGGCGACCGAGTCGACGACCAGCACGTCGATTGCGTTCGAGCGCACCAGCGTGTCGACGATTTCGAGCGCCTGTTCGCCGGTGTCGGGCTGCGAGATGATCAGTTCGTCGATGTTGACGCCGAGCTTGCGGGCATAGACCGGGTCGAGCGCATGTTCGGCATCAACGAAGGCGACGGTGCCGCCGCCCTTTTGCGCTTCGGCGAGGACGTGCAGCGCGAGCGTGGTCTTGCCCGAGCTTTCGGGGCCATAGATTTCAATGACGCGGCCGCGCGGCAGGCCGCCGACGCCGAGCGCGATGTCGAGGCCGAGCGAACCGGTCGAGATCGCCTCGACCTGCATCGCCTCCTTCGAGCCCAATTTCATCACCGAGCCCTTGCCAAAGGCGCGATCGATCTGCGCGAGCGCGGCGTCGAGCGCCTTCTGCCTGTCCGTGTTGTTCACTGATTTCCCCGATTCGACGAGTGACAATTGTCCGGCCATTTACCGTCCCCTTCCAGCTCTAGAGCGACGACAGAAGCATCGCAACGCCGAACCTATGTACGACATTTGTTCTTGTAGAACAAGAGTGGAACAAAATATTTCTTCACGGTCGCTCGCCCCAGGAAACGTCGCGTCTGCTACGCCTCGAACTCCGCCAGCGCGACCTCGATATCGCTGATCCGAAAGGGTTTGGCGACCAACCGTCGATGCGCGTGCGCGGGCGGCAAGACGTCACCACCGCCCGACGTGAAGGCAAAGGGAATCCCCCGCTCGGCCAGCGCGTCCGCGACCGGCCAGCCCTTTTCATCGCCGAGGTTGATATCGACGAGCGCGCCGCCCAATGATTCGGTCGCGATGATCGCCAGCGCCTCGTCCCTGCTCGCCGCTTGAGCGGGTTCGGGCAGGCCGAGCGCGTCGAACATGTCGGCAAGCATCATGCCGATCAGAACATCGTCCTCGACGAGCAGGATGCGCAAATTATCAGCCATTTTTCACCCGATGTGCGGCATCGTCAAGCGCAGCCGAAGTTGCCTCGGCCAATTGCGCGACAGAGAAAGGTTTGGGGAGGAACGCGACATCGTTGATGTTGATCGACTGCCGGAGCTGCTCCTCGGCATAGCCCGACATGAACAATACCGGCAGGTCGGGCCGCTTGGCGCGCAGCGCGCGCACCATCGCGGGACCGTCCATCGTCGGCATCACGACATCGCTGATGATGAGGTCGACCTGAGCCATCTGGGCAAAGCGTTCGAGCCCTTCCTCGCCCTGCGACGCGGTGACGACGGTATAGCCCGCGCGGGTCAGCGCGCGTTCGGCCACCGCGCGCACCATATCCTCGTCCTCGACGAGCAGGATGGTGCCGGTGCCCCACTGGCTTTTCTTGGGCTTGGCGGCCGGCGGCGCGACCACCAGCGTTTCGGTGCCGACGCGGTGGACGGGGAGGTAAATCGAAAAGCTCGTCCCCTGCCCCGGCGCGCTGTCGGCAAAAATATACCCCGCCGATTGCTTGATGATCCCATAGACAGTGGAGAGCCCAAGCCCCGTCCCCTTCCCCACATCCTTGGTGGTGAAGAAGGGTTCGAAAATCTTGGGCAGCACGTCCGCGGCGATCCCGGTGCCGGTATCACTGACCTTGAGCGCGCAATAATCGGCGGGCGGCATGAATTCATTGCCCATCTGGCGCACATCCGCAGCCGACACTGGATACGTTTCGATCGTCAGCGTCCCGCCGCCCGGCATCGCGTCGCGCGCGTTGACCGCTAGGTTGATGATTACCTGCTCAAGCTGGCCGGGGTCGGCGCGCACCGCGCCCAGCCCGCGACCGTGGTGGACCGCCAACTGGACGGTCTCGCCGATCAGCCGCTTGAGCAAATGCGACACCTCCGAAATCACGTCGGGCAGCTGCAGGATTTGCGGCCGCAGCGTCTGCTGGCGCGAAAAGGCGAGCAATTGCCGCGTCAGGCTGGCGGCGCGGTTGGCGTTGCTCCGGATCTGCTGGATGTCGTCATAGTCGCTGTCGCCCGGCGTATGGCGCATCAGCATCAGGTCGCAGGCGCCCAGAACCGCGGTCAGGATGTTGTTGAAATCATGCGCAACGCCGCCCGCGAGCTGGCCGACCGCCTGCATCTTCGATGCCTGCGCGACCTGGCGCTTCAGTCGCGATTCCTCGCTCGAATCCTTCAGGCTCAGCAGCACCGCCGCCTCGCCCAGCCCGCGCACCCCGACGACGCGCATTGACACCGGATCGCCGCTTTGCCCCGCCAGCCGGATCGACAGGTCGCCGCCGACCTGCTGGCCGCTGCTGTGGCGGCGGATCATGTCGGCGAGCGGTCCCTTGTCCTCGCCGACGACGATGTCGCCGGGATAGCGCGGCATCTTGCCCTCGCCCAGATTCGCGGCGCGCACGAAGGCGCGGTTCATATAGAGGAAGCGCCCGTCACGATCGACCATCGCCAGCCCGAACGGCAGCAGCGATAGCAAGGTTTCGACATAGGTTTGCGCGGTGCCGCGGTCGGCCGGACCCATCTCCTCGTCGAGCAGCGCGAGCAGCACGGGGGTGTTGCTGTCGGCGGGCGCGAGCGGAATTTGCAGCATCCGCACCGGGGTCGCGCGGTCGCCCTCGCGCGCGAAATAGAGCGCGCCGCCGTCGTCGATCCGCAGCATCGGCGCGACGTCGCGGCCGGCATAATGGCCGGCGTCATCCTCGCCCAGCGCGCGCAGCAGGAACGCCTGATTGGCCACGCGCAGCCGCCCCTCGGCGTTGACGAGCGCCGCCATCACCCCGGCATGGCTGAGCGTGCGCCCCGCGGGTCCGTCGAGGTGACGCGTGATTTCCGACGCCAGATCGAGCCGCTCCACCGCCGAAAAACGCCAGACCAGATAATCCTCGGCCTGCCCCGTCCGCGTCACCTGCGCGCGCAATTGCAGCGGCCCGATCGCCAGGTCGTCGGCACGCCCCTCGCCATCGCGCCATGCCATACGCCCCGCGTTCTTCAGGACATCGGCACCGCGGCCCTCGAGCGGCAGCCCCGGCGGCGTCACGAACCCGCCCATCCAGGTGCCGAACAAATCATTCGCGCACACCATGCGACCCGCGCGGTCGGTGACCGCAATCGCTACGTCATCGTGATTCACCGCCTGACGCAGCATCGTCCAGTCGGGCGGCACCGCATCACCCGCGACGACGGCGGGAAACAGCCGCCGCGCGAGCAGCACCCCGCCGACCGCGACTGCTAGCCCGGCGACGAAACCCGCCGCCAGCACCGTATCGCCCGTCGCCCAGAACAGCAGCGCGGTCGACAACAACGCCAGCCCGCCGAGCAGCCCCATGTCGATCCGCGACAGCCCCGTCGGCACCGACAGCGGGCCGACGGCACCCGCCCCCCTGCCGATATCGGAATCAGCGGAAGGCAGGCTCGTCGCGGTCAATGACAGTCTTTCTTATCGGCGCATCACCAGATGCGAACACGGTCTTTCGGCGCCAGATACAGCTTCTGGCCTTCCTTGATCTGATACGCCTTATACCACGGGTCAAGGTTGCGCGAGACCCAAGTCCGCTGGATCGAGGGCGAATGCGGATCGGTGGTGATCCGCTGCGACAGATTCTGGTCGCGGTAGTTGCGCCGCCACACCTGCGCCCAGCCGAGGAAGAAGCGCTGGTCGCCGGTCAGTCCGCCCAGCACCGGCGCTTCCTTGCCGCCCAGCGACGCCTTGTACGCGTCATAGGCAACAGTCAGGCCCGCCAGATCGCCGATATTTTCGCCCAGTGTGAAAGTGCCGTCGAGCTTTTCGCCCGGCAGCACTTCATAGGCGTCATATTGCGCGACCAGCGCCTTCCCGGCGGCCTCGAACGCCGCGACGTCGGCGGGGGTCCACCAATCGGCGAGCTTGCCGGTCTCATCATATTTTGCGCCTTGGTCGTCGAAATGATGGCTGATCTCGTGACCGATTACCGCGCCGATGCCGCCATAATTGATCGCCGGATCGGCATGCGGGTCAAAGAAGGGCGGCTGCAAGATCGCGGCGGGGAACACGATCTCGTTCATCCCGAAATTGGCATAGGCGTTGACCGTCATCGGGGTCATCCCCCACTCCCAGCGGCGGATCGGACCGCCGAGGCGGCTGATATTGTCGTCATGCGCGAACTGGTTCGAACGCAGCGCATTGCCGAACAGATCGTCAGCCTTGATCTCGAGCTTGCTGTAATCCTTCCAGCGATCGGGATAGCCGATCTTGGTGGTGAAATTGGCCAGCTTCTGCTTCGCCTTGACCTTGGTTTCCGGCTGCATCCACGCCAGCCCGTCGATGCGGCGGCCCATCGCGCCGAGGACATTCTTGACCAGTTCGTCCATCGCCGCCTTGGTTTCGGGCGGGAAATATTTGGCGACATAATCCTGACCGACAGCCTCACCCAGATTGCCGGTGGTGAAATCGACCGCGCGCTTCCAGCGCTCCTGCATCTGCGGCGTTCCGGACAAGGCGGTGCCATAGAAAGAGAAGCTTTCCAGCGCGAATTTCTCGGGCAGCACGCCCGAGAAGCCGTCGAGGCTGCGCACCATCAGCGCGTCGCGGATCACCGCAATCGGCGCGTCGGCGAGCAGCTTGGCCTCACCGGTAAAGGCGCTCGGCTGCGACACCAGCAGCGAATCTTCGTTGACGCCCAGGCCACGGATGAAGGTCGCCCAGTCGAACCCGGGCGCCGCCGCAGCCAGTTCGGCGATCGTCATCTTGTTATAGACTTTGGTCGCGTCGCCGCTGTCGTTCTTGTCCCAATGGACGGTCGCGATCTGCTTCTCAAAATCATAGATCGCCTTCGCGCGCGCCGCGGCGTTCGCCTCACCCGCCAGCGTCAGGACATTCTCCAGATGCTTCAGGTAGGCGCCCTGCAACTTGGCGTTGCGCTCATTATCCTTCAGATAGAAATCGCGGTCGGGCATCCCGATACCGCCCTGAAACATCGTGTAGATATAGACTTCGGGGTTCTTGTCGTCCTGTCCGACAAAGCCGCCGAAGAAATGCTGGACGCCGCTGCGGTCGGCTTCGGCGAGCAGCGCCGCAAGGCCGGGTTTGTCGACGGCGCGGATCTTGGCGAGCCATGGCTGGATCGGTGCCAGTCCTTTCGCCTCGACCGCCGCACCATCCAGATAGGCGGCATAGTTGCGGCCGATCATGCTGCTTTGATCGCCCTTTGCCGCGTCGAGGATTTCGCGGGTGCGCTGCTGCGACAGGTCGCCCAGCGCGGTGAACATGCCATAGTTCGACTTGTCGGCCGGGATCGCGGTGGTCTTGGCCCAGGTGCCGTTGGCATAGGCGTAGAAATCGTCGCCTGGCTGCACTGTGGTGTCCATGCCCGCGGTGTCGAAACCAAAGGTGCCGAGTTCGGGTTCGGCGGCGGTCTCGGCGGCAGGCCTCGCTTCTTCCTTGGCCATCGCCGGTACAGCAGAAATCAACATCGCGCCCAGCGCGGCGGTCGCCAGCAGGCGCGACGAAACGTGCAAAAGAGTCATGATAGTCCCCAGTTCTCAAAACCAAGCAACGATGCGCGGCGCATTTCCGCAACACAAGATTGCAATGGGACAGCTATACGATGGCGCGCGCGCCGTTCAACCGGCGGGGGTGTCGCTGGTCGATGCCTCAAGTCGTTGGTCGCGCGCGCGCTGCAATTTGCGCCGCCAGCGCAGGCGAATCCAATTGTCCCAGAAAATCGAGGCAAGGACATATCCGACCGCCGCCGACACGACCGAAATGACCAGAAGTCCCGCCATCATGGCAGGCGCTGCGTCCGAAAACACCCAGCGCGCCCATTCGCCCGCCGACGCGCCATGTTCGATCATCGCCGCAAACGTCGCGCTATTGGCTTGCAACCCGAACAGCCAGTCGCCCAGCCACACCGACGCCAGGATGATAAACGGCGTCGTCACCGGGTTCGACAAAAAGGTCATCGCGGCGCCGATGGGGATATTGGCGCGAACCGGCAGCGCGAGCAGCGCGACCCCCAAGATCTGGATACCAGGGATCAGGAAAAAAATGCCGACGAACAGGCCCAGCGCAGTGCCGCGCGGCACCGACGTGCGGGTGAAACGCCACAAATGGCTGTGCGCAACCCTATGGGCAAACGGCTTGACGAAACGGCTCGCGAGCAGCTCGTCGCGCGTCGGCGAATTGCGGCGGATCCAGTTCATCACCGCCGCCTTGTCTTTGGGCTTGCCGCCGCTCACCCGCGCTCTTTCATCAGTCGCTGCTTGTCACGCTTCCAGTCGCGTTCCTTGATCGACTCCCGCTTGTCGTGCGCCTTCTTGCCCTTGGCGAGCGCAAGTTCGACCTTGGCGCGGCCGCGGCTGTTGAAATAGACGCTGAGCGGGACAAGCGTCATGCCCTGCCGGGCGACACCCGCGTACATCTTGTTGATCTCACGCCCGCTGAGCAGCAGCTTGCGCGGGCGCTTGGGTTCGTGGTTGTGGCGGTTACCGTGGCTGAATTCGGGGATGTTGCTGTTAATCAGCCACACCTCATTGCCCTTCACCTCGGCATAGCTCTCGGCAATTGTGCCTTCGCCGAAGCGCAGCGATTTGACCTCGGTCCCCTGCAACGCGATCCCGGCCTCAAACACCTGTTCGATGGCAAAGTCGAACCGCGCGCGCCGGTTTTCGGCGACGACCTTTTTCTTATCGAATTCGGCGGCGGACTGCGGACGGGCCATGGGAAACCTAAATCACTCCTGCCGCGGACAGCGCGGCATCGACGGCGACGCGCGAGGCTGCGTCCGCCGGAATGATAGGTAAGCGCACTTCGGGCGAAAACCAGTCGTGGACGCGCGACAGCGCATATTTGACCGGCCCGGGCGAGGTGTCGGAGAACATCGCCTGATGCAGATCGAACAGGCGATCGTGCAGCACCAGCGCCCGCGTCCAGTCGGCGGCGGCGCAGGCGGCGGCAAAATCGGCGCAGAGGCGCGGCGCGACATTGGCGGTGACCGAAATGCAGCCCATGCCGCCCATCACCGCATGCGGCAGCCACAGGTCGTCATTGCCGCTCAGCTGGCAGAAATCGGTTCCGGCACCCGCGCGGTGGGCCGTCACCCGCGCCAGATCGCCGCTCGCATCCTTGATCGCGACGATCGAGGGAATTTCGGCGAGCTTGCACATGGTTTCGGCGCTGATGTCGGCAACCGTCCGGCCGGGGACGTTATAGACGACGATCGGCAGGTCGCTGGCGTCGGCCAGAGCCTGAAAATGCGCGATCATCCCGGCCTGACTGGGACGGTTGTAGTAGGGTGCGACGACCAGTGCCGCCGCCGCGCCCGCGGATTGCGCATAGCGCATATGCCGAACCGCGGTGGCGGTGTCGTTCGACCCGCATCCGGCGATCACCGGTACCCGGCCCGCTGCGGCCTGGATGCAGCTGTCGATCACCTGATAATGTTCGTCGAACCCCAGCGTCGGGCTTTCGCCGGTCGTACCGCACGGGACCAGCGCGCTGGTCCCTTCTTTGATCTGCCAATCGACAAGGCGCGCGAAGGCGGGCGCGTCGAACGCCCCATCGCGAAATGGCGTCACCAAGGCGGGAATCGACCCCGAAAACATGCCCCGCTCCTTTACAAAAACATGGCCCAGCCGGTAGAGTCCCGACGGCGCGCCGCTAATGGACGCCTATTCAGCGCCCCGCAAGGAGTTTGCCACTAACATGGCCGCCATGATTACGCTGCCCCGAATTTCTCGTTTGGCCTTGGCCTTTGCCTTGCTCGTCCCGACCGCTGCCCAGGCTAGCGAACTTACGCCTGAGCAGATGGCGTGGTATCGCGCCCAGATGGGCCTCGCCTCGACTTCGGGGCCGCCGCCATCAACCAATTCGGTCGGCGACGCGGTGATGGAATGGCGGCGGCTGACCGCAAACACCGGCGCCTCGTTCGACCAGTTGTCGCGCTTCCTGATGACCAACAGGGGTTGGCCCGACGCCGACAAGATGCGCACGCGCGCCGAAAAGGCGATCGCGATCGATAGCTTCGACCCGCCGCGCACCCTCGCCTATTTTCAGGCCTATCCGCCACAGACCGCCAGCGGCCATTTGCGCCACGCGCTGGCGCTCAACGCATCCGGCCGCCGCGACGACGCCAACGCCGCGGTGCGCAGCGCGTGGGTCAGCGGACCGTTGGACGATGCCGAGACCAGCCGCGTGCTCGGCCTGTTCCCGGGCGCGATCACCGCCGCCGATCATGACGCCCGGATGGATCGGCTGCTGTGGTCGGGCGCGACTGGCGCGGCCAGCCGCCAGCTTGCCTATACCTCTCCCGAACGGCGCAGCATCTTTTCCGCGCGCCTCGCGATGCGCAGTTCGGCAGTCGACGCCGCGTTCCAGGCATCGGCGGTCGAAAGCGCCAACCCGTCGCTCCTCCGCAGCGATGCCGGTTATATCACCGACAAGGCGACCTGGCTGCGCCAGACCGGACGCGTCGGCGAAGCGCGCGCGTTGCTCGCGGCGCCCCGCTCGCTTGCCAAGGCGCCGACCGATCCCGAGGAATGGATCGAAACCCTGCTGACCAACGCGCGGCAGGCCGACAGCGGCGGCGACAAGCTGACCGCCTATAATATCGCGCGGCAGATCGACGACGCCTTCCCGCCGGGAACGGTGATCCGCGAAACGCCGCTCAGCGTCCGCGACGACTACACCTCGCTCGCGTGGCTTGCCGGACAGCTAGCGTACAAGGATCTGCGCCGCCCTGCCGAGGCGGTGCGCCTGTACCGCGCCTATGGCGAGGCGGCACGATCGGCGCAGACGCGCACCAAGGGTTTTTACTGGGCCGGACGCGCTGCGCTCGCCGCGGGCGACCGCGGCACTGCCAACGCTCATTTCGGCGACGCCGCGCAGCATTATGACCAATTCTACGGCCAGCTCGCGCTCGAACGGCTGGGTCGTCCGCAGCCCAAGCCGACGCCCAACCCGACCATAAGGGTCAGCGACGACGAAAAACGCGCATTTGGCGACGACCGCCTCGTCCGCGCCGCCCGCGCGCTCGGCGAAATCGGCGCGTGGCGCGAACAGACCCTGTTCCTGCGCGCGCTGTCGCAAAAAGCGACCTCGCCCGCAGATCACATTCTCGCTGGACAATTGGCATCGCAGATCGGTCGCCCCGACCTTGGCGTGATGATCGGCCGCAGCGCGCAAGCGAACAGCCTCGACGCTGTCGAGGTCGCGGGTTTCCCGACCGTGCGCGTCCCGGCAGGGCATGAGGGCAATTGGACCTTCATCCACGCGATCACCCGTCAGGAAAGCCAGTTCGACCGGCAGGCGATCAGCCACGCCGGCGCGCGCGGTATGATGCAGCTGATGCCCGGCACCGCGAACGAGGTCGCCGGCAAGCTCGGCCTGTCGTACAACCGCGACCTGCTCACCACCGACACCAATTACAACATGATGCTGGGGTCGACCTATTTCCAGCAAATGCTGCGCTATTATGGCGGCAGCTACCCGCTCGCGGTCGCGGCCTACAACGCCGGTCCCGGCAATGTGAACAAATGGCTGCGCGCCAACGGCGACCCGCGCACCGGGTCGATCGAGATGCTCGACTGGATCGAGGCGATCCCGATTTTCGAGACGAAGAATTATGTCCAGCGCGTGCTCGAAAATGCCGTCGTTTACGACACCCTGCAACCGGGAAAAACGCTGCCGCAGGCGCCGCTCAGCTTCTACCTCGGCAAACGCACCCCCGGATAAAGCCGCGTGGCGGGGGAACGCAGCAATATCATCTCGCCGTCCGGCTTTGCCGCGCTGCGCGCCGAATATGACGCGCTGCTGGGCGATGAGCGGCCCAAGCTGGTCGAGGTGATCAGCTGGGCAGCGGGCAATGGCGACCGCAGCGAGAATGGCGACTATATCTATGGCCGCAAACGGTTGCGTGAGATCGACCGGCGGCTCTCCTTCCTCGCCCGGCGGATGAAAGCGGCGCGCGTCGTCGACCCTGCGGAGCAGCCCGACAAGAGCCGCATCTGGTTCGGCGCCACCGCCGAGCTCGCCGACGATGACGATGCCCGGCGCATCGTCACGCTGGTCGGCGACGACGAAGCCGAAGCAGGCGACGGACGGATCGGCTGGAACAGCCCCCTCGCCCGTGCGTTGCGCGGCGCCGCGGTCGGTGATTTGCGCGTCGTGCAGCTCCCGTCGGGGCCAAAAGAGTGGGAGGTGATGGCGGTCCGCTATCCCTGACCCGTCACTCGCCAATCCCGGCGATTAACTCGCGTTGATCCGTGCGCAATTCGGGCAAGTCGCGCGCCAGCCTAGCCCAATGCGCCGCTTCCTTCGCATCGGCGGCCACCCCGATCCCCTTGGCATAGGCATCGGCCAGGATTGCGCGCGATCCGGCGAAGCCTGCGCGCGCCGCAATGCCACAATCCTCGATCGCGCCAGCCAGCGTCTTCGCCGCAAAATGCGCTTCGCATAGCCAGTGATTGCCCTCGGGATTGCCCAAAGCGGCGATTGTCCGCAGCCGCGCGAGGTTCGCGGCGCGGGTATCGGCGAAATAGGTTAGTGCAAAAATCGCCGCTGGATGCCCCTTTTCGGCGGCTTCGGCATAGAGCGTCTGCGATCGCACGAAATCGGCGGGGCCGAAGGTGCCAGCCGCCAGCCGATACGCCAGATGCGTCTTCGCCTTGGAAAAGCCCGCGTTCGACGCCGCGACATAGAGGTCATAGGCGCGCGTCACGTCGGCGGGCGACGGATCGTTTTCGAGCAGCAGATAGGCCAGTTCCTGCTGCCCGGCCGGAAACCCCTGCGCCGCCGACGCCTCCAGATACGCCCGCGCCCGTGGCAGATCGCGCTTCAACCCGACGCCGAGCGAGAACATATAGCCCGCCAGCTGCTGCGCCAGCGGATGCCCGCCATCGGCGAGCGCGATCAGTTCGCTGGCGGGATGGCGCGACAGAACGTCGGCGATCAGTACCGGCTCGTCCTCAATCGCCAGCCGGTCGAGCGAAATGTCGGCGAGCGGGTCAGCAGCGGTGCCGCGCGTCGCCCGTTCTGCAACCGCGCCCGGCGGCGGCGGCGGCGCCGCAAACGGCCGCAGCGTCATGCCCGGCGCCGCGCGCGCCGGCACCTCCGGCGGCACGACCAGATAATAATCGTCGAACCAGCTGCCATAATGGAACGGCTGTTGCGGCCCCAGTTCCATTCCATAGGTACGCTTGTAAACTTCGCGCGACACGACCTTGAAATAATCGGATATTTCCAGTCCCGGAATACCCAGTTCTTTGACCACTGCGGCGGCAAACGGGCTGACCGGCGATCCCACCGGCGCGAAGTCGAGCGCGGGGCGCCCCTTTGCGGTCGAATAAAAGACCGCCCCCTGCCCGATGTCGAGCAGTCCCAGCGGCGCCGATGCCGCGTCGCCCGCCGCGACGTTGACATCCTCGATCCGCACCACCGGCTCGGTCGTGCGGCACGCATCGACAAACAGCAAGGTAAAGGCACCCGCGGGCACGACGCGCTTCACCGCCGCCTCGATGGACAGATAGCGTTTTTCGACGTCGGCGCGCCGCGTCGCTGGCGGCGCCTCCATCGGCACCAGCCAGTTGCGCCCGCCATATTCAAAGCCATGCCCGGCGTAATAGATGATCACCGACTTCGCCCCCGCCGCCTCCGCGGCAAAGCGTGTCAGCGCCGCGTCGAGCGTCGCCATGTCGGCATTGCGGACGATACGCGGCGAAATCCCGGCCTTGGCAAAGGCGGCGCATACATAATCGATGTCGTTGACCGCATTTTTCAGCGACGGCCATTCCCAGTCATTGTACGCACTGTTCCCGATCAGCAGCGCGACGCGCTCGCCCGTCAGCGGCGCAGTGCCGCAGCTTCCCGGCGGCTGCGCAGCGGCGAGCGGCGCCAGTTGCAACAGCCCCAGAAGGGCAGCGCCCAGCGCGCCGATCCGCCATGATTTGCTCAACTGCCAGCCCCCGACGCATGTTCAGCTCCGCGCAAAGAATGGCGGAAATCTGCGCAACTTCACTCGGAAATCACATATCAGCGATTTCAGACGACCCCCAAAAACCGACGGTAGGTCAGCAAAATAATGTAGGAAAGCGGAAACTGCCCTGTGCGCCCGATCACCGGCGGCGGCTGGACGATTTGCTAGCGGCTGATAACCTGCCGGTGACTCGGGGAGATGATTTTATGCGCAGTCTGGGAATGATCGCCGCGATTTTGCTGGGCGGGATGGCGCACGCGGCCGACCGGCCGGCGATGCCGCCCATCACCGACGCGATGTTGAACGACTGGCTCGAACTCGGCGAAGAGATCGAGACGCGCGCCGACGGCGACCTCAACGGCGACGGCGATACCGACACCGTTTATGTTGTCGCAAGCCCCGACGCGCGAACGCTCCGCGTCATGCTCACCTATCGCAGCGAGGTCGATATCGGTCACGAACCGGGCGGCGAATTGAAGCTCGAACCCCTTCCGATCGGTCCCGCGGAACTCAAGATCGCCAAGGGCGTGCTGACGGCCCGCGACCTGAACGGGGGCACCACCGCCCTATCCGCGACCTATCGGTATCGCGCCGTCCGCACAGCGGAGCGCCCGCGGATGCGGCTGATTGGGCTCGATGCAACGGTGTACAGCCGCACCTTTGCGCATGACGGCAATGAAATGAGCTGGAATGTCGCGACCGGCGATACGATCACCACCCTGCTCAAGGTCGCGACCACGGGCGACCGTGGATATGACAAGCTTCATACGCGCAAATTCAGGCAGCCGGTGCGCACCATCTATATGGAGGACACCCCGGACGCCGAGGAGGAACTGGTCCGCGCTACAAAGGCGAAATGATCGCGATCAGGGCTGCAACAGCGCCGGGATGATCCAGATCGCCGACATCACGATCACCACCGCGATCAGCGAAAAGGCCAGCACATAGCGGACGTTATGGCCTTTGACCCCGCCGCTGGCTTCGGTCTCGGTCACTTCGACATGCTCATCGACGACTTTCATGATGCGTATCCCTTTTCAACTGGTCCGGCATAGAACGCGGGCGGCACACGGGCGTTCCCGCGCGCGGTCAGGGAGAGAATATTGCCAGAGGGTCTATAAGCCGGGTTCTGTCCACCCCGTTGCCGGGGATGGGCGATCATTCCTCTAGGCGAACGGTTACCCGAACGCTCAAGCAGTCAACCCGGATGGCGGAGCCGGAACCAGCCCTGCGACTGAACGCGTGCCATCCCTATTCGACCTTGCTCCCGGTGGGGTTTGCCGTGCCGCGCCTGTTACCAGCCGCGCGGTGCGCTCTTACCGCACCCTTTCACCTTTCGCCGGGCCGAAGCCGTGGCGGTTTGCTCTCTGTGGCACTTTCCCTGAACCGATCCGAAGACCGGCCCGCCGGACGTTATCCGGCACCGTGATTTCCGTGGAGCCCGGACTTTCCTCCCCCGGCAGGATACCCCACCGGCGGCGATCGCCCAACCCTCTGGCGGGAGCGAGTATAGCGCGAATGGATGCGCAATACGAGCGATTGTGGGGAGGGCAGTTTGGGGTGGGAAGCGGACGGACTGAGTTGAGCATAACGTGGTTGCATACCCGACGTTGTAACCCGATGACTACGCTCATGGATAACTGGGCATCAGGCTACACACAATCGGAACTAGACCACGCACAGGAACGATATCGTATTTGCTTTCCCCCAGACCTGGCGGCTCTGCTTTTAGATAGACGCCCTGCAAAGGGGTATAGTTGGAATAGCGACGATCCTCGCATCCGAGAGATGCTGGCATGGCCGGTCGACACGCTATTGTTCGACGTGGACAATGGACTCTGGTGGCCTGGGTGGGGTGAGCGCCCTAAAGAACAAATCACTCGGCACGAAGTCGTGCGCGATGCGTTAAAACATGCTCCTCGACTGATACCGATCCTCGGTCATCGGTTTGTCCCCGAAGCGCCCAGCGAAGACGGCAACCCGATTTTCTCAATGTATGGGTTTGACACGATCTATTATGGTGCAGACTTGTCCGAATACTTTGCCAACGAGTTTGGAGGCATACACAAGATCGGGACGGTCCGTCGCATAACATTCTGGTCGGACATTGCCGAGGGGCATGAGCAGGTTTTCACGGGCGCTCCTTACGTTCGTTAACAAGCAACCGTCCGCCGCGCGGGCATGACCGTATTCGGTCGCTTCCAGTCATTCGTTCTGGATCGGCAGTAAACGTCCGAAATTGGTGGTGAGCAGTGGTTTGCCAGCGTCGTCATCCCGGACTTAATCCGGGATCCACGACGACAGTGCAGCTATGGATCCCGGATCAAGTCCGGGATGACGAGGAAGAGAAAATCCTCCCTGTGGCGAAGCCATGGGGAGGGGGACCGCTTGCGAAGTACGTGGTGGAGGGGCCGCGACGGTAGTTCCAAAGCCCCTCCGTCAGCGCTTCGCGCTGCCACCTCCCCATGGCTTCGCCACAGGGAGGATCTACGGCTAGAATCGGTCGTTTGCGGTCCCCTGCAGCTCAAAAAATCCCTTTCAACAAACCCGCCGGGTTCCGCCGCAGCGCCGCCTCTTCGCCAGCCATATAGTGAAATATGCCCTTCAGCGCCTGCTCGGTCACCGACCGGGTCAACCCGTCGCGCGTCAGTCCCGCCGATGCCATCAACGAATTGCCCTTCGCCAGCTGATCGAGCTGGCGATAGGCGCCGACATTCTCCAGCGCCGATCCGACCAGCGGCGACACCTTGCCGAACAGCGTATCGGTCGCACTGGTCTGCAAATAGCGCGTCGCGCCATCCTGCTTGCCTACCAGCGCGGGCGCATCGGACCAGCGCAGATTGTTGATCGCCGACCGAAAAATCGGCTTGGCCTCCCCCGCGGCCTTGCCGCCCGCATCGTTCAGGCTTTTGGTCAAATTGGTGGTCAGCCCCAGCTTGTCACCCATTCCGAACAGCTTCGACGCCAACTTGCCGCCCGCGCCCGGCAACAGGATGCGTACCGCGGTGTCACGATAAAAAGCGCCGGGCTGCGCCAATTTGTCGAGCGCGCCGTCGGACGCGTTGCCGATCAGCCCTTTCACGCCGCCGCTCGGCAATTTCGCCAGCGCCCATGGCGCAGCGCTCAACGCGACCATCCCGGCAGCCCCCGCGAGCATCATACGCCGCGCCATCATCGTCTCGTCCAATGCCATGACGCACCTTCTCCTGCCTGCAATCAAAACTGAGCCTATCAGCAAATTCGCCACCACCAAAGCGCGTGCCGCAGGTGCGACGGTCGGCGTCAAGGCGCGCCTGGCCCCGCGAATAGGCAACCGCCAAATCAACTCATCGCAGCGCTTGCACGACTCGTCGGCATTGCCGTGTCCTTTGCGGCCTAAACGCGTTGGAAATCCGACCCTCTCGTTCAACACCCTTTAGGAGACCAAAAGCAATGCGGAAATTCGCAGGTTTCATCGCAACTCTTTCCCTCGGCGCCGCCGCGATCGTGGCGGCCCCTGCGACAGCGCAAGACGCTGCTGCCGCCGCCGTCGTCGATCTTTCGGTCGGCACCAAAGTATTCGACTCCGCGGGCGCCGATCTCGGCACCGTTACCAGCGTTCAGGGCGCGAATGTCGTCGTTGATCTGGGCGCGGGCAAACAGGTCACGCTTCCCAACACCGCGTTCGGCAAACTTGAAAAAGGTCCGACAATCGGCGCAACCAAAGCGCAGGTTGTTGCCGCGGTCGACCAAGCCGCTGCAGGCAACGACGCGAAGGTCGCTGCGGCGCTTCAACCCGGCGCCGATGTGAAGAGCGCGAATGGTTCCGCCACTGTTGGCAAGGTCAAGCTTGCCGAAGCCGACGGCGTCGTGCTGACGACCGCGACCGGTGACGTCAAATTGCCGCGCAACGCGTTTTTTGTCGGACAGTCGGGTCTGGCGACCAGCTTCACCGCCGAGCAGTTCGCTGCCGCTGTCGCGCAGGCGACCGCCACCCCGGCACCAACCGGGACGACCACCGCAGCTTCGGAACAGCCCGGCAGCTAAGCGTCGCAGCATATCAACAAAGGGCGCGAAAGCATTGCTTTTGCGCTCTTTTTGATTTGTCGCGTATCACCGCATATATTTCACGCTCGCGAACAGGGAATTCGACCACCGGATCACCCCTGTTTCAAGCTGCCATGCGCAGCCGGTTCCGCCCCTCGCGCTTCGCCGCATAGAGCGCCTTGTCGGCGCGCTGGAGCAGGTCTTCGATGCTCACCTCGCCCGCATAGACCGCAAGCCCGATGCTCACCGTCACCGCGGGCAAGCCCGCGGCAACACCCTCGTCGTCGGCATAGACCGCTTTGCGCACCCGTTCGGCGACCAGTTCGGCCGACAGCGCGCTGCGGCATTGCAGGATGCAGACAAATTCCTCGCCGCCATAGCGCCCGACCATATCGTCATCGCGCAGCGACGCCTTGGCGCGCTGGCCGACGCGCCGGATCACCTCGTCGCCCGCGGCGTGGCCATGCTGATCGTTGATCGCCTTGAAATGATCGATGTCGAAAATGGCGACGGCCAGCGGAGCGCCTTCCTGCACGGCCCGCCGGAGCGCCTGATCGAGGAAGCTTAGCGTGTGACGGCGGTTGGGCAGGCCGGTGAGCATGTCGGTGTTGGCGATGCGTTCCGCCGCGCTGCGCGCCGATTCCAGGATGCGGGCATTTTCGACCGTGTCGGTGACGTCCTGAACCGTCCCGAAAATGCCGACTGCCTTGCCGCGTCGGCCCATTTCGATCGAGCCGTGCGATTTGACGTGCCGGATTTCGCCGTCGGCACGCAGGATCCGGCCCTGAAACACAAAGGGCTCTCCCGAACGAACCGCGTCTTCCAGCGCCTTTCGCACGGCCACCCGGTCGTCGGGCAGATATTGTTCAACGCTGTAATCGACATCGACCGGTATGCCGGGTTCGAGCCCGTGAACACGATAAGTCTGATCTGACCATTGGATCGTCCAGCGCACCAGATCGACGCGCCAATGGCCGACCAGTGCCGCCGCCTCGGCCTGAAGCAGCCAGCGATTGCTCTGCTCCAGCCGCTTGGCCAGCCGTCGCTGCACCACCAGCAGCGCCGCGAGGGGCAGCGCGATGAAGAGCATCGTCACCAGATAGAATTGCAGGAACAGCACCTCGACCTTCTGGCTTTCGTCCATCGCCGCGATCGGACCATAGCCTTGCCCGGTCAGCAGCGAGGCGATGATCGCGACGATCAGCATCCCGGCCGCCGCGCCGAACGGTCCCAGCCGATAGGCGGCGACGATCAACGCGACGCACGGCAGGAAGGTGACCGGAAAATCGGACTGCGAGAAAGACGCGCCGGTGACAAACGCGGCAATGGTCAGCAGCGCGATACCCTCAACCTTCATCGCCGTCGGCACATTGTTCAGCGCATTCGACGTGACCATGCGCGCGAGCATCACGATCGGCGGCGTGACGATCAGCATGCCCAGCGCCACGGTGGTCGTCCACGACAGAAAGAAATCGACGCCATTGCGGGTCAGCAGCGTCGCAACGACGGCGCTCGCCGCGCTTGCGGCAAGCGCCGCGACGCAGAAACGCCCGACCGCCTGCGGGACCATGAACGACATTTCGCCCGGCTCGCGCCGCCGGATCAGCCACAGCGCGATCGTTGCCTCGGCCGCGTTAGCGACAGTGTAGGCGACCGCCGCGGTCGCATGAATCCCTTCGATCATGTTCGCGCCGATGCTGGCTGCGGCCATTGCGGCAAACGCTGCCACGCGCGCCCGGGCCGGCATCAATAACAGCAGCGCGAGGAAATAACCGCTTGGCGGCCAAACGGCGGCGATATTGTCCGCACCCTTGGTCGCATAGAGCGACAGGCTGGCCAGCAGAAAATAGCCCGTAGCGGTCAAAAGGAACCAGAAGACCGCCTCGACTCGGGGGGACATGGGCCGGGTCATCGGTGCAACGTACCGAAAAGAGGGAAAGAAACCGCTAACATCTGGCCGCCTCCCCTCTTTGCCGCGCGATCACTGCGCGTCGGCGCTCAATCGATCCCGCCAAAGGTCAAACCGACCACCTCTTCGACCATCGCTTCATCCCATTCCAGCCGTCGGTCGAGGATCAACATGGCCAGCCCATGGACCAGCGCCCAAGCGTGCAGCGCCGCTCTATCGGGGTTTTCGACCCCCGGCAACGCCTCGCCGACTCCGGCCCGCAGCAGGTTATAAGCAACTTCGCCGCCGTCGCCACCAAAATTGGCGTGGCGCGCCGACATCTGCCGAGTGAAGCTCAGGCGGAACAGCGCGGGCTCGTCATGGGCGAAACGGACGTAGGTCGTCCCCGTCGCCTTGAACCCGTTGCGCCCGCCCCCGGCCTTCAGCCACGCCTGCGCCTGCCGCGCCCCCAGCCGCCGCAACCCCTCATCAGCGAGCGCGTCGAGCAGCGCCTCCTTGTCCGGAAAATGGCGATAAAGTGCGGTCGCGCTAACGCCGACATCGCGCGCCAAAGCGCGCAGCCCCAGCTCGCCGTCGTCGCCCGCCTCCAGCCGTTTGAGCCCCGCCGCGATCACTGCCGCGCGCAAGTCGCCATGATGATAAGCGCCCGCCGCCTTCGCGCCGTCGCTTTTTATGTTGACACTGTTATCTTGTTCGATCATGTTGTCACCGTAAACATTCCGAGTCGCCAGCGCAATCCCCTCCGCGCTGTGCGGCACTTTCGCCACCATCCGTAAGGAGCAACATCATGGCAAGCAACGTCGAAACCCTCATCCGCGGCGCCGTCGTCAAAGGCATCGGCAAGGTCGCCGACTTCAACCGCAAACGCCTGCTCCGCCCCACCAACGCCCACCCCTTCCTTACCGGCATCCACCAGCCGATGACCGAGGAACTGACGCTCGAAGGCCTGCGCGTCGAAGGCGAGATCCCCGCCACACTCACCGGCCGCTACCTGCGCAACGGCCCCAACCCCGCCGTCGCGCCCGATCCCGCGAGCTATCACTGGTTCACCGGCGCCGGCATGGTCCACGGCATCCGCATCGAAGGCGGCAAGGCCGATTGGTACCGCAACCGCTGGGTCCGCGGCAGCGAGGCATGCGAAATGCTGGGCGAGGACATCCCCCCCGGCCCGCGCGAAGCTCGCAACGACGCGCCGAACACCAATGTCGTCGGCCTTGCGGGCCGGACCTTCGCGATCGTCGAAGCGGGCGGCAAGCCGGTAGAGCTTGGCTATGAGCTCAACACGATCGCGCATAACCCGTTCGACGGCACGCTCGTCGGATCGTACACCGCGCATCCCCACCACGACCCCGTCACGGAAGAGGTCCACGCTATCACCTACCGCGGCGACGAGCCGAACAAGGTCTGGCACGTCGTGATGGACAAGGACGCGCATGTCATCCGCGAGGAAGCGATCGCGGTGAGCGACGGCCCGTCGATCCACGACTGCGCGATCACCGAAAATTACGCGCTCGTCTTTGACCTGCCCGTCACCTTCTCGATGAAGATGCTGCTCGCGGGCTATCGCTTCCCCTATGCGTGGAATGATGATCACCCCGCCCGTGTCGGCCTCCTCCCCCGCAACGGTAGCGGCGACAGCATTACCTGGGTGCCGGTTGAACCCTGCTATGTCTTCCATCCCGCCAACGCCCATGAGACCGCCGACGGCAAGGTGATCGTCGACGTCGTCGCGCATGAAACGATGTTCGCGGAATCGAAACGCGGCCCCGACAGCCAGAAATCGCGCATGGAACGCTGGACGATCGATCCGGTCGCCGGGACGACGACGCGCGCTGTCCTTCACGACCATGCGCAGGAATTCCCGCGCTATGACGAGCGGCTGACGACGCGCGCCTACCGCTATATCTACAGCGTCGCGATGCCCGACGGCGAGAGCCTCGAATGGGCGATGGCCGACACGCGGCTGTTCAAGCACGACCTGACGCAAGGCACCACGGCGATCCACGATTTCGGCCCCGGTCGCCACCCCGGCGAATTCGTGTTCGTTCCCCGCAGCGCCGACAGTGCGGAGGATGATGGCTGGCTGATCGGGCTAGTCGTCGACATGAATGACGAAACCACCGCGCTCGTCATCCTCAACGCCGACGATTTTACCGGGTTACCGCAAGCTGTCGTGCATTTGCCGCACCGGGTTCCGCCGGGCTTTCACGGCAACTGGGTGGCGGACTGACCGTCCCGCGGCGCGCCATCAGCATCTCGGTCACGCGCAGCGACCGTTCATTGTCGACGTCGATCGCGGTCGCCCCGTTGCTCACCAGCAGCGGGGCGACTTCGACGTTCAGACGGCGCGAGATGCGCGCGAAGATGTGATGGATCGGCCCGAGGCCGAAACGGAAGCGCAGCAGGTTGATCAGGCCGAATGCCTGCATCACGCGGAAAGTTTTTTTGACGAACTGGCCGCCGCCACGAAACGCCTCGGTCGCTCGAAGCGCGCCGGGGTGGCCGATCCAGTAGGCGTTGCAGTTCGACACCGCGACGTCGGAGAATTCGTAAAAGCGCCGCTGGCCTTCGGGGTGCACCGCCAGCACATCCTCGCGCCGTGCCAGTGCCACCCCCGCGTCGACATCGAGACGCGCAGCTTCGGCGCTGATCTCGGCAATCGTTTCGGGCGTAAGAAGGCAATTGTCGGCGGTCGTGATCAGCAGCGGGAAACTGGCGACGCCCGCGACCGCCAGAACCGAGTCTGCCAGATTGCTCGCCGCGGGAACGACGATCAGACGCTTGCCCAGCAATTTGACCACCGGATCATCAAGGTCGGCGAGCAAATTCAAAAGGTGCGTCGACACGAATATTTGCCGTGCCTCGCTCGCCGCCGCGCTGCTCAGCACATGTGCGATCATTGGCCTTCCCGCCACCGGGACAAGGCATTTGTCGGCGACGCCATGCGCGGCCGCCAAGGGATCGGCCGCCCCCGCCCGGCGACCGGCAAGGATCAGGATCGAGCCGGTCATGCCGCGTCGCGCCGCGCCATCGCCGGCGCGATCTGGCGGAGCATACTCTCGGCGACGATCGTTTCGATCAGTGTCGCGTGGCTGAAGCCCGCGATGACCGCCGAGCGTGAAAACAGTTTTTCGGACCACAGATTGCAGTTGAGATTGACCTCGAGCAGCCGCACGTCGCCGGTCACCTGATCAACGCGGAATTCGAAACGGCCATAGTCGAACGGGCGAAACACATCGGCCATGCGGCGGGTATATTCGATGACCTGCCGGCTGATCAGCGGGTCGTCGAAGCGTTTGACGCAATAGCCGACGTTGCCGACCAGATCCCGTTTTTCCTGATAGGTGCGCAGCTGGGTGGGATCGTCCTGCTCGAAGATCATCATCGGCAGCATCGCGGGCTCGCCGTCCAGCGTGATCACCGGCACCTCGATATCGCTGCCATCGATAAAGGGTTCGACGATCGCGTCATGGTCGAGCGCGTGGATTTCGGCGATCGCCTGCGCCAGTTCGACACGGTCGTGCGCATCTCGCACGCCCCACGATGCCGAACTGTTGTTCGGCTTGATCACCCAGCGCCGCGCTGGCGGACAGCGCGCCGCATCGATCGGCGCGCCACGGCGGAACAGCGCCCATGGCGCGGTCGGCGCGCCGCGCGCGGCCGCCTCCAGCTTGGTCAGATGCTTGTCGTCGGACAATCCGCGGACGATCGGTGAGGCGCCGAGATAGGGCAATCCATGCTGGTTGCAGAGCAAGGGCAACAGCATTTCCGAATTGAAAAAGCCGCCGCGGTTGAGCAGCGGAAAGACGAAATCGGCAGCAGGCCGGTCGAACAGCGCCGCATAGCTGTCGGCGATCAGCAGCTCGATACCCAATCCCTCGAGCGTCTCACGCATTTCGCGGTGATATAGCGCATGATTGCCATCGTCGGCGTGCAGCCCGCCGGTCCAGCGGGCGTGCTTGGCGATGAACAACAAGCGCTGAGTTTCGCGCAGGCGATCGGGCAGCCGGGTGGGCGCGAGGTCGGTCGTTTTCATGGCGCGCGTTGACCATGCCGAGGTTGCGCGGCGATGACGAATTGGTGACGATCGGTGACCGCAAAATGCAAGATCAATGTCATTTTGACAAGCAAAGTGCTGAGAAACGGCAATTTATTTGCAGAAAAGATGAATGACCGCGCGGTTCCACCGGTCGCAATGCCGATGCCCTAGCACGACCAATCACAGCGAATTCTTCGCCGCGCCGTCCGACGGCCACGGTTCGTCGTGGAAACATGCTGGCTGGCGCAGCGGTTTTCCAATGCGGTTCGTTCGACCTTCACTATGATGAAAAATATCGCCCTCTCCCGCCCCGCCACGAGCGCGATTGCCGCGTTCCTGGTCCTGTCCACCCCCGCCGCTTTCGCGCAGGAAGCGCCGACCATCACGATGACCCCGCCGATCGTCGCTCCGACGGCGCCGACGCCGCAAACCGCGCCGACGGTCGCCGAGCCGAGTGCGCCTGCACCCGTTGCAGCGCCGCAGGCCGCGCAGACCCCGGCACCGGCCCCCGTGATCCGCGTACCGCTTGAGATCGCACCCGCCGAAACCACCCCCGCGCCCCGCGCAGCTGAGCGCGCAGCAACGCCAGCTCCCGCCCGCGCCACTCAGCGCACCCGTTCGGCTGCCGCCGCGCCGGTAGCGGCCACTCCGGTCGCAGCTGAAGTTGCCGATACCGCGCCGGTTGCCGAAGTGGCGCCGATCGCCGCTACGATGGCGACGCCCGCTGAACCGGTTATCGAGCCAACCCTGGCACCTGCCGAAGCCGCGACCGCAACGGGCGGTGAATTTCCCTGGGAAATCGCCGGCGGCGCTGCTGCCCTGCTGATCGTCGGTGGAGCCGGTCTGGCCTTTGCCCGCCGTCGTCGTCACACCGCGGATGAAATCGCCTATGACGAGGTCGTTCATGACGCCCCCGTCCAGCGTTTCGAACCCACCGCCGCCAGCGCTCCGGTCGCCAGCGAAGCCCAGCAGTGGGTGAGCCCGGCCTATGCGCCGCGCACCGCGGAAACCGCCGCGCCGCGCACAACGCCCGCCTTTGCCGCCGCCCCCAGCGGCAGCATGGGACGCCATGAGGCGATGGCGATGGCTGGTCCGACGCCGGAAAATCCCTTTGCGACGCTCAACAAGCGTCTGAAGCGCGCCCGTTTCCTCGATCGTCAGGAGCGCATTGCCTATGACGAAACGCTGGGCGCGCAAAAGGATATGACGCGCAAGCCGGTCAGCGCTTGGGAAATCGCCCAGCGCCCAGCCCCGGCGATGCAGCAACAGGAGGTGCACCGCCCCGAACCGGCCCGTGTGCGCACGACATTCCGTCCGGGCTATTCGAACAACTGAGCGCCCAGACAATCAAGCGGTGGTCCCCTCACCGCACAAAAAAGGGCGGTGCCTCGCGGCGCCGCCCTTTCTTTTTGTCAGAAGCCGGCCGGATGAACCGACCGGATCCGCAAACTGATTACTTCAGTTCGACGGTGCCGCCAGCGGCGAGGATCTTGGCCTTCAGCTCTTCAGCTTCTGCCTTGTTCACGCCTTCCTTGATGGCCTTCGGCGCACCTTCGACAAGTGCCTTGGCTTCGCCAAGACCCAGACCGGTGATCGCACGGACTTCCTTAATCACGTTGATCTTGTTGCCGCCGTCACCCGTCAGGATGACGTCGAATTCGGTCTGCTCTTCAGCAGCCGGGCCAGCAGCGGCAGCAGCCGGAGCGGCAGCAACAGCAGCAGCAGCCGAAACGCCCCACTTTTCTTCGAGCATCTTCGACAGGTCAGCCGCTTCGAGGACGGTCAGCGCCGAAAGGTCTTCAACGATCTTTGCGAGATCAGCCATGTTCATTCTCCATCAGAACCGGGATATCCCGGCGGTAAGTTTCAAAGTTAGTTCAAAATCACGCTGCTTCTTTGGCGGCATATGCGCCAAAAACCCGCGCCAACTGGCCAGCCGGGGCTGCGGCAATCTGCGCAACCTTGGTAGCCGGAGCCTGTACCAGACCGATGATCGTGGCACGAAGCTGGTCGAGCGAGGGAAGCGAAGCCAGCGCTTTGACGCCATTCACGTCGAGCACCACGTCGCCCATGCCGCCGCCAACGATTTCAAGTTTGTCGTTGGTCTTGGCAAATTCCACCACGATCTTTGCCGCCGCGACCGGATCGGTCGAGGTTGCAAGCGCGGTGGGGCCGGTCAGCAGTTCGCCGATCCCGCCATAGGACGTGCCGTCGAGCGCGATTTTGGCAAGACGGTTCTTCGTGACGCGAAAGTCGGCTCCTGCATCGCGCATTTGCTGGCGCAGCACCGTCGACTGAGCGACGGTCATGCCGAGGTTGCGGACGACCACAACCGAGGCAGCTGATGCCAGCGTAGCGTTCAGCGAGGATACGGCTTCGGCCTTTTCCGTACGATCCATGCCTATACTCCACTCTGTGCCCGGATGCGCGAGACGCCGAAACGCTTGGCGCCGCCGGGCGGCTAACACACGCAAACACGGACGCGAGCCAAGGCTCACCCGTCTTTGCGCAACGATGTCCGAAGGGGTCGGTCAAGACGCGTCGCCTGACAGGCAGGCGGGCGACCGAAAAAGACTGTTCCCCGTCTCGGCTGGAAATTAAGCAGGGCAAATCCCCTGCACCAACTGTCTCGGACGGAATTGCCGCGAGCGAACCCGCGGCAACACGGGGGCGCTATTAGCCGGAAACGGCCGGAAGTCAAGGCGCGCGGCGGATGTTGGCGAAAGTGACACGCAGCGTGCAATCGCCCCCTTGCAAAGTTCGCTTTAAGATATATCTTAGACGCATCAAGAATCACTCAAAGGAATGACAATGATTTTTTATGCGAAAATGGAAGGCCGCGGTTGCGGCGGGCGGCATGCGATGCATCGCGGCGGCGGGCGTGGCTTTGGCCATGGATTCGGGCATGGCTTTGGCGGCCGACGCGGCGGCGGTGGCCGGGGCGAGCGCGGCGGACGGCAGCGGATGTTCGACAGCGGCGAGCTGCGGCTGGTGCTGCTCAAGCTGATCGCCGACGAACCGCGCCACGGGTACGACCTGATCCGCAGCATCGAGGAATTGACCGGCGGCGCCTATGCGCCCAGCCCGGGTGTCATCTATCCGACGCTGACCCTGCTCGACGATATGGGGCAGATCGAGGCGCAGCAGAGCGAGGGCGCGAAAAAGCTGTTCGCGATCACCGATGCTGGTCGTACCGAGCTGGAAGCCAACACCGACGTTGTCGATGCCGCGATAGCGCGCCTGACGGCGGTCGGCGAAGAAACGCAGCGCACGGATTCGGCGTCGGTCCGCCGCGCGATGGGCAATTTGCGCCAGGTGCTGATGGACCGGCTGGGCGACCGCGATCTCGACAAGGCGGCGCTGCACGACATCGTCGCGCTGATCGACGAGGCGGCGCAAAAGATCGAGCGGCTGTGATGACGGTCAGCGCCACCGCGGCGGTGCCGACCGCCCACGCCAGCAAATATCTGCAACAGCTGTGCAAGCATTGGCAGCATAATCTGGCGGTTGTGTTCACGGCCGAGCACGGCACCGTGACCTTTCCGAAAGACGCCCGCGGCGCCGACTGGCCGGGCGACGGGCTGGTGACCTTTGACGCCGGACCCGAGACGCTGACGGTCCGCATCGACGCCAGCGTCGGCGAGCAGCTTGAGGGATTGCAGGGGGCGGTCGCGCGCCACCTCGACCGCTTCGCGTTTCGCGAGGCGCCCTTGCCGTTCGACTGGCAGCGGGTATGAGATTGACGGAACGCCCGATGCGCCAAGCGCGTTAGGCGCTCTGATACCACCCAAGGAAAGGAAAATCTGTGACCGATGCCCCAGGGCTGCTTTGCCCGACCTGCCGCGTGAATTTGACGATGTCGGAGCGACAGGGAATCGAGATCGATTATTGCCCGCAATGCCGCGGCGTGTGGCTGGATCGCGGCGAACTCGACAAGATTATCGAGCGCAGCGAAGCGGTCGCCGCCCCTGCCCCGCGCACATCGGCGCCGCCGCCTCCGCCGCAGCAGCCCTATCAGCAGCAGCCGCAGTATCGCGAGCAGGGCCATGACGACCGCTATTACGGCAGCAAGCCGTACAAGAAGAATTACAAGAAGAGCTTCTTGAGCGAGTTGTTCGACTGAAAGAATAATCCTCCCTGTGGCGGAGCCATGGGGAGGGGGACCGTCGCCGCAGGCGATGGTGGAGGGGCAGCGACGTCGCGCTATGGCCCCTCCGTTAGCCCTGCGGGCTGCCACCTCCCCATCGCTGCGCGACAGGGAGGAATTCAATCACCCAACCACCGCATTCCGCCGGGCGTAGAGGAAATAGACCCCTAGCCCCAAGACGTTCCACACCAGGAACCACAGCTGCGTCTGTGCCGGCAGGCTGAAGAACAGATAGATACAGCCGAACACCGCGATGGCACCGATCACCCACGGCATCGGGGCGCGGAAGGTGCGCGGGGCGTCGGGGGCGCGGACGCGCATGATCAGCATGCAGATCGACACCGCAGTGAACGCCGCGAGCGTCCCGGCATTGGCGAGCGCGGCAAGCTCACCGAGCGGGATGAAGCCCGCGAGCACCGCGACGACGAGCGCCGTGAAGATAGTGATACGTACCGGGGTGCCGCGCGACGACAGGGTCGCCAGACTGGCGGGCAGAAGGCCGTCGCGCGCCATGGTGAAGAAGATACGGCTCTGGCCATAGAAGAAGGCGAGGATCACGGTGGGCAGCGCGATGATCGCCGACACCGCGAGATATTGCGCCGCGAGCGGGCTGCCGAGTTCGCGCAGGATCAGCGCCAGCGGTTCGGGGCTATTGGCAAAGCGAGTATAAGAAATCGCACCGACCGCAGCGACCGCAACCGCAATGTAGATGACGACGCAGACGAACATCGACCCGACGATGCCGATCTTGAGATCGCGGTCGGGGTTGCGCGTTTCCTCGGCCGCGGTGGCGATGGCGTCGAAGCCGTAAAAGGCGAAAAAGATGATCGCGGCAGCAGCCATGACGCCGCGCTCGACGTTGTCGGGGGCCATATGCTTGGCAAAGCCATAGGGACTGAACGGTTCGAGATTGGCGGCGTTGAACGCGGGGAGCGCGACGGCGACAAAGATGACCAGCGCGATGACTTTGACGACCACGAGGATGGCGTTGAGCGTCGCGCTTTCGCGCGTGCCGACGAGAAGCAGTCCGGCGACGACTGCAATGATTGCAATCGCAGGCAGGTTGACGACGCCGCCGAGTTCCGGCCCCTGCATCAACGCCATCGGGACGCCCGCCCAGGCTTCGAGCAAGGGCGCGGCATAGCCCGACCAGCCGACCGCGACGGCGCTGACCACGAGCGAATATTCGAGGATCAGGCTCCACCCGACTACCCAGGCGATGAGTTCGCCGATGACGACATAGGAGTAGGTGTAGGCGCTGCCCGACGCGGGAATCATCGTTGCCATCTCGGCATAAGCGAGCGCGGCGCAGGCGCAGATCAGGCCCGCGATGCCAAAGGCGAGGATCACGGCGGGGCCAGCCTTGTCAGCGCCGACCCCGATCAGCGTGAGAATACCGGTGCCGACAATCGCGCCGACGCCAAGCGCAATCAGATGCGGCCAGCCGAGCGTGCGGGCGAGCCCATGCCCCTCCTGCTGTTCCGGAACGATCGGTTTACGGCGCAACAGGCTGTCGGACATTTGGACCCCTCTCCTAAAGGAAAAATTTTTCCTGCCTTTTAGACCGGTGTGACACGAGCGCAAGATGGGCTGTCAGAATTGAGTGGAACGACCGTTTTGCAGTGAGAAGCAGACGGTTCAACGACCGCCCACTACCCGGCATTACGGACGATCCAGCCAGCGCGCAGCGCCAGCACCGCGGCGAGCGCGACCGCGAGCGCATAGGCCAGCGGCGGTGACCAGATGACGGCGCGCGCGCCGAGCAAGGCGCCGCCAACCAGCGCTGCCCACAGGCCGAGGTGGTGCAGCCAGCGACGATCACCCTCGCCGCGCAAGGCATTGGCGATCTTTTGCCCCATCTGGACCAACGTGCCGGTCATATAGGTGACCCCGACCACCGCGCCGTCGCGGCCGGCGATGGCGGCGTTGGCAACGCCCATTGCGAGCGCCAGCGACAGGATCGCCCCCCACGCCTCGCCGTCAAGCCGCAGCAGGGTCGCGATGGTCAGCAGGATGGCGACGCCCAGCAACACCACGGGGGTCCGCCGCCGTCCGGCATGGGCGCCAACCAGCGACCCCGCCACGACCCCGGCGACAAACACCGCGATGATGATCGCGGCGACGAGCGCGGCGTGCTGCCCCTCGGCGAGACCGACCGCGAGCCGGGTCGAATTGCCGGTCATGAAGGAGACGAAAAAGCCCGCCGATTCGACGAAGCCGATGGCATCGACAAACCCGGCGAGGATGGCGACCCCGACGGCGAGCAGCTGGTGCGAGGGGTCGAAGCGGATCATGCCCTAAAGCAGCCGTCCAATCGCCTCGGCAAGTTTTGCATCGCGCTCCGACAGGCCGTCGGCGTCGTGCGTCGTCAGCAGGATGTCGACGCGGTTATAGACGTTCGACCATTCGGGATGATGATCCATTTTTTCCGCGATGATCGCGACGCTGGCCATGAAGCCGAACGCCTGCGCGAAATCGTCGAATTTGAACCGGCGGGTGATCGCGTCGCGGGTCGGTTCGTGCGTCCAGTCGGGGAAGCGGGCGAGCAGCGCGGTGCGGGCGTCGTCGTCGAGTTTCTGGACCATGAATTTTCTCCCGCTGGTAAAGACCGTGCCGCCGCCATAAGGAAGGGCGCGATGAGCGACAAGAGCAGCCTGCCAGCCGAATGGACCGGAACCGCCCCCGATGCCGATGCGATGTTCGCGATGGCCGAGGTTGCGCTCGACACAATGCCCGCGGTGTTTCTGCCGCATATTCAGGGCGTGGTGATCGCGATCGAAGAGTTTGCCGATGACGAAGTGCTGAAATCGCTCGACATCGAGCATCCCTATGACCTGACCGGGCTGTACGAAGGGCGGCCGCTGACCGAACGCAGTATCGACCAGAGCGGCGGGATGCCTGACCGGGTGACGCTGTACCGCATTCCTATATTGGTCGAATGGATCGAGACCGGTGAGCGGCTCGACCGGCTGGTGCGGCATGTGCTGATACACGAGATCGGGCATCATTTCGGCTTTAGTGACGACGATATGCACGCGCTGGAAGATATGGCGTGAGCGAGCTGCTGCGGCTCGATGGCGTGGCGTGCATCCGCGGCGACCGGCTGCTGTTCGAAAACCTGTCGCTGGCGCTGGCGCCCGGCGACGCGCTGTGGCTGCGCGGGCCGAATGGTGCGGGCAAGTCGAGTCTGATCCGTTTGGCCGCGGGGCTGCTGCGCGCCGCAGCGGGGACGGTCGAGCGCCGCGGGCGCTGCGCGCTGATCGACGAAGCCTCGGCGCTCGACGCCGAACTGCCGCTGCGCCGCGCGCTCGATTTCTGGGCGCGGGTCGATACCGTCGACGGCCATGCGGTCGACCGCGCGATGGCGGCGATGGCGCTGGAACCGTTGGCCGAGGTACCGGTCGCGATGCTGTCGACCGGGCAACGCAAGCGCGCCGCGATGGTGCGCGTGATCGCGAGCGCAGCGCCGATCTGGCTGCTCGACGAGCCAGCGAACGGGATGGACGATGCGGCGCAGGCGCGGCTGGTCGCGGCGGTGGCGACGCACCGGGCGAATGGCGGGGTGGTGTTGCTGGCATCGCATTTTGCGCTGGGGATTGATGATCTGGCGGAGCTGGACATGGGGGTGTTGGCGTGACCACCCTCCTCGCCCTGTTCTGGCGCGACCTGCGGCGCGCGTGGGGCAGCGGCGCGCTGTGGTTGCCGGTGCTGTTCTTCCTGCTGGTGGCGACCGCCTTTCCCTTTGCGGTCGGGCCGGATGCGCCGCTGCTGCGGCGCGCGGGCGGCGGGATGGTGTGGGTCGCGGCGCTGCTTGCGGCGTTGCTGCCGATCGACCGGCTGGTGCGACCCGACCGCGATGCCGGGGTGCTCGATCAACTCGCAGTGCGCGGGATCGCCGACGAGGTGATCGCGGCGGTGAAGATTTTGGCGCATGCGATCGCATTCGGCTTGCCGTTGATGATTGCCTTGCTTCCGGCGGCAGCGTTGCTGGCGCAGGATGCGGCGCGGGTTGAGGTGCTGGCGGTCGGCATTGCGATTGCGATCCCGGCGCTGGCGTCGCTGGCGGTGCTGAGCGCGGCGCTGACCGCGGGGCTGAAAGGCGGGAGCGCGATCGGCGGGCTGCTGGTGCTGCCGCTGGCGGTGCCGCTGCTGATCTTTGGCGCCGGGATGCTCGACCCGTCGGGGCGCGGGGCGATGAAATTGCTGGCGGCGACGAGTTTGCTGCTGACGATGATCGGGCCGTTTGCGGCGGGCGCGGCGATGCGGGGGCTTAGGGAATGACCCGGCAATCGCTCGCGCATGTCGCGCTCGTGGTTCGCGACTATGACGAAGCGATCGCCTTCTATGTCGGCACCTTAGGCTTCACGCTTGTCGCCGACGAATATCAGCCGGCGCAGGACAAGCGCTGGGTACTGGTCGCGCCGCCAGGCAATCCGCCAGGCGGTGCCACCATCCTGCTCGCGCGCGCCAGCAGCGAAGAGCAGGCAAAGTTCGTAGGCGACCAAGCGGGCGGCCGCGTCTTCCTGTTCCTGCAGACCGATAATTTCCGGCGCGACTACCAGCGGCTGCTCGACAAGGGCGTGCGGATCGAGCGCGAACCGCTGGAGGCCGATTATGGCACCGTCGCGGTCTTCCTCGATCTTTATGGTAACAAGTGGGATTTGGTCGAGTTTGCCGGCCGGAATGACGGATAGCCACCCATTGCGGACTTACACTTTCGTCATCCCGGACTTGATCCGGGAACCATCTGCCCTCGCAGCTTGGGGCAGTGCAACGACTCATGGACCCCGGATCAAGTCCGGGGTGATGAAGGCATGAGGGCAGCAAACCACCTCACAGCCGCCATAAGAAAAAAGGGCCGGAGTTTCCCCCGGCCCTTCCCTAATTCAGTGCGACGCGAAATCAGGCGCCGGTGACGTCGGCGGTATCGACCTTCACGCCCGGGCCCATCGACGACGACAGCGCGATCTTGCGGACATATTTGCCCTTCGCACCAGCCGGCTTGGCCTTGACGATCGCATCGACGAAAGCGTCGAAGTTCTGGCGGAGCTTTTCCTCGCCGAACGACAGCTTGCCCAGACCAGCGTGGATGATCCCGGTCTTTTCGACGCGGAATTCGATCTGACCGCCCTTGGCGGCCTTCACGGCTTCGGCGACGTTCGGGGTCACGGTGCCCAGCTTCGGGTTCGGCATCAGGCCCTTCGGACCCAGCGTCTTACCCAGGCGGCCGACGATGCCCATCATGTCCGGCGTCGCGATGACGCGGCCATAGTCGAGGTTGCCCGCGAGCATGTCTTCCATCAGGTCTTCGGCACCGACCTTGTCGGCGCCGGCGGCCAGCGCCTTGTCGGCGTTGTCGCCGCGCGCGAACACGGCAACCTTGACGTCCTTGCCGGTCCCGGCGGGCAGCGTCACGACGCCGCGGACCATCTGGTCGGCGTGGCGCGGATCGACACCGAGGTTCAGCGCAACTTCAAGCGTTTCGTCGAACTTGGCCGAGGCCAGCTCGCGCACCGTCTTCAGCGCTTCGTCGACGGCGTGAAGCTTCAGCGCGTCAACCTTGCCCTCAAGGGCCTTCTGCTTCTTGGTCAGCTTTGCCATCGGATCAGCCCTCCGTTACTTCAAGGCCCATCGAGCGCGCGCTGCCCTCGATGATCTTCGTCGCTTGTTCCAGATCGTTCGCGTTGAGATCCTTCATCTTGATCTCGGCGATTTCGGTCAGTTTCGAGCGGGCGATCTTGCCGCCGCTGATCTTGCCCGGCTCTTTCGAACCCGACTTCAGGTTTGCGGCCTTCTTGATCAGATAGGTTGCCGGGGGGGTTTTCGTGACGAACGAAAAGCTCTTGTCGGCGAACACGGTGATGATGGTCGGGGTCGGGGTGCCTTTTTCCATGCCATCCGTCGCGGCGTTGAACGCCTTGCAGAATTCCATGATGTTGACACCGCGCTGGCCGAGGGCCGGCCCGAGCGGCGGCGAGGGGTTTGCGGTCCCTGCCGGAACTTGCAGCTTGATATAGCCGCTGATCTTTTTAGCCATGATGGCCTCCTGTCTTTCTGTCGCCCCGAACTAGATCCGGGGCTCAAAATTAGCGGTCGAACAGAAGGGCATCACCCCTTCCTCCCGCGCGGAATCACGCCCTTATCTGACGCGAAGCGGGGCGCATAAGCGCAAGTGGCGCGGAAAACAAGCCTTATGCAGGCGGATCGCAGCCAGCGATCATCCTGCATCGCGGCGGCATCGGGGTCCGTCGCGGCTATCCCGACCGGGCATCGCCTTCGATCGCATCGGCGGCGCGTGACGTGACTTCAGCGTCTGTGATCTAGCACGTTTTCGCGGGGCGTGTTTGCGGACCATCAATTGTAAGCGCCGCTCCCGGCGGAACAACATCGTTCCCGTCGCTCTCCCCTCGTTCAAGCCTGGACAAATAAATGAATAAACAAAGAAAAATCCTCTTCGCCATCACTGCAATCGCAACTTTCAACGCAGCCCCCGCAGTCGCTCAGGAATCCGGCGACAATCACGCGTCCAGCGACAATTATGTGAGCGTCGGCATCGGGGCGATGTCGATTGAATCGCCGTTTAGTGGCGAGAACGCACGCGTACTGCCGCTGCCGATACTGTCGATCAAGCAAGGAGCCTTCTACTTCGAGGGCGCCGAAACTGGCCTGAAACTAGATACGTCAGTCAGCGGGCTGACCCCGTCGGTCCAAGCGTTTGTCGCAGCGCGAAACACGGTAGCGCGCGATCGCCAGAAATTCACGGCCGACGCCGGTGCCCGATTGACGCTCGACAGCGAATTGGGCGATCTCAGCGCCGAATATCGGCACGACATCACCGGCACGTTCGACGGGGGCGAGTTCATCCTTCGCTACCAATTGCCGATCAACCTGGGACGCTTCACCATCAGCCCCGCTGCGCGGGTCAATTTCCTCGACCAGGCGACCGCCAATCATATGTATGGCGTAACCGCGAAACAGCGCGCGCGGGCGATCCGCAAGGGCCGCGACGTCATTCTGCCGATCGCGCCAATCACCGACAGCGCGACAAATTTCGGCACCGAGCTGACCGCGACCTATCGGATCAGCGACAAGCTGACGCTGATCGGCGTATTCGGCAATACCTATCTCCACAAGTCGATCCGTAGGAGCCCGGCGATCGACCGGAAAAGCGAATCGCAGGCGATCGTCGGTCTGTCCTATAGTTTCTGACCGAAAAGGGGTCGCGCCGCCTACGCGGCGCGACCCTCGGCTGCGCTGCGGACTAAAAAGTCGCGGCGCGCAAATTCATTTGGTGAGCCGCAACAGACCTTCCTGCACCGCCGAGGCGATCAAGGTGCCGTCCTGGCGATAGATCGATCCGCGGTTGATCCCGCGGCTGCCGCCCGTCCAGTCGCTGTCCATAACGAACACGAACCACTCGTCGACGCGGATGTCGTTGTGGAACCACATCGCATGGTCGAGACTGGTCGAGAACAGCCCCGGGGTTGACCAGTTCAGCCCATGCGGCAGCATCGCCGACGATAGCAGCCCCATATCGGACGCAAACGCCAGAAACGCCCGGTGGATCAGTTGATCGTCGCCGACCGGCGCAGCCGCGCGGAACCACTGATAATGCTGGGTCGCCTTGGCCGATGCGGGTGGGCGATGGTTGCGCAGTTCGAAGGGGCGGCGGCGCGCCATATGCGCAAACGCATCCGCCGACACATTGGGATCGGCGGCGATCGTTTCCAGAAAGTCCCGGCACTCCTCGGGCGGCAGCAGATCGGGCATCGGCACTTGATGCGCCAGACCCTCAGTCGCCAGCTGGAACGAGGCGGTGAGGTTGAAAATCACCTTGCCGTCCTGGCGTACCACGACACGGCGATTGGCAAAACTGCGCCCGTCGAAGTCGCGGTGGACGCGGAAATGCAGCGGCTTCGCTTCGTCGCCGCCGCGCAGGAAATAGGCGTGGAGCGAATGCGCCGACTTGCCCGGATCGACGGTGCGCGCCGCGGCAACGAGCGCCTGCGCAATTACCTGTCCGCCGAAAATACGGTCGCGCGTCGGTTTGTTGAACGCCGGGAACGTATATTCGTCCGGCTCTTCAGCGGGAACAAGATCGAACAGGCGGGTGACCGCGCCGACGACTTTTTCGGGCGAAAAGGCGGATTGAATTTCGCGGGCGCGATCGATGCGGGCCTGAATCTCGGCGGGAGTCAGGCTCATATCGTCATCCGTTCCTTGAGGTAGCGACAGCCAACGGCCGTCACTTCATCCGTTCGACCTGTTCGAAGTCGAGCTCGACCGGCGTGGCGCGACCGAAGATCGACACCGACACCTTGACCCGCGCCTTTTCGAAATCGAGTTCCTCGACCAGCCCGTTGAAGCTGGCGAAGGGACCGTCGAGTACCTTGACCTGATCGCCGATTTCGTAATCGACGCGAATTTCCTGCTTCGGACGGGCCGCGGCCTCTTCCTTGCTGTTCAGGATACGCGCGGCTTCGGATTCGCTGATCGCCTGCGGCTTGCCCATCGAACCCAGAAAGCCAGTGACCTTTGGGGTGTTTTTCACAAGGTGGTAGACATCGTCGGTCATCGTCAGCTTGGCAAGGACGTAACCGGGGAAGAACTTGCGTTCCGCCTGAACCTTTTTGCCGCGCTTCACCTCGGTGACGGTTTCCACCGGCACTTCGACCGCTTCGACAAATTCGGTGAGGCCCATGCGTTCGGCCTCAGAAAGCACCGAATCGCGCACCTTGTTCTCGAAACCCGAATAGGCGTGAATGATGTACCAGCGCGCCATGTGTGTCCGTATCCTGTTCCTGTAACTGCGGCGATTAGCGCGCGAGCGACGTCAGCCAGCTGACGATCGCGTTGAAAACTGTATCGACGCCGAAAAAGAACAGCGCGAGGATCGTCGTCATGATGAGCACCATGATCGTCGTCTGCACCGTCTCGCGTCCCGTCGGCCAAACGATCTTCTTGGCTTCGGCGCGCACCTGATTGATGAACTCAGCCGGGCTGGTTTTCGCCATGTTGATCGTCCTGTCCTAATAATATTCTGCTTCGGGCCAGATGGGTTGCCGCGCCCCCCGCGTCAAGCACGCTTTTGGGCAATACTCCGCCCACCCTCCCCGAGCATGTCGGCGAAAGGCGGAAGGAAAACGGCGCATCTGTCCGAATGAATGCGGCCTTTACTGGCGCGCTGCGGCGATTGCAAGTGCGGGGTCGGCTCCGCGCGTCAGCGCCCGCCGCATCAAAAAGAGCAGCGCAACCATGATCATCCAGCTGATCGTCGGCTGGAGGGCGAACAGCAGATGCAATTCGCGCGCCGCCGCGTCACCATTTTGCGGATCGAAGCCGACAAGGTCGAGGAGCAGATAGCTGACCGCGATGGCGGCAGCGACGCCGAATTTCTGCATCAGGTTGAGCAGCGCAAACAGGAACGCCGAGCGATTTCGCCCGCAGCGTGCGGCGTCGCCGGGTATGATGTCAGCGAGCATCGAGTAAGTGAACAGCAGCCCGACAAAGCCGGTTCCCAGCATCAGCGAGAACCCCGTCGCCTGCGCGATCCCCTCCGGCTGCTGGAACAAGGTCGCGATCAGCAGGCCGGAGATGAGCAGCCCCATCATGATCATCATCGGCGGCTTGCCGTAGCGCCGGGCGAGCCATGTCCAGACCGGTGACGCGATCGCCCCGCCGATGAAGCTTGCGAACAGCAATATCGCGCTTTGCCCGTCGAGATCGAGCACCGCGGCGGCGAAGAAGACAAACAGCGAGGTGAGCGACCCGAAGGCGAAGCTGTTGAGGAATTGCACGCCGAGCAGCAGCATGAGCGGGGGGAACGCCAGCGAGACGCGTAGCTCGCTGCGCCAGCCGATGCCGAGTTCGGCGATCACCGCACGGGGCGGGACGAGGCGGATCGCGTAGAGCGCGATCGGCACCATCAGCATGAACAGGCTGGCATAGGCCATGATCCGGCCCTGCAAGCTGACCCCGGGGATCAGAATTTGCGCCGCCGCGGGTGCTGCGAACGCCAGGATCAGCGCGACTTTGGCGAACCAGTCGCGCATTCCATAGAGCAAAGCGCTGTCGCGCGGGGTGCGGACCAGCGCCGAGCCCCACGACAGCTGAGCGACCTCATACAGGCTGTAGCTGGAATAAAAGAGCACCATCATCAGGAACAGCGCGGCAAAGGGCAGCCGGTCGCCCACCGTCACCAGCGCCAGCAGGAGCAAAGCCAGCGGCACGAGCGCGAGGAGCATCCAGCGCCGGTGCGCGCCGAGCCCGGTGCGAACGCGGTCGACCATCGTCCCGATCAGCGGATCGACGACGCCGTCCCAGATCGTCGTGAGCGAAAAGAGCAGTCCGACGAGCGCCACCGAAATCACCCCGCCCTCGGCGATATAGGGCGGCAGATAAACGCTGAATGGCAGGCCGAGGATGACCGTCGGCCCGGCGGTGGCGGCGTAGGCAGCGACGGTGCGTGGGCGCAAAGCCGCACCGTCTTCAAGCTGACCAGCCGATGGCAGGGCGGTACTGGCCACGATGCGATGCTCCCGATGCCGAAGGGAGCAGGCTTTCAGTTATTGACAGTCATGTCAACAGATCGGCGTTGCCTATGCCGCTAGGCGATTTTGAAATGCGACAGAAATGGTTGGAGGCGCCAGTCGAGCTGGTCGTTGTCGAGCCATTCATCCTCGAGCCCCGCGAGCGTGTGGAGCATGGAATCGCCGATGATGATGCTGAGCAGCAGTTTCGCCGCCGCTTCGGGATCGTCGATCTCGGCCTGACCCGTCCCCGCCCATTGGGCGAATAGCGTCGACAATTCGTCGACCGCCGGGACGTGAAGGTCGCGATAGATCTGCTGAGCGAAGTCCCGGTCACGCAAGCTTTCCGAAATCAGCATCCGCATCAACGCGACAGCGCGGGGCGACTGCAGCCGGTCGCATTGCCGATGCGCATAGCCCATCAGCAATTCGACGTTTGACTGGTGCGCCATCGTCTCGCACTCGGCCGGCTGGCATCGGGCTTCGTTGCTCCAGCGAGACGCAATTGCATGCAAAAGCCCCTGTTTGTTGCCGAACAGGTCATAGAGCGTCGCGAGTGATCCGCCCGACCGTTTGACGATTTCGGCAAGGCTGGTGCGGTCATAGCCCTGTTCGAGAAACAGCGCTTCGGCGGCATCGAGGATCGCATCGCGGCGACGTTCGCGCAGCGAAAGCGGCTCCAGCGGGCGTTCCAGCAAATCGGACTTAACCATCCGTGATTCTCTCCCTTGTGCTTTTTTGTAATCTAAATTACATGCGGATTTGTGCAAGGCGTTTTTTGCGTCCTCCACGCTTCATAATACAGCATTATTCAGGGGTTCTTATGAGTCGCGCTCGTTCCTTTGCCAGCGTCAGCGTCGCCGCGCTGGCCTTGTTGCTCACCGCCTGCGCGTCCGAAGCGCCCCCTGCTCCGCCGCCGCCCGAGGTCAATATCGTCACGGTGAGGTCGCAAGCCGTGCCGAACGTCATCGAACTGCCGGGCCGCGTGCAGGCATTCCGCACCTCCGAAGTCCGCGCCCGCGTCGACGGCATCGTCGAGCGGCGACTGTTCAATGAGGGCAGCTTTGTCCGCGCTGGAACGTCTTTGTTCCGCATCGACCCGCGCCAATTGAACGCGACGTCCAATGCGGCGCGCGCCCAGCTGGCCCGCGCGCAGGCGACCGCGGCGAATGCGCGGCAGGTCGTGGCACGCTACCAGCCGCTGCTTGCCGATCAGGCGATCGGCAAGCAGGAATATGACGCCGCGGTCGCCGCCCAGCGCACCGCCGAGGCGGATGTGCAGGCGGCGCAGGCCAATCTGGAATCGGCGCGCCTGAACCTGGGCTATGCGTCGGTCACCGCACCGATTTCGGGCCGCGCTCGCCGCGCCGAGGTCACCGAAGGCGCGCTGGTCAGCGCGGCGCAGGGCACATTGCTGACGACGATCGAACAGATCGACCGCGTCTATGTCAATTTCGGCCAGTCGAGTTCGGACCTGCTGGCGACGCGCCGCGACATGGGGTCGGGCAAGGTGAGCTCACCGCAGCTGGAGCGGGTCGAAGTCCAGCTAATCCTCGAGGATGGCAGCGCCTATCCGGTTGTCGGCCATCTCGATTTCCTCGACCTGTCGATCGACGAGGCGACGGGGACCGCGGCATTGCGCGCCGAATTCCCCAATCCGGCGTCCGCGCTGCTGCCCGGCCAGTTCGTCCGCGCGCGCATCTTTGCCGGCAACCGCGCCGATGGCATGCTGATCCCGCAGCGCGCGGTCAAACTGACCGGAGACCAAGCAAGCGTAATGGTGCTCGATGCCAAAAATATCCCGACCCCGCGCCCGGTCAAACTCGGCGCGATGGTTGCCGGTCAATGGGCGATCCTCGACGGATTACGCCCCGGCGACCGGGTGATCGTCGACGGCTTGCAAAAGGTCCAGCCGGGCCAGCCGGTGCGGATTGCGCCGCCCAAGGGTACGGCGTCGACGCACCCGGCAAAGCGCTGATCTGATATGACCCCCCGCTTTTTCATCGACCGGCCCATCTTCTCCTGGGTCATCGCCATCGGCATCCTGCTGTCGGGCATCATCGCGCTGCGCAGCCTGCCCATCGAACAATATCCGTCGGTCGCACCGCCATCGCTGACGATCGGTGTCACTTATCCGGGCGCCGACGCCAAGACGCTCGAACAGAATGTCACGCAGGTCATCGAGCAGGAACTGAACGGGGTCGAGGGCTTCCTGTACATGGCCTCGACCAGCGAATCGAATGGCACCGCGTCGATCAACCTGACTTTCGAGGCCGGGACCGACATCGATAACGCGCAGATGGAGGTCCAGAACCGCCTGCGCCGCGTCGAACAGCGGCTGCCCGAGGACGTCCGCCGCCAGGGCATTTCCGTGACCGAAGCCAATTCGGGGTTCCTGCTGATCGTCGCGGTCACATCGAAGAGCGGCAACACTAATCCGATGGAGGTCAATAATTTCGCCAACACGCGCGTGCTCGACGAGCTGCGCCGCGTGAACGGCGTCGGCAATGTGCAAGCGTTCGCGCCCGAATATGCGATGCGCATCTGGCTCGATCCGCAAAAGCTGGCGTCCTATAATCTGTCCGCCGCTGAGGCACTCGGCGCGGTGCAGGAGCAGAACAGCCAGACCCCGGGCGGCCAGCTGGGTGACCAGCCGCTCGCCAAGGGCGCGCAGCTCAACGCCGTGATCACCACTCAGGGCCGCTTTACCAAGCCCGAGCAGTTCGAGAGCATCATCCTGCGCGCCAATCCGGACGGGTCGGCGGTGACGCTGGCCGATGTCGGGCGCGTCGAGCTGGGGTCCGCGAGCTATCTGTTTTCGTCGGAGCTGAACGGCAAACCGATGGCGGGCCTTGCGGTTCAGCTGACCCCCGGCGCCAACGCGCTCGCGACCGCCGAGGGCGTCCGCAGCCAGATGGCCGAGCTGGCAAAGGGCTTTCCGCCCGACATCACCTGGTCGATTCCCTATGACACGACACCCTTTATCCAGTTGTCGATCGAAGAGGTCGTCATCACGCTGGTCGAGGCGATGGTGCTCGTCTTCCTCGTCATGTTCCTGTTCCTGCAGAACTGGCGCGCGACGGTGATCCCGACCATCGTCGTCCCGATCGCGCTGGCGGGCGCGTGCCTGGGCCTGTGGATGTTCGGTTTTTCGATCAACGTGCTGACGCTGTTCGGCATGGTGCTGGCGATCGGTATCCTCGTCGATGATGCGATCGTCGTGATCGAAAATGTCGAGCGGATCATGAACGAGGAACATCTGTCGCCCTATGAGGCGACAGTGAAGGCGATGGGGCAGATCACCAGCGCGATCATCGGCATCACGCTGGTGCTGATCGCGGTGTTCATCCCGATGGCGTTCTTCCCCGGGTCGACCGGCGGCATCTACCGCCAGTTTTCGATGACGCTCGCGATCTCGATCGCGTTCTCGGCGCTGCTCGCGCTGACGCTGACTCCGGCGCTGTGCGCCACGCTGCTCAAGCCGCATGACGACACGGCGCGCAAGGGCAAGATCGGCGCCTTTTTCGATCGCTTCTTTGCCCGCTTCAACAGCTGGTTCGGCCGCACCACCGATCGCTATCAGGGCGGGGTCGGCAAGATGCTGGCGTCGCCGCTGCGCTGGCTGGGCGTGTTTGCCGCGATGGTGCTGGTGACCGGCCTGTTGTTCACGCGCCTGCCCGGTTCCTTCCTGCCGCAAGAGGATCAAGGCTATCTGATCACCGTCGTCCAGGCGCCCCCGGGCGCGACGTCGCAGCGCACCGCCGAGGCGACCAAGCAGGTCAAGGCCTTCTTCGCCGAACAACCGCAGGTCGCGAATATCGTGCTGGTCAACGGGTTCAGTTTTTTCGGGCAGGGTCAGGCGAACGCGATCATGTTCACGCCGCTGAAGCCGTGGGACGAGCGCACCGGCGACGGCGACAGCGCCGATGCGATCGCGGGCAAGGCGATGGGGACGTTGATGGGGATCAAGGAGGCGTTCGCCTTTTCGCTGAGTCCACCTTCGATCCCCGAACTCGGCACGTCGAGCGGCTTTACTTTCAAGTTGCAGGACCGCGGCGCCAACGGGCGCGAGGCGCTGGTCGCGGCGCGCAACCAGATGCTCGGCGGCGCGATGCAGAGCAAGCTGCTCGCCAATGTCCGGCCCGAGGGGCAGGAAGATGCGCCGGTGCTGAAGGTCGATATCGACCGCATTCAGGCGCGCGCGCTCGGGCTGTCAATCGGCGACGTCAATGCTACGCTCGCGATCAGTTTTGGCAGTGCCTATGCCAATGACTTCACCCGCGAGGGCCGCGTGCTGCGCGTGCTGCTGCAGGCCGATGCCGCGAGCCGGATGACGCCGCAGGACGTGCTCGACCTGCGCGTGCGGAGCGCCAATGGCGGCATGGTGCCGTTCGGATCGTTCAGCAAAGCGGCTTGGTCGGCCGAGGCGCCGCAGTTGCAGCGCTATAACGGCTATCCGGCGATGACGATCTCGGGCGAGCCCGCGCCGGGGCAATCGACCGGCGAGGCGATGGCCGAGATGGAGCGACTGGCCGAAACGCTGCCGAGCGGGTTCGCATTCGAGTGGACCGGCATCTCCTATGAAGAGAAGCAGTCGGCGGGGCAGATCGGGCTGCTGCTCGGGCTGTCGCTGGTCGTCGTGTTCCTGTTGCTCGCGGCGCTGTATGAAAGCTGGGCGGTGCCGGTTTCGGTGCTGCTGGTGGTGCCGTTGGGCGTGCTGGGCGCGGTCTTATTCTCGATGTTCCGCGGGCTGAGCGCTGACATTTATTTCAACGTCGGGTTGATCACGATCATCGGCCTGTCGGCGAAGAATGCGATCCTTATCGTCGAGTTTGCGATCGAGCAGGAGGCCCAGGGCAAATCGACCCTCGACGCGGTGATGGAGGCGGTGAAGCTGCGCCTGCGCCCGATCATCATGACCAGCCTGGCCTTCATCCTGGGCATGGTGCCGCTGGTCATCGCGAGCGGCGCGGGCGCGGCGAGCCGGATCGCGGTCGGGTCGGGGGTGATGGGCGGGATGATCGCAGCCACTTTGTTGGGCATCTTCTTCATCCCGCTCTTCTATCTGTCGGTGCGCAAGTGGATCAGCCGCAAGCGGCCGCCTGCCCCCACCGAAAAAGGCCATCATGAGGAGCCCGGACATGCGTAAGTTGATCGCGCTGCTCGCGGCGACGACGCTCGCCGGCTGCGCCAATATGGCGCCCCCGCACGAGCGCCCGGCGCTGCCGACCGCACCCGATTATCCGGCTGAGTTTGCCGGTGACGTAACGCTGGGCCAGCGCGCGACCGATATCGCGTGGCAGGATTTCTTTGCCGACCCGCAGCTGGAAGTGCTGATCGCGCAGGCGATCCTGCGCAACCGCGACCTTGCGGTGGCGGTGGCTCAGATCGAGGAAGCGCGCGGGCTGTACCGGATTCAGGACGCCGATCGTCTGCCGACGGTCGGCGCCAGCGCCGATGCGGCGCGCACCCGCGGGCCGTCGCTGACAGGCGTCGGCACCGACACGACCAGCCGCTATTCGGTCGGGGTCGGAGTGACGTCGTTCGAGCTCGATTTCTGGGGGCGGGTCAAAAATCTGTCCGAAGCGGCGCGCAGCCAGTATCTGGCGACCGAGCAGGCCGAGCGCGCGTTCCGGCTGGCGCTGGTGCGCGATGTCGCGTCGACCTATTTCGCCTCGCGCGGCGCGACCGAGCAGATCGCGCTCGCCGAAGCGACGGTGACGAGCCGCAAGGAAGGGTTGCGGATCGCCAAGCGGCGGCTCGACGCGGGGGTGACCTCGGCGCTCGACTACCGCCAGTCGGAAACCTTGCTGACGCAGGCCGAGACGCAGCTGGCGAGCCTGAAGCTCGGCAAGGCGCAGGCCGATAATTTCCTGTCGGTGCTGACCGGTGGGCCGGTGGCCGGCCCCCTGCCCGGCCCCCTGCCGCTCGTCGCGCAAGGCCAGTCGCCGGTGCTGACCGCAGGGCTGCCGTCTGACCTGCTCGTCGCACGGCCCGACATCCTCGCCGCCGAAGAACGGCTGCGCGCCGCACGCGCCAATATTGGTGCAGCACGCGCTGCTTTCTTCCCGTCGATCTCGCTGACCGGCAACCTCGGCTTCGCATCGGGCTCGCTCGATAATCTGTTCAGCAACGATGGTTTCGGGTGGAGCTTCGGGCCGTCGATCAGCCTGCCGATCTTTGATTTCGGCCGCAACAAGGGCAATCTGACCGTTGCCGAAGCGCGCGAGAATATCGCGATCGCCACCTATGAGCGCACGGTGCAGGGCGCGTTCCGCGAAGTCGCCGATGCGCTCGCAGGACGCCGCTACCTCGCCGAACAGGTCGAGGCACAGGAGCGCGGGACGCTGGCGCAGCGGCAAATCGCCGACCTGGCGCGCAAGCGGTATCGCGAGGGGGTGTCGACCTATCTCGAAGTGCTCGACGCCGAACGCAATCTGTTCGCCGCCGAACAGACGCTGATCGAAACGCGCCGCGCGCAGGTCGACAATCTGGTGACGCTGTACGTTGCGCTGGGCGGCGGGCTGGTCGAGCGGCGCTAGACCGGCAAGCCATACATATGAACCGTTCGCCCTGAGCTTGTCGAAGGGCCGTTCTTTCGCTCAGCGCTGCAAGAAGAAGGACGGTGCTTCGACAAGCTCAGCACGAACGGATATGGGGATGCTGCGCATTGAGCGCACGATGCCCTTATGCCTTCACGCTCTGAAAGGGCCAGCCGATCACGGATAATGCCCCTGCCCTGCTGAAGGACATTTTGGGTCCGCAAGCGCTGGCGACGATCGCCGACGCGGGCGTCGCCGCTTCGCGGCGATTTGATCGGGCCGCGTTCCTGACCGCCGCCACCGACAGCCTCGACGCGCTGTCGATCATGGAGCGGGTGCGCCATATCGCCGACGCGCTGCATCCGGCGCTACCCGCCGATTATGAAGCAGCGTTGGAGGTCATCGCTGCGATGGCGCCGCGGCTGACGCATGGGTTTCAAGCGGTCGCGGTGACCGAATATGTCGCGCGCTACGGGCTGGACGATTTCGACCGGTCGATGGACGCGCTCGCCAGTCTGACGCGCTTTGGCACCGCCGAGTTCGCGATCCGGCCCTTTCTGACGCAGGATGCCGATCGCGCGCTGGCAGTGATGGCGCGCTGGACCGGCAGCGATGACGAGCATGTCCGGCGGCTGGCGAGCGAAGGCGCCCGCCCGCGCCTGCCCTGGGCCGCGCGCGTCCCGGCGCTGAAGGCCGATCCGACCCGCGCGGCGCATATTCTGGAGACGCTAAATGCCGACCCGAGCCTCTATGTACGCAAATCGGTCGCCAATCATCTGAACGACATCGCCAAGGACCGCCCCGACTGGCTGCTTGATCGGCTGGCGGACTGGCCGAACAATAGTCCGCACACCGTCTGGATCATCCGCCACGCGCTGCGCACCCTGATCAAACAAGGCGAGCCGCGCGCGCTGGCGCTGATCGGCGTCGGCCATGGCGCGGCTGTGACGGTGCGCAAATTTGCGGTCGAGCCAGCGGTGGTGCGGCTGGGCGAGCGGATTGCGATCACCGCGGAGATCGTTTCGGATTCGACGGGAAATCAGCCTTTGGTGGTGGATTATCGCGTCCATTACGCCCGCGCCGGTGGCAAGACGGCAGCGAAAGTGTTCAAGTGGAAGCCGTTCGACCTCGCGGCGGGTGATATCGCGTCGCTGCGCATCAAGCAGACCATCCGCGATTTCAGCACGCGGCGGCACCATCCGGGGCGGCATGCGATCGAGTTGATCGTCAATGGCGAGACAATGGCGACAAGCGGGTTTGAGCTGCTGCCTGACTGACCACGCCCAAATACGAGGCTCAAAAAAATGTCGTTTCCCCGCGAAGGCGGGGATCCATCACCAAACGGTTCAAACTGGCGCGGGCCGGTGATGGACTCCCGCCTTAGCGGGAGAACAGCGCTATTCTAAAACGATTGAAACGCACGCGGGTACTCCACGCGCGCCCCTCACGGCGGCGCAGGAACTGGCTCTGGCGGCGCCTCGTTCGCGATCGGCACCCGCAAATCGATACGGCTGCCGTTGATTTCGGTCGAGATCACCGCATCGCCGCCCTCGATCCCGACGCTGCTGTTCTCGCCGATCGGGATCGCATCGACGTCGGGAATATCCTGCGGTTCGACGGGACCGCGCGGATTGGTCGGCCGCGGCGGTGCCGCTTTCTGCCCAGACGCCTGCATCATGAAATCGCGCCAGATCCGCGCTGGCAGCCCGCCGCCCGATATGCCGCGCAGCGGGCTATTATCGTCGTTCCCGATCCACACCCCGACCACCAGTCCATTGGCATAGCCCACGAACAGCGCGTCGCGATTATCCTGACTGGTCCCGGTCTTGCCAAAATTCGCCTGCGGCAAGCGCGCCGCCCGCCCGGTGCCACGATTGACCGCGGCGCGCAGCATCTGTTCGATGTCGTCATGGACGCCCGACCCGAAGCGGCTCGGCCCCGAGATCAGATTTTCGAACCAGCCCTTTTCCTCACCCTGAAACGCATGCGGCACCACCGGATAGCTGTTCGCCGCCACCGCGGCATAGGCAGCGGTCAACTCGAGCAAGGTCATGCTCGACGTGCCCAGCGCAAGGCTGGGATCACCTTCGGCCATGGGCGCGGTGACGCCTAGGTCGCGCGCCATGTCGATAACCTTGTCGTCGCCAACCTCGCGCAGCAATCGCACCGCGGCGACATTGCTGGACGTCGCAAAGGCGTCCTCCAGCGTGATCGTTTTCGAATAGGTGCCGCCCGAATTTTTGGGGCGGTACGAGCCGGTCTCTATCGGCAGATTATCGATCACATCGCCCGGTTCCCACCCGGCGCGTAGCGCCGCGAGATAGACGAACAATTTGAAGGTCGAGCCCGGCTGGCGCCGCGCCTGCGTCGCGCGGTTGAACGGCGATGCCGAATAATCCTTGCCGCCGATCATCGCGACAACCTCGCCGCTGGGGCGCATCGCGACAAGTGCGACTTGCGCCTGTCCGACCCCGGCGCGGCTGGTGACACGCCGCGCCACCGCCTGCAACCGCGCGTCGAGCGTCGTCTTGATTGTCTGGCGCGAATAGCCGACGTCGCTGAGCTTGCGCGCCTCGGGCAGCGCCCAGTCGGCGAAATAGGTGCCGGTGGGCAGCGTATTGCGCGAGCGCACATCGATGCTCGGGGTGCGGATCGCCTTTCGTTCCTGCTCGGACAGATAGCCCGTGGCGACCATCGCATTCAGCACTAACTGCATGCGCTTGGCGGCCAGATCGGGGTTCTTGGTTGGAGCGAGCCGCGAAGGTGCCTGCACCAGCCCCGCCAGCATCGCCGCCTGCGCCGGAGTCAGCTTTTCGGGCTGGCGATAGAAATAATGCAGCGACGCGGCGCGCAGCCCATAGGTGTTGTCGCCAAAATAGGCGTTCGAGAGGTAGCGTTCGAGTATCTCGTCCTTGGTCAGCCAGGCTTCGAGCCAGAAGGCGATCAGCGCCTCGCGCGCCTTGCGCTCGAGCGTGCGTTTCGGGGTCAGGAAGGTGAATTTGGCGAGTTGCTGGGTGATGGTGCTGCCGCCCTGGGTCCGCCCGCCGCTGACATTGCTCCACACCGCACGTGCGATGCTGCGCGGATCGACGCCCATATGGGTATAGAAACGCCGGTCCTCGATCGCGAGAAAGGCGCCGGTGACGTGCTTGGGCAGCGCGCTGGCCTTGACCGGCGTATCGACGATCGCTCCCGACCGCGCGATCGGCGTTCCGTCCGACGCCAGCAAGGTGATCTGCGGCGGCACGATCGGTTCGAGCGATTTCGAAAGCGGCGCAGTGAGCGCCAGCCAGCCGACGAGCAGGATCAGCAGCACACAGAAAATGGCAAAGCCGCGCGACATCCGGCGCAGCCATTTGCGGCGGCGGCTTTCCGGCACAACCGGCGGCGGCACATCGAAAGCGGGTGTGCCCGGCATCTCGAACGATGGCGCAGCGGGCGCTGGATCGGGGGCTTTGGATTTACGAAACCAGGTCATGCTCACCCGCCGTATTACAATCGCAATACAGCATAAGCAAATGGCTTATGCGGCCTGCCAGCTATCGCAACCCGGCGATTGCGCGCGAATGAACGGGAGAGTGGTGCCGCTTCAGGACTCGAACCTGTGACCCCATCATTACGAATGATGTGCTCTACCAACTGAGCTAAAGCGGCAACGAGGCGCGCCTCTAACAGCGTGGCGGGGTGAAAACAAGCGGCGTTGGGTGCAAATTTCAATTGCCGTCGCGCTTGCCCGTCCCGGCTTGAAATTCCGCCACTAGGTCGAAGCGGTCGCCGCGGAAAAGCTGGCGGACATGGGTGACGGGCCGCTCGCCGCGCCAGGTGTCGCGTTCGAGCTGGAGGCAGGCGGCCCCGCTGCCGGTCGCCAGCGCCGCCGCTTCGGTGCGGGTGGCCGCAACGGCGCGCACGACGTGGCGTGCCGAGGTCCAGGGAATATGCGCGAGCAGCCAGGTGCCCGGCGCCTCGACGGCAAAATTCGCCTCCGCCGCGGCGGGGACTTCGGCGAGTTCGATCGTGCGGCTTTCCAGCGCGAAGGGTTCGTCGGCGGCAAAGTGAATACCGTCGATCTGGAGCGTGTCGGCGGCGCCGGCATTTTTTCGGCGGACGATTGCGTGCGCTTCCCAGCGATAGGTTTCGCCGCGCGCCGCGATCAGCTCGGCGAGGTCGGGGACGGTCATCACCGCTGAATGCACCGGCGGATGGGCGACGAACGACCCTGCCTTGCGCCGTCGTTCGACCAGCCCCGCGGCGACGAGCTCGCCCAGCGCCTTGCTGACCGTCGCGCGGGCGCAGCCATAGCGCGCCGCGAGTTCCTGTTCGATCGGTATACGCGTCCCCGGTTTCCATTCGCCGGAGTGGATGCGCCCTTCGATATCCTCCCGGATCCGGCGCGCCGGGTTCGGCGCCGCGCGCGTCACGCGACGATCCGCTCGACGCTTTTGCGGTAGGCGGCAGCGATGGCAGTGCGATCGACATGGCGCCCGCCTTCGACCCGCTTGACCCCGGCGCGCCAGACGCAGTCGATCGTCCCGGCCCCGCCCGCAAAGATCCAGCGGTCGAGCAATGTCGCATCGTCGGTGCCCGCAAAGCTGGGGTGGTCGAGGTCGAGCGACACGATGTCGGCGGGCTGGCCGATCGCGAAGCCTGCCTCGACCCCCAGCGCCTGCGCGCCGCCGGCGAGCGCACGGGCGTAAAGATTGGCGCCGACGAAGGGCGATTCGGTTCCGGCGAGCAGCGCGCGGGCGCGGTGCGCCAGACGCTGCGAATACTCGAGCGCGCGCAGCTCGGCTGCCGCGTCGATCAGGATATTGCTGTCGGTGCCGATCCCGAACTCACCGCCCGCCGCCAGATAATCGATCGCGGGGAAAATGCCGTCGCCAAGGTTCGCCTCGGTGATCGAACAGAGCCCGGCGACCGCGCCGCTGGCGGCAAGCCGCGGCGCTTCGCCCGCGTCGAGATGAGTCGAGTGGATCAGGCACCAGCGCGCATCGACGGCGGCATTGTCGAGCAGCCATGCGACGGGCCGCGCGCCGCTCCATGCGACGCAATCGGCGACTTCTTTTTCCTGTTCGGCGGCGTGGATATGGACCGGGCCGGTGGGCGACATCGCGAGCAATGCCGCGAGCTGGTCGGGGTCGACCGCGCGCAGCGAGTGCGGCGCGATGCCGATATTGGCATCCCCCGTCAGCTTCGATCGCGACGCGTCGAGAAGCGCCGCGAATCCGTCGATGTCGTTCAGAAAGCGCCGTTGGCCGTGGCTTGGTGCCGCGCCGCCGAAATTGCCATGGGCGTAAAAGACGGGCAGCAGGGTCAGGCCGATGCCTGTCGCCGCGCTCGCTTCGACGATAGCCCCCGCCATCGCGGCGGGATCGGCGTAGGTCGCGCCCGCGGGATCATGGTGGAGATAGTGGAACTCGCCGACGCGGGTGAAACCGCCCTCGAGCATTTCCACATAGGCCTGCGCGGTGATCGCCGCGACATCCTCGGGGGTCAGCCGGTCGAGGAAGCGGTACATGATCTCGCGCCAGCTCCAGAAATTGTCGTCGGGCCGACTGCGGCGCTCCGAAAGCCCCGCCATGCCGCGCTGGAAACCATGGCTGTGGACGTTGCACAGTCCAGGCAGCGCCGCGGCGTGGCGTTCGTCTCCCGGTGCCGCTTCGACACCGGTTTCAAGCACGGAAATCTGCCCTTCCGCGACCGTCAGGCGAACATCATGCTGCCACTGATTGTCGATCCATGCGCGCTGAAACCAGTAAGCCATCATCAAAGCCCCTATATTATGTCTAGACATAATGAAGCGTTCGCGAGATGTTGTCCAGATGGAGCATAGCTGGACCAACGCGCGACTCGCGACGATGACCGATGACGGGCTGGGGCTGATCGACGACGGCGTCGTCGCGGCCGAGGACGGGCGGATCGTCTATGCCGGACCCGCCGATGGCGCGCCGACGGCGGCCGCGAAAATCACCGATTGCGGTGGCCAGCTAATCACTCCGGGGCTGATCGATTGCCACACCCATCTGGTCCACGGCGGCAACCGTGCCAATGAATGGGCGATGCGGCTCGAAGGCACGAGCTATGAGGATATTGCCCGCGCGGGCGGCGGCATCGTATCAACGATGCGCGCGACCCGCGCCGCGACCGAGGCTGAACTGGTCGACTCCGCACTCCCCCGCCTCGACGCGCTGATCGCCGAGGGGGTCACGACGATCGAGATCAAATCGGGCTACGGCCTCGACACCGAAAACGAGCTCAAGATGCTGCGCGCGGCGCACGCGCTCGGCGAACGGCGCCGGGTCCGCGTCGCGCCGACTTTCCTCGGCGCGCATGCCCTGCCCCCCGAATATCGGGACAACAGCGACGGCTATATCGACCTCGTCGTCGGCGAGATGATCCCCGCCGCCGCGCCGCTCGCGACCGCGGTCGATGCCTTTTGCGAAGGCATCGGTTTTTCGCCCGCGCAATGTACGCGGGTGATCGAAGCGGCGCAGGCGCACGGTCTGGCGATCAAGCTGCACGCCGAACAATTGTCGGCGCTGAGCGGCAGCGCGCTTGCGGCAAGGCACGGCGCGCTCTCCGCCGATCATCTCGAATACGCGACCGACGACGACGTCCGCGCGATGGCGGCCGCCGGAACGGTCGCGGTGCTCCTGCCCGGCGCCTATTATTTCATGCACGAGACCAAATTGCCGCCGATAGCAACGATGCGCCGCCACGGGGTGCGGATCGCGCTGGCGACCGACAACAACCCCGGCACCTCGCCGACGACGTCGCTGCTGCTCATGCTCAACATGGGCGCGACCTTGTTCGGACTGACGGTGGCCGAAGCCTTGCGCGGGGTGACGGTGAATGCCGCCGCTGCGCTGGGGCTCGGCGCCGAGATCGGCACGCTCGAAGCTGGCAAGGCGTGCGACCTCGCGATCTGGGACGTCACCGACCCCGCCGAGCTGGTTTACCGCATCGGCTTCAACCCGCTGCACCAACGCATCAAGGACGGACAATGACCGCCAAGACGACCGAAGCCGTGACGATTGCCCCCGGCGCGATGACGCTGACCGACTGGCGGAGAGTTTACGAAGGCGCGAGCGCGGCGCTGGACGCTGGGGCGTGGGATGCGATCGACGCGAGCGCCGCGGCGGTGGCGCGCATCGTTGCCAAGGGCGCCCCGGTCTATGGCATCAACACCGGCTTTGGAAAACTGGCGAGCGTGCGGATCGCGAGCGACGATCTGGCGACGCTCCAGCGCAACATCGTGCTCAGCCACGCCGCGGGCACCGGTGCGCCCTCACCCGTCCCCGTCGTCCGGCTGATGATGGCGCTCAAGCTGGCGAGCTTCGGCGTCGGCGCGTCGGGAGTGCGGCGTGAGACGGTCGCGATGCTCGAGACGATGCTGGCGAAAGGCCTGACGCCCGTCGTCCCGTCGCAGGGTTCGGTCGGCGCGAGTGGTGACCTCGCGCCGCTGTCGCACATGGCCGCGGCGATGATCGGGGTCGGCGCGATCGAGATTGGCGGCCAGACCCTGCCCGCCGCCGAGGCGCTCGCACAGGCGGGGCATGCGCCGCTGGGACTCGGCCCCAAAGAGGGGCTCGCGCTGCTCAACGGCACGCAATTTTCGGCGGCCAATGCACTCGCGGGCCTGTTCCGCGCCGAAACCATATTCCAGTCGGCGCTGATCACCGGCGCGCTGTCGACCGAGGCGGCAAAGGGCTCCGACGCACCGTTCGACCCGCGCATCCATGCGCTGCGCGGCCATGCCGGTCAGCGCGCGGTCGGCGATGCGTTGCGCGACCTTATGGCGGGATCGGCAATTCGCGCCTCGCACGCGGTGGACGACCCGCGCGTGCAGGATCCTTATTGCCTGCGTTGCCAGCCGCAGGTGATGGGCGCGGTGCTCGACCTGCTGCGCCAGGCCGCGACCACCCTCGGCGTCGAGGCGAATGGCGTGTCCGACAATCCGCTGATTTTTGCCGACACCGACGAGGCGTTGTCGGGCGGCAATTTCCACGCCGAGCCCGTCGCCTTTGCCGCCGACATGATTGCGATGGCGCTGTGCGAGATCGGATCGATTTCGGAGCGCCGCATCGCGATGCTCGTCGATCCGGCGCTGTCGGGCCTGCCAGCCTTCCTCACCCCGCGCCCCGGGCTCAACTCGGGGTTCATGATTCCGCAGGTCACCGCCGCAGCGCTGGTCAGCGAAAACAAGCAGCGCGCCTATCCCGCCAGCGTCGATTCGATCCCGACCAGCGCCAATCAGGAGGACCACGTCTCGATGGCCGCGCACGGCGCGCGCCGCCTGCTCGAAATGGCCGACAATGTCAGCGCGGTGATCGGGATCGAATATCTTGCCGCGTGCCAGGGCATCGACTTCCACGCACCTCTGACGTCGAGCGACGCGCTTGAGGCCGCGCACAAGCACTTGCGCGCTGCGGTGCCGACGCTTGAAGACGACCGCCATTTCCACCCCGACATGGAGGCCGCAACCGCATTGATCCGGTCGGGCAGCCTTGTTGCGGCGGTTCCGGCCGACCTGCCGGGCCTTGCCTGATGGACTGGCTGCGCGTCCATCGCGGCGACGCGCCGCTGGTCATCGCCTTTCCGCACGGCGGTACCGGTCTTGCCGGGCTCGAAGACCAGTTCGTCTCGCCCTGGCGCGCGCAGCTGGACACCGACTGGTGGATCGCCGAGCTTTACGCCTTCGCCGCTGGCATGGGCGCGACATTGGTCGCGACCGACATCTCGCGCAGCGTGATCGACATGAACCGCGATCCGTCGGGGGCGTCGCTCTATCCGGGGCAGGCGACGACCGAGCTGTGTCCGACAACGACCTTCGATGGGGAGCCGCTGTACCGCTTCGGCGAGCCCGACGAGGCGGAGGTCATGCAGCGTTTGCATTCGTATCACCGGCCCTATCACCACACGCTGGCGGTCGAACTCGACCGCCTGAAATCGGCGCACGGCAAGGCCGTCCTCTACGACGCGCATTCGATCCGTAGCCATGTCCCGCGCCTGTTCGACGGCGAATTGCCGCAATTCAACATCGGTTCAAATGACGGTCTCAGCTGCGACCCCGAATTGACCGAGAAGCTCGTTGATGCAGTATTCGTGGGCGACATGGAGGCGTCGTGGACGGGTGTCGTCAACGGTCGCTTCAAGGGCGGCTGGACGACGCGCCACTATGGCCGGCCCGACGACGGTATCCACGCGATCCAGATGGAGCTGGCGCAGCGCGGCTACATGGCCGAACCCGCCACTCTCACCGACGCCAACTGGCCCTCCCCGATCGATCCCAATCCCGCGATCCTGCCGACCCTGCGCCAGATCATCGCCGCCACCCTCGACTTTGCGAAAGGACCATCATGACCACCCGCCCCAATCATTCGAGGCTCGACAACAGCCGCGTGATCCGTCCCGCGACCGGCCCCGACATCACCGCAAAAAGCTGGCTGACCGAAGCACCGATGCGGATGCTGATGAACAACCTGCACCCCGATGTCGCCGAGGCACCTCACGAACTGGTCGTCTATGGCGGCATCGGCCGCGCCGCGCGCGACTGGGAAAGTTATGACAAGATCGTCGAGACGCTGAGGCGCCTCAATGACGATGAAACCCTGCTCATCCAATCGGGCAAGCCGGTCGGGGTGTTCCGCACCCACAGCGACGCGCCGCGCGTCCTGCTAGCCAACTCGAACCTGGTGCCGCAATGGGCGAACTGGGAGCATTTCTCCGAGCTCGATCGCAAAGGGCTGATGATGTACGGTCAGATGACCGCGGGCAGCTGGATCTATATCGGCAGCCAGGGCATCGTGCAGGGCACCTACGAAACCTTCGTCGAAATGGGTCGTCAGCATTATGGCGGCAGTCTGGCGGGCCGCTGGCTGCTCACCGCCGGTCTTGGCGGGATGGGCGGCGCGCAGCCGCTCGCGGCGGTGATGGCGGGGGCTTCGTGCCTCGCGATCGAATGCCAGCCGAGCCGCATCGAAATGCGCCTGCGCACCGGCTATCTCGACAAGCAGGCAGCGAGCATCGACGAGGCGCTGGCGATGATCGAAGCGAGCCATGCCGAGGGCAAGCCCGTGTCGGTCGGCCTGCTCGGCAATGCCGCCGAGATATTGCCCGAGATGGTCCGCCGAGGCATCCATCCTGACCTGCTCACCGATCAGACCTCCGCGCACGACCCGGTCAATGGCTATCTGCCCGCGGGCTGGACCCTCGACGAGTGGTTTACGAAGCGCGAGAGCGATCCCGCGGCGGTCGCCAAAGCCGCCAAGGCATCGATGGCGGTGCATGTTCAGGCCATGCTCGACATGCAGGCGGCCGGGGTTCCGACGACCGATTATGGCAACAACATCCGCCAGGTGGCGAAGGACGAAGGCGTCGAGAACGCGTTCGACTTCCCGGGTTTTGTCCCCGCCTATGTCCGGCCATTGTTTTGCCGCGGGGTCGGCCCCTTTCGCTGGGTGGCGCTGTCGGGTGATCCCGAGGATATCTACAAGACCGATGCCAAGGTGAAGGAGCTGCTGCCCGACAACACGCATCTGCACAACTGGCTCGACATGGCGCGCGAGAAGATCCAGTTTCAGGGGCTCCCGGCGCGCATCTGCTGGGTCGGGCTCGGCGACCGCCACCGGCTGGGGCTCGCGTTCAACGAAATGGTCGCGTCGGGCGAGCTGAAAGCCCCCATCGTGATCGGCCGTGACCATCTCGATTCAGGCTCGGTCGCCTCGCCCAACCGCGAGACCGAAGCGATGCGTGACGGATCGGATGCGGTAAGCGACTGGCCGCTGCTCAACGCGCTGCTCAACACCGCCAGCGGCGCGACCTGGGTGTCGCTCCACCACGGCGGCGGCGTCGGCATGGGCTATTCGCAGCACAGCGGCATGGTGATTGTCGCGGACGGCACCCCCGAAGCGGCGCGGCGGCTCGAACGCGTATTGTGGAACGACCCCGGCACCGGCGTGATGCGCCACGCCGACGCGGGGTACGACATCGCCATCGACTGCGCGCGTGACAAGGGGCTGGATTTGCCGAGTTTGGGGTGAAGGGTTGGGTTGGCCGCGCCGTAAAGTGGATTTTGGTAGCGGAGGAGGGACTCGAACCCCCGACACGCGGATTATGATTCCGCTGCTCTAACCAGCTGAGCTACTCCGCCCCACAGGGCCGCCGCGACGGGCGAGCAGCGCCTATAGGCAGGGTGTTGGCGCGGGTCAATATCATGTGCGCGGGCCACGAAAATTCCGTGCGAAGGCGGCTTCCCACGGGCCGCCGCGATAGTGGTGGGCGGCGAGGCCGGTGATCGCCAGCGGGCGCGGCTGGAAGTCGGCGTCGAGTTCGGCGAGCAGCGCGCGTGCGTCGCTGGGGTCCACCTTGTTCTGGACGGTGATATGAAGCCGCGGGGTCCCCTGGTCCTGCGCGGTCAGCATGCCGGTGAGATGCTCGGCAATGCGTTCGCGGATCGCGAGCAGGTCGGGGCTGTCGATGCGGTAGGCGACGCCTTTGCCGAGCGAATACAGCTCGCGCAGTCGCGCGGTGGGCGGCGGGGTGTCGGCAGCGATGCGGCGGATCAGCCCGTCGAGTTCACCCAGCGCCGACGGCGGCAGCTGGTGAAACAGCGTGATATGCGCCGCCAGATAGTTGCGCTCGGGCGGGAAATGCGCGGCGCGCAGAGTGTCGAAAAAACGCTGGTCGGCCGCACCCATCGTCGCGGTCACGATGATGGGTGCGGCGCCAGCGGCCCGGATGGGAGGGGGGATGGCCGGGCCGCCTAAGGTCATATCAGCGCTGGTTTAGGCCGCCTGTGCCAGCTTGCCCTGATACGGGTTCGCCTTCACCCACTCCAGCGCCTTCTCGGGGGTCGATTCGACATAGGGATCGGCGTCGGTGCCGATATCGTTGATGCCGGGTTCGACGAACATCTGGACCACGACGCCGTCATCGACGATCGCGGTGTAGCGCCAGCTGCGCATGCCGAAACCGACGTGATCCTTGTTGATCAGCATGCCCATGCGGCGCGTGAACGCGCCCGAGCCGTCGGGGACCATCTTGACGTTCTGGACGCCCAGGCTCTTGCCCCAATTATACATCACGAACGCGTCGTTGACGCTGATGCAATGGATGTCGGCGACGCCCTCGGCGACGAAATCGTCATAGAGGCGCTCGAAGCCCGGGCACTGCTCGTTCGAGCAGGTCGGCGTGTAGGCGCCGGGTAGGCCGAACAGGATGTGGCGGCCGGTGCCAAAAGCTTCGCCGGTGTCGACGTCCTGCCAGCGGAACGGGTTCGGGCCGTGGACAGCCTCGTCGCGGACGCGCGTCTTGAGGATCACGGCGGGAACGGGTTGATTGATCATGGGGGAGAATCCTTTCTGTGGGATTTTTGTGCGGCGCATCAAAAGCAGACCGACGGACGCAGGTCAAATCGAGTTGGCCGCTTATATTGATTGAGTCAGGCGATCAGAGCGTGGACCAGAAGCGATGCAGTGGCGCCGCGACCTCTGCGGGTCGCTCGGCAATCGCCCAATGCCCTGCCCCGTCGATGACGGTGAGCGGAATGCCGGTGTTGGCGCTAAAACGCTGCGCGACCGTCAGTTGCACATATGGGTCGTCGGCGCCCCAGATCAACGCCCCCCGCGCAGGCAATTTGCCAATATCGCGCGCCCAGTCATGCTCGAAACTCAGCCCCTTGGCCGATCGATAGAGTTTCAGGATCGCGCGGCGCTTGTCCTTGTTCGTCCACTGCTCGGCCTCTTCGCGTGCGATGTCCGCGGGCATGCCCTGTGCCGCCAGCCCCTCGGCAAGCTTCGCCGGTTTGCTGAGCGCCATGAAGATTTCGCCGAGGATCGGGGTGTTCCAGATGCGTGCGACACGATGGCCGCGATAATCGGGGTCGATCACTGCGTTCGAGATCGCCCAGCTGCGCAGCAGATCGGGACGCAGCATCGCGACGCGCTGGGCGATCAGGGCGCCCCAGTCGTGGCCGATGATGTCGATCGGGCCGTGTTGGGCGAAAAGCGCCTCGGCCTGTGCGATCGCCCAATCGGCATAAGCTTCCTTGGTGGCCGGGAAGACGACGGGTAGCGGCGCGGTAAAACCGGGAAGCGCCGGGACCGCGACGGGAGTGTCGCCCAGGTCGAGCGCGGCGAGCAGCGGGCGCCAGATTGCGGGGCTATCGGGGACGCCGTGGAGGAAAAGTTTGGCGGTGGTCATATCAGCCCTTTGGCAAATGGATGATCCAGCTTTGGTCGGTCGGCTCGATCCGGCCTTCGCGATAGCCGCCTGCGAGCAGCGCGGTGTGGGCATCGGCGCGGGCGACGGTCATGTAATTCCACTGACCGCCAAGATCGTAATCCAGTCGCGCACCGGTGCCGGAGGCAACGTCGAAGATTTCGGGCGTTGTGTCGCCGGCCGCGACCAACACCTTGTTCCCGGGCAGCAGCAGCAGCCCGTCGGCGATCTTGAACCTTGGATCGGCGAGATTGCCGGCCGGGACAAAGCGGCTCGCGGCGACATCGAAGCGTTCGACCGATCGCAGCTTGCCGTCATAATCGCGCGCGTCGGATCCGCCGACGATCAACACGTCGCCGTTGGCGAGACGCAGCGCGCCATGTTTGTAACGGCCCTGCGCCAATTGCCCGGCGGGACTAAAGCGCCCGGTCGTTGGATCGAATATCTCCGCGCTGGCGAGCGCAATCTGCGGCGCGCGATCGGGTCGCCCGCCGCCCGCCACTAGCACGCGCCCGTCGGACAGCAAGGTCGCGGTTGCGCCGCTGCGGGCGGCGGCGAGCGCGCCGGTAGTCGTCATGCGACCCGTGCCGGGATCAAAGATTTCGGCGTCGGACCGCACATCGCGCCCGTCATAACCCCCGGCGATCAAGATACGGCCGTCAGCAAGACGAACCAAAGCGGGCGCGTTTCGCGGCCCCGTCATTGCCGGTCCCGCCAGCGATTTGCCGGTCGCGGGATTGAAAATTTCGGTCGTTGCCGACACCCGCCCATCGACCCAGCCGCCCAAGACGAGGACGCGCCCATCGGGCAGTGCCGCCGCTGACGGCTGGATGCGCTGCGCCAGCAGGTTGCCGCTGCCGACCAATTCCATGTTTTGGGCGTCGATGATATCGACCGTCGCGCTCGCGGGACCGGCCTCGCAGCCCGAGCGAACACAGCCACCAATGGCGAGTAGTCGCCCCTGCCCCGCCGCGACCAGCTGGTGCGTGGCACGCGGCGCGCCAAGGCGGGGGCCGGTCTCGATCCGGACATCGCTGTCGGTCTGTTCGGCCGCGCTGCCCCCACCCGCCATGCATGCGGTGAGCAACAAAAAAAAGACTATCAGGCCCGAAAAGCGTCGCATGACCATGCTTTCTCCGTCATCCCGGCGAAGGCCGGGATCTCAACGTAGCAGCCTGACACACCGGCGAGATCCCGGCCTCCGCCGGAATGACGATGGAGGTTAGATCCGCTTACTCTATCTCCCCGCGATCCCGGCGCAGCTGATACCATTTCTGCACATTGGTATTATGTTCGGACAGCGTCCGCGCGAAGATGTGGCCGCCGTCGCCCTTGGCCACAAAGAAAAGATAATCGGTCGGCTCGGGATCGAGCACCGCGGCAATCGATGCCTTGCCGGGGTTGGCAATCGGCCCCTTGGGCAGGCCGATCATGCTGTAAGTGTTGTAGTCGTTCACCGCCTGGATTTCGGAGCGCAGGATGCGGCGGCCGAGGGGTTTGCCCTTGGTCAGCGGGTAGATGATCGTCGGGTCGGCCTGGAGCCGCATGCCGACCGCGAGGCGGTTGGTATAGACCCCGGCGACGGTGCGGCGTTCGGCGGGAACGCCGGTTTCCTTCTCGACGATCGAGGCGAGCGTGATCGCTTCGTTGCGGTCCTTGGCCGCGGTGCGCGGGGTGCGTTTGGCCCAGAGTTCGTTGAACGCCTTGTCCATCGCCGCTTGCATGCGTTTGACCACCGCGGCGCGGCTTTCGCCGGTGGTGAAGGCGTAGCTGTCGGGCAGGATGCTTCCTTCAGGTGGCACGGGGATTGTGCCGGTCAACCGCTTTTCGGCCATCAGCCGGTCCCACACCATGATCGACGGCATGCCCTCCGGGATCATCACGAGCCGCTGGATCGTCTTGCCCGACTGGAACAGTTCGAGGATGTCGCCCGCGTCCATCCCCTTTTCGATCTTGTATTCGCCGGGCTTGATCGGATCGTCGGAGGCGAAGAAGCGCGCTTCGTTGCGGAAGCTGGAGGCGGAGACGGCGCCAGCCTTTTCGAGGATTTCGCCGGCTTTGGCGATACTGGCGCCTTGTGGGACCACGACGACCGTGTCCTGTGGCGCGCCGCCCGAGCAGGCGGCGAGCAGCAGGGCCAAGATTGCCATCGTCAGCCAGCGGAACGGATGCACCTGATTCTCCCAATCTTGTCCTTAAAGCGACAAAAGATACGCATGTGCGCGTTCAAAATGTCGCCTTTGTCGCTTTAGGCCAGCGGCAGCGACGGGACGATAGAGCATGGCGGAGAAATGTAGGAAAGAGGTTTTGATCCTCCCTGTGGCGAAGCCATGGGGAGGTGGCAGCGCTTAGCGGTGACGGAGGGGCTTTGGCGCTGCCGTCTTTGCCCGTCCACCATCCGCTGCGCGGACGGTCCCCCTCCCCATGGCTTCGCCACAGGGAGGATTGGTTGATCAGTCGATCGCTTTCACGATCACACTCGCGTTGGTGCCGCCGAAACCGAAGCTGTTGTTCAGCGCGGCCTTGACCGGGCGCTTTTTCGCGGTGTGCGGGACCAGGTCGACGCCCTCGGTGCCTTCGTCGGGATTGTCGAGGTTCAGCGTCGGCGGGACGATCTGGTCGCGGATCGCGAGGATGCAGAAGATCGTTTCGACCGCCCCCGCGCCGCCGAGCAGATGGCCGATCGCCGATTTGGTCGAGCTCATCGACACGTCGCCGATCGCATCACCGAACAGGCGCTTGACCGCGCCAAGCTCGATCGTGTCGGCCATCGTCGAGGTGCCGTGCGCGTTGATATAATCGATGTCCGACGGGGTCATGCCCGCCTTTTTGAGCGCCATTTCCATCGAGCGGAACGCCCCCGAGCCTTCGGGATGCGGCGCGGTGACGTGATAGGCGTCGCCTGACAGGCCGTAGCCGACGACCTCGGCATAAATCTTGGCGCCGCGCGCCTTGGCATGTTCATATTCTTCGAGCACGACGACCCCGGCGCCCTCGCCCATCACGAACCCGTCGCGGTCCTTGTCATAAGGGCGGCTCGCCGCTTCGGGGCGGTCGTTATAGCTCATGTTGAGCGCGCGCGCCTGCGCGAAGCCGGCGATGCCGATCGGGCAGATCGTCGCCTCGGCGCCGCCCGCGAGCATGATGTCGGCATCGTCGTCGCGGATCATCCGCGCCGCGTCGCCGATCGAATGGGCGCCGGTCGAGCAGGCGGTGACGACGGCGTGGTTCGGCCCCATCAGGCCATATTTGATGCTGACCTGGCCCGAGATCAGGTTGATCAGGCGGCCGTGGACGAAGTGCGGCGAGACGCGGCCCGGCCCTTTTTCGGCGAGCAACAGGCTTTCGCTCTCGATGCCCGGCAGGCCGCCGATGCCCGAGCCGATCGAACAACCGGCGCGCAGCTTGAGCTCGTCGGACATGTCCTCAAGCCCGGCGTCCTCGATCGCCTGCCCGGCGGCATCGATGCCGTAGATGATGAACGGGTCGACCTGGCGTTGCACCTTGTGATCGACGCGCTTGCCGGGGTCGAAACCATATTCATGGTCTGGCCCTTTCACTTCGCACGCGATCGTGCATTTATAGTCGGAGGCGTCGAAATGGGTGATCTGACCGGCGCCCGATTTACCCGCGAGCAGATTGGCCCACACGGTTTCCACGTCGGCGCCCAGCGGCGTCACCAAACCCAATCCCGTCACGACAACCCGGCGCATAGTCATTCCTTTCGTCGGCCCCTGCCCCCGCAGGCGCCCGCATTATTGTAGTTCGCGCGCTTCTAGATGACGCGCGCACATAAAAAAAGCTCCCCGGTCGCTGCGCACGAGCGCTCGAGACCGGGGAGCCGGAATTGCGTTGACGGCGTCGCCGCCGCATCCGGCAACGCCGGACAGGCTGGATTAGCCCTTGTTCGCTTCGATATAGTCGATCGCGTCCTTGACGGTGGCGATCTTTTCCGCCGCATCGTCGGGGATTTCGACGCCGAATTCTTCTTCGAATGCCATCACCAGTTCGACGATGTCGAGGCTGTCGGCGCCCAGATCATCGATGAAGCTCGCTTCTTCGGTAACCTTGTCGGCTTCGACGCCCAGATGTTCGACGACGATCTTCTTAACCTTTTCGGCCGAATCGCTCATGCGCTATTCCTTTTCTGACTAAGCCGTGAATGTTGGAAATTGCCCTAGTGTCCGTGGACGGGGCTGGCAAGAGGGCTGGTATGGGTCGGCCGGAAACCGCCGCATTCCGACTAGCCTCCCGCAAACAAGACGAACCCGCACCCTTCTGTCCCGAGTTCACACCTTCAGGTAAGAAATGATGTCGCAAGCTTCAAGGCTACCCGCAAGTCAAGGCGCGGGCTTGGCGGGAACCACGCCCGAATCGCGCAGCGCCGCCGAGGCTCTCTGGATGACCAACGGGGTGATCATGAAGCGACCAAGCACCGTTTCGGGCGCCGCATTTGCCGGTTGCCGGGTGTAGGCGAGCAGGCGTTGCCATTGCGCCCGTCCCGCCGCGACATCGCCCTGCCGCGCGAACACGATCGCGCTGACCATCAAATATTGCGGCTCCATGTTGCTGGGCGACGGCATTTGATCGAGCACGGCGCGCGCTTCAACTTGCTCGCCGCGCTGCGAGAGGATGAACGCCAAGGTGACCGCCGGGACGCCGGGGTAGCTATCGTCGAGCGCCAGCGACCGCCGCAGCAACGCTTCGCCCTCCACCGCCTGCCCGCAGGTGATCTTGAACAGCCCCAGAAAGCCGGCCATGTCGGGATCATAGGGATTGAGCCGCAGTGCGGCGTCGCCCATCGTGTTGCCGCCCGAACAATTGCCGACATAATAATTCGCGCGCGCCATCGCGAACAGGCCCGCCGACGAATTGGGGCTGCTTTCATAGGCTTGCAGCGCGAGCGCGCGCGCTTCGGCAAAGGCGGTGCGGCCCGCAGGCGTCCCGCGCTGCGGCTGCCAGTCACCATAGCGTAGCAGCGACAGGGCAGCGAGCGCCACGGGGTCGCGCCCGTCGCGTTTCAGCGTAGCGCGGAGGCACGATTCGACCTGCTTGGCGGTCGGGGTGCTGCGCATCTGGCGCATCCGGTTGAACTGCGCCAAACAGGGGAAACCGGCGTAAAAACGATCGGGCTGGCGCTGCACCTGATCGCGCACAATGATCCCATAATCACCGGCAATCTGCGCCACCAGCGGCTCGATCGCCACGAACTGCGGCGTGTCCGGGTCGGCTACACGGATCTGCTGCGACCAGATGGTACGCTGATCCGCGACGCGGTTCAGCACCAGCGTAACGTCGGCATTGCCCTCCAGATCGCGGACAAGCGAGGTGTCGAGCCGATAGTCGGCAACGCGCCGCGTGGCATCACCGGGCGCCTTGGCGCTTAACAGGTCAACCAAGTCGAACCGACGCAGGCCGTCGCGCAGCTTGCCGTCAAGCGCCCGCGCCAGTGCCCGGGAAGGCGCCGTACTGCCCGCCACCGGGGCGCTGACCTCGAGCAACGGCATCGGCACCGCATCGCTGACGAACAATCGGTCGGGGCCGCTGCGTAAGGACCATAGGGTGAAGATTGCGAGGGCGAGCAGGACAAGCGCCACAACCCAGCGGCCATAGCGCGGCGCCGGTGTACGCAACGGACTGGCAGCGCCCGGCGTGCGCGGTGCTCCGCCTCCATCGGCGGCTGTCGCGGTCTTGACGTCACCTTCATCGCCCGCTCCATCCATCGACCGCGACGGCGGCGAGACGCGGTGCTGGACGACCACCTCGTAGCTCCCCTGCGGCACCCGCAGACGATGGATCCAGGGGGTGTCGGCGTAGTAACGATCGAGCAAGGTGCGCAGCCTCCCGACCATGACACGCGGATAGCTGTCGACCGCGGGATCGAAATCTTCGCTACGCCCGAGTGCCTCGGTCGCGATGGCATAGGCCTTCGGCGAACTACGCCCGCCGCGCAGGCGATGTTCGACGAAGAATTGCAGCAGGCGCGTCAACACCGGCGACCGCACGAACATCGGGGATTCGAGCAGTCGCTCCAGCTCCTCGGCGATAATCCGTTCGGTCTCGCCGGGATTTTGCGTCTCGTTCGCTTTCGCGTGGTCCATGCTACCCTCAAATGCCCGCGGCGGGCGGGGCGGGTGATACGCCAATCATGCAGCGCGACCAGTCGTTGTTACTTACACGTAACGGTAACAGGCGCGCCATTCCCCATATCAGAAGCGCGCACCCCCGCCAATCGGCAACGACAAAATCCGAAACCTGATGAACAAAGGGTTATCAAACGGCGACATAGTGCCATGTGACCCCTTGTAACTGCCCCCGTGGCGAAACCCTGTCATTCTTTCGGGGTCGCGTCATTCCTACGATGGCGTGATGTTGAAGCCGACAGGCGAAGGATGCGAGCTGGTCCCTGGCATTCTTCAGACCCCCTCCGGCTTCATTTCAAGACTTCGCCGGGCGGACCGACAGCCCCACCTGTTGCCCGCCCGGCAAGTCGACCGTCGCCCTACCCGCGCGGCGTTCAGGCCGGACCGATGCGAAAAGCGCAGAGCTTGTTGCCGTCGAGATCGCGGAAATAGGCGGCGTAAAAGGCCTGATCGCCGTCGTCGCCGCGAATGCCGGGCGCGCCCTCGCACGCGCCGCCCAGCGCGATTGCTTTGGCGTGCAGGCCGTCCACTTTGGCGCGCTCGTCGACGATGATTGCGGCCATATGCCCATTGCCCGCATGCATCGGCTGGCCATCATAAGGCCGCGTCACCGCAATGCCGGGCTGGCCCCAGCTGGTGGCATAGAGCGTGAAGCCATTGTCCTCGTCGGACATCCGCATCAATTCGCTGGCGCCGATCGTCCCGAGCAGCGCTGCATAAAATTCGCGCGCGCGTTCGATATCGTCGGTTCCCATCGTCACATAACCCAGCATTTCCGATCTCCTTTCGTGTCCATACAACAAGGGCGCCAGCTTTGCTGACGCCCCGATCGATTGGCAATTACCTGGTGGTTCAGGTCGTCGCCGGCGCCTTGCACGGGCCGGTGTGGGTGCTGGTCATCTGCATGACCATTTCCATGTCGCCGCCGGTTGGCACCTTGCCCTTGGTCGTGATCGTGACATCCGACTTCTTGGCGGCCATCGTGCCGTTCATCGCCATGTCGACCGTCTGGCCGTTGGCGGTGCAGGTACCGGCGATGTCGATCGTGCCGCCGTCGATGTTCTTTTTCGACCATTTGCATTCGCCGCCATTGCCCGGACCCTTGGCGAGTTCGGCGGCAATATCTTCCTTGTCGACCTGCTCCTGCGTGAAGCACTGGTCCATGCCGCTGGCGCCTTCCATCATCTTTGCCATGCCCTCTTTCATTTCGGGGGGCATGCCGGGGACTTCGAATTTCACCAGCTTGACGTCGGTTTTCCAGTTGCCGGCTTCGCGCTTCACCGCGCCGCCGGCATTTTCGCTTTTACCGCAGCCCGACACCGCCAGGAGCGTGCCGACGGCTGCAATCGTCAAAATCTTTTTCATACCCTGTCTCCTGTGACTAGCCGCTGCCTGCTCTGTGGCGGACTCATTGCGATTGTGGACCCGCCCCATCGATACCATATTGGCAGCAATGGCAATTCAGATTCGTACATCGCTCGATGAAATCGACACGGCGGAGGGCTATGTCCCCCACCGTCCCGCGCGCCCCGACAAGGTCGAAGGGGGCAAGCGATTCGAGTTGGTTAGCGACTATGAACCCGCGGGCGATCAGCCCACGGCGATCAAGGAGCTGGTATCGACTGCGCTCGACGGCGAACGCGATCAGGTGCTGCTCGGCGTCAC